>Ga0307514_10000150_pt1 | contig 195093 bp, 204 predicted proteins | sample 16_EM_MG_FD_203088 | JGI IMG/M metagenome (GOLD analysis project Ga0307514, IMG submission 203088) | Populus trichocarpa ectomycorrhiza microbial communities from riparian zone in the Pacific Northwest, United States - 16_EM | ecosystem: Host-associated > Plants > Roots > Unclassified... | reverse complement strand
GTGTGAAGATTGGACAGTATATTTCAGACATGTAAAATACGATAATGGCGAAGCAAATGCAACGGCAAGCGATGTATCCGAAGCGAAGACTGTATTGCAATAAGTGACAAATCTCAAAGCTAAACATAAATGGGAGTGCAGCATGTGGCTATCGGCCGAAGAAAGACATAAACATCGCCAGGCGTTGTGTAAACGGCTACTGCATAACTGCAACCCCTGCGAAGAGTGTAACATATGTGTCTTTCTGATGGTGCGTATACGTCACCACATTCCGGACGCAAAGTAAAGGAATCCTGACGCCGGAGCGGCGAGCGTAATATACAATGCGACGCGTCTCAAGAATAAGAGGCATGGTATAATAGCCGCCGCAAGGGAGGTATGCAACGCGACCCGTCGCTTGGGCGACGGGTCGCGTCTGATTCTCCGTCAGAGGGTACGAGGTTCCGCCAGAGCCATCAGAGCCGTCCGGAACACCCGGGTGTTTCAGACGGAAACTAGAGTTGTTGCTGATGTGAGTTGGCACTACTCCTTCTGCTGAGGCGAAACTACTTTGCTGTTTCTTACAGGACAAGTCGATACTTGGAGTCGTTGCACTTGAGGACAGTCGATCCTTAGGTATACGTGCCGGTTGCTGGGCCGATACTCTCGAGTCCGAAGGGAGTCTGAGGACGAGCACGATAGTGTGTTAGTTCAGAGGATCTTCTGAGTAGGATACTCTTGAATCGTGTGCTCCAGTACATTGATAGCGTAAAGACGATACTCTTTAGTCGATACTATCTTTCGGGAGCAGAGAACGGAAAAGTTACCTTGTTACCTTGGGTGGTAATCCTATATGCATCCTGAGTGAAGCTTTAATTATTCTTCTCTTTATTAGTCCAGAAGTTATTAAGGGCCTTTATTGATTAAGAATCTAGGGTGGATCTCCCGGTGTTACATATATTCTGACAGCACAGGAGCCCTCAAAAACATCACCAACAGAGCATCTAAGGCAAGAATGAAGCACATCGATATACGGTACAAGAACACCTGCGACCTCCAAGAACGAGGGATCCTAGACTTCACACATGTCAGAAGTGAGGACAACCTTGCCGACATCATGACAAAGCCGCTGCCAATCACCGCTCACCAAAAACTCTCCCTCGGTATGAATCTACGCTAGCACACTCAAGATTAAGATATGATCTTGCTGCACGAAGTACAGCAAGAGGGGGAAGTGTTAAAAATAGAGATGACCGTAATCTCGTATTAGTAGATTGGAGGATCACGATGAGATGAGAGATCAGGAGGAGCTGAATTGCATAGGGCATACAAGCTGAAGATAGATCATAAGGCATGAGATTGAGTGCGCATGCATGTGTACAAAGGAGTAGCTTCATGTACATGTATAAAGGCATAGATAGAAGGCGCCTATGAATGACAACAATCATCTACAAATCTAACAGACATTGTTACTTTGGATGGTTCGGTGACTTCTTGATTGACTTGGCTGATCTCTCGAGGGTCGAAGGCCCGTATATGTACAAACTCCTATATGCGTACGCGTATGCACTATCTGACATGAGACGCATCATCCTGATTCTGATGCAAGCTATGCATATCCTCATACAAGCTGCCATCTTCATGCGAGCCATCAAACGGAGCCGAGACTCACGATGCAGGTACACATGCAACAGATATATCCTGCGATTTCGCCATCTTCCCTCGTCACTACACGTACAATTCCCTCCATATTGCAACAGATTGGTAGTAACTAGAGAACTGGATGGGGGACTACTACCTAGATTATGTCCGAATTTTGAGGTGCAATCCGCCGACAATGTTGCGAGTACAGGGAGAACCGTGTGAATAGACTTAAGGTACAGAGAGAAGAGAAGGAGAAAGACCCGAGATATATACAGGAGACTTGTGTCATCAGCCCCGGTTACAGTGAGCTTGTATGAAGTCTGTAACGTCTTAAATCTCATTAATTAAGACATTCTATGAGTGATGAGAAATGCTTGGTACCACTTGAACAGATCAAATTCCAACTTTCCCTTTCGTTAACCACCACAGCACAAGCACCATTTGACAAACTTACTCACAAACCAAGCACATCAAAGTATGACTTCATCAAATCAAATAGTGCGGCTCCTAGTGACGGAATGCTTTGTTGCAAAAAAACGTATTCTGCATTGAGAAAATACAAAAAGCTAACTCCATTCTCTAAACAACGCAAAATCAACCAGAGAAACCACATGCTATATAAATTACAACTCATCGTGACCAGAGGGCTCATCAGATGATCCCGAATCTGCGCCAGCGGCACCACCATACACTATTTGTTTATGTTAGCTTATGTTATTAATGTGTACCTGGATATATGATATAACTTACTCTTGCTGGTGATAGGGTAAGCGACCTGGCTAAGCTTCTCCTTCTGCTCATCGAAGTCCTCGGTGGTAGCGGTAGCTCCATGCTCATCCAGCCACTCAGTAGCAGCCTTGACGGCGTCCAAGAGTGTCTTCTTCTCATCTTCGCTGATCTTTCCGCCAAGACCATCGGTGTCGTTGACCTGGTTCTTGAGGGAGAAGGCATAGTTCTCCAGGGCGTTACGGGCCTCGATCTTCTCACGGTTGGCTTTGTCCTCATCAGCGAACTTCTCAGCCTCAGCAACCATGCGGTCGATCTCCTCCTGGCTAAGACGGCCACGCTCGTTGTTGATGGTAATAGACTCGGACTTGCCGGTACCCTTGTCGGCGGCGGAAACCTTGAGAATTCCATTCGCGTCGAGCTCGAACGAAACCTCAATTTGGGGAACACCACGGGGTGCTGGGGGAATGTTGGTGAGCTCAAACTTGCCTAACAAATTGTTGTCCTTGGTCATAGAGCGCTCTCCCTCGTACACCTGGATGAGAACAATAGGCTGGTTGTCGGCGGCGGTGGAGAAGATCTGGGATTTGCGGGTGGGGATAACCGTGTTGCGGGGAATGAGCTTGGTCATGACACCACCAGTGGTCTCGATACCGAGGGTTAAGGGATTGACGTCCATAAGAACGATATCATCGGTACCCTCTTCTCCGGACAAGACACCTCCCTGAACGGCGGCACCATAGGCAACAGCCTCGTCAGGGTTAATACCCTTAGAAGCCTTCTTACCCTTGAAGTAATCTTCCAAAAGAGCCTGGACTTTAGGGATACGGGTGGATCCTCCGACAAGAACGATGTCGTCAACATCCTCGCGCTTGACCTTGGCATCCTTAAGTACCTGCTCAACGGGCTTGAGCGTCTTCTTGAATAAATCCAAATTCAACTCCTCGAACTTGGCGCGAGTAAGAGTCTCGGAGAAATCCTTGCCATCGTGGAAGGCCTCAATCTCAATTCTGGTAGACATCTGGGAAGACAGAGTACGCTTGGCCTTCTCGACCTCACGCTTCAGCTTACCCATAGTCTTGAGATCCTTGGTGATGTCGACATCATGCTTCTTGTTGTAGAGCTTTGTGAAGTGAGAGATAACACGCTGATCGAAGTCCTCTCCTCCCAAATGAGTATCACCGGCAGTTGACAAAACCTCAAAGACACCCTGGTCGATAGACAGAAGCGAGACATCAAAAGTACCTCCACCAAGATCGTAGACGATAATCTGGCGTTCACCACCCTTCTTGTCAAGACCGTAGGCGATAGCGGCGGCTGTGGGTTCATTGACGACACGGAGGACGTTTAAACCGGCAATAGTGCCGGCGTCCTTGGTAGCTTGACGCTGAGCGTCGTTGAAGTAGGCGGGAACAGTAACGACGGCGTGGGTAACCTTCTTGCTGAGGTATGCCTCGGCAATCTCCTTCATTTTACCCAAAATCATGGCGGAAACTTCCTCGGGGGTGAATGCTCGCTTCTCTCCGGAAACTACGACTTCGACGTTGGGCTGACCGTTCTTATTGATGACCTTGAAAGGGAAGTGTTTCATGTCATTCTGGACATCTTTGTCGTTGAACTTGCGCCCAATGATACGCCTACAGCAGGTTAATATGCGGTAACTACCTTCCGGAAAGGGGGTAGAGTATCGTCTACTTACTTGATGTCGAAGATGGTTCTGGTGGGGTTAGCTGCATACTGATTCTTTGCAGCGTCTCCAACCAATCGCTCGTCGTCGGTGAAGGCAACATATGATGGGGTGATACGGTTTCCTTGGTCATTGACCATGATTTCAACACGTCCAGATTTCATCACACCGACACATCTGAGGTAATCAAGTCGAGTTAGCCTCCAGATACACATAAGGCCGGCTACTATTCAACCGCGAGAGAAAGGCTGAAATTAAAGAGGAGAGCGTACGAGTATGTAGTTCCCAAATCAATACCGATAACAGTTCCATAGTTTTCTGTCTCATTCTCCGCTGCGTTCGCCGGCGACAGTAAAGGCGCCAGACATATAAATAACAGGTAGAAGATGGAAGCCGCCCAGGCGACTCTGCCGCCCTTCGATTGAATCATCAGGACGATTGTGAAGAAGAACGGGGTAGGAAAAAGAAAGCTCTCTGCTGCTCAAGCTCAACAAGCAAGCAAAAAAGAAACACAGTTGATAGAGAGGATATTTCGCTCTCAGCTAGTGTTAGTGGTAGTGGGTGGTGGTGATGGCAGGAGTGGAGGAGAAGAAGCGAGTGTGGATCGGAGAGAAGTTCTTTATAATGTGCGAAGCTGTTGAGTAGAGGCCAGTTCTCAAGATTCGAAGCGATAGACCTTGCCCTACGGGTCTGCTCGTGTGTCAGCCGCGCTAAAGCCAGATTTTATTTATATTAGGCAATAGTCTAGCTTTGAGAGGAAAAACGTGGGACAGGGGGCTAAACAACACGGTGGCAGAGATTGTCCTCTTAAGAGGGCGTATGTCTATTACTTTACTCCATGGTTACTCGGCGATTTTTCAAGTTTTCGCCCACCCTCACCCTAACCCTGGCTTAAAACGACTTGAAATGGGCGCTTATATTGATTCTTAGCATGACTCTGCCCTGGGTTAGGGGTATAGGAGGCGAAAACTTGAAAAATCACCGAGTAAACTTTACGACATGACGGACTAATACGTTTGGGGTCTCCATACTCTTCTAGCCATCAGTACCTACGTGATGCTTGAGAGTGAACAGGTGTTTGACAAGGAAATACTTATTGCAGTTGTAACTTGCAACGGTGTAGCAAAAGCGGAGGGACTTAATAAATACACAAAGCTAGAAAAATAAAGGCCTAAACACGCCTTCGATTCCTTCAAGCGTGTGGTTGCACTATCTATGGCTAGGTATATTTTTATGTCTGGAAAATCGTCTGTTATTTGTAAACTAAAGTTTCTTAGATATGCAATTGAGATCTATCGAAAATGTAACATGGCATTCCCAAAGTCCGCAATTTCATATGCGTACATAGAACCCATCACGTTCCACTAACCATTGTGATATCTATCAACTCTCAACATAGTCATCAGTCATTGTTTCATCTGCCATCATATGCTCTCTTTGCTCAACTGAAACCTGTTGAATGGCCCTGTTTGCACGCTTCATAGCTTCAATCTCGGCCTTCTTAATGGTACCGCTGACATGTACAACGCTGATGATGCAAGGTTGTCCCTTAAACTCCTTCAAGAATGTCAATGCAACCCACACGAGTCGATACTGTTCTCGCCCAACTCGCACTATTCCCGTTGAGGTTGTGGGTGAGAAGTACTTCACTAAAGAGATAATGAACAGAGTTAGATGTAAGAATCAGTAGGGAGAAGGTACCAGAAAAACTCCCAACAATGCCTGAGCCCCAATCGCCGAATTGTTGCGATAGTGTTTCTCAGAGTAGCGCTGCAAGCTCACTAGAGGTTTGAATGGAGGAGGGTATGGATGACGTAAATTGTTGTGCGGTAGGGTAGAGGATGTTGAAGAGGAGGTAGCGCGCTTTGTATCGAACTATAGGTGTTGACATTGTTAGCAACTTGTGGTGTTAAGATGAGGCTCATGTGATAGTTAGACCCAAGAAGAGGACGAGTAATCTATAATAGTCACTGTCCGGGCACTGTAACAGGCAGTTATTTAGTAGGTTGGAGTGCACACCAAACCAACAGACCCTCCTATTGGTGGAGCGACTAACACAGAGGTATTTTTTGATATCAGGTTAAAGGGAGGGATTTTATTTTCTGGCAAAGTCACTTAGCCGCCACATTCCAACGCCACATTCCAACGTCAACTATCGTTGAGTTTGAACTTTGAAACGTGTACTTTTCCAGTGGCCTCTAGGAAGGAATATTCAAGAAACTTGGAGAAATCGAATCCTTGGCATAGTCATCGACAGTCACCATCAATCACAATCCATCTATGATATACACTCACAAACAAATGCAGATATATTTAAAGAGGCACTAAATAAGCCTGGCGATCATACGCTTCATTCGATAATGCCCGCTGCAACAGTCTGTCCATTATTCCTCAACACTACCCTATTCCCAGCCTCAACTGGTATCGATTCCCCCGCCAGCTCCACCTTAACCCTTGCCAAAGATCCCGGTGGAATATGCCTGGGCTTCTTTTTGATAATCTGACCGTTTGCCTTGTCGATAGTAGCCAGCATGGAACATATCCTGCCAGCAGCGTGTAACCTTCCTTTATGAACATCAATGGCCATTGGGGTCAACCCCTCAAAAGCCAGCAACTTCATCGTAAACGAATCGAGTGGTTTCAGCGGAGTAGTAGGACTGCAAAGGACATCTCCCGGTCTACTAGCCATTAGATGCTTGCTTGCCGTGAAGAGGAGCACGGGTTATAACCTTAGGTGAGTGGGATCTATGCCTGAAAGATGGGTGACAACATTATGACCAGCCACAGCCCATTTCGTGGCAACCTCATTGGTGATTATCGCCTTTACGGTGGCCAGCTCCTTGCTCGGTATGCTCACCAGTACATCTCCTTCCTGTAGATACCCAGAGTCTATACGTCCGGATATAGAGACTGGGTTTTGGACGCCCCCCCTAAATACGTCTGATATGACCAGTCTTAGAGGTTTCTCAACGGCTCGAGTAAGTGTATTCGAGATTTCTATCCTCATTAGTACGCTGACGCCTCAACGATGGCAATTAAACTCACCAAGAACTTCCAATAGTGTCGGCCCATGGTACCATGGGATAGCCCCTTTTTCTGGCTTCTTGACAACATTGGTACCCGTTAGACCGCTCAAGGGAACAAATGTCACATTTTTCATATTGAAACCAGCATTGGTAAGAAACTGTGACATTTGTTGTACGATTTCTTCAAACCTTGCTTCGGACCATGCAACCTAAGATATTAGTTGGATTCTACAGCACTGCCTGTGGCTCATTATATGAACTTACCGTGTCCAGCTTGTTAACCGCAACGACAACCCGCTGAACCCCGATGCTTCGTATCAGCAAGGTATGTTCCTTTGTTTGACCTTGCCGGTGGAAACCCGCTTCAAACGCCCCAGCTGAAGCATCGATAACCAGCACCGCAAAGTCGGCTTGTGATACACCTGCAATCATGTTCGGGATAAAGTCTCGGTGACCAGGTGCGTCCAGGATTGTGAAGCATGCCTTTGCCGTTTCAAAATGGTTTGTTGCTATATCTATCGTGACGCCGCTGTTCCAAGCCCCCAATATTAGAGTAAATCATTTTAAAGATTAGTATAGCAAACTTACCGAGTTCGCTCTTCTTCCGTCTGATCAAGAACCCATGCCAGAGCAAAAGATCCCTTCCCTATGTTCTCGGATTCTTGCTGAAACTTCCTCATCACTCTTTCCTCGACAGCACCGCAGTCATAAAGCATTCTTCCCATTAGCGTGCTTTTGCCAGCATCAACATGGCCTAGGAGAAGGTTAGACTATTTTTATATGAAGTAGAATGACAACCTTACCTACGACTACAAAGTTTATACTATCCTTGGCCTTCGATTCTCTATATGCCTTTAGAACGTCTATTTTCTCTACCTTCTTTGGTGCGACATCTATGTTCAAAGCTTTAAGGCCCTCTTCAGCCCTTTTGATCGCGGGTTCCGGCGATTTTTGACTAACGTTCTTATTCATTCCTATCGAAATTAGAACACTTGAACGAAGCCGGAGCTCCGCTGCACACCTTTGCTCCTGCTTTGCGCCGCTACAACGATATCATCAGGACTGGGTCCGGCAAACGCATTTGCTTTGGCTGGTGTGTTATTTCCTGAAACGAAGAACAGGAACCCGTCAGCCACACCGATCTCGTGCTGCAATGTGATTCTCTCCCCAAAAATGGACTTCGCAAATCTTGAAGGTGATGCCAACGCCACAGGGTGCGTGGATTGAAGTACTGGCTCTACGGTGGCATCAGGTATTGGCGCATCCTCTCTTTCTGGTTGGTCAAGGTCGCATTTGCTCTTCTGCTTCTGCACAGCCGGCTTGTGAACTTTGAGGGTAGGTGATGTGCTTTGGAGCGGTTGGGAGACTGCTGAAGTAGGCTGTAATACTTCCGGTACAATTTTGGCGGGCGGGGGTTGCTTCTGAGAAAGTCGTGACAAGAGTGTGATCGATGTTTTCTCCTCCGTGCTAGGCCCGCTTGCTTTTGCCTTCTCTTTTCTTTTCCTTGCTAATTCCGCCAGCTTCGAAGATTTCTGGCCGGATGAACCTCCCAACAGTCCCTGGGGTATTCGAGGGCTTTCAAATACTAACTCCCCTTTCCGATCTTCTGGGACCTTACCCCACGGAGTATCCGCGAAGTACCCAAGTTCAACAGCAGACATCAACCAGGTATTGTGCATTCCGAACCCTAGACCTTGACCAACCGCTGAACCTGTGCTAACACGTCAAGTACCGTAGCCTCGCGCAGTATCGCAAGCTCAAAGATAGAGCTCGTAGGTAAGAGTGCAGGTAGAAGTAACGAATACAGAGTGCAGTACCTTTTGCTTTAGGCTTTTTCTTCTTCTTGGTCCGACTTTGCCCGTATTGATCTACTCGACGTTAGCACATGGAACATTCACTCAAACATGCCAGGAGCGTTCGCACTCAAAATGTAGTTCACAGTCTTTGGCACGTCAAAGTAGTAGTACCAGAGCGATTCCTCAATTTCGGCGTCTGTCAAGCCTGGTATATCTTGGCCGAATATCTCCCGTGCTTGCTTCAAGCCCTCTCGCATTTGGTCTTATAAGGTATGTGCGTCAGTTGTAATGCTTGTATGTTGTGCGTTTGTTCGCTTACTTCGCTCGGACTCCGTCATCCTTTCTAGTCATATTGTAAGATTGCAGCAAGACACGCACAGAGGCTCATCGAGATATTACCTTGACCCGTTTCTTCATCGTGGTGCGCATCGTAGTCGTCGAGTTCTACCGCCGCTATTAGACGGACGCAGAGCATGGAGCGTGGAGTGACTCACCGGCGTCCAGATCCAAGTTGCGAACATACTGGTGACGGGACATGGCAGCAATGGTAGTCTGAGAAGCTTAGCGATTCTGTCGGAGATCTGCTGGATGAGGCGGTCATGAGTTACGTAGAGCACTCAGTAGAGTTTCGCTTGGCGTCAAAGGCGGGGTGTGCTGGGTGTACGACGACAACCCCACCATTCTCTAGAGTACTAGAGACGAGTACATAAATGTCCGAAGTTCTAGTGATACGAAAGCCCGGCCCTGCTCTCGTTCCCGGATTTTCTCGTCGCTCGCAAGGTCTGTCAGACGGCTGGTTTTCGAGCGCAGCGCATTCCTCATGTAAGTACCCTATAACTAGGGGGTTCAATAAAAATTTAAAACCTTTTAAAACTAAAATTTGTGTATGGCTTATGAAAGCCTTAGTGAGTGACTCTGTATAGTGTATAGGATGCTTCCCTAAGGATGATAGTTTTAGTTTATAAGGCTCAGCACCTTATGTATCCCCTTAAGGTATTCGATATATTGGTAGATTGGCAGGGGTTTTTCTTCGCGATGAGGGATACCATATTATCTAGATGGATCCGTCATTTTGGCAGTTTACTTCAACAACGGTTTTTACTCATCTTAAAGTCTTGAAATCCAGCAAACCTGGAAACCTGACTAATAGCAGTAGCAGATTAAGTTGGCTATGTATCTTGGACATACTTTAAAAAAAGATGGATCTATCTAAATAATTAATACGGTACTTGACACTTACAAGATTAGAGCTCGGCCACGGCTTGAAATTTGGGACTGCAATGCCACATAATGAATGAAAGCGCATGGAAGCAGCATCAAACTAGGGCAAAAGGGCTCAGTTCACCAATCATTAACACTCACTCCCACTACTTGAAAATTGCTTCGGCCCCTTCAACCAGTACAAAATGAAGATGACCTTCGGTGGCGGGCAATGTAGGATTGCCATTGGGTTTGATTTAACTACTAAGCACTTGTTACGCTGGATGGTTTGATGCATCATAACCTGATCGAAGGAAGGCATCGCGACACCTGGGTTTGCTGTGACAGCAGTCTTTTCGGCCTTATGGACTCGGACCCAATGAAGGTGCATGGTGACTCTAGTTATGAGCAACCCTATTTCAAGGCGTCTATCTCTCAAAACAATCCAATAGGTATATGCGCAAAAGTCTGGGCATAAAAGCAACTACTTAAGTACTCGCATAAAGACTCCGAGTGTCTAGAAGATAATAACAAGCATTCCTACAAGGGACTGTGGTTACCTAAGATCGGGGTTCTTTCTTCCTTTTTGTAGTGAATTTGACTGGGATATATTGTGTAGTGGCTCGTATGAAGGCGAGGAGTCAATCAGAGTACATAGGTACTCTATGGCTCCAAAGATACCATTCTCAATCATGCAATGAGGATATATGAATGCCATTCCATTATACTCGCAGATAACCGATCAAAATTCAGGTGCTGCCACCATGTTCATCCCGAAAATTGGAAAGTAATACGATATGAATGAAAGTACAATACCAGAATATAATTTACAGATCAATTAAACTCTCCTCCACTACTTTTGCTTGCGGTTGATGCTGTGGTACTGAAGGGTATGACGGGTTCGGTTGAAGTGGAAATGCGTGTGGGGCACGCTGCTGCTGTAATTGCTGAGGCGGATGCTGGTATACGTCCTTAGGCGGAGCATGATAAGAATACTGGGACTCCGGAGTAGGCGCAGGATTTGAAGCATACTGCCAGGCAGAAGGAGGCAGTGATGTGATTGATGGAGGGTGTGAGGGAAGAGGATGTTGCTCGGTATTACCATTAGGTTGACTTGAAGGGGGAAGGTGAGATGGAGAACTGTCGTTGGGAGGCTGTGACTGGTGTGAAGATGTTTCATCCTGGGGTTGCGACATCGGTGGTGCATTGTAGCCGTTATACTGCGGGTATTGTGATGTACCGGCAAAGTTTGTTGCCTTGTCGAAAGCCTGGGGCTGTGTGTAATAATTGGAGAACTGCGGCTGAGACAGGACGGACGGGCTTTGAGGTGGCGCATGTGACGGTCCGCCTCCGCCGTAGTATTTTTCGGCTGATGGAACTGTTGGGTAAATGTTGTTCGCGGGCGGTGGTTGATATTGAGCCTGAGGTACTGTTCCACCTAATCCGTGGCGGCCGTAGGTGTAACTCAATCGCTCTTCTAACATTCGATCATAGTATCGAACTACGGTTCCAAGTTTGGCGTGAAGATCGCACAAGGTTTCTAAAATGGTGAGCCCTACCATTTCCTCAGAGGCTTATCATTACAACCTACCGTACTTGCTCATTGTTTCACCAAAGGTTCTGGCTAACTTTGGACGAAGTGCTCCAATACTTTCATACAGTTCCTGGATTTGAGGTTCTCGTAAAATTGTACCTGGCGGTTGGGTCTGTAGGCGGTCCACTAAAGTTGCGAATAAGCTGATATTTTCGGCTTCTGCAGGGCTAAGTTCGTGATCTGGCCGATCGATCCTAGTAGCCGTTCTTGCCGTTGCATCCCCTATCGGTGCCGGTGTTGACCACGAAGCCTTTGCCTTTTGCTCTTCCATATCACGTAAACTTGCTGCGATGGCTGCTTTGAGTTCTTCGTCCTCATCATCCGCAGCACTCACGGTGGCAACCGTAGTGGCGTTTGCCGGCTCTGGCTCGCTCTCTACCTTCTTCGTTGGCTGTTGATGTGGCACATAACCCATAGTCCCTCCCTTCGCATCTTCAAGCGACATCTGGAGTGCCCTCTTCAAGTCCTCGTCGTCGTCCTGTTCTACCCTAGCACTTCTGGGTTGCATTGCTGAGCTAACAACCCTCCTTGATGATTGCGATTTTGGGCTTTGGAGAACTTTTGGTATCGATGAGGGCACCCTTCGCTCCGTCAATTTTGTATGACATCCATCGCAAACTCTTACGGGCTGAATGATTCCAATATGAGGAAGCGGTATCGATTTCGAGGAACAGGATCCGCAGAATACGCTGCCGCAGTTTCTGCAATGATGCTTCCTGTTGGTGAAGGTAAAGGCGGTTCGACAACGCATACAAACATCAGCATCACTCCAGTCTGGCGGCTGCAATTGTGTTAGCTGAACATGTCTAACAACTCGGAACATCAGCGCGCTTACTGCGGAGGAGTCAACAAATGTGGAGGATACCACAGTGGGCGGAGGAAAATCAAATCCTTCGTTCTTCAAATTTAGGTAAACGTCTCCAACGTAGGATAGACCAGGGTTGCCATCAAATGCAGAGGCCCAGAGTTGGATTAGCTCCAGCATCCTCCCCCTCACTTCGCCGTTGATAGCACCGGGCGCTCTGAGGAGGGAAACCAAATTATCCATAAACTCGCGAGAAGCGATTTCGACCAGAAAGTGAGAGCCACCATTTTTGACACAAGTATCGGTAAGCTACAGGCGGAAACACCATCAGAGCTATAATGGGCACCTTCCAGGACCAATATTTGTGGCTTACCCCAAGAGCTGCAAGCTGTATGTTCGGATTCTTGTGTCCTACCCGTCTCTTCAGCGACCGCATGGCCTCTTTTGGCTGCACTGTCTTGCTGCGGATGATGTCCGAAATCTCGAGGTTTAAGGCGATGTCCTCTCTGGATTTATCTGTCAGATAACCGACTTTGCGCGGTAGTCTTAACAAACCGAATACAAACATACAGACTGGAAGATGTGGCTTTCTCGACCTGTTCGTCGAGACTCGAGTTGGATGCACCAAACCACGACGACATGGCGACAGATATGTTATGTTGAAGAGTGAACGGAGTTAGGGAGTGATGAGAGCTAGCTCTCTGAGGAGGGGAGGTTGATTGTGTGGTGATAGCTGAAGCTTATCGCAACTAGTGTAACTCTAGCTTGAGTAGTAAGGCTTCTCTAGAAGTCGGGTTACAGTATCGAGTAGTGGTAGTATTCTTCTTACTTAGGGTTTTGACAGATCAGATGGTAGACGATGGATGGTGGATGGTAGCGGAGTAGTGAGTAATGGAGGGGCCACGAATTAGTGACGACGATCTCAGGATGCGCCTGTTTCTGTTGCACAAGCTAACAACCAACCACATCTTGAACCAGGTAACAGCACGAGCCACCACCCGACTTGGGCCCCGACTCTCCTCCGGATCTACCATAATAACCGGTACACCTTTCGGATCACCACCACCAAAACCCTTCGACATCATCGATTTAACCCGACGTCCCCATCCACCCGTTCGTCATGCACGGAACTAGCCGTTGCTCTGCCAGATAGTTACCATGACTTCGAACCTTCCGTCTTCCCGTCCAGCTCCACTTCCTCGGAAACGAGTACCATATCCTCATATACAAGATTTAATCGCCCGGACAAACGGCCTGAACCCAAAAGATCGCGCAACCGTATGTCCCGGCCCCTCGGAAGGTCAGTTGAACGAAGGGGACAGGATCTAACTTACCTAGATCAAATCATGGCTGGACCAAGCGAAGACGCATGCAATCCAATCTCAGTGGCATAATGATACGGGAGGGATAGATCGCGCATATGTGGATTATTTGATGGCATTTACCATCGTTGCGGATATCATACCAAAATGCCAGGAGTATTCAACATTTCGTGTCTCTAAGTCACCACTCTTCCAGGAATATCAGAACTTGCACAATGCATGTGCTTATATAAACTTTGTGTATACAGACGGTGCTAATAGCTCTGTAGACTCTAGATCGCCAGCACGCTAAATTCGAGGCTATCAAAAAAGCGATTAAGGAAGACAATGCGGTTTCTGGGGTATTGAGCACCGTAGACCAGTTGGCCACACCACCTACCAAGGTGGTAACCACCAATGGAGAAGCCTCGCGTCAGTTACACAATGGTGTCAAAAATGCCGCGCCAGAAGTCCGGCCGAAACAGGGACATTTAGCTTCGAAATCAGTGTCTTCACGACCAGACACAGACACCAATAGCTCCAACCCGGGTGCCATGTCCATTGAAGCTCGGTTGGAACGACTATCGATAGGCAGAGGCAGTAGCCGTCCAAAATCAGTTCCTATAGATGGGTTACCTCCGTCACTGGTTGCCGGCGTCCGCCACCCACAAGGTCCTCGAGAAATGCCCTCTAAAGTACCTCAACTGCAGCTTGATATGAAGAACAGTTTACCTCAAATGCCTGCTCCGATTTACTCGCCATCTACAAGTTATGGTTCGCCTGGAGGGCTATCACCACCGCGAAGCTCAACCCGACCACCAGTACCCGATGCTTCCAAGCCCAAACTTCCACCGCCTAGTGAAATAATGTTGACACCAGAATCTCTACGCAGCTATTTGCAGCAGGGTTCTGTACTTTCTGTATTGATACTTGACGTTCGCTCCCGAGAAGAATACGATGAGGGACATATTCCCTCGCCCTCTATTGTGTGTATTGAACCGATTGTATTGCGAGATGGGTAAGTGGCAACCATACCCAACGGGGCCCTGAATGTCTCTGTCTGACATGTGGCAAGAATGTCAGGAGATGATCTCGAAGATGCCTTGATAGTTGGGCCTAACTCAAAGGAGCATGATTTGTTCAAGGTTAGAGATCGATACGATCTTGTCGTTTATTATGATCAGTCAACCTCCAACACCAATCATCTTGAATCCTCGGCAGGTAGTCAGGTTTTACGGACCCTTCATGTGGCGCTTAATGAGTTTAGCTACCGCAAACCGCTCCACAGGCCACCGCTACTTCTAGCTGGTGGATTAGATGCCTGGATAGACCTGCTTGGACCACAATCTCTCACTCTGACAACTGCTGAAGTGTCAAAGGGGTTGCCAGCAGCATTGAAGTCCAATCTCTACAGGCGGTGGTCACGGGAGGTTGTTAGAGCACCAACGCCCCTTCTCCTTGAGCGCAGGGCCGACCATTCACCTACCCCTCCTTATCCCATCTCTGCGAAAGATGATGTTCAACCATCTATTCCCATGCCGGCTGAACCTATCAATATCGAAGAAGAGCAGAAGTGGTTGGAATTGCTTAAAAAAGATAGCGATCCTCTGACCATCTCAGTACCCCCAGAAGCCGAAGATGGGAAAAAGAGGCGACGAGGAACATCTATAGTAGCAAACAACACAGGTGGTTCCCTTGTTCGAACAGTAGAGGAATTTGTGAGTGAGATGTGATTCAACATTCTTATAGCACTGGCTAAACGCATCTCTAGTTCCAACAATATCCAGCGAGCCCCAATGCCCAGGAAAGCATGACAATAGCTGATTTTCCGTCCTCTCCCAAACGCAATACCATCATCGATCATCCATTTCATGTTTTCACGGATGTCAGAAACCCTGAGTTCCATCCTCCGGCATCGCCCGTGCGGCCACTTCCTGTGGCACCGCGCAAAAGCTATAGCGGAGTGTCGGAACGTTTGGCCGCAGCCACTCCTCATATAGTACCCGAAAGGCCCCCCAAAATACCTATACAGTCTCGGACTGTATCGGGGACTGTGAATTTTAACATCGGGACGACAGGTCTCAAGAACTTGGGTAACACTTGCTATATGAATTCGATACTGCAATGTATGAGTGGGACAATACCACTATCTCGATATTTTTTGGACGGTAGCTACAGATCGCACATCAACAGGGATAATCCGCTTGGTTCAAGGGGAGTCCTCGCAGAGGCTTTTGCAACTCTTATCCGGCATCTCTGGAGTGGGGAGTACAATTTTGTATCACCAGTAACGTTTAAGGTTGGTGGACCTAGCTCAAGACTTTACAAGGGTGATTCTCACAAATGTAGGGCGTTTCCGGCCGATTAAATGAAACCTTCAGATCAGATAACCAACAGGATGCACAAGAATTCCTTGCCTTCTTACTCGACGGATTACACGAGGATCTAAACCCCAATGCATCCAAACAAAAGCTAAATCCTCTCACCGAGGAAGAGGAGCGACGGCGAGAACGTATGCCGGTACAGGCGGCCTCAGCTATAGAGTGGCAACGTTACACTCACCAAAATTCGTCAGTCGCTGTCAACTGGCTTCAAGGCCAACTCAGCAGCAGACTTACATGCCTAACATGTCGTATAACATCCACCACCTATAACCCGTTTATGTACCTTTCACTCCCTATACCGGTGGTACACAACAGAACCTTCACGCTGTACGATTGCCTGAAGGAGTTCACGAAGGAAGAAGTATTGGACGGAGATGATGCGTGGCATTGTCCTCAATGTAAGCAGCCGAGGAAGGCAACGAAGAAACTCACAATCATGCGGCTACCCATGATCTTGATTATCCATCTCAAGCGGTTCACAAACCAAGGTCGGTGGAGGGATAAGCTCAACACCCCCATCAACTTTCCCCTGGTGAATCTTGACCTTACAAAATATGTTCCGCCTGTATTACCCGCAGACTACGGCTACAAAATTCCACTAGAATTACCAGAGACAACGCCACCGTTTATATACGATCTCTATGGGATTGCAAACCATTACGGGACGCTACACGGAGGGCATTATACCGCATTTGTAAAAAACCCATATAAGGAGGTGTGGAGCTCGTTTGACGATAGTAAAGCAACAAATATGGACGAGAGCCAGGTTGTGGTAGGTCTCCTTCACTACCCCTTATATATCTTGTTATTTTAACCCATGAACAGTCACGGAATGCGTATGTGTTGTTTTGGGTTCGGCAGCACGTTATGTAGGCTTCTTCTTTGGCCGTCGCCGCTTCATCTATTGGATTGCCGGCGCTGGAGACCTGTTGAGCTGTATATGGCGTGCACTGTGTGAAGGAAAGGCGAGCCTGGGAAGCTTCGTAGGATGTCAGTGATGTGCGCGTTTTGGGTACAGCACTTTCGTGTTGGGCGTTTGTTTGAATAAGCATTGGTTGTTTCATACCCTCTGGCTTTATTTGGTCCCCCCTCTGTTAGAGGAGAGGACTACTGTCTCATGTATTAATACGAAGGTATACTGGTAATTTCTTGGGACAGATGAATTTCGAACAAAGTGAATTGACAAACTGCAATCATTTGTTTGAAACAAAAGGCGCAATTGCACTATATCAAAAGGCCCCGAGCGGGTGAGTTCCTGTGACCCCTACTCAGAGACACAATCTCTGATCTGTAGCTGATTTCGAACCTTCTACTCCACCTAGATTATATCTGTGGGAACAAAATTGATATATCTTCTCATCATGGCATGTGAGGTTGTATTGATTCCAGTAGACGCATTTCCAGCCTCATTGAACTCGTGAATCTGGATAGTATCATGAACACGACAGGTCTGAGCCCTAGCTGCCAAGCTGCAACACTCTTCTTCTACATCACAGTCCGCCTTATGCTTAGCTGACTTGTGAGACTTCATACATGCTACACTCATCACAACTGACACCTGAAGGTCTGCAGGACCTGGTTCACTACTGCCGACCTCCCCAAGTTTAGGTACGAGACTTTAAAATACTACTGTAATCTTGTTCGAGTAAGACCATAAGTTACTCGTATGAGTTTACAGAATCACCAAGCATAAGTGCACCAGCATCCCATCTTTCTACGCCAGCACAAGAAAGACTGGCTTCACCCTTGAAACCAACGTCGGGGATATTATGTGGATAGCACGTTTTCCGATTTTTAATCCTTGATTGAATTGGGCTCGAGATTTAAATTCATTTAGTGGGGTTGTCAACGATACATACTTGGAACGTGGCAGCTCATATGTTTAGTTGTACATACTAGAGCTGCCGTCAAGTTCACTCCTACCAGGAATCTTGTGGCGCCTTGTGAAAATGTCCGGAAAACTTTCGGCGATTATGAAAGACGCAATGACATTCAGATTTGAAATTATGAAGCCTTTCTGGCTATCTGTCACTCTTAATTATGCTAGCTAGAGCGTGAAAGTAGTGATGAGGAATCCTTGGGTTCTGTTGTGCAGCAAGCTGGGCGGTGGGTTATGAGTGTAAACCCACTTCGTTCTCTCGCCGAGAAACATAAACAAAGCACGGCAAGAATCCATCATGCTATCAATCACTACCCTCGCACGTAGACTCTCCGTTGATTTTAGACGCTTATCCGCGGGAGACTAGTAATCTGTCCTTTCCGCACGTGTGATCGATCATTACGGATAACGCAACTATTATTTAATAAAGGAGAGTAAGAATGAAGTGGCACGTGAAATGCTGGTGTGTATCTTTTTCTCGGAGAACCTAGAGGACGGATGGATGTTGTTGACGGCTATAGATACACATAGGCCTGTATATCTGTCTGCACGGCGGGTAAGTCTGCATTGCTTTTGTTGTTCTTGTTGCTTTTACAGTTATTCGCCCTTCCTAATCATAGTCCACTAGTTGTCCGGAATAATGGCTGAGGCTAGGCTGCCATTCGCTGATCCGGTGCGCTCACTAGTTACCGCTGGCCTATAATGTTTTCTTGCGCTTCTTCAGGCTGCAGAGATTGTGGACTTCACAGCGTAATAATTCTTTCGTTATATGGTCATCATACCGTAACGCACGAACGATCCGTGTTACCGGGTGTCCTTGGTTCGTTAATTTTGGCAAGTTTGTATAGCTGAGAGGTTCAGTAAAAGCCTGTTACTGGTCGCTGGATGGGGTAATCGAACGCAATAGCTTTGAACAAGCTAAATAACTTGCCGTTGCCAAATTTCAATATCATTTTGACCGTTCGTTAGGCCAATCATTAATGATCATCAGAGCCTCTGTTTGTCACTTCGACCGTACAAAAAACCGTCATTTGCAGGGCTTAATGCTCGCTAAATTAAGGAACCAAAAGTACAATATGTATCAAGATGAAGACTCGGTGAAGATATTCTTGAGTGGTAGATGGGCTTAACTTCTTCTGCAATAAATTTAAACTATGTGTTGCTTTCTGGGGTCTAAATTATATAAAAGGAATATTTGAATGTTTGCGACTTTGTCGGTCCGTAGTTGCCAAGCCGCACACTTTACCCAAATCACGTCTCTGGCTTTCGCGTTGCTCCTTCTTTGTCTTCATTTTCTACTCCCCTTTCCTTCTCGGTCAACAAACACCCACTCACCCACCCACCCACTTGCTTTCATCATCTTGCAACTATTTTCAACCATCACCCACTTCCCTGTCGCGCTACAAACCCAAGAAAAAAAGCCGATACAATGCCTCCTCAGGTTCACACGTCCGACTCCGATTCGGAGGAGGATATCATCCAGCCGAAGAAGGGCGCGAAGAAGGTAGTCGATGTGCCATCGGAGGATGACGCAGAAGTGGCAGGTGCGGGCAACGATGAGGGCGCGGAATCGGAAGCCAGTGATGAGTACACGGTTGAGGCCATTATGGATCACAAGTTCCACGATGCGAATGTAAGTTTGTGTTTGTCGCGATAAAAAACAAAACGCGTTGCTGATGGTTAAAAAGCAATTGTTCTTCCACGTCAAATGGCAGGACTATCCCAACAAGAAGGACTGGACCTGGGAGCCTGAGGATCATCTCAAGTATGTGTCATCATCGTGTACTTCCCTTGACGCGTAGAGCTGTTATTAACAAACCCGTGTACAGGGGTGGCTCCGACGATATCCTCCAGCAGTATTATGAGTCTATTGGTGGACGTCCAGTCCAGAAGTCTCCCAAGGGCTCTCGTAAGCGTAGTGGTGGCTCCTCAGCCACTCCCGCCAAGTCAGCAAAGAAGCTTAGGACCTCAATCGCCGCGCAGAGCGGTGGCAGCACTGCCATGTCGCCTGAGGAACCAAAGGAGGCCAAGTGGAAGCCGCCTGCGGGTAACTGGGAAGAGGCTATTGCTGCCATTGATACTATCGAGAAGACCGAACAAGGTCTTGTCTGTTACGTTCAGTGGTACGTTTCTATTCGTCCGCTGGCAGCAAGTAAGCGGTGAGTAATGCTGATCTGATCTAATCGTAGGGAAAACGGCAAGAAGTCGCAGCACGATATTAATGTCGTGTATAAGAAATGTCCCCAGAGGGTATGCAGAGCCTGCACAGACATGTCATTAATAGCTGCTAACATATTCTCTTAGATGTTGACTTTTTACGAGCAGCACTTGGTCTTCAAGGAGACCGGTACCTTGTAACAGGTGCCATTTCAATAGTTTCTGAGTGGGATTGGTTGCCCGGGCAGGCGATAGGGTAGAGGAGCCGGAGGTCTTTGCCTGATGCAGAAAAATTGTCGTTGGAGGATGTGGTACGTGTGTTAGCGAATAACAAAGTCTCGCCCGGATTTTACCCTTTTCGTTTTCAGCTGATTTCCCATGTACTATTACTTTTGTGTTTGTTCGCCGGGGTTTCTTTTGTGATAGTCAACTGCGGGAGTTGGCGTGCTTTCGACACGTCTGAGTCTGTTTTTGTGTGCTCGTTTTTCTGTTTTTGAAGCTCTATGTTGCAAATCATCCGTCATCCGCTCACAATATTTACCAATACAGTCATCACATATGAATAAGGCGTACTGTAACAATATCCATCATCTGTATATTGCGGGCGACCAGTAGAAACAGTACGCAAATGTAGGGTTTGCGAGTTTTCGTTCATTATATTCTATCACATTTGCGCATATCCTGGATGAGGTAGGAGAAAGAAGAGCAAAAAGCTGACGAACAAAACGTAAAAACCATGCTATAACTACGGGTCTACTGGAAGTATTTGAAAGCACCCAACGCCACAATTGCGGCAAGAAAGACCAAAGCATAGAAAGCGCTATTATCGGAAAGAGGTTAGCTTGTGGGAAAAATAACAAGGGTTTGGAAGAAGAGACTTACGTCCCGGTGTCGGTGGAGGTAGAGGTTCCGGTTGTTGAAGTCTTCGAGAGCCGGGGCTTGGGGTCGGCAGCCTGTAGGAACCAGTGAATTGGCTAGCTGATCACCACAACTACAACCACAAACAAAAAAAAACCAAGGATCTATTGAGGAAGGAACAACATACTGTGCGCTTCAGTTTGCCAACGTACAATTTCTCCAAGATCTCACGTGCCTCGTCCGAGTGTCCGACGTCCTACACCGATTGATTAGGACACAGTAGCGGTTACAGGTGAGGTTGAGGGAAATAGGTACAAACCTCGAAGGAATCTGTGGCGTCCTGTCCTCCGACATCCATGAGAACCTCTTCACCTCCCCTGTGATACCTTGCGTTAGACGCGAGCTCGGCCGAAAACGGACCAGAAAACAAAGGCAACACTCACGGGTGCTCATCAACGAAGCTGCCGACCGAGTACACCTTATCGTGGATAACCATCCACAGGTCCTAGAGGTAGAGCATGAGCTTGAGTACGTATGCACCAGGGAGTTAACGAAACAAAAGTGAAGTGAGGGCAAACCTTCTTGGTGTCATGGACTTTGATCTCTTCGTATGTATATTCCTTGTCTTCGGCCATTATGGTATATATATGAGTGAATATCTAGAAATTGGAGAGGTAGAGGCGAGGTGAGCGAAGTAAAGGTAGTTGTCGATTGTCGGAGGAGAGAGTGGAGGAGAAGGAGAGAGGAAGTTTAGAGATTGGGATTTGGGGGTTTTAGGAACACGGATACCTCGCTACTCTAGGGTTGGTGGAACAAAAGCGTTGAACCCCTGCAGAACCGTTGACCTACTCGTCCGACTCTACTCTAGACAGGTATTTATCACAAGAGCTCTCGTGCTCTGGCCTCAGTACCCGGGCACCGTGGTGGCACAACTACTTGGGTGAGAATTGTGTACAGTGACTGGTGCAGTTCAGGAGGTTTAGTATCTTGAGAATAGCATAACATTCTTTTTACGAAACCTACAGATTCGGCTACTGTTTTACTCTCATTTCGCCGTGGTAAATAGATGACAGTAATATTGCACGGCGTTGTAAATCCTCTCTAAAGTACTGTCACTCATAACAAAATTTTGAAACCGAATAGGGATGATTTAGTAAAGAATCAATCAACCAAAACATGAACTTCCAGTTAACTCTTCTCTGTCCCTCTACCCTGATCTTGACGACAACGACATGCAACCTCGGCCGCCTCGGCACCATGACAAGCTCAGCACTCCAGCCCTCCCCCCAAGTGTCACCATATTACCATCCTTCCGACGCAATGGAGTTTATGTCCGATATTGCCGAGATGGATGAAGCAAAACCATCTCTCTTTGAGCTGCTCTCTGAATCACAACTCCGCGAGCTCCTCGAACCCTCATTGCGCTACCTCCTCGCAATTGCAACACAGCGCCATCCACGCTATCTTCTCCGCATTCTGAACCGGTATGATGAAGTCTACGCGCTACTCATGCTTTTAATCGAGCGCCATTACCTGAAAAGATGGGGAGGAAGCTTTACAGAAAACTTTTATGGGCTTAAGAGGGTGAGGGTTACCGCGGCGCAGTTGCCGAGAGCGGAGAGATTCGCACCGGCATTGGTCGCGGAGAGTTTAAAGCTTAAGAGAGCCGATATTTGGAAGAGTCTTTTTGTCATTGTTTGCCTCTCTCCTTTCCCCATGCGTTGTGCAAGTGCTGACTCGATAGGTGGGAGTGCCATATTTGAAGCACAAGCTTGATGAGGCGTATGAAAACTATGCCGGCGGTGCGGCGGTCAATGTGCTAGGCGCAAGTTACCGGCGGGAGGAGTTCTCGGAAACTGTACCCACCCTTTCCTTCTCCCATAGCTAATCGTTTCTTACCGCCTCTCTAGTTGTCGGCGCACAAAAAGTTTGTATTTTATCTCAAGCAGCTTTTACACGCTATCTACCCGTCCATAAACGGGGTCTATTACTTCACAAACCTCATCTTCAACCTTGCATACCTCTTTGACAACTCTGCATATCACAGTCCTTTAGATTTCCTGATTGGAGTCCGGATGCGACGATTGACAGAAGCGGACCACGTACACTGCCCGCCCACGTCCGCTGCTGCTATCCATCCTAACTGACAATTTTGCAGCGTGCTTTCGAGGCTTCCGCTGTCCCACGCAACAAAGTCATCAACACGCCATTTGCCCCCACATCGCTCTTCTCTCCATCGCTCTTCTCTCCATCGATCTTCACGCGCATCCTTCCCAAGCTTCTTGACTCATTGAAAGTACTCCTTCCAACTTCCATCTTCATCCTCAAGTTCCTAGAATGGTGGTATGCCTCAGACTTTGCGCGACAGTTGTCGGCGAAGTCGGCGGCTTCGATTGAGCTTCCGCCGCCGGTAGCCGTGAAGCCGCCTTCGCCGAGGGAGGCTATTCCAGAACCTGGCGTGAAGGAGTTGCTGGTAAAGGTGCAGGAGGATAATTCGGGATCGTGTCCGGTCTGCGAAAAGGAGATCATGAATCCCACCGCCGTACAGACAGGATATGTTTTTTGTTATCCATGTGTGTTTAGGTGGGTGCAGGATGGGGTGGGGAGGGATGGGGAGGAGAAACAACCGAGAGTAGGCAGATGCCCAGTCACGGGTGTGAAGTTGTTAGGTGGGACTGAAGGGCTCAGGAGATTGATGATTTAGTTTAACGATGTATGTACTTTACTACTCACTGCGATCCAGAAGTCAGCAGTCCGAAGGGAGTGTATGTCCGGCAAATTATATGTACTTGTCAATGTCAGGAGGCTGGTGTTCGGTGGGTTGAAGACTTGTCAGCACTGAATTATCTAAAAAAGCTGAATGGCAGCAGTTCTTGTCCCCGCAGGTCCGTTGTAGCTGCACTTTGCAATCCCCGCCACATGTACAATATCTCTCCCACACCTTTTCTTCCGCACCCTTCTCTCCTGTACCCTTCTCTCCTGTATCCTTTTCTCCTAAGATTTAACGCCATCATCACCATGTACGGTAATCCAAAAGCAGTCAGAAACGACTGTTCGATGGGAAAATCTTGTTAACACTTACAGGTGTTTAGACTCAATGAGTAGTACAGTATTTTAACTGAGTCTAGTATAATAAACCACTCAGATGTTTGGATGCGATGTGGCCACTTTTCGGGAATATTTGGAGTTTGATACTCGCTCATTTATGGGAATACCTACCATTGTAGGTGTTTCCTGCTACTGCACATGCTGTGTCGTCCTATCTCAATTTTCGAATCTTCCTCTGCTTGTTCCTCGCTTACTGAGTAATATCCGTTGTAGCACCTCCTTGTCGGTATTTCTCTACCAGCCGTCGGAGTTTTTGAGGGAAGGTCGTTCAAACCGCACCTTGTTTGTTTGAGATCATAATAGATACTAAATACTTACAAACCCTAAGTGCCTCGTCGTAATCGCATTCCATCAGACAATCCGAGTAATGCGATATGCCATACTCTTCTTGCCCATTTTGACAGAGATAGCCAGGCTGTCTTCTCTTCCACTGCCTCTTCGCTCTCTGTGATTGTTTGTCTCGGCTACTCGCCATTCTAGTGAATTCAAATCACGTGATATTCACAACTTAAGTAGTCATGGCTATCGAGCGTGTCTGGATTGGCGCTTTTACGGCCAACAAATACCCCCTCCACCACCACCTAAAACAAGCTGCCACTTCCTTTTGGTAACCCCGCTCAAACCAAACCCGCATATCCAACCACCCCCCATACAATTCTGTCAGAACTTTTCTTTTCCCGGAGAACGACGCGCAGCCTCGAAAGGCAATTGTCATTAACCCTACCACCGCCGCTATGTCCCGACGACCAAACCCTGCCGCCGATAAAGCCGCTGCTAATCAGGCAATCATTAAGTCGCTTCTGAAGCTTCCCGGAAACCGTGTCTGCGCCGATTGTAAACGCAACAAGCTTCCGAGATGGGCGAGTTGGAATTTAGGCATCTTTATCTGTATAAGGTATGGATAATAATGATAGGAGTGTGCTGGGTTACTGATCGGTGGATGGATAGATGCTCGGGGATTCACCGCGGAATGGGCACTCATATCAGTAAAGTCAAGTCTGTGGATTTAGACAGCTGGACAGATGAGCAACTACAGAGTGTTGTCAAGTGGGGAAACTCAAGAGCAAACAAGTGAGTTGAAAGTTACTAACCGGAGAGGGGGGTCATTGAGACTGAAACTGAACACTTTGATAGGTATTGGGAAGCAAACCTCGCCCCTGGACATGTCCCTTCAGAATCGTATGTATTGGACACTTGCTCCTACGTGTAATTATTCTGACAGAGGACAGTAAAATCGAGAACTTTATCCGCACAAAATACGAGTCTAAGCGGTGGGTGATGGAAGGCGGAATACCTGATCCATCTACCCTGGATGATTCTGATGACGACAATGTAGTGAGTCGTAGTGTTACTGCTTACGATGAGGGTTGTCAAGCTAAATCTAATACAGCCTTTGAAGGTGGTTCAAGAGAAACTTGAGAGGAAGTCATCTGTAGCAACAGCTGCCGCCGCCGCCGCTCCTCCTCCTGCGCCACCTCAGCAACAGTCCAACTTCAACCTCTTTGACGACGACCCACCTGCTGCTAAGATTACCGCCCCGGCACAGAAGGCTTCTTCGCCAAAGCCTACCAAGTCTACAGACTCCGCCTCGTTATTGGGTCTGGACTTTTTCGCAGCTGCACCGAGCCCTTCTCCCCGACCATCATCCGTAAATTCGGACCCCGGCAAGATGACCTCCTCATCTCGCCCTGATCTCAATAGGTCAATCCTCTCGCTTTATGCATCTGCACCGCGGCCACAGCAGCCCAGACAACAGAGCCCCATTGCACCAACATTTTCATCGCCTCTACAAACATCCGCACAACCATCAGCATTCAGCAGCTTCAATGATTCCTTCAGTAGTCTTAGTTTTAATGTGCAAAACACGACTCAAGTAGCTCTACCCAAGCCATCTCCTTTTGCCAATCTCACTGCTGGAATGAAGAAGACTCCCGCAGCTCCACAATTGTCTAAACCCGCTTCTGGTGGCTTCTTTGCACCTGCGAAGCCTTCGCCTGCAAGTGCAACTGCTTCGTCTGGCCTTGGGGATCTCTTCGATTTTGGAGCCTCTGCATCTGCACCATCTGCACCATCTGCACCATCTGCACCATCGTCACCTCCCGTCTCGACCACGCAACCTGCCGGTTTGAACAGCAACAATCTGAGATCGTTATCCTTTGACACAGACGCGTGGGTTACTCCTGCGCCAGCTCCGTCTACGGCTTCCAATAGCAACAATGCTTGGGGAACACCTACTCTTGCATCTTCCAATGCCTGGGGCTCTCCGATCACCGTGACAAAGCCTGTTGCTCATGTAAGCAACGACGATGACGATTGGGGAAACTTTAAAACTGGTAACGCCCCCACGGCAGCTGCTCCCGTGAAAGTATCTACTGGACTGGATGATGATGTGTTTGGAAACGTGTGGAAGTAACCATTTTTGAGGCAAGATGCTTGAGTTTTGAAAAATATTTTACCTTTTTACCTTAATTTGGAGGTGGCAGTGGTCACTTGGAGAGAGAGGAATACCTGGATAAGTATAAATTGCTATTGAAGCGTCTTTCGTCATTATTTGAGCATGGGATATGGAATTTTAATTATAATGGGATTGGAATTCAATGCCATCCGGCGCTCATGATATCTGCGTGTTCTTTGGTCTGGTAATGGATTGGCTTGCATTTGCTGACCGAACGTCACTTCAAACAGCTCTCCCCAGAGAGCTCACAGCTTATAAGAACACACTCAGATACTACTGTACTTCTGGCCATTGGCACTTGTTTTAGGACTCGCTCTGTCTTCGCCCTCACATGGATACTAAACTCCACAACATCTGCTATATCGAATATGTTCTTACGGCAATACATGATGATAATTGGGAAATGCTTGGAGTTTCACCGGGGGTTCCCGCCATAGAACCTTTCTAATAGGAAGACGCGCGTCCCCACTAATTGCGAGGAGCTATGCAGTCTAGAGCACCCAACGGAACATATTTGCATCGTTTCAAACAAAGACCAGAAGATGTCCTCCACCACGCACCTTCTCTTTCGGCAAGCCCCAAGGCGTAGGACGCTCAATTGCTGTTGTACATTGCAACAACCCATCGTAGGCAATAGCCGCCTATTGGTGAACCGTGTGACTCTTTCACTTCCTACCATGGTGCAATGCATCAGAGGACCGCAGGCATATATCCCAATGCGAATCTAGCGTACTCCTATTATGTTGCATAGATTACGTGGCGAAGATGGGATGCGGTACGATTAGGCTTTCGGAACCATTCATCAGTTATTTGGGATAGTTAGGAGATGTAGAGTTGTTTCTTGTTTCATCAGTATAAAAAACTTGAGCATGAACAAAAAAATCCAGTGCTAGACATAGAGGAATCTTTCGATATAGAATTGCATCGGAATTGAAATTGCCATCTCATGCTTATGATATGCATGCGTTTGTCGTTGTTTTTTTCTTGGTGATCAGGTGATTTGGCCTGGCTTGGCTTGCATGTGCTGGTGGTACCTGAGCATACGTCAACCTCCGACAGCTACCACCTTTCAAGTACAACCTGGTGAGCCAAGACGTTTATACAACAACTATCTGCAATCATCTCGATCGCTACATCATTTTGGCCAGAATGGATGTCGCGTATGATCACCAGTTCCAGGAGGCAGTCACGCAGCCTAAACAAACAAACGGCAGCGGCAACGACAAGGGCAAAGAACCGGAGCGGGAGAAGGAGTCCCTGAACGACGAGCTACAGCAAGCCTATAAGGCCATTTCAAATTCACCATGGGGCGCCAGGTTTGGTGCGTTTGTGGGAACCGTTAGGAAGCAGGTAGGCTAGAAGAGTGAGGGGGAGGAAGAGAGGGGGGGGTATGCTAACGCGAGGCGGAGGTAATAGGGAGAATCGTATTACGAAACGGCCAGAAAAGAGTATCCAGCCGTCGCAGAGCAGGCAACAAAGGGCTTTACGGACCTGAAGACGAATCTAGTTGCTCGCACGCGCTCGCTGTCGGTTACTGGAGATGCCACCCCCACTACAGCAGCATCGGAACGATCCGGCGAGAGCAGCAACAGTAGTGCCGTTGCCGCAGCGAAAGCGCACGAAGAGAGTTTGCTCGAGAAATTAAGGAAGGGTGCGAGTCAGAGGATCGCGGAGATAGAGGCCGCAGAGGCAAGGGCAGATGAGTATCTTGTCAAATTTGGAAGCAGCATTGGCGGCTTTTTGAGGGATGCTGTTACTATTGCGCCTCCATCATCGCAGGAAGACAAGGGTGAGGTCGTCTTTGAGGCAAAGGGAGCGGATGATGCGAAGAAACAGATCTTGTTTGTTCTCATCCGCCGCTGTAGGGGAAGATGTGTGCTAATGGCCAAATAGCACGACGAGACTGGATGCACAGCTGCATCTACTGCATACAAACCATGATCTTTTTAAGAGTAATCCCAAGGTCGAAAGCTTCAAGGCATTTACAGAAAGTTTCTCGGTAGAGAAGCAGACGGATAAAGTTGCAAGTGATCTTGAACGCTACCCGGAGCTGAGGAGTACCATGGAGAAACTTGTTCCTGGGGAGGTTGAGTATAAGGCGTTTTGGGCCAGGTATTACTTTTTGAGAAATGAATTGGATTTGGAAGAGAAAAAGAGGAAGGAACTCCTGAAGGGTATGTGTACGTTGGAGGTGCACAGACAGATTCAGAACTGATGTCTTGGTAGGAGCTACTATTGATGAAGAGGAGGTCGGATGGGATGAAGACGACTCTGAGGAAGAGGAAGAAGAGGACGACGACGACGATGAAGATGATGACGACGAGGATGACGATGATGATGAAGACGATGATGACGACGAAGACGACGAGAAGAAGGTACCGCAGAAGAAACCTGTTGCAAAAGCCTCTACCGACACCCTGCAGCCTACCTCAAAGGTCTCAACCTCGACCGATAGATCGTCACAACCTGACAGCGAGGCAAGCTACGATGTCGTCTCAGGGGCGCCTTCAAAGACGCCCAGCCAAACTACGGGAAGCCCGCCAAGGTCCAAGGTAAGCCAACCACTAGGATTACTTCATGGCTAGGTGTTTCTAACAACGAAGACAGCCTGCGGATGATAGTAGCGATGAAGAGGCGGATTGGGAATAGGAGTTGTGGCGAAGGTGCAGTGAGTAGTAACTGAGGGACCATTCTGATAGGCGTTTGCGTTTAATTGTTGCTTGTTTTGATGTCTGAATTTCTGTCTGTTAATGTTTGTTTTATGACGGGGCGGGGTAATTCAGTTATTACGTACGGGTGACTCACAGCGACGATGTCTATGATCTATGATTCTTTGATGAAAAAGTGATATTCCATGATCGCTAATCTAGACCCTGCGGTTTATCCAGTGTCCATGAAATTTGTCTCACGAGATAGAGAATAGAAACTCGCCCAGTGACTGGGAGCCTAATTTGCGCTCTGCGGAAAGACGTTGCAGATATCCGTCGATATTGCAACGTTGTATATTAAAATCCTGCTACCACATTTGCACTACGGGAGCTCGCATCAACGCTTTGACTCATAGAGTACAAAGTTACTTGAATGTCTCGGACTCGAGTAGGAGTCGAGATATTTAGCGCCCGCTAAGACCTATAAAGTGCTTTCCGCCTCGAAGCTTCGAAGCTCCATCTCAACCCCATTTCCCCGCTAACTGCCCCCGCACTAGCCAAACGCTAAAACACCGCCCCGCGACAAACACAACCACTACCACAACCACAACCACAATAACAAATAACAATGGCAGAGTCAATGCAAACCATTCCCGAGGTTAGTATTCCTCTCATCGAAACACACATAACTAAATAGCACCCATAGGCTCCCCTCGATGACATGGACGACTTTGCGCAGACGCGCGGCGCCGACGACCTCTTCGAGAGCGAGATCCAGCCAGTTGTAGCACCCCCCGAGGCACCTAGAGAACCTCGCGCATTTCGCGCAGGTCGTGCGGAAGCAACAACAACAGCAGGAGGTAGTGGTGGAGGTGGTAGTGGAGGAGGTGGTGAAGTCAGTCAATTCCTTCCTTAGTTCTAACAATGACTGATACCCTGTAGAAACAGGAGAAACAACCAGCAGCAGAAACCAGCACCGGAGGCAGCGGTGAAGAACACACCCCCACTACCACAACTACCGCTCCCCCACCACAGGTCATCCTCCCCTCATCCGTCCCCCTCTCCGTTCTCCAGTTGACATACGCACTAGATAGACCGTCTCTTCTCCGGCGGCGTGCCCAAGGCAAAACTTACAGAAGAGGAGCTCGCGACACGGATGGAGCGTATAAAACTTAACAACGCACGACTCATAGAGCGCGCCCGCAAGGCGGATGAAGATGAGTCGTCATTCCAGGTGCAGGAAGAACAGAGACGACAGCGAGACTCGGTCCGCCGAGTACACGAACGCAAGAAGACTGTAGAACAGGAAAAGAATCGGCGTGAGTTGGAGTATGTCATTTCATCCTACTCCGAGAGGAATAATTCACTAACGGTGGTGGGGGGGAATAGTCAGGAACGTGAAAAGAATAGACAGCGCAAACTCAAGGCCGTACAGGCGCGCGAATGGGACAGCGAAAAGAAGGAGGAAGACTACAACCCTCGTGGATACAACCCCCGTTTCCGCCGCGGTGCATATGGTGGTGTTGCTAACAGACCGGGGAATATCGAACCCACCCCCAGACCCGCCGCCAAACCTAATACCAAACCTAATACCAAACCAGCCGCCCAACCTGATGTCAAACCCATTGATAGCGGGAACCAGTGGCCTGTCCTTCCAGGTGCGAAAAACAAGGATGGAGAGGCGGATGAGACAAAGAAGGCGGTGGATATGCCATTGATGTCGCCGGGTGTTGGAACCTGGGCTGAACAGGTTGAAGCTGTTATCAGTACAGCGACTCCTACTTCTTCTGCTGAGTGATATTTTGGGGTTTTAAGAGGAGAGACGACATATATGAAGTATAGTTACGCATGACAGTTTACTTTTGCTTTTTCGCTACCCACCCCCCGTGTAATGGTGAGTAATATCTATCCTTCTCTCTTGGTAGAAGAAAGCATAGAATCTCTTTGGTATTAACACAGCTGTCCTGCCTCTGTTATCTTGTTGGAAACAAGGTCCCCTATAAAATAGTTTGGGTATCTAGTTTCATCGAACTAGAGAGCGGGGGCAGGGGCTATGTCATGTACAATAGATGATCTGGTGATTTGAGAGCAAAGATGTGCTCGTACAGTGCCCGTGACTTGGGGTCTCTCTAGGTACCCTTTTTGCTATGTCCATCCGATTCCAGCGAGTTTATTCCATGCCTTTTGCGTAGTGTCATCTCAGCAACGAAGGGGCAAAAGGATATATAGTACAGTACAAACAGCAACTTGTTGGTGCAATTACCACCCACCTCCACCTCCACGATATCCACCGCCAGAACCGCCACCACCACCGCCGCCTCGTCGCTCATATCCCCCTCCTCGACCGCCCCAGTCACCACCGCCGCTACCACCTCGACCTCCACGGTAGCCTCCTCGACCTCCCCCTCCTCTGTATCCACCTCTACCTCCACCTTCTTGACGATAACCTCCTCCACCGCCACTGCCACTGCCACCGCGTTCAAAGCCGCCGTCGCTAGGCCGACTATTGTCGTAGTCTCGGTGAGTACCTATGGTGCTGCGGGGACCAAGCTCTTCCTGGATCTTTTTGAGAGTTGAGCGCATTTGCGCGTAACCCAAGTGCATCTCCATATGTCAGCTCCACCAGCTTCATTTCGTGATACGCGACGGAAATAAATACCTTGCCATAAAAATGGTCCGCCAGTCGGCGGTCGTTGTCTAGTCGAGAAAGATATGCACCGCAGACATCACACACCTGCAGTTTCTGATGACCACTCGGACCCGCGCTATCTGACAGCGTCTTCAACTCCCTCTGTTGCCACCCCATCAGCTATTTCTCTCTCAAACATACACACATCCGCGGGGCATAAACACACCTCCTTATTATCCTTCTCCGCCTTCGCCGTGCGGACCTTATGATACTCCTCCAATGCCCTCGCAACCTGTCCCTGCTCGCCCAACACCTCCACCTCCAGCAAACCCGTGGAAATGCTCCTGTCAAAGTCACCAATCATCTTCAGCAGCGCATTGGTGCGTGTGATCTCGTCGGGGGTTTTGTCGAGCCGCCGCTGCGCCGCGTCGATGCGCCGGTTGCATTCGTCGATGTACCGGGATAGGTCGCGTGCATAGTCAGCCTCGTAGCCGGGATCGCGCCCCCGTGCCTTGTCGGCGAGATACTCTTGCTTTTGAGATTCGAGGTGCACCTTCTTGCACGGTCCCAGATCTTGCTTGGTGTTGGTGAAGAGGTCGTGTGGGCATGTACCCACCAGGAATGAACGACACACGTTTGGATCTGTGTAGTGGCCGCCGGAAGTCGAGGCGTTGGGCGTGCCCATTAACTAAGAATATTGTTAGAAGTGGCGCGGTTGGTGGGAATTGGGGAGGTAGGTACCTGCTCAAGCAGTCGGCGCTGTTCTGGGTAGTTTTAGTGCAATACATGCGAACAAGAGTGATGGGTAGAGGCTTACCGGCTGCCATGTTGAAGTTGTGATTGTGGTGGAAGAACTGTCCTGCTAGGTAGCAGAAGTGTCGAGGCCCATAGAGTAGATGAGGAAGACGCGAAAAGCGGGTAACACGGTAGAGCTTTCTCGGCTTTTCCCGTTCGGAGCTGTTAGTTGGCGACTGAGCTTTGGAGCCGACATGTACCCAAACAAATTCGAGTCGGCTTTTCTACTATCAAATATAACAACCACATTAGCGGTTAAATACTACTTTAATCAGGCAAATAAGTTTTTTACTGCTCGGTTCAGAGCTTTCATCACTTTTACTCACTCGCCCTCGTTACCCTGAACAGCACCCAGAATGCGTATGACATTCCTTCACAAGTGCTCACCACCGCCTTCACGATGCGAGCTACCCAACGGCACCTCTTCACTGCTCTCCGCGCCCTCCACCATGAGAACCCGCTGGTATACCCACTTCACTCCCACCACCAATGGGCAAACCTAACAATCCCAGGGTCTCCCCCGTGGCGCACCAGCACAATCAGGCCTCCCCCGCAGCGGCAGCGCCCCGCAATTTCTCCCGCGCTCGCAACGCGGCCTTCCCACGAAGCGTCCAATCCCTAGCGTCGAAAAAGTAATATGTGTCTCGTCGGCTAAGGGTGGTGTCGGAAAGTCCACTGTCGCCGTAAATCTCTCGCTCGCACTTGCACGGCGTGGAAAACGCACTGGGATTCTTGACACAGACATCTTCGGGCCCTCCATCCCACGTCTCTTGAACCTTTCCGGCGAACCACGCTTGAGCGAGGGGAATAAGTTGCTGCCGCTGAGTAACTACGGAGTCAAGAGTATGAGCATGGGCTATCTGGTGGGCGAGGAGGCTCCCGTGGTGTGGAGGGGCTTGATGGTGATGAAGGCACTACAGCAGCTGTTGCATGACGTTGAGTGGGGTGGTTTGGATGTGCTGGTTTTGGATTTACCGCCGGGAACTGGGGATACGCAATTGACGGTTGTACAGCAGGTGGCTTTAGATGGTTCGTATCCGCGTGAGAAAGAAGGGGAAAGAGAACAGTGGGCTGATTATAAGTGATAGGAGCGATAGTGGTATCGACACCGCAAGACATTGCCTTGATCGACGCCGTCAAGGGTATAAACATGTTCAAAAAAGTCGACGTTCCAGTTCGTCTCCCTCTCTTATTGTCACATCACGATTCTTACATATATACCGCCAGATACTAGGGATGGTCCAAAATATGAGTATATTTACATGCCCCAACTGCTCACACACAACACATATTTTCGGCAGCGAAGGTGTTTCTCGCGAGTGCCAAAAACATGACATAGAACTGCTCGGGGATATCCCATTGGACGCAAGCATATGTGCCGATGCGGACCGCGGAAAGCCAACCGTTGCAGCTCGTGAGGGCCCACTTGCAGATGCATATTACTCCATTGCAGCAAAAGTGATAAAGCAGCTCTGGGAGTAAAAAGGTAGCTACTCGGCAGACTTACCGAGACGCTTGTATTTGCGTGGGTCATTGCGGGCCATTAGTCTAGTTAGGATGTTAGATATGTATAGTAGCAAATGTACGATATATGGATTTTGGAAAACCTTTTGTCTCGAGTACCCTGTTGTTTCCACACCATTAGCCTGGGAGAAAAACGCAGGATGAGAAGCATATGTACCTTTCCGCCTTCCCAATAATGCGAAAGCTTCTTGGTAAAGAAGCTGTTTCCACAGAAACGACACAGTTCAGGGCGATAGTTTTGTTCTCTGCTGCAAAGGCCGCATATCATTCTATTTGATCTGTCAATGGTGGATATTCAAAATGGTTTAAAGGTTGATGACTACCTACCTGTTTGCATGTTCGGAGGGGTGGTTTTCAGTCCGGTCGTGACATTTGTCACAGGGAAACACCTGCATCAGTTAGAGGTGGATATTTAGCGGTATTTGAAGGAAATGCATGCCTTTGAACAGCATGAAAACCGGAACCATCGAGTACCTGCATTTCTGTGAGTCGTTTACTATCAACAAAAAGTAGGAGACAAAGTGTGTGTACTCTTCCGGTAATGTTTACACCGCCCTTTATGCGGTAGCTCAGTCCCTGCTACGTAGCATTCCTGGTCTTTCTTTGTCTTTAGGGGCAGCTTCTCGAGGTTGACTTTAGAACATCAGTACAACCATTTTATATTCCGGGAGGAAGTTAGAAACTTACGGTTCTCTCCTTGCGTGATCCTGAGAAACTTGAATCCGGGGATATAGAGGCCTGTAAGCCGCGACTGTGAGCAGGACGAACAGAAGTACTATGGGGTATACAAGCAACTTTACCCATTTTCCGATGACACTCTCGACAGTTCGTGCTTACGCTTTGGCCGCGGACCAAATCTTTAATTCCCGGGGCTGGAAGTGGGGAGGAGCAACCACCACACTGCGGAGTGAAGGAGCTTTTGTGACATTAACTATATGGATATTGGGAGTAAAATAAAGGAACATTACCTTGGGAGGATCTCAACGATTGTGCAGCTGGTTAGGTCAAAAAATCTGTAATTCATGAGCACTGATCACTACTCCAATCAAGTGAGAGTTGAATACCCAAGACGATGTGAGTTCTGGTGTATGAAATCCTTTCGGAAGCCTGGAAGGATTAGCTTCACATCGAAAGGAGTAGGAAGAAATATATTTACCAATACCCAGTATTTCAGAACATTTCTCGCACCGAAATGCCTGCGGTTTTGCCGGCATCCCAGGCGGGGTGCCCCTCAAGTTGAGTATTTCCCTTTCAGTCTTGCAACGCATACATTTGATATTGACGTTCAGAGTGAGCACTTCCAATAGTTCAATTCCTGACATGCTGATTCCTGGACATGAAAGTGAAGTGCCGCGCTCTTGCACAGAGTGTGGAACATTGTCCGCGATTGCTGTTTCTTTGTCATGGGCCGATTCTTCGCCTGCGGAGATATCTTCGAAATCGGAGTACTCATCCTCATCGCCACTCTCATCATCGCCACCATTTGGAAATGTCCACTCCGGAGGACGAGGGATTACCTTTATATGACCCTTGTCAAGAAATGTATCCTCAGCCGCGGCTGCAGGTGCCTCGTCCTCTTTCGTTTCTTCCAGATTCTCGATACTTGCTACTTCCTTGACTCTCACATGGTCCACTTCCTTCTTCACAGCAGCCCAGATATGCAATCTCGCAGCCAATATATTGATGATTGCTGTCAATGAAACACCTCGGTTCTCCTCCACAAATTCTGAGAAGCACCGTTGCACCCGATTTTTGATATCCTCTGGCACACCCATGAGCTCTATACTTGCTGGCTGAATGTCGTAACTCAATGGGACAACTAAGCGCACACTCCTGACAGGCTGAAGAGGAACCGGGAGTAAACCCTTCTTTCGAGGCTCGAGAGGAACAACATATTCAATTCCATCTGATGACTTGGTGAACACATCCGACAGTTTCAGTCGTGATTCAAGCTGACGGGTCTCCTGATTCCGTCTGGCGGTAGCCTTGGCACGCCGTTCGCTCGTCACAGTCGGAGCTGGGGCCCCCAAATTCATAAAATTCTCCTTCACAGGAAAAACCGATGTCGGAGCAAGGGGTGGTGGCGGCGGAGTCGGCGTCGGCATCGGGGTAGAAGGTGTCAAATTTGGGATAATCTTCACTGTCTCCGCCTTCTCCCCACTAAGAATACGCTCCAAACCTCTATCCAATGCATTCATGAGAGCGAGCAGCGTTACCCCTGGCTTGGTTTCTACCAACTCCTGAAAGCCACGTTCAACATTGACCCGATACCCCACTGGTATCTCGGAGTTCAGCACCTCGATGCTTGGTTTCCCATTTCCATCTCCACGGTAATCTAGGGGGACTGTAAGCCGCATCTTGAGTACATCGATCGAGTACACAAAATCCGGATCTGACGGTCGAAGGTTGACCATAAAAGTTGTGCCATTGCCAGACCCAGTGCCAGTGTTGAACCGCCTTTGTAACTGGGTGAGCTCAAAGGAACGGGGGTCTTGTTGATGCTGGGGCTGCGGGCGTTGGACTACATTGGAGGCTGGAGCGCGCGGGTAGTGGCGGCGCCGATAGGGTGGACGGTCTGATGGAGTTCTGGAACCTGGGGGAGTTCTACTGCCGGATGTGGATGTGGATGTGGATGCCATGATGTTGGTGCTTGTAAGCGTAAACTATTGATGTTCGTTGTGAGGCTAGAGAGAATAACACTGTTCGTTTCCGGCGAAGATATATAATGTCGCTTACTGGAGTTGTGGAAAACAACTTAGAAAGTTTTCAACTTTTAAAGTGAGCATGATGGCTAATTATGACGCAAGATGAGTCAAGATGAATAAAAATTAAGTACGAAATTTACGCCGAGGAACATACCTACTACATTAATATATTGATGGCTTGAAGAAAACAAATTCGATATACTCAATCCGCTACCTCTGACGTACTTAAGTACTTAAGTAGGTGTATGTAAATACGTGTAATTACGAAGAAAGGTTGGAATAGAGTTGGCGCTAGCTCTCGAGTCTCTCGCTTATCGTCGCTTATCGGCATGTCTAGTTACTCCTATCGAGAATAGGCATATAGGTACCTTGAGTTAGCTCTGGGCCCTCATCGCCCTATCTGGTGTCCGTCGTTGTGCTCGGGTTCCGAATCCTCAACCGACGAGAGGACAGTAACCAGAGAACTTAAGAACCACTTGTCTACTCTAGATATACTTCTAATCCATTGATTATGATTTATCAAGTCTGTTTCTACGACATAGATATCCTCACGATTGCATACGCCGAGCGAAGCGCCAAAGGTCCGGGACACCCTCCGGGATCCTGGGATTCGTTACCATATCCTCTTGGCACACATACGATACCTCGTCACCTCTTCCAACCCTTCCATTTCGACGCTCATCTCCTTCTCTCTCCCTTTCCTAACCATCTCCCTAACTGTCCTCCCCTCCGCCTCTAATTCGCCACTATATATAACTTTCCTCTCCTCTTCACCCACGGTCACAGTCCCAAACGCACTACTTCTCATAGCGCCAGTATGGATATACATCCTGTCCCTCTCTTTCATCTTCTTATACCGCTTCCTTGCAAACCCGAGCAGAAGAACCCCCAGCAACAGCTTGACGGCAAGAAATACTAGAAAGCACGCGAGGAGGAAGAAACACATTGTTCCAGCGGCTACCACATTGTCGAGAAGCGAGAACTCGGGAGAGCAGGAAAGCGCGCGGCGAAGAATGGCATCTAAACCTGCTAATGCAGCTGAGGTTTCGGATACGGTTTCCTCTGAGAGAGAAGTAGTTGGAGGAAGCGGAGGCGGTACATGAGTTGCCAAAAATTGATGGTAGGTTTGGATCGTGGCACGGATGAAGAGACTGGCTAAGGGGAGAACTGGGAGGCCGAGACGCTTTGTCAAGTTTTGGTCCGCGAATGCCTACTCTCACATTAGCCGAGGAATCAGACTGGGCTTGTTGAACGTACTCTGGAGTAGTAGTCTTTGCACTGCACGTCCAAAAAGCGCCCATAAACCACTGGCCTAGTATTATTAAACTTCGTAATGTACGCATGTTTGAGCCAATCGACAACCATTTCGCTTCCAAGAACCATAACGAAAGGGCCCATAATTTGACCCGTCCACTTCGGAAAAACAGTGAAGGATTTGGGAAGGATTCCTCCGCTGGTAGCCGAAGGGGAGAGAGACCACACGCCTAACTCTACCAAATTCCGGGAGGCGATGATGATAAGCATTAAGAGGAGTTGAAACCGCTCTACTATATCCGCACAGAGAAGCTGGAACAAGTTTTCCTTTTCGAACTTTTTGAAGACGGTGGTTTTAATCTCGACAAATTGTACCGAGATGAGAAGAGTTATAAGCGCATTGGAGTAGGAGTTCACGGCTACGTTGAGCGTGATTGCTTGGTAGAAGAGAACGAGAGAATGGACAACTGCCTCGGATTAGGGTCAGTAATTGGATATGAAGGGGGACTAACTGTTGTAAGCCAATGCCAAAAGAAAAAATCCAAAAGGCCTCCATATTTTGCTGCGGCCATCTGGGCGCCGGTCAAGAACGTCTCTTGAGAACAATACGTCGAATATATCTTGTCCCAGTGCTGCGCACAGCTTGTCTGAAAACTGCACACTAAATAAGCATTCATAGCACAACCACTGGTAACAGAGTACTCACGTCCAACATATTGTACATGACATATAGCTTGATCCCACTCTGCCCTCTGATGGAATGATACATTTTACTTGCGTCAAACCGCATCAAAAACCAACAGCTGGTGAATAATATCATTCCCCTGAGTATATCAGCCTTATGATTTGAATTCAATCCGCTGACCTTATTCTCCTTTCTCTTCCTGCGTTCTCTTCGCTTCTCCTGGTCTTCTGAAGACAATCTACTCCCTTTCCGCGGCTTCCGAAGCTTGTTACCATCGTAGTTGAAGTAGTCCCAGATACACACCCGCCAAAACTCTATCAGCACGCCAATAGCCTTGAGGAAGCGTAGTGGAAGAATGGTGAAAATGTACAGCCAACTATCTAGACACGCCAGTACTCCGAACATCAGCGCACCCTCCAACTTCGGCGGTAGCAAAAAAAAATTCATGATCCGCTCCATAGCTATGGCGGCGGAGTCGTCGGGGTTATGGGGCGGCTTCCCATAAACGGGCCCCGATTGCTTCGAAGCATCATCATTTCCCGGTGTAGAAGCATTTATAAAACCCGGAGACGGCGTAGAGGTGGGTGACGACAGCGCCAACGACAGGTAGCTTTGGAAAGGGAGCGGCGGAAACAATGCCCCATTCGCAGATTTGGATTTGAGAAGACGCGTAGTTGACGGCTTCTCTAGAGAACTCGTAGAGTCGTCAAAAGTTACACTCCCTCCATAGTTATGCACCACCGCCGATGTCGCCGAACTCCTTCGTTCAATCCCTTCCATTCTACGCGATGTCTGGCTTGGGTTCCGTGCAGGTGTTACCACCCTGCTCCCCCGTGAACTAGCAGATGTAGACTTTGCTCTCCCAGTCGCCGGCGGTCCTTCATTTCCGGAGTTCGTACTCGATCTCCGGCGACGAGTTGGCGATGACGATTGTAACGGTTGTAGGACGAAGGGCGCGGTTGGTAGGAGCTCGTCCAGTCGCGCCGGAGATAGCTTCAGCGTTCTGTCTTTCTCCTCTACCGCTTCCACCTCCTCCATCTCAACCAGTAAAGACCTCTCACCTCCATCGGACGTTGCAGGTTCTGGCTCCTGATCGTCAGGCGGCGGCGAAGGGTATACGTGTCCTCGATTCGCATCCCCGATATCAATTCCGAGTCCATGATTATGGCCTATTCCCTTGCTGTCGCTGCGATCGGCCGCCATAATGTCGCATAAACAGAGTGATTCGAGGGAAAGAGCTCTTGAACATGAAGCTCTTCTATGTTGCAGTGAGGGGGTGTAAGTAGCGTGATCAGCAACAGGGATCATGGGGAAAGTCCTGCGTTGGCGAGTGGCCGAGAAAGGGAACGTGGGACCCATTTTCTGGTCCCCCGGCACCGCTCCATCAGCTCTCTCCACGCCATCAAGTATAGATCTTCCATCCTCCATCCGCCTCCTCTATCACGTCCAATTCTTCTTGATGATTGATGGTCAATGGCAACGAAATGTACGCGCGGGGTTCAGCTCTTGATCATGAAAACCGCCAAGCCAAGTCTGTCGTTTGGATTCAAATCTTGTCGGATGGACTTTAAGCAGGTTTCAAGTGAGAGAAGAGAGAAACATCTGCAATGTATCCAGTCATACACATATGGTATGCCGCGGGTTACGCCCAATACTAAGTCACTGTAGATTCAAACACCTTAAAGAATATATATTTACTAGGTACACCAAATCATTACAATCATCACACATACCCAAACATCATAACTTCATATTTTGACAAATACCAGCCTTCAATAACAGAGCCATCGGCCTCAAAATGATTCACATGGTTGGTCAATTTGCATCCAGCAGACAACAGTCCGGTGTATCCAGAATCATTCTCAATGCGCATGCACCCAAGTCTGTTGTTGTTGTTTATTCATACTGTATTCACTCTTACTAGAGTATGACAGGACCTAATAACCCCTCCGCCTCCGGGCGAGCCGGCTAGATGGCGGAGCTCCCCCCCCGCTACCCTTCGTCCCCGCTATGTACCCAAGTCTTTGCCGCCCTTGTTTTTAAATTCTAGATGGACAGGCACAACCATCGAGCACTTCATTCAGATTACGGTAGAGTTCAAAATTCAAACTAGCCTCTATAGATGCTCTACTCGGTAATAGGCATTGTATTACCACCGCGGATACCCGTGGCCCAGTAACTTCGCCACAGCTCCACCGTTTCTCCTCCTTAGCTCGCCGTATGCTGTGTTCCCTTGTCTCGTTTGGCCACTAAAGCAACAAGTTATGGAGCTCCCGCTACGTCAAGGGTTACGCCGGACATAATATGGCGGGCGTGGCAGGAATAATGAGAGCGCGCTGCCGGTAGATCCGGTTGCACTGATACACTGGGGACCTAAGTTCTCGACTCTGCCGGTACAAACTACCGGGTTGACTGGCACCTACCTAAGGTACTGGGGATTATGTCAACCCAAGTGAATACATGCGTACCGTTTCAGACCTTTCGATCATAGATAGGCGCATCGATCAATGAATTGTGGTGCGAGACTCCGATCACAAATTAGAGATTAGGAGGAAAGTTTGGTGAACCAACCATTAGTGAACGTGTCCTGGCGGAAGCAGCTACGGAGGGTCGTAAGGCAAAACATGACCTGAGTGTGAGCGCTTCCTGAGTTACCACTATTGCCGGCCAAGGCTTTGTCTCGTACGCAGCCGCCAGGAGCTCGTTCGCATGCTCATTTGCCTCTGGCCGTGAGTTGGCGAGCGGATATCTGGATACGAGACAAAGTTGAGGTATTTGTAGCTGTGCCTGAGGTTGTCGACACCCATGTCAATTCATACTGCAGCCCGATATCCGATAGTGATGCTTAGCTTCACTAGCCACACAAAATTAACCTGGGGCGCTATCTCCTCGAGCTCCGGTACCTGTCATGCACATCACCAAACAATCGCCAGGGCAGGGATTGCCCTTGCACAACGCTAATAAACGCTCTTCAGCAGCCTTCCTCCTCCCCCATTAATCTTATCCCACCTATCCCGTCGTCGGCGTCGCGTGCAATTTAACGTTGCATCATGAGATGAGACGAGATGCGCTCGATTTATTTATCGCCTGGTTAGCGTAGGTGGTCTCGGAGTGTGGTACGCTTAGAGGGAAGATGTCCATTCGGTCTGCTACCTTCCTACTGGGAAGGGTGTGTATCATCTGTAGCACTCTCGTGTTTGAGATCCCCCACAAAGAGTGCTCGACTTTATCAACTGTGACAATTACGCCCCCAGATGCTGCATATTCGCCATCCCTTCCTTCCATCCCTAAACTCGTCGCACGCTCATACAGTTCTCTGACTACCGCACGCTCACTCGGTGGGACCGGGGTGATCAATTGCAGCGCAGTGGGTCCACCACCGCAGAATTGGCGTTCATCTTTTGTTCCCTCTTTTCATTCTAAGTTTCTTTTAATTCTCGTGTCAAGCCACACCACGAGAAAAACAACTGGCTAAATCGCTGGTCGAGGGAAGCCTCAATTTGCCATTGAATCTCATTCCGACTACAGCGCAGAACAAGGAAGGGCATCACAAGGTTCCTTCCCTTTCCCATTGCCGATGCAAGCAAGACCAAGGAGTATAATCAATCTCTAAATGGCGCTCGGGTCTTGCGGTGCAACACATCTTACGAAGTTGCTCATCAGAGGTATCTGATCCTCTGCGCACTCGATCACCGCCAACAACCTGCTACATTGCAGACATCACGCTTCAGTACTGGCAGCCATCGCCAGACACACACTCCTTCTTTTTTTCCCTAACGACGCTTCCAACGCACTGGGTCTTCATCACCTGTGGCAGGTCCATAGTTCCATTTACTTATCACATACTTAACAGCAAATCAACATTTGACGACAACGCGACGCTTCCAATTGCTAGTACCCCAGTTTTTTAAGGGTTTCTTATCAGGTGAAGGGGATCTAAAGAACCTTTGGGCTTGTGGTGGAGGCGAAAGATGAATTGTTGTGGAGGAAGTAGGAAGGCAGAGCAAGTGTTGGCCGAACACAAGTTTGCGTATATTGTATGTTTGATTCTCTCTGGAAGAACCTTTCGGCTTGGACTAACGCCCAGTTGTAGAATTTGTCCGATTTCCAGTCCAAATCATGCCTCAACTACACGGCGTACTTCTGGATTTATATGGGGACTCTGATATCAGTTGCTTGCTATGTTGCCGACATGTGAGTCTCTGAATTCCAAGATCCGTGAATGCACGATCTGAAGTCCTTATGTGGGGTTTGCGTACGGTTGGTGGTCTAAGTATCACCACTGTGGGTTAATTTAGGGCTTGCGCACGGTTTCTGCTTCAGTGTTAAACTAATATCAACTCTATTAATAGATACACCGCCGTTATTCTTCTCGTTTACAACCGCTGGACGAATGATACCTTGGAGAAGGCGTCTCTAATTGACTTCAACGTCGCAAAAATTGTCTTTTCGGTCTGCATTCTCCTCTCGTTTATGTTGCTGGCCTTCGACTGGTTTTTCGCTGTCAAAGTCATCAAGAGTGATGGAGTGGCCGAGGCATATATGAACGTCATTGCTCTTCGGTTCAACTGCATATGGGGCGGCGAAGGTAAAGAAGATACTGGATGGAAGCGGTTTCTGGTCTTTGCCAGATTGACAAAATCTCGCGGTGTTGTTGATTATCTCGCCCTGTTCACTTATTTCGCGTTTAAGGGTAAGTTGCTCTTGATTAGTGTCATGCTTGACATTCCTGACTACCGAATAGGCTGGGTTCGTATCATCTTGGCAGAAGGTCCTCGAGTTGTCATCAACGCCTTGACATTTATATCAGTCACTCAAGCCAATGTCATAATGAACAACAAAAATGGTGTCACACTTGAAGGGTTTCAAAAATTTGGGGAAAATGTCCAACACTTATTCTATCAGAACAAATTCCAGGTAATTATCTTGGGAACAATGGCATTCACCTCGATAATGTGGATCTTCGCAATCTTGAGACTCCTGGTGGCTGCCCTGATATACATTTGCTATTTGTGGCATGCAATGAGTGGAATGCAATCGTTGAGGAGGTACTGCAAAGACCGCATCGATACACGAATGGGAGAGATTGTGCAGAAGAAACACGACAAAGCCATTCGTAGGGAGAAGCAACAGAACAAGGAATTTCTGAGTAGACAGCCGACTATTCCAATTCTGGCACAAAGCCACATGGTTCCATTAGCGAGACGCTCGGCAGATTCACAGTCTTCTACTGCAAATCTTATAAATACCTCGCCTCCACAGTCTACGGTAGCACACACAGCACCACCTCCAAGTTACATGACGAACCGCGAGTTAGGATTTCCTAACAGGCCCGAACTAGTACATAGTGCATCTCGAGCAGCGGTGGCTCCAAGACAGCCAGTTGGCTTTAGACAGCCTCCTCCTCCTTCGAGGTCAGCAACAACAAGGACTGGTTCGTCTGGTGCTACCCTGGAATACCGAGAACAAGCTCCATACTTTGATTCACGGGGACCGTCTCTACAACCGTATCCCGAGGTATTCGATCCTACTGCATATCAACAGCAACCGACAGAGAGAGAGAGACCCATGATTCAAGGTGGATATGCAGGTGATAGGAGCTACCAGATGCAACCTCTTGCACCGCCGCATTCAGGGAGAACTCCATATGTGGCTGATAGGATGGCGCGGACTAATGGGTTTAATGGCCAGCAGCCTGGTCCGCAAGGAAGATTCCCAATTCAGCCCCGAGAGCCGCCGATGGCAGCAGGCCAGCGTCCTGGTTGGGTCGGACCAAGAAGTCAGACGGCAGTCCCACAGATGCGGTCAGCCTACGGGCCTCCGCCTAGAAGCCAGACAGTCGGACCAACAGAAGAATACGAATACGGATACGGACCCCCACCACATAGTAACACTACAGTTCCTATACAAGGAAGCTATAGCGCACCATCGCGAAGCCAGACCGCACGTCTAATAGGCGAAGGATATGGTGCTCCCAGGAACCAAATACAAGATAGCTACGGACCCCCACTACGAAGTAATACTGCCGGTCCTATGGGGCAAGGGGGCTACGGCGCCCCAGCATCGCGAGGCCAGACCGCAGAACCAGTAGGCGAAGGATATGGTACTCCCAGGGTTCGGACAGAAGATAGTTACGGACCTCCGCCACGAAACAATACCGCCGGCCCTATGGTACAAGGAGGTTATAACGCACCACCACCGCGAAGTCAGACCGCAGGCCCAGTAGGCGAAGGATATGGTGCTCCCAGGGTTTGGACAGAAGATAGTTACGGACCCCCGCCACGAAGCAATACCGCCGGCCCTATGGTACAAGGAGGTTATAACGCACCACTACCGCGAAGTCAGACCGCGGGCCCAGTAGGCGAAGGATATGGTGCTCCCAGGGTTCGGACAGAAGATAGTTACGGACCCCCGCCACGAAGCAATACCGCCGGCCCTATGGTACAAGGAGGTTATAACGCACCACTACCGCGAAGTCAGACCGCAGGCCTAATAGGCGAAGGATATGGCGTTCCTAGAAATCAAACACAGGGTAATTATGACGCACCACCAAGAAACCAAACGGCCGCCCCAACAACTGGTGGCTACACGCCCCCACGGCGCGCACGAACCGTCGCCCCGATTGAAGAAGACAGTTATGGCCCTCTCCAGCGAGGCCAACAAGGTTATGAGCAGCAACCTAGGACGTATGCGGGTAAAGCTATATACCAGCCTACACAAAGGACACCAGAGAGAAGTCAAACCGCCGGACCGCCAACAAGGGGTGAACGCCAGTTTGCACCGCCGCAACGAACACGGACGGCACCTTTCAGAGGTGAAGAGTTTGGCCCACCAAAGAGAACAGGGACAGCCCCGCCGAGGGGTAATGCACCTCCGGAAGCTGATGGAGATGGTGGAAGTAGTGTGTATGAGATGCCTTAAGATGCAATGAGTGGCGATGCCAATGGGCGATCGTTTGGGAGTTAGTTTGGAGTTAATTTTTGTGGGTAGGGAATTTTTTGTTTTCTGGGAGTGATGTAATGTGATGAGATGAGTGAATGATGGGTTTGGTGGCTTCATTTAATTCTGGGATCAGTTTTGTAAATATATTCTCTTGACGTGTTTTCCTGCTCCATTTTTAATTCGCTGTACCATAGGGCATCGACTTACGGGGAGAGCTGAAGATATGACACAACGGAGTTTGATTTACCACTTTATAGAGTTGTACTTAAGTACTTTAGCGGATGGGTCCTTTTTAAGACAAATTGACGATGCCAGTCGTTTTTCCGCGGCTTCTCGGGTTTCGAGCTCGTCTAATTCCTCTATGGGTCCTTTGCCTTCTAGCTCTAGGGCCAGATTGTATTCTAATATCGCTTTGATATCTGACACTTTTATCTAGCTACGAGATGCTTGAAGAGATTTTGCGCTGCTTGTGCTTCCAGTAGAATACGAAAGTTCAGTGGCAAGAAGCGCCACTAGCTAGACTATGGCGCCTGTTATCCGCTACGACTTGGGAATCGAGTGACATCAAAGCATGCGGTCAGCAAGTATACAAGCGGCGCTCAATTTCTACGTGCAATCCAGCCAAAACAGGCTACAGTAATGTTTCAAAAATGGCTTTCACCCCTTTCCGTGATTTCCAATTTCTCCATCGAAACATCGGCAATCATAATCTGACGTTGAGACTGGCGAATCAGAATCAAGCTCAAAAAAGTCGCGTGAGTATCACGAAATCTCTCCTGGGTGGTGTTACCTCTTACAGTCACACAAATGCCCAGCCTTCGGACTGCTACATGTTTATTCAATTCATGGATTATCTCGCCAAAGGAAAAAACCTTCCTCTCGTGAAAAGTTAGAAATCTGGCCTCGGAACCCTGAAAAAATGGTGCTTTCTGCCGGCCTCTTTTGTACTGGCGGCTTAGCATTTATTTAGTAAGCTTTTACGCTTTACACTTCACAACTATAATACAAGAAACCCGTTTCATTTCACAGAAAGACGATCGCGGATTGCAGGCCAATAGGTTATATCAACGAAGAGATCACCAGATGACCACAGCCCTTCCTTGATATTATTATCTATTATGTCTACAGTTTCCAAGCTTTTATCCAACACCCTCACACAACATGACCCGCATTCGTTGCCGCAGTCGTCACAGGCGTTATTGCGTTACACCATGATTCGGACGCTCTACTTCAGCCATGGGTTGCAGAATGGCACCTCCATGTTGTACGTACCGAGTTACCGACACTAACGGCGTCCTCTCCTCCACGGGCACATACGGCATCGCAGTCCTATTCCTTACTATCGCCGAGTACGTAATGAGCCAAATATACGACACACTATATCGTCAGTCTTCCTCTTTCCCAGCAAAGCAAAAGAACTCACGTGATGATAGCAGCCAAAACCAGGACACCCGAGTTCTTTCCGCATGTGCGGGAGCGGTACTGGCTCTCGCTCTCGCTGTTGTCATAGCTCTGGTAATAATTGTCTGCGGCACATCCGACGCTAGGATCTTGGGCGTAAATTACGATGGAGAAGACGGTGGTGCCAATCCAGACGATCATGAATTCGATCGCAAGGGTTAGGACCACGAGCGGATGTAGGGACGAGGTGAAGTAGCAGATTATGTGCACCACGAGACTTATTACTGATGCGCCGCTGAGAGAGAGCGGAATGATGGCTATAGAGGAGCCGAGACTGCAGGTCGTTAAAGAACAAAGGCCTGAGGGGGGGGGGGGGGGAAGATACATACGAAATAGAGGAAAGCCCGCATATGATGCAAACAGCCAACAGCTGGAAAAAGAGTGTTGGGAGGATAACTTTTATGTTCCAGCGGATATCTGCGCCTTTGGGTGCCATTTTGATGGTCTTAACGAAAGTGGATTCGTCAATAAGGACGAAGAATGAAAACGAGTGTGGATTTATGGACCTATACAAGTAGTTTATACTACAGATTCTATCCGTTCGTATGTATTTATGCGATCTGCAAATTAAAGGGGCGCTTACCAGTTGTAGGTTCTAAAAATGTTAATTTACCCTTACCTTAGATACCTATTAGTAAAAGTGAGTCACTAACAGGCAAACAGGCTCTATTCCATAACTCCAACTGCAATTGTAGACGCAACTCTGCCTGGAACTGCGCCAAGAGCCGTTATAAGCGCTCTCGCTATGTAGAAGTTTCAGTCTTAACTTGCGGCTAGCGCAAAGGAGGCCAGGATTGAGAAGGATGAATTGTATGTTTTGTATCTTTGATACTTTGTGGCTGCTGCTAATGGTGGAGTACTTGCTTCGTCTTTGAAAGATCTTGGAAAGGTGGGTCGGGGTTTGTTTGTTTGTAATCATATTGTATTCGACCGCTTGCGGTCATGGCATGCTCTCATTCCCAGAATTTTTCGTCCCTCGCAAGCTCACTCCTCAAAAGATCTTGCGAAGTCAGCTGACGGGTAGTTTTCGAGCGCAGTCATAACATACATTTTTCCCCTTTCCCTGCCACTTCTCGAAACCAACAAAGGAAATAAGCAAAGTCATGACCCCTCATCCCCTAAAGGTGGGTCGGGGTGTTTGGACTGAAACATGTCGATGCTGAAGAATCTGAATGATGAAGTAGAAGTTGAGGGGAAAATTGTCTACGGGCTTAGATGACAACCTTCAAGGCGGCTAATAATATGAGCTTTAACTCTCGGGTTAGGGTTTCAGCTCACTGGATCCCTCAACCTCCACTTCAGGCATATCGACGGGTAGCATCAATACCTCTATTAAAGCTTCACTTCCCCGCATGACCGGAATAGGTCAGTTAGAACTCTAGTAGATAACAACCCTTACAAAATGAACCGGGGTATCCTCAGACAGAAACCTCCCTTCCAAGAGCAGCTTACAAGTTATCAATCTATCCTCCGCCGCCCCCGCGTCTAATTTTTCAAGTGACTCTCAATAAACTGTCTCATCTCCGTCTTCCCCAGCGGTATATCAGCGCGGTTCTCTCTACTCTCAACCGTCTCCACAAGTTTATCCCCTTCATCCGCCCAGACATAGTGTCGAAACTCGGTATTCGTCCACCCCGTGCCCGGAAGATCTAGCAAACAAACGTCAGAAATTCCCGGTATACGCGCAGCAGAGAAAGGGTTTTTACCATTACTCCCAGTCCAATCCTCGGTAAGATAATGCAAGAATCCACCATGCAGCACACAGACCACGTGTTCCTCGCTCCTCCCCCTAATCCACTTCCTTACCCAATTCGCCCGTTCCTTCAGCGGCCCTGGCGTCGCCGCCCACTTCCCCTCCTTACTCGTCCAATCGTCGGTAAGCCGCGAAAGGTCCACGGTAACCTTGTCCCCAGCGCTAGTAGTTTTGAGCATGGGATCGACGGCGAGGATGGAAGCGTCGGAGCCGGTATCGCACGGCAGTTCCGAGGTTTCTTGAAGTTCTGGTAGGGCGAGGACGGGGACATTAGCGGCGATTTGCGAGGGGAAGCCGAGGATTGTGGTTTGAATTGTGCGCTTCAGGGGGGAGGTGACGAGGAGACCGACGGGTGGTTGGGCGGGGAAACGGGCGGGGAGGGTGAGGCATTGTTGTTCGCCGAGTTCGGTCAGGTATGGATCCCGGAGATGGTACTTTTCGTCCACGTTGTGGTGGGCCTGCGGGGGAGTTTGTTAGACGCAAGTTTGTGTAGGTGTGAGTACGCACTTGACCGTGGCGAACGAGAGTGACGATTTTTGGCGCCATGACGCTGTAGATGCCTGTCAGTGCTGTGGAAGCGGTGTGAGGGCAGCGGCAGTACTTATTTCTCTCAAATTGTAGCTGTAGCTGTAGCTGTAGCTGTTGATTCCGTCTCGTCGAGTAACGGTGGGGTTGAGGGGTTTTAGAATACGGTATTCAAGCGTTACTGCTAGCTAGGGAAGCTTCGGGAAGGTCGGCACCAGGCATAAAATCAGGATTGATTAGGCTTCAATGCAGATCTCTGCCACCGAAGATTCGATTCGGTTTCCGATCTTGGCCCTACTTAGCCGAAATAACTTTTCTCGGTGCAGGAACCACGGTCTGGCCCTCGGCTACCGGCAATATTGGCAGCGGCAGTGAAATAGGGTTAGGTGACAATGTCCGCGATGGTGAAGGGCATCATAGATAGAGATAGATGGACTGGAGGCTTCGCTACGCTCATGGAGTAATGGTCATGAATCAGCCAATAAAAGCTGCGGACACATTCAATTCACTCCGTATCCTGGTGCGGGCAGGCCGGGCGGGCCACAGCATCCCGCCCTGGAGGATTTTGGAATCTGTGAGTGCATACTCGAGCATCGGACGAACAATGCCTAGTCTTGGCATCTAAAAGCGGAATGTACTTCCTCTGACCACCCAATTATAAGTTCCCATGAACGCACTCCAGAGACACGACAAGGACGCTTCCAATATCTGTCCCCGTCTAACCCCCACCAGCGATAAGCATGGCTTAACACCCAATCAAGGAAGCAGCAGCATATCTAAACCTATCCCCAAACTCCAGCTATAAGCAAAAACTCCGCCTGCTATGAATAACTGGTTGAATGAGCCCATCCACAGTGCAACAGAAATAAAGAGATATAGAGCAAGCAAAGCCGAACACCTTCATAACAACCCATGAATGCCACAACCCACCCAGAACGACAACCAAAAGATATGAAAAAGACATCTACTCCCCTTCACGTTATCCTCTAAGGATTCCCAAAGCCTTTGCCATTCTCCAGTGCCAAAGACAGCTTCAGCTTCAGCTTCTTCCTGCTCGAATACTCTGGCAACAGTAGTCTTCCAAAGCAGGTAAGGCTACTTGGCAGCCTTTCACTATCCTCCCCATTCCTCACAATGTAAAACATAACATTCTCCAGCCCACCAATCGGAACTCTCGCAGAGCTAGTGACAAATTCCAAAAGAAGCCGCTTCTTGTCGTCATTAAAGCCTTTCACAACCGCCCAGAAATCCTTAATCACCCGATGGTTTGGGTGATACCCGTCCTCATACTTGCACACCCGCTCCAGTTCCGAAATATCAATGTTGCCGCCGCTCTGGCCCTCCACAAGAGCTTGAAAAGAGGTGACGTCGAAGAGGCTAAGGGAGCGAAGCGAGTTGACAGCGAAGAATCCGCGCTGAAAGGCGAGGTATTGGCGGCGGATAGAGCGATCTGTGAGCCAGGAGATGTAGTCGGTGATGTATTGTTCACGATTGGCATTAGTTACTAGGGGTGCTTCCTCAACATCCTCATCGTCTGGAGGCTGTTCTTGCTTGGACTCGGGAGGGGTTACTAGGGGCGCTTCCTCAACATCTTGTTCGTCCAGAGGCTGTTCTTGTTTGGATTCCGGTGCGATGATCTCGTAATCGGCGTCATCCGAAGAATTGGTACAATCCTCCACCCGAGACATGTCTGGGGAAGGGGTGACTGGGCGATGCAATGGTAATGGAATTGCAACGGTGGTAGTAATATTTGACGATGTATCGCCAAACGTGCATGCCTCAGCTTGGTCCTTTGTAGCAATGTCCTGGTAAGTAGAAGGTGCTTCTTGCGTTCCGAACTCCAATGACTGAGCCCTACCAACCTCCAATTCTCTCTCATACATGCTGCCGGTTGGCGAATAAATAGTGTTCCGGTCACCCCAATCTTCCCCATCATCGGACGGAAGCTTGACCCGCTCTGGAAGCGACACATCGTCTTCTTCACTCTGCCAGCTCTTCTCGCTCTCACCTCCATCTGGAGTTAGGTTATTTTTGTCGTGTTTAGAAGACGATCCACCATCAGAACTGTTTTCAAAACTCCCACCTGTATCTTCTGGACATTCCTGAGGCCGGTTCTCGTTTTCGAGTCGCTCGTCTGAGCCTGCATCTTCGGCGTGAACAACTTCCCCAGCGGCTTGCTCCGTCTCACTAGTGGCGTCCACAGCATTGAGATCGTGGATACTGACCCTGTATCTTTGTTCCCCGGTCCGCAATCGCCGCAATCGAGCCTCATCCTCAGTATTCAAAGTCTCCAGTATGTGACTCAAACCCCCCAACCACTCATCGGTAGAGTTAGCAATAGTAGGGTCAGCAATAGCAGGTAGCCAATCATCCAGAGAGTCGGAAGGCTTCTCAGGTCTCTTCTGCTCTATTTTCAGCCTGGTCGCTTTGATACTTAGTATTTGTTGAGGGAGGAACTCCGGGCCCTTCTCTTTGGCTTTAAGCATGTTGATGTTCCGAACCTGGTCAAAGACAGAGTATGAATATTCGTACGTGCGCACAAAAACATCACCAACGTCACCATCCTCCCACCCTCTCATTTCCTTGAGACCTCTTGCAAGTTCAGGCCAATAGTCGTCGATGTCGTCCAATGTGGGGGTGCCATCAAGGAGCTTGATGTACAATGCCTTCGGAAAGTTCACAGGAAGCGTGATCCCATTATAGACCGCCAACCCCATCACCAGACCGACCAGCTCGAATTTTTGAGCTGATTCCAGACTACTTTCACACAACCATGACAGGCGTGTTCGTTCATCGGTTACAAACACACCATACTCCGGCCTCAGTATCTCTGTCATTAATAGCGAAAAGAATTCCTGTTGCACACCGCCCTGATCGACGCCTTCTTCACCTTCCGCGAATCGAATCTTTAATGGTCGCATGAGCTCCCTATGCTCGCGATGTATTAGTTGATTAAGCGCATCTTCCAACAAGTTGACGCGGCGAACAGTAAGAACAAAGTATATGCTCAAAGCAGTGTCAATTTTTGCAGCCAATGCGGGATATCCAACTCTCGTGAGCTCACTCATCTGGCCTGCCATACGAATGTTTGCAATGGCAGTTTCATATGCCTTTTTCATGATATCGAGATTGATTGCTCTGAAGAAAGTAACCAGGTGGGGAACTGGAAATAGGTATTGATGATTGAGAAGATGAATGTCATTGGGAGAGGGCAACGGAGTGGCTGAATTATACCAATCAACGGGCCAGATATAAGCGTTGATTCTTTCGCCGATTGTTTTCGTTTCAAAGATTGCCGGCAAGAGACCGTAACACTTGCAGTCCGAATAGAGAAGTTCGAGCATTCCAACACACGCTCCTGAAAGACTTTCCTGTTTGACTATTTCGTGACCATCCCAACTTCGCATGAAGACGGCCCTTGTCCATTCCAGTGCACACCTGGCCAGTCCTATTCCACCCTTTACTGCGTCAAAGTTCACCTGACCTATCATATCTGTCCCAAATTCTTTACCAATTTGTTCACCTCTTTCTTTCTGAAGCAGCTCTTGGCACTTTTGGAGATATTGTTTGACGTAAGATATGGTATCATCCTCCGGACGACCCCTTCTAAACGAAACGGCCCGTAAAACTCTCTTCATCAACCGTTCCGCCAATTCGTCGTCCAAACCAATGTCAGGCACAACATCGATTCCTGGGGATGACACCTTTCCGGATGCTCTCAGCTCCGTCACTATCCGGAAAATTTCATCGTCCTTCACAAGCCCATTTGCCAGAACATGGAGGGACAGAACTATCATTCCGGCTGCTTCTCTATCCAACATTCCTTTGCCTGGTTTCGTGAAGACGCTGGCTAGACCCATCCACATACTGCATTTCACACATTCCTCCCAGCCGTGCTTATACAATGTGTTAAGTGCTTCGTCGATAGAACGAGGGTTGAAATCTAGGCTCTCGCTGTCGCCAATTCCACCAAATGATGATAGTGCTGCTTCCGGCGTGGAGAAGACGTAGAAGATACTCTGTTTTGCAAATTGTATTGCGTCTCTCCTTTGTGCCGCTGTCGTCTTTGTATTGGCGCACACGTTCACAAGTGCTTTGCAAATATCTTCATCGAGTAGCTTCAGGCTCTGTGGAGACGCCACGGGTTCCGCCGGTTCCCAAAGTGTTTGTGTATTCTTTTCTCCTCGGCTCGGAGTAATTTGAACAACGGTTGCCGTCTTCCTTCCTTGATGACCATGATGGAAGTTTGCTAGTGGAGGAGGTGGCATCGCAAAGGCACTGACAGGCGTATTTAGCTTTGCTTTGGCAGCGTTCGAGTGTGGTGTTGGGGTAACGTCTTTCAGAGATGGGCCTCGCTTCCTAGGTTGTTGGAGGATTTCTTGATGTCGGATCTGGCTCACAGGTTCCGAGTCTCTGCTTAGCCGTCCTGTATCCATAACTTCCATCGGATTGCTTGGGAATTTGAATTTGGGCGGTTCTTGAGGCGATAGGGATAGCGCATCGTTACCATTCTTGGCTTCCTCAGCGTCCCAACCTTGAGGCGAGAGACTAAAGAACTGGTTTGGCGGTGGAATGCTTATCCATTCAATCATCTTCATTGCCACCGTATTGAATAGTTGTTGTGTAAATGATCTGGTATCCTTTAGACCTTTGTCTTTGACTACACTGACTTCCTTCTGCCGTGGCTCTCCTTTCTTAGTCCGTCCCCGGTCGTCCCCACCATCCGGCCTATTCTCCTTCTCCTCATCATCCAGTTCACTCGCAATGCTTCGAGGCTGCACGCCGCCCTTCTCCGTAGCTAATGTTGGTACGACAGGTTTTCCGGGACACAGTGCTTTTAACGGATCGTCTTGTGAGGCTAAACTGCATGCGATAATGCGCGACGAAAGAAGTGTCAACCGTCGGGATGCGCTGGAGTTCCGGGAAAGGCGTTTCCTTGATGTATAACAGGTTGGAGTGCCGCAGAATTCGCGCTGGCAGCCGTAGAGCAATTGGTTCATGTACCTGATTATGACTGAAGTCAGCCTATGGTCCAGTGGGGAGGTGCATGCCCACGGACCTCCGCACCAACGCCTGGAAATTCCTCTGCCGTTCATCATCTACAACGGCTTGGATCTTGTTGGGTGCTTGAATCGAGATAGTGTGCTTCTTCAAAATAGTGGGCGCGCTTGCCAGTAGGGTGGCGTACTCGCTCGGAATTGAGGGAGTGGTAGTTGTAGCGGTGGGGTTCCGGCGGGATAATGAATCGGACATTGCTTGCCCGTCCATCTACGCAGTTGGTAGTGTCGCTTTGTGTTGCTGAGGATTTGGGGGAGGAGGTGGAGAATGCAGCGGTGTGAGGCTGAAAGCAGTTATGCAAGAGCACTACCTAAAGTACCTGTCACCGTCCCTCTTTAAAATTAAGCGCCATTGCAAGGTACTCTACATGCTACTTACGTCATAAGGGGCGCGATGTGATAAATGTCTTCAAGGGTCTGACGAATTCTGGTAGTCGTATTTTTTGCGCTTTGCACACCCTTTTCTTGTTCTTTCTCTTTTCTCTCTATCACATGCCGAGAATTATCATTGCGCACTTTGGCTGTCTCAATAACGTTCTCTTGGATGCTCTAGATTATGAAGCATGTAGTCGTTGTAATGGTCCTGTTTAATTGTTGCTATGACCGAAGGAGCTGGGAACTCAGAGTGGACTCTGCTTCAAGTTGTCAACTACAATGCATTACTTTTCAACCACAACGAAGCGCTGCAGCTTGCAGAGCTAGAGTGCTACCGAACTTTAAGTCCAAACTTCCATTATGGTTAGGGACAGCGAAGCTCTGCAAACTTTTTCAATGATGGGAAATAGTCCAGGGACGTCTTAATATATACTGGAGTTTACTTCAGTATATATACCTAGGTAAATATATAAGGCTTTTATGTCCCCCTTAATAATCACCAATGCTCAGCGTACTCCCTCATGGTCCTGCGCAATTTCCCTCCACAATTTATCAAGACTATTCTGAAATAACTTATTCCGCCAAAACTAAGCCGCGGCTATTTCAAGTAGACGGAGAGTTCATCCTTAGCCCTCTGAAGTTGGCCTTTCTTCAACAGAAGTTCACGTCTACGACGCTCCTTCTCAGGATCCTCCACCAGGAGTTTCCTGCAAGTCTCTTCCGCTACGACATTCAGTATCTGGATCTATACTTTATGGCATGCGGAGTAAACTTACCATCTAGACCCTCTATGCCCATCTGAATCTTGAGCCTCTCCAAAAGACCATTCTTACAGGCCTCTAGGAGTTCGCCCATAATGGTCATGTAGACGTAGTCGATATATCGTTTTCGCGCAATGTCATAATATGCCTGTGCTTCGGCCAGAACCTTTACCTCTCGCCTGTAGTGGTCATATACTTCATCGACTTCGGGAGTCGGCGACGGCGCACGCTGTTTAGGTCTACCTCTTCCCTTTACAGGAGTAACAATCGGTTGACCCACAGCCTCTTTTGCGAGCTCTTTTGCGAGCTTCTTCTCATCCCTTTGATCCTCCAAATTCCTCCGGCGTCTTTCGGACAACCTCAATTCATTCTCCCTTCGAAGGTTTTCGTAGTCTCTGTGATTAAGCGTCCGAATTTCAGACGACTCCAGGCGCCAGAGCCTCTCCATGCTCGTGCGATGCTGAACAATAGCAGCACTGAGGAAGTCCTCCACGACAGAGCGAGCCTTTTGGCAAATTGGCGACTTGTCATATCTTTCGAACACATCCACGAAACAGGCGTAAGCCAAATTTCCAACATGATTCGCCACCTTTTCGGTAAATTCGTTGACCTTAGACTCCCAGCCTTTGATGCTTGTAAGCAAGCGCAGCGAGCATCAGTCTGGGAACGAGATCACCTTTGATGTTATCTTTTGCCACATTTTTGACGGCCTCCGGATCAACCTGATTTGGAAGACCAGTTGTCGACGTGGTTTCGATTATGTGGCGAATCCTAGGTAAAGTGTACTTATGAGGTAACGGTTGAGTTCTGAGCTTGGTCCTCCTTTGCGATGAGCCAGGGGCAACTTCTGGATGGGGCCGCTTCCTGCTGGGTGTGGTGATTGGTGATTGCATTTGGACTATAATGTCCTCATCGCCTTCTTCTATCAGACCAAAGCTCGGCGTTGGAGTTTCATCCCGGCCCATCGGCTGGCGCTCATCGAACCAACCTCCGAGTCCTTGGGGTCTCTTTTTGAGTTGATTCCTCCAAACACTCAATTCTTCGTTCTCGGCGGACTCGGACATTGTGAGCATCTGAGGGCGTGTTCGTTCCAATGCCGCCGAAAATTCTTCAACAATGTTGACAAGCTCTTGCTGGAACCTATTCTTCCCTGGCGCTCCTGATAAATGCTGGCGTAGCTCATTGTCGAATGCCGTAAGGAGCCTCTCAACAATGATAACCTGGTTTTCAGATGGTGGTGCAGGAAGTCCGGCAAGAGCGTTGTTAATCTCTTCCGCCTGTACTTCGATAGTCTCTATAATTAAAGGCAGTCTGGGAAGGATTAATATGTTTACTAGTAGTAGCTGCATCCGGTCTTACCTCCTAATTATCAATTTCCCAAGCTCCTTGGATAGGTACTGGGTTAATTTTGGCGTACCAAATCTGCCCTTTAAATCTGTGAGCTCCCTGTTCCAAGGGGCTGTGGACCGGAAGAATTCGGCCTCCTGCTGCCGAGCAGTCACGCTATCAACACCCTTATTCAGTGCATCCTGATTCGGCTGCTTAGTAACAAAGTAACCGTGCCTCAGACGATGGGAATGGCCACGAAGTATATCCACCCATTGGCCATGATCGCCGTCCTCGACCGTGTCCGGTTTTGTCAATGCGCCAATAGTTCTGTCTTCGCCGAGCTCACGGGAAAGTCGAGAAGCTGACTGATTTACTGCATCATCTAGTTTTTTTTTTGCTTGTTAGCACAGCAAGACGATATGCTGCAGAGTCCCGGGTCAAACAAACCTTTCATCGTTATAGCGAGGAGAATAAGGCAATCAGGCTCCCTTACGTATTCCTCCACCAGTCCACCAACAAGGTTGATAAGATACTTTTCAGAGTCCTGTATACGGTTATTTATTCATCTATTTGCCAGGAAACTACACAGGTACAAACTGTTTCGGTGGTCTGAATGACTCCCGGAAGATCAATAAACGAGAGATTAGGCAAATCGGGGGCGGTAAGCTCATTGTCATATCAGTAATAGCATTTCATAACAAATGTGGCTAACTTACCTCCATTACTACAACATTTGGACTAAATTTCACCTCAAAATCATCGTTGGTATGCGCAGACCTGGAGCGCTTGCTACCCAGTTCAGCGAAGTGCCCATTAAACGCACCCCCACGACTACCACTAGCAACAGTATCTTCCTTCCCGTAGTCCGAGGCCGCAAATACTGTCCAGTTCTTACTCGGGTTTAAAATTGCGGTTTGCGCCCTGCTAAGAGCTGACTCGACCTGCGATTTATCCGTGAGGTCGAGGAAATGTACCTGTCTCGCCTCCCCCTGGCGTAAAACCCACGGATCGCCGCCGCTCCTGCTTGGCTCATACTGTTTTTTCAACCTCAAAGATATGCGGCAGGACCAAGTCTGATCGGCACTCGCAGCCTCGCTGAGACTTATCTCCAGGGGGCAGCGGGTGCACGTACCAGAGTAACGTGGAACTTTGATCTATGATAATGAATTAGCCACCCTCCGAGTTTCCAACAGGGTATGAAGGAGAGAAGCTCACCCCACTTATCGCTTCAATAAGACTGGACTTTCCTGCACTCTGATTCCCAACAACTGCGATCCGGGGAAGAGGTAGCCCGAGATCCTCGATTCCTGACGCACGAAGTCGGTTTACCAGGTCCACCAATTCCCTCATGCCTCCCCCCAAAACACTCAAGCCATCATCAGCAGGACTCGGAGTTGGCCTACTAATAGCCAGCACCGCAGTTTTCGCCTCCTCTGTGGATGGTCCCGAGCCATATCCCTGGTCAGTTGGTGGGGATGGTGGTATTTCTATCTGTCGAGAAGTGCTTGTTTGGAGTTGGTTATCAGTGTTCGCGTCCGGCATGGTAATGTCTAGTGGTTGAGTCAGGTATATGCCCCACTGCAAGCGTACACAATACGCAAGTCAAACTCACCAGCGCCAGTGCAGGCTTCAGGTTGGAGAGAATGGCTCTCAGCATATGGCACAGCCGATTTCACAAAAGTTTCCATGATACTAGAAAGAGGGGTCATCAGATGGGAGGTGGGAAGAGAGATACAGTCCAGGATAGATCTATGCAATTTATAGTTATACTTAGAGAGTTATGTAGAAGTGCAAGGAAAGCAAGTGGCGAAGTAGAGGGGAGTATGAGAGAGGAGAGAATGGGAAACGACCAGCTCTTGTAGAGTCTTTGGTCCCAAGTCATAAGTCGAGACCACCAATCAAATTTCGCCAGGCAACAGGGTACCAACAAGATCAGCAACTTTTTCCTTGCAAATCTCGACTTAGGCACAATCTCGAGTTGGACCAAAGACTATATTTTGTAATCTGTGGTTTGTTCAGGTGTCTTAAAGGGATATGTTGTTGGATACTGATCCACACTACGCCAAGCAGTCTGGAATATGCGGGAGAATCCCATGGTTTTGGGCTGGATCCTGTGCAGAGATCTGCTGCACAGCATGTTGGCTCCTAGTGTAGAACTGAAGGAGGGGTACGCCCTTGCCGTCTGGAAGGAAGGGGCTGGTAGCTCGAATTTTCTTTTCTTTTCTTTTCTTTTCCTTTCACCACTCAGTGTGTTCTGCGCGAGCGCATTTTGTATAAGTTCCTTGTAGTTATTAGAGTCATTTCCGCACCAGGAACGTAGAGTAGCTGTGAGGTTGAAGCAGAGGAACCTAGTCGATTCAGACACCTTATCAAACTGGTAGTGTTCGTTCAAGGGGAAAGCTCGGAGTCAACTGGAAAAAGAAACCAATCCCTACACCAAAGCGGCACCTGGAATGATATGATGTAGCTTGAAAGCGGGCCGTGCGCATTTGCCTATGTACTTGGATCCATGGAATAAGGCTGAGGAATCACGTCCTCATTCACTCTTACTTAAACTAAATCCTGTTAGTCACAGATTTCAGCTAAAAATGAATGAGGGATAGTGTTTGGTTAAGCACTTCCTTGTAACAGCATGTCGTAATGATGTTTGGTTGGGTTAGGTATGAGGGGCTCGCCAGTAACTTATAGATTAGCCGCCGGTCCGCACTCCCGCAACCGTGCCTTGCAGATACATCTAATACTCTACTAAAGCACCATCTCATAAATGTAACCCTTGCCTTCCCAGAACTCATTATCCACTATGCACATGGAAGGTGAAATCGGGAATGTTTTAGCGTCCATCCATACAAATTTCTATGTAAAGTATATTCCCTAGACAGGTGCGGATAACCCTTGGGAAACAGGGTGACTGATATGAACGATGATTCGAGAGTAGGAGTATATATTAATACAAATCGCATAAATATTCAGAGAACACTCCTTTAGATTAATTTCCCAAGCTCTGATCAACTCCTCGGGGCTCGTAATGCGATTATTTTACTTCCTTCTATTCCTTACCGGGATTTATATCGCAGTTCCTTCGATTCCGAGACCCGGAGCAGACGGAAAATACACATTGACTGCTCCTGGAATTCATGTGCAGGTTTCTATTTTCTCCCACAATTCACCTAGATCCTAGCTGACAAGAGAGACAGTTCATACCTTACGCTGCATACATAACCAACCTCTTCATTGCTGACAAAGATGGCATTGAACGGGACATAGTTCTTGGTTATGACAATGCCTCTTACTATCCAGTCGACCCAAAACACAGTGACCACAATACTGTCCCTGGCCGCTACGCAACCGTATCGGCAATGCCACATTCAGCATTGACGGAGTAACTTATCACACCCCCAAGAACGGCGGCGAGAATGCACTTCACTTTGGAAAGAATAGCTGGAGTTACCGCCTTTTCAACGTCTCGGCCTATAATTAGAAAAGTATAACTTTCGCAGTAAATAACCCTGCGTTTTCGACGGGAATGCCGGACGGGTACTGGCCAGTGTCACCTACTCCGTCACCCCGGGTGCCCTTAGTATCAAGATGAACGCCATCTCTCCCGAGGCAAAGACCCCCAATCATGTTGACGCAGCATACATACTGGAATCTCAATGAGTTCCAGAACCCTGACACCGATTTTATCTAGAATCACACTCTTCATACTCCTTTTTCAAAGCGCCTCCTTGAGCCAGACCCGGGTATGGTCCAAACTAGCCCAATTCTGTTGATTTTCCAAAGCATGATATCAACAACTTCTAATCTACGCCCAAGCAACTAGGTACCAACATGAGTTCCCCCTCTGGAAAGGCAATTGCGGTACTACTTCGGGCTGTGCGGGGTACAATAATGTGGGTGGCTGATAAGCCAAAGAGACTCAACCAGCCTGTTGCAGTATTGAAGAGTGAGTGGAGCGGTATTTCGGTTGAGTACTATACCAACTTGGTGGGGGTGCAGGTGTATAGTTGCTATTGGATGAATGGTGCCATCAAAATTAAGTCAACGCAGGTATTGCCAGGTGGTGATAGCAATGGGAATGTAGAGAGCAGTGGGTGTGTTGCCAGGAAGCGCAGGACTGAAACGATAGAATCAATCAGTAAGTTATTCACGCCGGAGACTGATATTAGCAAGTGCAGTTCTATCTGCTAGATAAATAGGGTCACATTCCTTACCAGATCTTTGGTCCTAGTGATAAATATGATGGAAAATAGCCTACAAGTATAACTGTTAGGTAGATGAGGATAAAAATCTAGTGGGGCTATAGGTTGATGTAATATGTAATTGTAACTACGAGTAAACAAACGAACCCACAGTTCACGAGACCGTGATTGGTGATTCATAATCGTGATGGTAATTTAGAGTTTGCCTTCAATTCTTATTCATCTTTTTACCTGTCCTTCCAACTTCACTTCCGCAGTTTTTCCTTCATCGGCTTCGTAATAACCCCCCATCACTTCTTTGCACTTTCTAACCCGCTAGGATGTTTCACAGGACGACCTTTGGTTTGTATTTGCTGCCTGCTTTTACCCAGTGGCACCCATCAATCTCGAGAACAAGCCTGAATTTAAGTGCGAATCACTTGATCAGAAAGCTGGGAGCAATCTCAATAAACTTCTTAATGTGAGCTACAATACTCCTACTGGAATGGTTTTTTTATCATATAATAAAGCTTTTGCACATGTACTATAGATCTATACCGGGCTGGCCTCCGACTCCACTTCTATCTCCAAAGACATTTAATCGCTTAATTCCCGGTCGACTATCTTGTATACCATCAAGGCTATCGGTCTGGTGAGTGGTGGAGGCTCTGTATGTACTATCATGCATGGCAAAACTCATCAACTTGTATCGGTGCTAACTATATTGTGTCCAGCTCTCGGTTTGGTTCGTCGATGATTACTGATTGGTTGATCAAGAATAAGGCACCGGCTCAGCACCAGACCGCTCCTCAGAGAGAAAAGCCGCTCGGCCTATCAGTTGAAGTACCCCTGTCTGTTTGGCTGAGTGGTCATTGACGTATTTGTTCCGGTTGATATCTTGGGGTTTAGAGGTTCGTTCCGGTTGTTATGGTATACTCATACATGCACTGGCGTTACGTTCTTAGCATAGTTCTATAGAGCTTGGGGTAAAGGTGTTGGTTTTTCTGGGGAGGTTCTACATATAAGAATAATGACCTGTGTATTGATATTCCTTCCTAAGTGTAGAGGTAAAGGTATATATATTGTTGGCCTCTTGGAAATATACCTCCAGTTGAAATATGTACACTAGGGTTAGAAGACTATATGCAGGACTACGAATTCAAGCTTTTAAGGCTAGAGAACCAGCACTATCACTTATTTCTAAGGTACAATTTTATTGGATGTATAATAAATCGACATCGACATCTGACAGCTCGGGTATCATAAACCATGCAACTATAATTTACAAGTCGAAACCGCCTGTCTTATGAATTCTGGCTGTTACAGACGAGCTGCTCGTCAATGATGACAATCCATCGCTTAATATGACGATATTGGATAGACCCAATAAGTTAAGTGGTGTAGTTCCAATGAGCGTTGTCTCATTTAGTTGGGAGCTGGAAACTGAAGGTTCACAAAATATCACTAGTAGTAGGAATTACTGGTTCTACACTAAATTCTACAGCGGAAATCTCCGCTCGGTTGCGTTCTCTTTAATGCACCGCCCAGGTAGTCTTCAGATTGGCTGTATGTACTCTGCGCTGGAATCCCCTTGAGGAGAACTGGCATGGCGACCCCGAACTTGTCTCCGATCGCAACTCCAACAAGAAATACTACCTCAATGCCGCCATCGCAAAGGAGAGAAGGAAACTTTAAGGACAGAATGGGAATCCCACGTTTTTGGACGACGTACATTTCGCGCAAGTACTTGAGTATACATCAAATTAAAACGGTATTACATGCATTAAAGTCCAGTTCCGTCAACTTCGATATCGAGATCACCCCCAAGTTCTAGAGTATCATCCTCGTCTTCCCACGTCATCCGCCTTCCCGGATATGCTGAATATAGAGTACGACCCCAGGTGTTCTACGCCAACAAACTCGAAAAATATTGTTCTCGTGTGGTATTCCCTTTGTCTGTGCTGTCCGATGATGTGTGTGTTGCATAATGCCATGATTCGTTCAGCATCATCTGATACTACATACCTATGAGAAGGACAGGATAATGGTAAGGCGTGGTTAATGAAATATCCAATGGAGTTGCGTTAATTCCAAAACGGAGATGTATGGCCGACAAGATGAACTCTATCACACTTGCCGACGCTAGTGTTGGACGCGAGAAGTCTCGGAAAAGCGGGGACGAGTAAGTTTGACTTCGAGCGTATTCTAAACTGTTCGAGTCAATGAAGAATAAGTGGCAGTGGCGAAAATCCTCAAGCTCGCATCGAGCATACTTGTACCCGACACAAGATGCCATGAACACGTTATCGCCCATCCTAATCCTGTTTATTGCATTCTAATTCATGAGCCCATCATTCAAGTATCGATACAGTAAGTAAATCATCAAAAAAAGTCGGAATATATGCAAAAGGCTCAAGAACCACCGTAAAAAAGCGCCTAAGAATCAACCGTAAACGAAAATATATTGTACTCCTCTGATATGCAATTAAGATATATATAGGTGCAAAAACAGCAAAGACCAAAGGGAATAGGTTGTCAATCTGTCGAAAAATAGGAGAATGGGGGCGCCTAGTCTATGACGACCTTCCGTCAAACAACGCTTTCATGATACCCTTCTTTTTCTCCTTAGTCTTCTCCTTGGTCTTATCTTTCTCTTTCTCCTTCGTGGGGGACCTGTCTCCGCCGCTGTCGCTTCTATTGCTGCTGACTCCCGAAGATGAACTGCCTTGTCGATGCTCTCGGCGCTCTTTCCGTGCCTCCTTTTCTTTTCGTCGCTCCTTCTCTTCCTTATCTCGCCGTTTATCTTCTTTCTCCTTCTTTCTTTCCTCCTTGTCAGCCTTTCGTTCCTCCTTATGCACCTTCTCTTTCTTTCTATACTCCTTGTCTTGTTTTAACCAGCGGCTTTCTGCTTTCAGTCCATTTGTGATCGGATCTTCTGGGGGTGGTAATGCTTTCATCTCAGACTTTGGGACAGCGGTTGGCGGAAGCTCTTCGATTGGCTCAAAACCCCTCGCTTGTTCAAGCAACCTATTATCCTCAATAACCTCTCCGAGTATCTCACCTCCAAGTGCTTCATCCGGATCGTCCCCGTATGCCATCCTCAGGTTGTCATCAGCTCCTGCCATGATACTCTTCACGATTTTATACCCTCCTAAGATAACTATAGTCGCAGCGGTACCAACGCCCGCAATAATTGCGAAGTGTGGACTACTCAACAGTGCGAACACAGTCGGGAAAGCCGTCTTGAGGAAAATCATGGCACCAGGTGCTATATGAGTTAGCAGCTGCGAAATCTCGGCCAGCGACAAGCCAACAGCTGCAAAGGTCTCCGGCGTCTTTTGAAGCTCCGAAATCATGGCTGAAAGGCCTGCGGTCCAGCACTGGAGTTCATCGATAATCGATTGTACACGGGCAAGGAGGGCTTGGACGGCTACCACAGAGGGGTCATGGAATAGAGCTGGTGCCATGTCCATAGCGTTTTGCGTGGCGAGTGCACCTGCGCCCGTGCCACGCGTCGAATAAACGGCATCATCGTCCGAGTGTATATCAGACCCTCTTCGAACAAGTGCATCCTCACGAACCAAGGCATCTTCCACAACAAAATCTTCTTCAAACACTGATGGTGAACCTGCTGAAGAACTAGAACCTCCGGCGTGCTTGTGCTTTCGGTGCTTCTTCCTAGTATGCACCATAGCGGTACTGTCGCCCTCGGTCACATCTTGAATAGCTAGGCTTCCGGCATCGCTGATTCGTCGATGTGAGTGAGAAGTAGATTGTCTTCGCATTACGGTGTCGCGAGCACGGCGCTGGGCTTGCCTTTCGGCGGCGATCTCTGCTTTTCGTACTTTATAGGCTTCCTTTGCTTCCTTGAAGGCGGAGAAAAAGGTCTTGCCCTAATTTGATATTTAGCATTCTCATAGTGTAACAATACAACCAAACAAGACCAATGAACTTACACCATTGTGTACAACTTTCCCATGCTGGTCCATGACAGTTACAGTCGCCGCCAATGCGGAGGCTGGGTTGGTTATCATCTTCCCAGGCATTCTCGAATAATTGGACCTGGAGAAATTGATGTCGGAAGGGCGCGACGGATCTGGAGAACAGAGGTATCGTAGATTGATCGGCCGGAAAATAGGAGGGGACAAATGATGGCCGATAGACGATAAACGATTGCCGCAGAGCCGAGCGAGAGAAATCGAGTGTTGGATCCCGTTCACAGTTAATGATATTCGTTTGTTTATTGATGTTGAGGTTGTACGGAGAACGAGGAAGGAAGGGAATAGAAGTACAAATTCCTTCCGCTCCCTTAAACACTCGCTACTCACACCACTGTATGCATTGCATCTATGAAATGCATGATCTAAATAAACGGAACCAGGAATTAGCTGACAACAAAGTGGTGCTTGTGCACTAGTTAGTTGAAGGCGATGGAGTGAGTTGGTTCCGTTGTTCCTTCTGTCTGTCGCTGCCCTAAGCTCCCTGTGCTGGCAGCACCTTATTGGTTGCCTCACTACCACTAATCACAGAGAGATAAGACGTCAACTGAACTGCGATCGCACGACTAAATTCTCCAGAGTTAAGTTAATATGTAATAAGAGAGCAGTCTAAATCGCGTCTGCGGGGTACCTACATACTAAGCATGCTTGCGGAGTGTTTCTCTGTCGCCTCTCGCGGAAGAAGAGGGGTTTCTTGGTTTCCCTACTTGATTTCTTTTTTGAATGCTTTGTCTACAGCTACAACGCCATCATGCTGCATACTGTCTAACGACGCACGTCCGCACCGTCATCACATCTCCCGTGTGCAATCCCGCACGCACATGCGTAAAGCACACACTATGTACAACAATAAGGCTAGGAGCTTGTTAGAATAATGTGAAGGCTGGGAATACTGCCTAACTCGGCCTGGTGACTGCAGCCGAAATAGATAGATGTTTGAACCCAGGATAGGGCTTAGGGACGTGTCGGCGTAGGGCCGTCCAAGGCGGATTAAGAGGCCAATCACGATTAAGGAAGGTCTAGGCTGTAAATGATGTTTCGTTGCTGTTGTCGAAATTCAGTCAATTGGATTCAGGTTATAATTGCCTATTGGCTTTTGGGTGCTCCACGTTTGTTTCCTCCAATATACGATCACAAGTGTGGAAATTCATCCAGGATTGCTTATGTACTTTGAAAAGCAGCATCTTGGTTCTGTTGGCTCTTGCACCGAATTCATTCTCGCAATTCTTTCGAAATTTCTTTGCTCAGAGTTGAACATACGAATAAGCTTCCTGGCTTTCGGGGCTTTGGTTACCGAATAAGTCTACACTGTAAGAAGAGACTATTCAGAGACTTCTCAATCTAAATAGTAACGAGTAGTCATACACGTAGGAAAGGTGGCTCAGGAATTCAAATATTTCCCCACTGTTCATGGAGCGTCACTCGGCGATCTTTTGCCTCACCCTATACCAGCTCTGATGATGCTCAAGCTATCTCTCGCGAATCTGGAGATTCATTATTTCCCGCGTTGCACACAGATCTAACGATCTTATGCAAAAACTACTACACTTGGACTCATGAATGAGTAGGTGGTACAGAACCCTAATCCAGCTCACTTATCTCTACCTCCAACCCCCTGCTTCTCTCACACATAACAATCCCTCACACTATGGCCCATCAACCGCGCATAATAGTCCACGGAGGCGCTGGCTTTATCTCCCGCAAAAATCTCCCTCCTGGTTCTGCAGCATACAACTCTTACACCACCTTCCTCCGGCACATCCTCATAACCGGGTATACCGATCTTTTCAACGGAGCGCCAGCACTCGATGCGGCCTGCTATGTCGTAAAGCTCTTTGAAGACAACCCACTCTTCAACTGCGGGCGCGGTTCCGTCTTCACTCGTGACGGGAAAAATGAGCTCGAGGCTTCGGTTATGGTTACGCGTGGGCGAGGATCGGAGAAGCGCGGCGTGGGAGTGACATTGCTGAGGCGTGTGAAGAACCCTATACTGCTGGCGAAGGAGCTATTGGTCAGGGGGGACGAGACGAAACATAACTATTTGAGTGGTGACGGGGCGGAACAGTTGGCAGAGAGCTGGGGGTTGGAGATTGTGGATGATAGTTGGTTTTGGACGGAGAGGAGGTGGAAGGAGCACTTGCGCGGCTTGGAGAATGAGCGTCTGGGGAAGAAGCACGGAGAGGAAATGGAGGAGTATCTGCCGCAAGGTACTGTTGGATGCATAGTAATGGATCGGCTGGGAAATATATGTGTCGCAACATCCACTGGAGGTATGACCAATAAACTTACTGGGAGAGTTGGAGACACGCCAACGCTTGGAGCTGGGTTCTGGGCCGAGGAGTGGGAGGTTCCTCGAGAGATCGAGAGGCCCATTTCGAATGCTAGTCCATTGATGAAGGGACTAGAGTACTTCTTACCTGAGTGTTTCTCCACCCAATCTACCTCACCACAGTTGGAGAAATACCCACCGACCAAAACTAGGGCTATAGCACTCTCTGGCACAGGTAATGGGGAATACTTTCTACGTTTGGTAGCTGCACATAATGTAGCTGCACGCTGCAGATTTGGAAATCGCACCATGAAGGCTGCGGTGAAGGAGGTGATCGGTGAGGGAGGTGAGATGCAGAGGGCCGCTGAAAGTATTGGGAAATGGGGAACTAGCGAAGGGGAGGGAGGCTTTATTGCGATGAACGAGAAAGGAGAAGTTGCGTTTGATTTGAATTGCGGTGGTATGTTTCGAGGGTATATCGATGATCAGGGGACGACAAAGGTGAATTTCCAGTTCAGATTGTTACAAGTAATTTTTAATTTGCTAAAAGATCATAGGTGGCTGTGTATAGAGATGAGGAATTGTATTGAGTGAGCTAAGGTTGAGATTGGCTTGGTAGATGACTTTGGTATGTCGTGTCGGACATAGGCTTATGATGTGCTGGCTAATTGCGGCATTAATTTTTACGATGAGTAATTGCAAATCACTTCAAAATGTTGCCCTCGTTTTACCCGTTGGAAAAGTTACAATGTAATACGATCCACAAAGCCTCATGTTGCCTTCTCCACTTGCTCCCTCACATGCATCCCGGCGCGATAAGCTCCACCGCCTCATCCAGTAAGCTCTCACATTCCTCAAGCTCATCCTCCAGCCTAACTAGCAATCGTTTGGACTGCACTAGTTCCGCCCTTTTGCATTTCTCTTGACACTCCCACTCGGTAACATGCTTTACATATTCACTCAAAACCCGTGCAAAATCCTTCTGCAATGCTGAGAGCGTCTCTTCTAGTGAGTTGTAATGGAAACGCAAGACCCTGGTGGAGAGGTCGGTAGTGAGGACGAGGGTGGTGAAATATAGGATCCCCGAGTGAAGCGTGGCGGTGTGCGTCAGAAGAGAGGTAAGGACTATAGGGAGAGATGTAGGAGAAGATGGGCGGGTGGAGTTGGAAAACGAGGTATTGGCGGACGTGGATGAGTAGGTTCGTTCAAGCGTCCTGGTGGGCAAAGGGGTTTGGTTTTTGGTTCCTGGTAAAGGGGGGAGTGGTTTGTCTAATAGTGATGGAGATGGTCTACCACTTGGTGGGCAGGTCATTGCGAGCGAGACTTCTCCAGGAACTGATGGGAGTGGCTTGCACACTCGACACGGGTTATCCGATGATGCCTTCCATGCAGATGATGGCGACATACCGTTCCCCGATTGAGATGGCGGTATCTTCAATATCGGGGCCATCCTGATTGAATACATCTTAATCCCGATATCAAAGCGGCTGCTAGGGAAAACAAAGGACCGATATTGTCAAACGCAAGACTAGCAACGAGTGAGCACAGACTATTCGAGCCCCAGTGCAATTTTGTAGATCGGGGCGGTTTCGACTTGACTACTCTGGTCTTTCGATAAGTGGATGCCGGACGTCATTCCATTGATACTTTCAATAGCAAGACTTAAGGTTTAAGATAAAGGGTCGCTGGTTTGTGTCTTTGCTAGTGCGACACTACTCCACTCAGTTTTCGGCCTTGTTCGGTGTAGTGTCTTGACTCACCACTCTTGAACTATCGTATGAAGGTTATATTTGCTAGTATGTCACTATCTTCATACAATACCGATTACACATGCTCAGACCTGGCATACCCAACGCCCTCGCTATGCTATAAGCAAATACTGGCCATCTACTGTAACTTTCCAGGCCAAATGACGCCCTTAAAGTTCTCCAACCCACCAAGGTCGTAGATGTTGTCAACTTCCACCAAACTCTCCACTCTCTGCCACAATACCCCACGGGCACGGGGTAGGTCCTCCGTCTTACCAGGTTCAATTCGATACAAACACTGTCCTGACTTCCTTGGCCAGCTCTTACACTCATCCACTACCTCCTCTAACGCTATATCCACTTCCTCATCCACTTCCGCCCTGAAAACTATCCCGTCCCGTATATCATCCTTCCAATCCGACCATTTCGTTGTCTCATTTGTCGTCGTCCCTGCCCAAATGAGGTAGAGATGGTAGAATGTAAACGTCCCACTCAGAATGCTACACAGTATACATAGCAAAAATACTGCGCCGATATAAGCTTGGTCTATCACCGCTAGTCCCATAAAGCGACTCCACTCTATCCACCCGAGCGCGCTAGAATCTATGCCCTCCCTCTTCAGCACCGTGTTGAGAACTCCGAAACTGAGCACCCCACCAACGGCAAGCAACAAATCCGTCGATAATAGGAAAAAAACAAAGTACCGGATGTTAGAGAGGCCGATGCAGTTGTTGATCCAGATGCAATGGTGATCATGTTTCGCCACACATACTTTACACACACTGCAATGCTTTGACCTCGCCGGCTTTTGAAAATGGCATGTTCTGCACGGCAGCGCGTGCGGTGGGGGAAAGAAGTTGATTCTGTCGTAGGGATACATTATGACGGCGGCTTTGTGATTTGCGGGTGTTATAACCCCCGGGTCGCTAGACGAAGCAAGGAATATACTAATGTATGGAAGCGGTACGACAAGAAAGACGAGCGTCTTTTGGGCGCCGGAGAGAAAGAACCAGCCCGAGATGGTGAACATGTATATCCCGCCAGTGACAAGGGTGAGATAGAAACCCATCACAAGTGGGTGCTTCTCGTTGATGATGAAGTTGCCACATCGGAGGAGAAGGGGCGTAAGAGCGCCTGAGGTGAGCCTGTGGTCTAGAGTAGAGAGAAGAGCGGGGAGTTTGTAGCGGAGGACTCGGTGAAGGTAACCTATTGGAGTTTTGCTAATACGGCGTCAGCGCAGATACCCAGAGAAGGCAGAGAGTAAGAGCAACCGTAATCGTGGAAGCTGGCCAAAGAGAGCTATGAAGGACAGGAGAGATATGGCTAGGACAATAAGAGCTAAGTGCTGCACTAGGCCCATGACTGAATGTTGTGTTGTGAGTCGCGGGAGTGATTATTCACAATCAGGGCTCGAAATTTGGAACAATGGCTGCACCCTTCTGGTCTTGGTCGATGTCAGGTTGTACCGTACGATACTGCTGGGGCTATTTCTGACAGGCTCCTGGTCTATTAGGCGGTTCTGGTCGTATAGTGATGATTTGATAGGAATAGGCTCTTTGCGAACTCCTTTGTGCGGTTCCTTAAGGTTAAGATAGCTTTTCAGCCTCTTGTTATTTATTGAACCGGCGGCACCAAGACGCTCGGCGGTGCTGAGTAAACAATAAGCACACTCTGAGATGTAGAGGATAAAGCATCGGGAATTATTTCGAGGCTGGCATTGCATCAAAAGGTTGAGATCCAATTGTTGAGAATTTAATGGAGTAGACTTGTGGAGTGTAGTGACTGTTGGTGTCCGATGTGTGGTTGTGATAGAGTTTGGGTTTGGTTGCCAAGCGGCTTTTTGCGGTCATCACGACGCGCAGCGCGTAAATCTATTGGAGCGCGTCGCATCACTACCACTGCCACCGTAGGAGTACTACCTAGTCGTCGCCATCGCATATCTCGACGCAATGGTTACAATAACGCAAGAGGGAAACCTCTCTGCTCCACAATCCAATGGTCTTTTCCAAGATGTCAAATTCTGGTTTTCCTTAACGGTTCCTAGCCGTAACACCCTCATGTCCGACGTCAGGGTATGTCCCCGCCTCCTCCCTTCACTCCGAGCGAGTGTTAATGCTATCCTGCAGGCGAATGGAGGCAAAATCACCCATGCTGAAATAGATGCGGATTTTTGTATCATCGATCATGCGCGACCGCCGAACCCAAACTCTGTCAATCATGATAAGTTCGTATACCATCTCATCGTGTCCACCATCCATATCTATATCTAGGGGGAACTGACAGTTTAACCCTTAGACCTATGCACTCCTACCGCTACATTACAGAATCAATTCGAGAGGGCCTGCGTGAGAATGCCAACGCTTACCGTGTCGACCTGACCCGTATACCACAGAAGAAGACTACCGCGACAGCTATTGTGAGAGCTACAACATCGAAGCCAAATCAAATGATTGCGGGTGGACGGAGTAAGCGGGGGTATATTCTTCGACCATAGCAACATGCAGATGAAGTGCTAACGTGCACGCATGCAGACGAAACCCATTTTCTAAGGAGGACGACCTCATCCTCATGCGCGCCATATCGAAACCCGGCGCCAAAACCTACGGCAATAAAGTTTACCAGGAAATAGCTAGCGAGCATCCCTCGCACTCGTTCCATGGTTGGCGTGGGCGATGGGTCGACCACTATTCCAAGCTAAATCCTGACCCACATTATTGGTATAAGAAATTGAAGAAGAGTGCTGGTATCGATGAAGAAGATGAAGACGCAGTAGTGGTGAGGTCGGAACCACGACGAATCCTGCCAAAACAGAACTCACCGAAAAGTTCATCTCACAGACGCACAGATGAGTTTACAAACCAGGACGACCGAATCCTTGAAAAGTACCATAAGACGGTGCAGAAAGCAGCAGACCCTCTAGAGGTATGGGAGCAACTGGAGGAACGATACCCTCATCACCGCGCGTCACATTGGCGCAAGCGGTATAGTGGAGTGGTGCTTCCAAGACTCAAAGATAAGGCCTTGTCACGGAGGTCGTCGGGGACCACTCTAGCTACTACCCCACCAATACATGTGTTACAACAGCAAACACCTATTAAAGGCGAAGCCAGCCAGCAATATCTTTCATCCGCTGCCAAGCTAAAGACCTCTCCAAAGTCAATACCTTCGGCCATTAAACCAAAGGAACTTTCCTCCATTCCTAGACCTCAACCAACTTCGGGACTCAGCTCTCCAACGCCGAAACTAACGGCGGAATCTCTCCCCCCAAATAAGTCCAAGCAATCCACTCAAGAATATGTCTCCCGTTGGCGAGTCCAAGTAGGTCCCAAGCACACTGGAGTCGCAACCCCTAGCGGGAACTGCAGCAGCAGAGACAACCTCTCTGTTCTAGCACGACCTACCACCCCTCAGGCTAACAAAAAACGCAAACGCATCATCACCCCGAGCAGTCACGGCCTCTCCCGCGACGCCGAGATTCCTTCGACCCCAGAGCATAGTCGCCCAACAAAGCTGCAGCGACGACGGGAACCGTCTCCTGAGCTAGGTTCATCGCTCCCTCCACTTATCGGTTTCGATGGAGTTGATCCAGACCTCGTCATCCCACCCCTTCCTTCCATGGATGCGGAGGAAGACCCGCCTCTCTTGCCAGCACCAGTCCCTAACGAGGATAATACACCCAGAAAGAAAAGGACCATTATATCTCGCTCCAGTCCTCCTTCACCTCTCCTTCGCTCAGAACCCAAAGAGGACCCGGATCTTACGATCCCTCCCCTCGATACAGGCCTAGACCCTTCTACTACATCATCCCGGGAATCAACCCCTGATCCTGACGTGGCCCACAACTTTTTCTTTACTCTCGCCAAAAAGTACCCTGGACTCACCGAGGAAAAGGTGGTCTGGGCACTTCATCGGACAGGTGGCGATGTGGAACTCACGGAAGCAGTTCTCGTTGCCAACCTCAGTGGTGAGGGGCTCCTAGACCTCCCGGGTGTGTGGAGCGAGAAGGAGGACGAGATACTAAGAGGAAACGATTCCCGTGCACTGGAGGAGCTGATGATGAGGAAGGACGACTATGAGGCGCGCTGGAATTTCTTGGAGGAATGGGAAATGAATTCGCCGAGTCGTAAGAAATCGGGAAGCACTGCTCTATCACAGTAGAAATGGCAAGAGCAACCAGCGGTTCTGGAACTTTTAAGGTGTTTGGCTTTGAGCGTGGCCTTTGGTGTTTTCTTCCTTACTATGTTATTAGCGATATCCGTTCGATTTCCTGGACATGGATTTGAATCCAGGCCCTACTCTAGTGAGAGCTGTTGTAAAGATTGAATTGTAGAAATTTTGAAAATTTGTGGTCGTCCAAAACTCGAAACCGTGGTTTGGAAGGTCCATATGTTAATATTCACTGCATCGAACTGTAGAGTCTAGTGACCCCGGTGAACGGGCCCTATTTATTATTCAGTCGTGGCCTCACAATTTCGCATGACATCACTGCTGCCGTGGGGAACTGAAGGTACAACTCCCACTCCAGTCATAATATTTTTGCTTATACGCTTAACAGTATTCTTAACCAATAAGGAAATAAAGCCATCCAATCCATGCTTTAACAATACAGCACGCTTACATTATAACCTCGTTGCTCACATCCCTCTTCAACTCCTTATACGGCAAGCAAACACAATTCCACACTCTCACCTCATCGCCGACCTTGCAGTCTCTGGACAGGATACTGACGCTCTGGACCTTGACCCCACCCCTCACCACCGTCGTCGAGTGCTCTGTCACTGCCATGGGCGTACCCTCGACACGCGACCATGCACCAACCTTGGATTGCCATCCTATGATAGAATATAGGACGCATGCGTCGTGCTTAATCTCGGCCTCTTCAAGGACAATCGACTCCTTAATCCTTGCGCCAGCACCAACAACGGCACTAGGGCCAATAGAGACATTGGGACCAAGTTTGGCCGTGGGATCTACGGTAGCGGTAGGGTGGATAAATACAGGGGGAACAATGTTGGCACTTGGTTTTGCGAGCTTGTCGCGTTCAGACTGCCAGGCCTTCTGCAGATAGAGGGCATTGGCGGGGACGGCAGAGCTAGCAGTCTTGATTTGTCGCCAGAAATCACGGGTTTCATAGACAAAGAAGCGACGGGAGTCTGAAAGGGGACCCAGAATATCTTGTTCTAACCTAAGAACGGAGCTGGAATCGCCGTCGGTGGGGTCGACAGTCGGGTCTGAGGCGAGACGGTCGGCCTTTGCGTCCGTGGCTGTACGGATCAGGGAGAAGACGGAGGAGCTGAAGAGGTAGACTCCACAGTTAATGAGGTTTGAAATGTGGCCTTCAGGTTTCTCAACGTAGTGGCGGACTTTGGAGGTTGCAGGGTCCGCAACGATGCCTATCGATAGTTAGCTATACGAACTACGAATGTAATGGGAATTTATGGGCGCTCGGACATCCAAACTTCTGAGCAGCATCTCCCGGCACTCTAGTACCAAGCAACACGGCCTCCGCCTCTTTCTCCTCGAAAACCTCAAGCATCTCCCGAAGCGGGAAGGAGCAGCACACATCGGCGTTGAGGACAAAGAGTCTTTTGGGATTTCCTTTGAGTATGGCATCACGGAAGTGATAGAGGCCTCCAGCGGTTCCGAGTGCAGTGTATTCACGCAGGTAGCTGATTTTTAGGCCAGAGAACTCGGTGTTCCATTGGCGGATGGAGGGGCCGAAGACAGATTCATCGTAGTAGCCGATTAGAATGACTTCTTTGATGGAGGGGACTTTGGCGATAGCACAGAGAGGGTGCCAGATCAGGGGGTGGCCGGCGACTTCAAAGAGGGGCTGGGGAAGTTAGTAATAACAACTTAGAGAGAGTCGAGGAGTAGAAAAATTACCTTAGGTAGATCGAGCGAGAGAGGACGAAAACGAGTACCTCTGGAAGGACCCCCGACCTGGATTGCGGCGAGGGTCGTTAGCTCAAATACGTTACAACAAGCCACTTCACAGCTCTCGGAAGAATTGAATTGAATCGAATAACTCACAAGGATAACGGCTTTATTGAGGTTGGACATTACTATTGTATAAGAGTTCAGTTGTCAATGGAGTGCTGGAAGTGGTTGTGGGGAGAAGGTTGACAGACAGAGGGTGGGAACTGACGTGGAGGCGATTGGGGGTAGGGGGGGGGGGTTGTAGAAACTTAGAACTCGCATAACACCGGCTAGCTTTTTTCTGTTTCTGCAGGGGAGCACATTAATGAAAAGGAAACACACATCACGCCGACATCGTCACCGACATCTCATGTATCATCAATTGGATGAGAGTCGAATCCAGTGAGCTAGCGTCTTCTCGGGTGTAGTTATTCTTCTCAGAACCATACTTGCTGAGTAGTTTATAGGGTTCCGAGCTGATGTTAGCCGCCTCTTTGCGCATGACCGGGTTGGCTCCAGAGACGCCGTTCCAAATATCGCAGGATTCACCGTCCATCAGAATCTCATACATTGCTTGAGATGCTGACAACTTTGTTCTTGGTTTGTGGTACCGGTATTGGTGGCTCGTTCAACGCTGGTTGTTCGATATTGCCGGTTTGATTGGAGATTCGTCGCTGTTCTTGCGTTCAAGAGACATGTGTTGGTTTTGCATGACGGGTGACACTTTTTAACTAGTAATTACCCCACATCCCAAGCCTCAAGTTCCCAAGCACGTTCCCATGATGGCACTTCCCGTCCTCGACCTCTCTCCCTTTCTTCATCCGACAACCTCGTCAACGACCGCAAAACGCATCGCTGCCTCAGCTCTAGACACCGCATGCCGCACTCACGGCTTCTTCTATCTCGCCGCGCACTCTATCCCTACAGAGCTTGAATCCCGCGTTCTCTCGTCTGCACGAAACTTCTTCCTCTCCACCCCCACCTCTAAAAAATTAGGCATCTCTCGTCGTGAGCCCGGCGATGGCGGTGATGGTGCAAGAGGATACCAAAGGCTCGGCGAAAATGTAACGCAAGGCGCTACAGACCACCATGAAGCCATTGATTTCTACCGACCGGTTTCTCCGGAGCTTTTAGATCCTGAGGACCCAAGAAAAGGGTGGAGGCTGTTACATGGACCTAATCTTTGGCCGGAGGATGAGGGGTTTCGCGAGGCGTTTGAGGAATTTTGGACGCGGCTGTGGATGCTCGGGGATGCAGTAATGAAGGCTATGGCTTGGGCCCTCGGGTATGAGGATGATGAAGAGGTGATTTTAAGGAATACAAAGGCCGGATTTTGGGTGGCGAGGGTTATTGGGTATCCGCCACTTGTTCAGCAGGAGGGGGTGAGCTGTGGAGTTCATACCGATTATGGGTGTACTACTTTCCTTCTTGCCGACGAAACTCCGGGTTCGCTGCAGGTGCTATCCAAAAACGGGAAGTGGATTAATGCGGACCCAATTCAAGGTCTTAATAATCCCCATCCTTCCGCCTCAACGCCCAGCTGATGATATGGCAGGTTGCTTCGTAGTCAATATTGGCGACATGATGGAAGTTTGGACTAATGGGCTCTGGAACAGTACAAAGCATAGGGTAGTGCATAAGACAGGTGGATATAGAGTTAGTGTTCCGTTTTTCTACGAGCCAAATTGGGATGCGGTTGTGAAACCACTCGATAAATGTGTGGAGATGACAGGAGGCATGCCGAGGTATGCGGAGAAGGTCTACTGGGAGCATTTGGTGGAGAAGGTGAGCGGAAACTTTTACAGTGAGACGGAGGACACTAGATGAGACTGTACCACAGTGCCCGTACCAGAATAAGATGGGACTTGTCTACCTAAGCCGACAGAGGTTGTCGCAATCCATGAGATATTAAAGCAACTGGGAGAAAGAACTAGAAAGAATTAATACAATTGACAGCAGCGACTGTGCCCCTAACTTCTTCAACTTAACTCATCAGCCAATCTTGGTTACCGCTATCGTCCACCAAAGGTCGAATAATGGCCAAAACAGCGACGCTTGGAATTTCCGCCTGGCGACAAACCCTATCTTCTTGATTAGTTATTGCCTTTTTGGATAGGGTGCTTTGAGGTTGTACAGCCAGTCGTATCGCTCAAACCCATGGCAATATCATGTGGACAGATAAATAGCCGCTGCGGACCTGCAACTCAAACCTTAGGAAATGACGAACCTAATGCAATGAACACTGCTATGAGGACTACGAAGATACCATTGGAAACACTGGTATTCCATCTCTGTTCTGCTACGCTCTCCGATGCACCAGCTATAGCTTCGGTCGCTTCTACGGCCTACCTCTATTCAGCTTTAACTTGGTTCCTTAGTCCTTCTGTTAATACCTATATCGTCGACTACTATTACGGATTCGAGCGCCGCATCCGGATGCGAATGATTGATCCACACAACATCTCGGTCGTCGCAGTCGTCGCAGTCGAGGACGACACAGAGATGATAATTGGGTATGCGCAATTTATACGACTTAGCTCTAACGCCGCGGCGCTTGCACTGCTAGAAGGCCAAGACACCTAGTATTTACGACTCGTTCAGCAGCCATTGGTGTGGGCTCGGGAGTGGGACTCCATGACATTTATAGATCGCTCACAGGATCAGGAGGCGGTGGAGAAATTAATAGTGATGTGGCAACGTATTGGCCTGAGGAGAAGTTCGAAAATAGGTACTATGCACAGAGTGTTGCTATTTCTGCGCGTCACCCGCGGAAGGAGGTATTGATGGAAGTGGTGCTAGAAAGAGCGAGGGACGAAGGGGTTGCTATTGGACTAGAGGCAAGTCCGGAAGGTGAAAGGCTTTATACTGCATTAGGGTTCAAGCTGAAGGAAAAGTTTAGAAATCAGATTGAGGGTGAGGAGGAAGGGGCTTTTGTGTGGGAACCACCCGGTTGGGAGAGAGTAGTGAGAACATCTGACGCTTGAGTTGGTGGGATTTGTTGACTTATGTTCAATTGCTTTGGATTAGCCTGGTATCTCTGCTGGGATCAAACTTAGAGGTGAGGTAGAACAGATGACCCTATCGGGATGAGGTATCTGGAATCACTTAACGATCACTCGTTATCTCATGGCGATGGCTATAATAAAATTCTACTCGCCTGCTGCGGCTGAATATTACGAAGGAAATGCGCATCATCTCTGGTTCACCCATTTCAATGCTAACCGCTCCTAGGATAAGTATCCCACAGAATCCCATTTCATCATCCCAATGGCTGGTATATCGTACTTAACACACAGGAAATAATTCATTGTACACGTCGGAGAGTTAATACTTAATCTCTTTTAAATCACATAATGTTCCGGTGCCTATTAATAAAAGTTAGCATGGAATGACATTTATGGCTGCAAATGTTCAGTCGTTCGTCATAGAAACCCTAACCTCTCGGCAGTTATGCTGTACTGAGATAAACAAACATTACCGGTCATCAGCTCCTCTGCTACTTACTAGTCTTGGGGTGTGGTACACCTACTTACCTGTTCGGAGGGTCATTTGGGGTTGGTCCGCTGGGCAAGGAGTACAGTGATATTTGAGCAGTGCTTAGCAAAAGGTAGGTACAGTACACAATTGGGCTTTGCCTTGAGTTTGAATCTGGACTGCTATTGGTTGTTCATCTCTCCATATAAGTACTGTTGGACTGTCTGCTTAAAGTTCTAGAATCCACGATGTGTTCTTAGTTCACCGAAAGGTATTCGCCATGGAGCACCAGCTCCATTGCCATCTGACCTGTACTTACTCTAGTACTTAATACTTACTCTAGTACTTAATACATACTCCACCTACATCTCACCCCATGACCCAATCATAAACAACCACCAACCAACTACTCCGGAGATATAAAAAATGACTTGGATCCGATAACGCCGAGCAGATATGAACCCACAAACAAAGACAAGCAAAACCACGCTCAAAAAACAAAGCAAACGACACGCCACCGACACATAAGGAAACCTTACGACAATCCTCAATAGTAACTCCCTTCGGCCCCTAGTTTTTCTCCGCCGGCCGATAATACTCATAATAATTGATAAATGACAGTATGCTCATACGATCCGGTTGACCGCCGGCACCATATTCATCATCTTGTGCACCATACACACTGCTACCACTGCTCTCCCTCTGCGGTAGTCTCTCTTGCTGCCTCTCTTTCTGCCTCTCATTTTCCACAACAGAATAAGCTGGCGGTGGGGGTGACAACGGCACCAAGTCCCAACAACCTCCATTACTACCACTGCCCAGCCCTCCAACATTATTTGATGATGGTCCTGGGTATGGCTTATATGCGCCTGCCGCAAACGAACCTGTATGCGGAGAGTACGCCGTATAATTTTTTGGAGCGTAGGAACTAGGTTTGACCGCTGTCACCCCTGATTCTCATGGAGGGAGATAATCGAATGTGGTGTCTGTACCAGTGGTGGCAGATGCTGGTCGCGTCGGTGGCATGCTTGGGCTGCAGGCTGTGTATTGCCGGACAGGCCGTGAGAAGTTATGACGTCCAGGAGCAGCGCCAAGAGTGAACCCTGTCGAGGCCTCAGTAGGTGAAAATGCTTTGTAAGTGTTGGTGCCGACTGGAGGCGAGTCTTCGCTAAGGCCATTGTTTGTCGGCTGTACATTGGGATCGGAGAGTGGGCGACCCAAGCATACTGGCCGATCCGGGGATGGCCCTGATCGGAAATGCGGCGATATTGTGAATCCCCGAGATGAGCGGCGTTCAGGCCTCAGCTGAGCTACAGCAGGGAACGATAAAGTAGGCGCTGCGAATGGTGTTGGTGGAGGTGATTCATCAGCAATAGGCGATAATGGTTTTGGTGATGGTTCGAGGTTGTTTCTTTCAAAGAGATCGCTCGCCCGTGCCCCATCGCCAAAAGATGATGTGGATGGTATCCTTCTATGAACTGGTTCCCCCTCAGCTATGGGCGAATACTCCTCCTCCAGGCTACGCCGTTGTCGGTCTCGGAAAGATCTGGGCATTTCAGCCATTTTCTTTTTGTCGCTCTGGATACGTCTCCAAACTGCAAAGACCACTATGAACAGAGCAATAACAGCAACGCCTGCCCCAAAAGCTCCGAATATTGTCTCTATCTTCATCGACCCCGCATCTGTTGCTGCAGACGAGTCGAAGACGAACGGCTCGGATGATGTTTCAGGCGGTGTGCTCGGCGTTGTGTTAATCATCGTCGTAGATGGAGTAGTTTCTGCGGAGGTAGGTGTAGGAGTGGAATTCGTATTTGAAGTACTTGCCTTCCCAAAAGTCGAATCTGGGATGGAAAGACGGAATGGCGGGGAATATTCAAATTGGCTGGTCAAATCATCTGTGATTTTGATGCCATACACATAGTCCGCTGGCATAGACTCTTTACCTTCGAGTGCTGGGTCGATTTTCCAGTTATACGAACCCGTATTCTGGAGGCCGACTGTATAACATAGTAACGTCAGTTACTGAGACGTAGGATATTCGATGTGCATATTACCGGCCAGAGGACCAAGCTCAACAAGATTGCTTTGAGGCCCTTTGAGAAGAGTCAATGTAACCGTTCCAGCTGTTGTAGGCTGTTTGACTGTGAGCAGATCGAAGAAACATAGACGTTAAGTGAACTAAAGCTTACTTTCCATGTCACAGGAACAATTTGATTAGATGAGTAGATCCCCCCCAATGGCGAGGTAATAAGGTTTTGTCCACTCGTCCCGACTGCTATAGCCGCTCCAAGGCAAGCTGTCAAGACCAACGAAAGAACTAGGACGCATCGTCCGAAGAACATTGCCGGATTATAAAACATAAATGTAGGTGTAGTCCGGATGTGGCGGACAGAGGCCCAAACGTCGATCGTAAAAACAGAGGAAATTCTGCGATTGAGAGTCCCTGAGGTATAGTAAAGATTGAAAGAGCACCATTTGCAATCCCCGAACTAGGAAAGAATATGACTCTATCCCATGAGCAGATAATTGATACAGGGAGTGACGATAATACCAAAGAAATGGAAGGGGAGTGGACAATAGGCAATGGTTTTTCAATCAATGCTCATGATGGTAGCAATTGCAAACTAAGAAAGAGATAGAGAGGGAGGGGCAACAGCAATAGCAATGGTGAAGATAGACGTTGTGGAAGGATAACGAGCATCAAATACCCAGCACTAAGCAGGCAGGTGTCCTCTCCAAGCGACGATGCAGGGACCCGACCAGGGGTGCAGGCAATTCCTTCTGAAAAAGGAAAAGTCTCCCTGCAGAGATACCCCTGAACGCCATGCCACAATGAAATCCGTCGCCGTTCGAGGGCTCTACTCTGGTGCTATCGATTGATGCTAAGTAAGGAAGGAATAAACATCCAGACGCGACGGAAATTGGGCATCAACGGCAGACGGGACCACTACATACACAGAATCTGCTTTCCGAGACTTCTTGAATTTTAGACAAACACCAAAGCTCTATCTGTAAAGTACTTAAGTAGAGTGCTTACTTGGATCAGTTTGAGGCGCGCATGGCTCAATGGATATCTATCTCAGACATCCAACTCGAGTCGATCCTGATTGGGCATTGGTTACCCCTGCCCTGGAAGATCGCAAAAAAGCATATCTATATGCGGCCAACCCAACAGCTTCCTCACTGCACGAAGAGGAAACAACAAAAACAGTACGTTGGTCGCGAGATGTTGTTGGTCTGATACCGGAGTGTCTGAATGTGGCATCATTTATTGCACATCTACTATGATTGGCCCCAGAACGACGACGCGGTGATGCAAACTGAAACCCTGATGATAATTTTAAGATCCTTTAGTTGTAGATAGGCAGAAAAACAAGACGTCTCCAGCACTCTATGAATAAATACTTATTATCATATACTATTATTGAAGGGCAGGTATCTCAATCAGTAGACTCGCAATCCGACTTCTCTCATCTAATTCTAATGCCATCAAAACACCTACAAGTAGTACACACACAAAGATATTGCTATATAAATCTCATGGTCTATGCTTCTGCCTCCCCCCTCCGCCGCCTCCCTCTCATTTTCTCATTTTCCTCAGTGCCATAAAACGAGGAGAACCCACATTCTTTCCTCCTACCCACTAAGTACCAGACCGAGCTTCCCCAACACATTAGAACACCAACCCAACTCCAAGTTGGCAGCTTAAACCCAATCAATAGCACAGTCTGTAGTGCACTTCTTGGATACGTCGCTACCACCATCGTCAATGGCGTACTTGCGCTCACCAACAGAAACCCAGACACAAAGGTAGCCCACGCTGCTGCGCCGGCTCCAAACATCATAAGCCAAAAGAACGCCACGTCAAGGATGTAGCAATTTCTGCCTATGTTTTGGAGCTCGCCCGAGATTATGACACAAGGGAGAATGAGTATAATTGAGAGGATGTTGATATAGTGTAGCATTTTCCATGCCGCCCGGGTATCTTCTCTTCCGTCACCAGAGAGGAGTACTCCGCCATTTGTGCCGTCAACGCCCAAAAGGTCACCAGAGAAGACGCTGGAGGAACAGAATTGTGCAAACGTTTTGTAGGTACGAGATAGTAGAATCGGATATGCCGCAACAAAAAACGTAGAAAATAGGCCTGCAACGAAGCCTTCAACTGCGAAGCGGGATCCGGGGCGCAAAGAGGCCATGGTAAGGGACAGTGTCATAGTGATGCAAGAGGACAGGGTTGTAACCGTGAGAGATTGGGAGCGATAGAACAAGTGGGCCAAGCCGAGCGCCCAGATGAGGGAGCAGACACGGGAGACTTGGTAGATTTGAATCTGCGTAAAGCTGTGGATTGTGGCGTTAGCTTGAGCTATGTGGATGGAACAAGGGCACCGACGCGAAGGCAAGGTTACTGAGCATGATCTTCAGACTGTAAATCACAGCAAGCGGCAGAACAAGTCGAGCTTCGGTCCACCTAATCTCGAAGATTCCGCTGGTGGTGCTTGGTCGAAACTTATTGGCGAAGTCTCGGAGGCCACCAGCATCTGAAGCTCGTCGCTTTCCTTTCGAAGGTTTGGGTTTTGGGGCTATAATGCAGGCTAATCCAACGGCATGTAGGGAGCGCGAGAAAGAACGAGTTACGGAGGCAGAGATGTAGAGGAAGAATTGTGTAAAGAGAAGCTGGAGTAAGGTGGTAGCTAAGGGGTATGAGAATCTGAAGAAAATTAGGTCTTGAGGCTAGGTATACGGGCAGGGCGCCGTACTTATATACACCAGCTAAAGATGCAACCGTTAGCAAATCTCTGGTTCAGGTAGGACGATAAGTGCTTACTCCATAGTATGAATCTATTCATGATTAACAACGCCAACGAACTTGCTCCATACAACACGACCAGGAAAATGATATAAACTAGCCAACCCCTCTGTGTATTCCACAGCCACCACCCAAGCGTTCCACCCTTCAGCCACGACCCAAAACCTCGACTTACTGGCCCTTCCCCTATTCGCCAATTGCTCATTCCGTCGTCTCCAACATCCTCATACGGCGGGTATGGACTATATGTCCGACTGTCGCCATCATCATTTACTGGTAGCAACGGTACCGACATCGAGTTGACGCTGTCCCATGGCGGTGATACGCTCCGCGATTTCGATCGAGACCCCCGAGATCGCGAGCGAGAGTAAGTTGTGTCTGTGTTTTCGTCGGAATCGGAGTCAGCGAGAAGATTGGTTCCAGGCTGCGGCGACTCTGAGCTTCCACCACTACTTCTGTTTCGCGTGCGGGAGTGCGAGAAGGGATTTGCGGTCGTAGGTATCATATTAGATATGGATAGGAGATGCTCGTGAGGTTTGCGAAAATTTGCAAACGGGGAGCGGTGCATTGTAATGAGATCAAAATCACTAACCACCTGCTCTAGATACTTTGTTACTAATTAGTAGATAGGACGGTGGGTAAAGGAGTGAGTGATGATGAATGGAAGTGAAAAAGATACTGTAGTGGCGACAGCTGTCGACCGGCTCATCTTAACCTGAAGACCCCCAACCCCTAGTGCCGGATGTGTGTTTGAGTCCCCCTGTCACCCCACAATCCGTGACCCAACCCAACCTAAACCCCTCCGTTTCTCCTACTCTTCATCAATACCCCATCTCTACTCTCGTCTTCCATCGATGTTAATACACTTCTAATTACTTACCTGCATCTGTACATCACCTATCTCCTAATTTGCTCGCCAATAGTCAAAACCTCCGCTCAGTAGTCCCCTCCGTCGACTATTTGGTAACTTTAAGACGGTTCCCAATATGCCCAACGCGAAGAATCGTTCAGGCGCCAATCCGTCGAAAGACAGATATATAAGGGCAGAGGTTCCTGTTGCTTTCGAAGCACCTGAGATTATATTGAATGAACATCAGATTGAGGAGTAAGTCGAACTTTATCATATCTGTCCCCCCGATTTCATCTGTTAACCATATTATCAAACAGGTCAATCGAGCATGTCGAGCGAGTACTCAAGTGCATGCGAACACTTGCGACAATTGTTGATTGTAAGTTGTAATAGAAATCCCACAGCGTCGCGACGAGTGAGACTAACCAACCGTAGTTTATACATATGCCTGCTCGGACCTAGCAGACGCGTTGCGAAACTACGCCGACATCGTCGATAAGCGGTCCTCGAGTCAAACTAAGAGCAAACAGAGCGGCGCAAGTGCCAGCTGCCAGGACAGCAATTATGCCCAGAACCTCGTCCGCTCAGAATGTCTTTCGAATGCGGCTGCCTTTTGGGAAAGCTACGGGGTGCTGAATGACAACATCCGACTTTCAATCCTCAAAGAGTACTACCGCTTAAACTCCGAGGCATGGGACTTCTTCCGTTTGCACTCAGAAGGGGATGCTCAGCTGGCTGGATTTCTTGAAGAGCTGGATCTCAGAGACCCTTTTTCTTCCCGCGGTGAAAATAGAGGTGGTATTGCGCCTGTATTTATACGTGGAGCGAAAGTTTCCGGAACGAGTCCAATCCTGAAGGACAGCCGTCTCACCCCACAAAGAGATCCAGGCAGATGCCCTTTTCCGCTTTCTCGGTTGCCGAAATACACATTCACGACTCCACCCTCGGCATCTTACCCACGATTTCAACACAACAGCCCCAATCCTCAGCGCCACCATCCGTCTTCCGATAGTACCAGAAGCATCATCGCCAACCAGGTGGAGGAGATCCGTCAGGAAACGAGCCATCACTGGGCCCGCAAATATGACACTCGATTCCGAGCTCTCGAAGAAAACCTGCTTAAAAAGTTTGCTATTGGAACAACCTTTACAGGCTACAAGAGCATGGCTACAGCTCTAAAACAAAGTGGGCCATGGAAAGGTGCTGCCGGTGTCCAACAATTTGCTTCACAGCTTGATTTCGATCTCCCTTCCCACTCTGACGACTCTGACGACGCTTCGCGTCAACAAAGCTTCAGCTCATCTCCTCAGCCCGTACCTTCTCCGGAAGTGTTACGCGAGGCCGCGAAGATTACTGCAGCAAAGCAACGGAAAATGGCAAATCGACGACAGCTGGATTCTTTCGATAGCAGGCATCATGAATACGACCACGGACCAAAATTTGAACGACCGCATGTTCTAAATCCCAATCCGTCACATAACCAGTTTTACCAGAGAAATTCACGCCATTCAAATTCCGATATGCGAAGCGATTACCATCGCTCAAATACACCCTTACCAAGCGAGTTCGGTCGATCCAGAAATGCGGACCCTGCTAGTAGCTGCTATTATCGGAACGGTAGTAACATGGCAGGTTCAACTCATGATATCTCACCCTTTTCTCATACCCCTCATAAACGGCCTCAAAACCAGCATAATTTTCACGACATGTTCTCGTTTTATGCACGACTCGATGAGAACCACATCTTGAGAGGGTTACTCGTGGCAATGGATTCCCTAGCAAAGGCTAAGGATTCTGGTGAGAAATGCCTACTTGTTTCAACAATTGATTTCCTGTTATCGTCTTTCTCATCTGTTGGCCCTAGCCTCGCGCCGTGTGTTGAGGCAGGTATCAACGAGATTTCACTTACTAATGACGATGCCCTTCCCAAGGATGAAATGCCTGCCGATACTAGCAATATTTGCAGAAACAAAGCACCTATCGATCTAATCAACTCTCCCCTCCCACGGCTGGACGAGATGTTACCGAATTCAAACACTAATATTTCCACGGCGGCTGATGCGGGTTCAAATTCTGAGTTTTCTGGAGCTCACCACGACGCGAAGGGAACCATTCGGGATTCTTGGATCGTAGAGGCACTTGCTCGTGAGTGTGAACCTCATAGTAAGTTGGGATTCCATTGGTTCAACTCACGAAAAGCTGGGGAACAGTTTGGAAACAGCACGTGCGTGGAAGATACCATCGAACAGCGCCAGGAAACACGGCGTCATTCAATGGTATCCCTGGATGGTGGAGCTCGACTGAAACGCACTGGCAAATTCAAGCGATATAGTAGTGGAGAATATGAGATTATTTCGCCGCTCCTTTCCAACTCGAGATGGCAACCCAACGACTCGGCCCCAGAGTTTCTCGAAGACATACTTAGGAATCAAGACCGACGAGACGTGATTCGAACAAGTTTGAGCGTTCCTCTGGATGGCGTCTACGTCAGACTTGGTCTTGGCCCAAAGGATCCCAACTACGTTTGGAACTCAGTTACTCGTCATAAGGCCCAGGAAGAAACAAGAACCGTCCATACAGATTCCCTATACCGCTCTTGGAATGACGGTGCCATGCCAGGACGTGTCAGCCTAGAAAAAGAGGATACTAAACCTGTTCTTTTAGATCAGATTCCCAGGTTTGAAGATCAGTTGCGTGATTCCGGAATTCGTTCGCATATTTTTAACAATCCTCCGGTAGTTTCAGCTTCAGGTCAGGATTCCAATCCATGGACCCTTCTCCAGGGCCATATGACCCAATTGGAACCGGATAATGGAGACGAGACTCCTAAGAAGAACTAACCATTAGCACGAGCAACCGGGTGAAGATGCGGCCTCTTAAGTGACCGTCCGGATTGTTGGGAATGCGGTGTTTTGGACGCTTATGTTGGAATTGGCTCGTTAGCATTTCGCGAATCACGCCATTCCCTCCCTATTACCTCATTATCATATCTGGGACCTGTTTCTGTTTCTTTTTAATACTAAATCTGGGAAACATCACCTATGGCAAGATAACATTTCGTATCTGGTTGCTTTAAATACTTCCGAATCTAGTTGATACTTTTACTACGGTTATACGTATGAAGAATAAAGCGAATTTCCCTCTATAATTATCGTATTGACCCCTGTTCATGGTGATGCGGCTATCACAATCTGAAATATACTGACACTATTTAACATACCATTCTCAAGTAGGTTCATTATATCATAATAGCCTGCTTTCATACCAAGACTTTTCTAGACTCATTGTCACTCATGCCCATTAGAGTGATGACGAACTTGCGAGTTACGGTAAAGTCTGGTTACAAGAGCAATAATGCTACAAGCCCGCATAACATTTCTCAGCAACAGTCTCAGGCTTGGGGGCCTCAGAAATCCCTGCCCTAAGCGGTTGGAACCATACTGATTTGAATAGTTTCTAATGATAGGATGGCCAGAATGGGCATTGGTGAGTAACCTTCACTTCCCTCCTCAGTGACTTCCGCAACGGAATTGTACTCAAACAACGTAAGGTCGCGCGTAATATTACAAAAAATTGTACTACATCACAATATAAACTTAGAATATTCTGCCTTACAGATATTACTTATATGCCCTTGTTATAATAATCAAACGCAGTATATTAGTCTACACTACACTTAAGAAGACCTCCCCTCAACCCATGAAATAACCAAACAAACTCATCGATTTCGTCAATTACAAGTAGCCCGGAGACCAAACCCGCACTAGGAGAGCTCTATAACCGAAGGAATGGTGCATTAAACGAACTTGTGAAACACTCGAGTACACTCAGCTTCCCATGCATACAAACAAAACGAAACAATCTCTAGATACCCTAACGAAGCCAGCCAAACTACGTGGTGCAGATACCTGGTAAAAGGTACCAGGTTGGACAGGAGGTAGGATACATGATGAAGGGCAGTCTAAAAAGAAAGAGCAAGAGCTGTTCGGATGCTAGCATATGCGAAAGAGATTTCCGTTTCCCGTACAAACCCTAGAATAGACAGCCCAAAGGGAACGCCGCATCTCAGTTCCATCCCTACCGCCATCTCGATATGTACTGGCGGAAAGGGATTATGACTGATGCGCTCCGCCGTCTGGAAGCTTCGTGAGACAGGCCCCGCAGACTTGAAAGGAGCAGGTGTTGCAGCGCTTCATAGTCTTCTTATCGCGCTTGTTACAAACATCGCATTTGGCGGTAGCTACTGTGATGAATGCGTAGTCGTCTGCGGAGCAAGGAAGGATTTGGGCAGACGGCATGTTTGGCTTCGTTGGTTTTAGGAGAAGGAGGTGAAAGGTGTATTGTAGGGGTTTGGGTGGTGCGTGCGACTGTTGCTTCTAGAAACAAAGTCAGGCGGTCGGTAGTCAAGCTGATGTAGTTCAGCAGTGGGAGGATATCGGAAACGACAGGCAGCTGGTGAAATGGTGAAGAGGAACGAGTGATGGATCAAGTTATAGTTGGAGGTTTCAGTAGCTGATGTAGGAAGGACAACCGATTGAGGCCCAAGCAGAATAATCTAGGCTTTATATTCAAGTTAAAGCCTCAGAGTCTTCTACCCAGTAGTTATCTAGTGTGAACGGAAACTCTGGCTACCTGTGCCATGTCAACAGGCTAGCTGTTAATTGCTGAACAGATTTGTTTGGAGATTCGCAAGACGATATTCTTGCCGTCGATTGAGAACAAAACCCGCCCGTCAACTCCTGCTAACCGTCGTCTATCGACATAGAGGTCGACTCAAAGACCTAGGGGACAGTGCATCGCACGAATCCCTCGCTCTGAGCCCGTTCAAACGATGTTCAAAAGAGCTCTCAGGGTCTGATATCTCTCAGTATGATGTAGCCGTCGTCTGACAAGTGTAATAATGGCTCTCGACATGCCCTCGGCCATTGGCACCACGTCAAGCAAGAATTTCTCTCATATTATGGGCTGAAAGGTGAGCTAACTCGACCTGCAACAGTCCAGAGCAAATATATATTCACTATCTGATAGGGCCAGTCATTTAGCATGCTGTTGTGCACGGTCTTGCTTGGGGTCACTTTGGCTGCCGAGAACCGATTTCCAAAAATTCTTTGATAAAACGTGCTCGTCCGTTGAATGGCGGCTTCAAAGGTGCCTTATTAAAGATGGGAAAAAAGTTCTCGATGAAGAGCTTACTCTTTCGCCGGGAACTGCACATCATAACCTGTAAGTCACAGCAAAGCGTCTGCAGGTTACAGCTCGGAAAGGTGCACAAACCGAAGAGGCGTAACAGCCCTCAACAAGATGATGGGCCGAACTGTCCCATAACACAGAATATCCTCTAGACACATGTACCAAATCCTACACAAGAAGCCAAATTGATCCAATGTACCACGTTCAACTTGCCAACAACGGGTTATGCTATCTTCGATTAAAGTGCGGCGGCAGGAGAAGGTGGCAGATATTTTAAGTTCAGACGAACCTTAGAGAAGTAATGTACAAAACCGATTAACAGCCTTAACACCTCATAAATATGCGCGTGAACGTTGCATAGAGGCATCTCATATGCAACAAACCTAGTGTTTTGTGTTCGGGAAACGTGAATGACAAACGCTTTCGTGCGATTCAACTACCGTGGTTGCAGTGTCGTTATCATTTCATAGGAGCTAAGGGCTTTACACGGTCGATGATAAGCCAAGAAGGCATTGCTCAACTGATCATATCTTGAACGATGTCTCGTGGTTGACCTGTTTAGGATTGCAAACATAACTACCGAGCCCTGGCTAGTGGGGTAAGAGCTGTCTCCTGGTTGGTGATATTTCTGGATGCGTGTAGTTAAATTCCTCCAATTGCCCTACGTATGCTGCTGTGACTGACAGTGGTCCCGGTAGGAGGCGGCCTGCATATTAACGGGTCGTATTAACACCTCCATTATTGCTGATGCGAGAGCCTGCATACACCGATATCCCTCCAGATGGACAGAATGGGACAACAAACATCCACCGCAAGAGATGTTGCACAGAGGTATTCTCTGTCATTTCGGAATTTGTCAAGCTGCATGCAGATTCTTTGCAGATTCTAGCAATCAAAGACATCCGAATGGCCAACTTTCAACTAGTTTATAGCAGTCCCAGAGAAATAAGGTAAATCACAGAGGTCGAGTCATTCCCCCAAGATTCGTCCAAATTTGTGACCAGACGATGAGAGCACTGTAAGCCATCACCGGAGCAAATCTGTAAGTATCTAATTGTATTAGCCTTGCTTGGAATGATATGTGCTTTCTGGGAGATCAATAAAAAGCTAGAATCCTTATGAAACTACAATTTCTGTATTATGCAAAACATAAGGAATAGTTTTGTGAGGTGTTTGGAATATTTCTGTAAGGGTGACTGCCAGATTTCAGTTTTATAAGGCCCAGTAGATTTATTGAACTCCCTATAAGGAATATATCTGCAATGGTTGGCAGTTCCCCAACTCTTAAAACACATGTTCTCACAGTTAGTGAGATATCCATTCTCACGCCTTTAGAGTACGAGAAGGTCTCGTATTCCACATACGGTAGATAGTCGTTGTCTCCCAGATCGAAAATCAAGTCTCCGATGAATTGTGTTCTGGATCGAATTGAGGCAACGACGTGCCTTATCTTCATCGTGTTACAAGTCTCTTATACATGCCAAATTTATCGTATAGAAAGTTGGAACGTAAAGCACTGGAGTTTGACGTGGTAAGCGGGCGACCACTTCCAACCAAAGTTGCAATAGTCATCGATTGCATTTAATTGTGTGGAAATCGGGAAGATATCTGAGCGAGTTGTTCCCTGTATCCGATGATTCATTCTTGTATGGTTATGTTTTGTTATGCTCAAGAGTGTTACCAAATTTAACATCCAACAGCTGAAAATTTTGGCGTGGTTGTCTCAAAGTGTGATATCCTCCAATGAACAGCCCGCTAAAATCTTGGCAGGGCTTGAGTCACCCCGCTTTCCTTACAGTTTCCTCGCTCCTCTCCAACAAGACTCAAACGCTTGCCTTCAACTATAACCCGTGATAATCTACTGACGATCCCGATTACCGCATACTAGTCGCTAGAAAACAGGATAGCAGCAATCATGGCGGATAGAGCAACATCACACCAGGATACTCCCAATCTCCACAAGGACGAGATGACTGGTGAGATGGTCTCCAAGTCTGAATTGAAAAAGAGGCAAAAGAAGAGAGAAGCAGATAAGAGGAAGGTACATGGTCAATGGCTCATTTGATGTCGAAAATGGAGCACTAAACATTTTCTGCAGGCTGAGAAGACTGTTGTTCCAACCACAGCAAAGAAGCCCGAGCAGGCAGGAGAGGGCGCCGAGAAACTAAATGAGGAGGAATTGACTCCTAATGTTCGATCTAGTTTCTCTTGTCATTCCACTCGCTGGGCTAATGGTGCCGTAGCAATACTTCGAGATCCGCTCCAGGTCCATCAACAAGCTTCGCGAGACCAAGAGCCCTAACCCCTACCCTCACAAGTTTCACGTCAAGGATAAACTATCCGATATCATCGAAAAGTTCTCCTCTCTCGGGAAAGGGGAGACCAAGCCCGACGTCGAAGTTCGTGTAGCCGGTCGTATTCATGGTTACCGAGCATCTGGTAGCAAGCTGCGCTTCTATGACCTCCGTGCTGAAGGCATTAAGATTCAAGTTATGGCCCAGGCACAGGAAGCCATTGGCGACTATCTTGCCCAGCATGAGCACCTTCACCGTGGAGATATCATTGGCATAGTTGGATTCCCGGGAAGGACAAACCCCAAGAAGGAGGACAACCCTGGTGAATTTTCGATCTTTGCTAGGGAAGTTGTGCTGTTGACACCTTGCTTGAGAATGTTACCCACGGAGCATTTCGGTCTCAAAGACCAGGAGACGAGATACCGCCAACGATACCTTGATTTGATTATGAACAACTCTAGCCGCAGTGTTTTCCTCACTAGGAGCAAGATTGTTTCGTTTATCCGCAGGTACTTTGATGAAAGAGATTTTGTCGAAGTCGAGACACCAATGATGAACGCCATCGCCGGAGGAGCCACAGCTAAGCCTTTCATCACCCATCACAACGATTTAAATATGGATCTTTTCATGCGTGTAGCACCTGAGCTATACCTGAAGATGTTGGTTGTTGGAGGACTTGAGAGAGTATATGAGATTGGCCGGCAATTCAGAAACGAAGGTATCGATCTTACTCACAATCCCGAGTTTACTACCTGTGAGTTCTATTGGGCATACGCGGATTACTACGATTTGATCAACGTTACAGAGGATCTAGTGTCTGAGATGGTCAAGAAAATCACGGGTGGTTACCAGACCAAGTTCCACACCCAGAGTGGGGAGGTTTATGACGTTAACTGGGCCAAACCATGGGCTAGAATAGACATGATGACGGCTTTGGAGGAGGCAACCGGGGAGAAGTTCCCGCCTGGAGATCAGCTTCACACTCAGGAGACGAATGAGTTCTTGAAGAAGATCTCGAAAGCGCACAAGATCGATTGCTCTCCTCCTCAAACAAACGCTCGCATGCTCGACAAGGTTTGTAGTATTCCTTGGTTCTGTGTGTACTGATCTAACCATGATAACTACTAGCTCGTCGGCGAATTCATCGAAGAGAAGTGTATCAATCCTACTTTCATCACTGGCCACCCGCAGATGATGTCGCCACTTGCCAAGTACCATCGCAAGAAAATCGGTCTTTGCGAACGTTTCGAGGCATTCGTATGCAAGAAGGAGATTGTCAATGCATATACCGAGTTGAATGATCCCTTTGATCAGCGCCTGCGATTCGAGGAGCAAGCAAGACAGAAGGACCAGGGTGATGACGAGGCTCAGCTTGTTGACGAAAACTTCTGTACTTCGTTGGAATATGGATTGCCTCCCACTGGTGGCTGGGGTATGGGTATCGACAGGATGGTGATGTTTATCACTGATAACTACTCCATCAAGGAGGTCTTGGCTTTTCGTAATACCCCGTTGACCCTTTGACCAACTCTCAAATACTGATGCGGTGAACAGCATTCATGAAGGATGACCATTCAGAGAGGAAGACAGCTGCTGAAGTGGTTGGCATTAGTCCCGTGCCGTAAGTTTGATCTGTGAACCCTCGGAGACCCAAGAATAAGTTTCTGATAGTAGTTTCTAGCGTCGAGAGTACGGGAGAGCTGCAGTCGTAGATTTTGGGATAAAAAGTTGTGATTTCTTTTGCCTGTTTGAGTCAGTTGAGATGAAGAACCGGTAATTCAAGTGGCTGTTTAATGGTCCCACTCAGTATTTCTTTTGATTCCAATCCTATTACTCTACTTAGCTGGAGACATAACTAGAGTGGTGCCACTGACGTGACGTTCACCATTAAACTGACGTTCACCATTAAACCACGGAGATACCCGGGGCCCTGCAGCCTTATTCAAGCATCGAAGTGTTGAAGAGCAGCCGGGATTGATTCTAGAAGGTCTTGGCGGGTGCGGGTGCCTGCAGATCCTTGCAGCTTAGCCTGAAGCGTTTAGTGTTTGGTGTTGAATAATCGAGCCAAGCCTGGGTTTTGCAGGCCACCACCCGAGGCGTTTCGTTTAAAACTCCAACTTCCCTCGCCACTGATAGCTCAGTTCCGTCGCATTCTCTCCCACATACCATTGGACTTTGTCCACTATGTCCATGTCGTTTTCTTCGTTGCCCAGTCGGTTGCTGCTGCGATCCAGGTTGTTTTGCATTGCCAAATTTCAACTAAGGCTTCCCTGGCAGGCTCGCCCTTTTACCCCACCACCTCGGATCGGAAACTCCAGCCCTACGCTCTCCTCTCACATTTCTAGGAATCGCCCGGCATTCCGGCGGACTTTCTCATTCACTCCAAATCCTCGCACCGTCACTACCCCTACGGCTGGAGAGTCGCCCCTTGGCGGTCTTGCAGATTCTTTTACCCGACCCGCTGCTGATAAGGCTCTCGGGCTCCTATGGCCAGATATAAGCGACAAGAAAGCTGGGATCTGGTTACTGGGATCCGCGACATTGGTTTTTGGAATTGTGGTGCTGGGAGGTCTTACTCGTCTCACCGAGTCGGGGTTCGTGCTATCATTCCCATATTCAGTAATACTAATCTAATATTCGCATTCAGTCTATCAATAACAGAATGGAAGCCTGTAACTGGGACCCTTCCGCCCCTGTCTCACCAAGACTGGATGGACAACTTCAACAAGTACAAGGACTCTCCCGAATACCGCATTCTGAATCCAAACATGACGCTTGATGAGTACAAGTTCATCTACTTCATGGAATGGAGCCACAGGCTGTGGGGACGTGCAATCGGCCTCACATTTGTGCTCCCCGCAATCTACTTCACTGTTCGTCGACGTGTCACGCCGAAGGTTGCTCTGCGCCTATTCGGAATTGCGGGTATGATTGGTTCTCAAGGGTTTATCGGGTGGTGGATGGTCAAGTCCGGGCTGCGAGACGACCTCTTTGCCGAACCTGGATCACACCCTCGTGTTTCACAGTACCGCCTTACCGCACACCTAGGTGCTGCATTCGCAGTTTATGCTGCAATGCTGTGGTCTAGCCTCGACATTCTCCGCGAGAACCGCCTTCTCAAAGACCCTCAGAGCGCCCTTACGACCTTGAAATCCCTCAGTGCACCACAGCTCCGCGTTTTTAAGGGTCTTGTCGGGCTCCTAGTAGCAATGGTCTTCACCACCGCCATGACTGGCGGCCTCGTCGCGGGCCTAGATGCAGGTCTCATTTATAATGAGTTCCCCAAGATGGGAACCGGATACATTCCACCGACCAAGGAGATGATGGATCCATTCTACTCACATACCGAGGACCAGTCCGATCTTTGGTGGAGAAACATGCTCGAGAACCCTACAACTGTGCAGTTTCAGCATCGTGTGGCGGCATTGTCAACATTTACTGCCATCTGTGCGGTATTTGCGTATTCAAGGTTCAATCCTAGAGTTGCGGCGGCGATGCCAAAGAACGTTAAAGCCGGTATGATGGGAGTGTTGCATCTCGCTGTGCTGCAGGTACTGCTGGGTATAAGTACATTGATCTATATGGTGCCTACTCATCTGGCGGCGACGCATCAAGCTGGCGCGTTGGCTCTGCTTACTGGAAGCATTGTTCTTGGTCATAGAGTCTGGCTGCCCAAGACGGCAGCAAGAATCGCGGCCAAGAGGATTGAAGCTGCCGCATTGAAGGCGGCCGCTCGAAAGGCGTAGTGCTGTGAACAGCGAAGAGGGTGTATGTGATATTACTGTGTATTATTTTATTTCAGGCTTTGCACATAGGTGACTCTGGGTGTGGTGTTTGTTGCGTTGCATGTACATGTACATACTTTACTCAGACTTGTAGACTACTGTTAAATGATATACCCCTCTCTAGCAATCAAGTCTTAACATTTACTAATCAGCAGAAGAGGACTGCCAAGTGAAGGTAGCTCTTTATTAGCCTTTCTACATTGAATTCTGGTGCTAGGTTATATTATAGTGTTTGCTCTACTCTAGGAAAAATTTAGCCACTCTAATTACTAAAACTTATAAGCTCGATTTTTAAAGCCTATAGCCACCCCAATTTGTTAAGATTGCAAATAAGGGCACGTAGTATTCCTTCCTACTCTGAGGTATCATATATGCCATTTCTTCCCATGTTCGTCTCTTTTTCTTTACACCGAGGACTAAATTCGGCTAGTTTTTGACAAAACCCGAGTGAGTTGCTCGACGGGGAAGATGCTGACTATCGTCTTAGTGCCCTTTTTGGTGAACCCACGCTCCTCATCAAATACTTCACAAACTCGACCGCGAGTTCTTTCGTTAGTACTTGTATATAGTCGAGAGCTAGATGGCTCCCCAGGTAGCGACCTCTCGCTTTGGATAATCGGTTGACACTGCGTCCCGACACCTCTCGAACTTGTTCCCGGGGTTTGATGTGTTAGAGCATGTAGTATAGGCAACGAAGCTCTCTGAACTGAGGAGGGAGGAGCGTTCGGCGTGGCAAGACCTCGAAGGGGAGCGTTAACCGAGGTGCTTGTGCGAATCTACTACTAGGGGCACGTTCCGGATGTGAGGGAGTTGTGGAACTCATAACGCCATATGGGTCGGCTGCCGTTGCCTATATTTGCGGGGGTCGTTGCAGTGTAGTTGGCGTACGGCTTGTCAGTGAAGCTGCTGCGGAGGTCGGATTAAGATTTGGATTGTGCAGTCGGTTGTGGCTTGGCAATGCCTCAAGGTAGTCGGGGCACGCAATAAAGATTCAGACACCTTTTTGGGCATGGATCTTGCTATTTGGACACCTAACCCTACACAAGGTAATATAACAAAATGACTTGGTGGCGCTTAGAGTCAATTTATTATTGGTTGGCTTCAGGGTTAGGTTTTTCAGCATGTCCGGATAACACTGAATCCATCGAGTGAGCGTAGTAAAAGGGCTTAGTAGCTTGGCATTCGACTACCCTCAAACAACCCGAAACAAAAAGAATTAAGAGGTATTCCCTATCACTACCTCGTCCAACACTTCAGCCTCAACACATATAATATACTTCTTAAGACAACTGCAGACTTCATAGGGACCGCTACTTACTTACGACACAACACATTATAATCCAATATGTCTCTCATTGAGGACTTACTCATAACCCTTCTCTTCGGTGCCGAAGCTAGCTTTACTCACCCAGGAATTCTCATCCCTACAGTGGAATCAACTGGAGATACTGAGCTGAAGAATGTAGTGAAGCAAACCCAGAGGAGCCGAGAAGCAAGGTGAGAATGCATATCATTACTCCTTCAAGCGTCGTTGCAATTTGGATTCTAGGAGCTGTATGTTCATTCGCGTGTAGGGAAGCCCTTGGATATTCCGAAAAAGTGTGGAAAAATATGACTAAGACACTGATGGCGGGGAACGATCAACTTATCCAAAACAAACACCATCTACTTCCGAAAATTTGGGATTTGATTTTACTGGCACGTAATTTACTGGCGGCAAAAGAGAAGGCACAGAACCTTGCAGCGTACGGCTAGTCTATGGTCACAACCGGGAAGGCACAATGGCTGATGGCTTCCACAGTGAAGAAGGATATGATGCAGAGGTTCGCCGGCTTCTATCAATATGTGTTGAGAAAGCCAGCAAGCCGATTCCGCCGAACTTGGATAAACCGGCACACGACAAGGAACTACAGATGAAAGGTGGATGTACGCATATAGCATTGACTCGTCGTGGGTATGTAGGGGAATTATGTTGCTGACGTCGTGCCATCAGATAAAAAGGTCATGATAACTGCTCTTCAGTTCTTAAATAATCTCATGACTTGCAATGAAACTCGAAAACTTCACATTTGGTTACATCTCTTTGGCACGCCTTCCTCCCTTCATGCGACCGGCACCAACAATCCACCCACGGGGAAGAGCACTGGCAAAGGCAAAGCCAAGAAGCCCTCGAAGCCTCAGCCATCATCAGGCTCTAGCGTCGGTGTTAGATTTGTTGGTGGCACGCCGGTCGCTCACCATAACGAGACGGCGGCGAAATGCAACTCATTATCCGCGGGCTTCAATGCAAAATATTACAAGCCTGGGTTTCTTACCGATGTTCCCAGACTATTGCAGCCAGATGAGATTGAGCCACTTCTCATGATACTACAATCTGGAATAGTGACTTTTCAAGGTTCTGACGAAGCTATGCAGTCTGTCAGGTGCAAATTAATGCTTGCTCAAGGTTACGGACGAAGCCTATTGCGCGAGGTTCTCGTCTTTTTGGGTGCTTGGGAAGTTGACGAAGAAGACTTCTGTTACAGAGTGCTCGGCCAGATTGTGGAATCTATACTTCTCAATGGTCTCATACCGTATGCGTATGAATGTTTTAGGGATGAAAAGGACATTGTAACCCCAGCACAATCTGTTCTTTTGAAGCTTTTAGTGTCTGTCTACCGACCACAGGCTGCTATCCCGCCTCATAGCCAGGGTGAATGGCCACGTGGTTCACCGGCACCTACTGGAGCGCTAACATCGTCAAATCATCCGTCTCGCGAACCTTTAGTAGCCCCAAAGCATCCGACTTCAATTGATGGCGACGGATCATTGGATCAACCACCGGCAATCGAAAGTGCTATCCCAACATTTTTTGCCAGTGCCTTTAGAAAGCAGGTATTGAATCCCGTAATCAAGATTGTTCAACTTCAGGATGCCATTAGGTCAGGAAAAGAAAAGAAAGAGGCATTCGAATTGAGTCTTTGGGATCTCGATAGAATTTATGAAGGTGTCTATCAGTTCTTAGAGTTGTTTGTGCTCTTTTCGGAAGATGAAGAAGCAAAGAAGATATTAGTCACCAATGAGAAGGGATTGGTGGCAGATTTGGTTAGGCTATTGGGGGAGCTAGATAAAGCTATCCCTCGCTATCTTGCTGCGAAAGCTGTCAAGCCCACCGAACCGGCAAAGAAGGAGGAAAAGAAGCAGGAAAATTCTTACATGGTCGAAAGACCGTTCGATATTGGCAGCGAGGGAACTGAGAACGGCGATGATGATGGCGATGATGATGAAGATGACGAAGACAATGACAGGGAACTGGTTGAGCCTGAAGAGTTCACTTGGCCTAATGTTAAGCGATTCATTGTGATCCTGCTTAGCACTCTTGCGTGGCACAATAAGGAAATACAGGATCTTGTACGGGAAAAGGGAGGGCTGCATGTCGTCCTCAACCAGTGCAAAGTAGACGATGATAACCCTTGTGAGTAGCCTCCGTATTTCTATTAAGTCGGTTATCATTGACACGTCCAGATATCCGCGAACACTCGATATTATGCATCCGCGCCCTTCTTCAGAATAATAAGGAAAACCAGAGGATTGTGGAAGAGCTCAATGCAACGGAAACAGTGCCAAGTGAGGTACTCGATAAACATGGGTACGAACCGTTCATCGATGAGAAAGGCCGTGTTAGATTGAAGCGGACGGATAGTGAAAAACTTAATGTTTTATGAGCCGCGAGGGATCTGTTGCATCGCGATTTAGCATGAACCTGGAGTTGGGATGTGGAGTTTTAAAAGGTCGTTATTTGTTTTTTGTTTTTCTTTGTGTCTCTCTGATATCGCAAGTCGGTAGCTTCAGCCTTGTTTAACGGGAAACAGATGTGTTTCACAGACCATTTAAGCTTTGCACTTCCTTCCACACAAGGAACTCCAGCAAAGAGGAAGAGAAAGAGGAAGCGGAGATAGGGGGCCTCTACCTATCTAGCTAGATATGTAAACAAAAAGGTCAGGATAGCAGCGGCTAACCCAAGGGGATATGAACGTAGCTGGACTGTTGTATGAGCACTCTTGATTGCTTCATGGTAGAAAGTATGCCTGTCTTCAAAATTTCGGGTAGTAAGCTTTATGGCAAAGTTGCACGTGAGGGCGACTTTCAAGGGCTGTCGTCCACCCTGATTTGAAAAAATTGAATTCATTGGAGGTTGTATACTATTCCCTCTAAAACATACTTGTACCACTCATACTTGTTCATTCATGAAATACTTCATATCAACAAACACTTCAGAGGGCTGTACTTGGTAAGTCGGGCGCAGTGACACAGGGTAAAAGAGCGCCCGACTTTTTTCCCCCATACAACGAGAAATGCCAAGATCCTCATCATTCACTACACCACCTCATGCATACGGCCCAGGCGCCTTATTAGGGGCGTGGGCGCCCACACCTAACAAGCCGCTAGCGGGGTCCCCGCCCACATCTATTCAACTTTGAGCTCAATTAGCTCCATGAATTTTACTTTGACCAGGATATTGTTTATATATGAAATGTAGTTAACAAGATGTTCTTTCACTTGCTTGCCTCCTCTTTTAGTTTCCTCTAATATTCAAGGAGTTGTTGTAGATCATGTACAGTGGCTTAGAATATACTCAGCACTGCTGATGCTGCTAAGCACTGCTTAGCACTACTGGTATTTTGTGTCAGGTAAATTATTTCTACCTGATGCTTAGATACATGTTGTACACCATCAGGTATATCTTATCTACCTGACTGTAGAGTGCAGCTGTGATGAGTGACAGCTCATAATTCAAATATAGTGACCTGAACCAGTTTACCGACAGTTTTAGTACCTGCCTACGGATAATACAAAATCTATCTACATATAGTAGAGCTACTCTATACAAAAGGGCATGGAATTCAACCAAGAATTGGTAGACCTAGAGGGGTGACTGGTAGGGAAAAGAGGAGAAAACTCTATTACCCCTCTATAACTCCACCAATTGTAGAATAAAATGAACATACTTTGGTACAGAGTAGCTCAACTAGATCATGTAGATGGATTTCGCATTATCAATGGCCATATACTGGGATATGCTGAGAACTAACAGAGGAGTCTACTAGGGGAAAATAAGGAATAATTAACATACCCCTTTCATCAATTCATAACTAGTATAACTATCAGGTATATAACAATGCAGAATCAATCTACATATAGTTGACCTGCACTGAACCAATGGATATGGAAATTTTCCAAGATTTCACAGACTTATAGAGGTGGTTGGTAGGTGGGTAGATGGAAAAGAAGGCAAACTATCTACACTACTTGATTTCTCCACCAATTCTGGTTGAAATTCAGTGCCCTCACTGCTAATGTCTCTTATGCATACTACAAGACTATTCACAGTCAGCTTGGCAACTTCAAAAAGTGTAAAATGTCACTTTGGTGAAAATTTGGTGAGTTATACTATGATAAAGTGTCTTTCAGTATTGTAACTTCAAAATTGTATCTATTACAACAACCACCCATTAAAATATGCCAAGAACAGTACCAATTGACAGTCAGCATGCCATATGTACTCTTATGTCATCACTAGCAAATTTGATACACAATTGGTAATAAAACAGAGAAGTCAAAAGAAAGACAAAAAATCCACCAGCTTCATGAACTCTCACTCACATTTTCAACCTGTTCAAAATTGGTCCATTTGACTTGATTTTTGGATGCATATGTAGGGCTTGAAGTTGCCTATTATACTGCAGTCTCTGATCTTCTCTCCATTGTGTTGTTGAGTAACTTGCAATTTTGAAAAAATACTGGGATTTCTTAGTGCAGTGCAAGGCGTCCCGCTAGCGGCATGTTAGGTCTGGGCGCTGGGCGTGCCCCTAATAAGGCGCCTGTATGCATGAGGTGCTAACGTCTCTCACCAAGGGTTCCACATGAGAACTCGTGAAAATACTCTGGCTGGCTGATCTCTAAAAGTCTGCATAAGCCTACGAAATCTGTTAATCCTGCGAGACTTCCGACATCGGCAGACCCCCAGAGGTCGCGGACGGATAATTTGACATATAATGTGCCATGTCCTCATCTACATATAAATGGGGTCTGCAGGCTATCTGGCGGGCGGCCAAGCCAGGTTCTGAGATCTGAAGGCGGACCAGGCCTGTTTTTGAGGCCTCCGGTAGCGCAGGTCAAGCCCAGTTTCATATAGGCCAACAGGGCCGGGCCGCTTAGGAACACTGGCTGATACTCATCATAGTTTTCGAAAAGCAGTCTAGCGCATAGACTGAGATCCCTATTTTGTGTGACAGTCTTTTCCAGTGCGATCCTTCTCAGAAGATCAAGCCGTTCCAGGCACATCTCCTGGGATTTGAGCTTCAATGGGCCCACAGAACTGCTCTTCAGAAGTTGGAAAACCAGAGACGCCATGAGATCTGTTGGCAACTGGGATTGCTCTTGACTTGCGCGGAGGGGAACAGCACAACACACCCTTCCGAATTCCCGTTCTCTCAGACAGTACAGCGTAAACGTGTATATTAGCAATATGCCTTGTCATCAAAGTACATCGTAGTTTCTTCATCTGAAAACAACTTTGTACCGACTCTCTTGTAGATCTGCTCTGCCTCTCCACCGGGCTTCGTGACGATACATGCTTCACTTGCATCCGCACCACCACTTCTTCTTTCGCTTCTACTGGTATTGCAGGTCAAGAAGAGCAAGAGACCTGAGTTTTTGCAGGTTGCGTCTCCGTGAGCTCGCCGCGACGGGTCTCGATGCGCTCAGGAAGCTCGGACAAGAGGTCTTCGATGGGCGCGTAATTTCCGAGCTTTTTCAGTTCTTGAAGCTGTATGCTTCGAATGAGTTCGTGAAGTCGGCGGAAGACACGCTCTTAGTAGTAACATCAGAACTAGACACCCCATTGACGGCTCAGACAGAGGGCTTGATGGATCCGTTTTGATTGCCGTTGCAGTCCGAATACGTAGGGGACGACCTGGATGCCATCAGTTACAAGCAATAATAGGATGTAGCTTCTCACATGGCGTATCTGAGACTTAGAAGTTCACGGGGTGTTGAGAGGATGTTAGGTGGTTAGTTGCAAGGGCAGAGGCAGCTATTGGAGCATTTACGTTTTGGCCTTTAGGTGGCATAAACAAAAGCCACTGGCGACCCAAACTGTGCCATACCCACATCAACAATGGCCAAGTAATAGGAGCTTTCAGTCATACCCTGTTTGATATGTCCAATGACTTTACTACCTCCCAAGTTAAAGTTAATATCTCGAAGCTCCTTTCCAAGGCAACCATTCCTCATTGCAGCACAACAAGAACTAGATTGTATGAAGACTAAAATAGTAGCGGACTTTCTTTATGGTTTAATTGACACTGCAACCTGTGTGTGGTGCGTAATGCAATAGGTACTAAATCAAAATTCTCTTGGCGCAACATAGTGGCTAGGTGACTGGGGGTGGAATTCTCATTTGAGTGATCTGGGAGAGGAGGTCCAAATATAGGGGTGCACAAACGATCACTCGCTAGCTTGGCGACATTCCTAATAGAGCAAATAATTGCTTAGCATATTGCATATTCGGTTAGACCCATTTCGAGTATTCGATGAAGTAACTGGGCTTCGCTGGCACTCAGTACAGCCATAAAGTGCACTGGATTTTAGTAAAATTGAACAGATGAGTAGTGCAGGTTATTGCGAAACCCCTCTCCCAACTCCCACAGCTGATGCACCGGAAGAAGTTTCAGTGACAGTCCAGTTTAGATAGATCCAATAAATTAGATTAGACGCACAAACTTTGGCCATCTCCCTTCAACAAATTACATTTGAGAAGCAACCATATCACAGCTTGGCACCTTTATCGCTTGGCGCAATAGTACAGTTTTTCTCTCTATACAGCTAGATTAATTACCGCATTAGGCCCCATCCTTGTAAGGATACCATGGAGTAAACTTCATGGCAACTTCATGGCAAGTACCCAGGTACTGCGGCTGTAAGTGGTGAGCGAAGTACTGTACTGCTATCTAACTCCTTTGCTCTGGTAGAGTTTTTGCACCATGACCGGCTCTTTCTATTCAGTCAACAGGAACAGCACTACAGGCAGCGGATTACACACCCTCGTCGAAGGACTCACGATATCCCCCTCCTCACCCGTTTCATCATCGGCTACGACAACGCAGTCTTCGTTCAACTCTTCGTCGATATTCAATAACCCCAACCAGAGCTCCTCATTTACTCCCCTTTCAACCCCTAGCTCAACTCTAGGTAATGCTGGTGCTCAGACTTTTACCGCACGGAAGCTGAGCTATGCTGTTGGAGCTGGTCAGACTAACAGTTTGGCCGTAAAGGAGGTCGATGATCCTACCAGCACGCCTTCCAACAGCAAAAGCCAACTTCTGAACAGCTCACGTCCATCTCATGAGACTCTTTCTCCAGCGGCTTACGGCCCTGGTGCAAGATGCAACAGCTATAGAGGTCGGGTCTCCCTTAATTCCTGATTTAAATTGAACTATGGGAATTAACTCGCTCCCAGGGTCTGACACTGTTAAGTTGGAAGAGTTCCTCTACACTCGCGGATTCCGGGAAGGAGCGTGTAGCGACATAACCGTAATCGCTTTTGGGACTCGATATCGTCTACATCGCTTGATCCTCGACCGATCGCCGTTCTTCTCTTCATGTTTTAATGGGGGGCCATGGGCAGAATCCGAGTCTTCGGAGATTACACTTTCACCCGAAACTGCAGATCCTAATATTACTCAGCATGCGTTTCAGCTTGCGCTTTCAAGACTGTATGGACACGTTGACGCGGCAGAAGAGGATAAACACGCGTTGCCACTGCTAGCAGCTGCGAGTTACCTGGAGTTACAAGACCTGGCGGAGTCGTGCGTTGCTTCGTTACTTAGGAACCTCGGAACTAGTGGTATTACAGAAATAGTCACGTTCGTCACCAACAGCTACTATGGCCCCCTTACGGATCGATTATTGGAGAGTGCGAAGGCACTATTGTATAGAGATGGTTGGGAAATGGATTTTGCTCAGGGCTGGGACGGTATTTCTGGCGAATTTGCAGCAGAGATCATTGGCTACGATGGGTTTTATTGTCCCAATGAATATGCTCGGTACTGCTTTGTGAGGGACCTCATCAATTGGCGGATGAGGCAAAGTTATAGCCTACAGGGTTCTCCAATCGACGACACCTACATGAAAGTCCCTGAGGTTCCCACACCTGAAAGTCCACTCTCATTTGACAACGTTAGCGACATCATTTCAACAGCAGGAGATGATGATGCGGACTTTAGGCCTCTACGAAATTTATTAGAAACAGGCATTTATTATTGTCACATAGATTTCGCCCAACTTCAGTCGATTGCGGAAGACACTGATATACTCGGGAGGCCTATGGTTAGGGACAAGACCATTAAAGATGCCCTCTGGCAGCAAATGATACTGCAACAAAAGGTTCTTAATGCCCCTATCGACAGTCCTGAGTTGGGCATTACGAAGAGAGAGTATGTACGGGCAAAACCGTCAACTAGAGGAAAGAGCACTAGTAGTTCAAGGTTGAGTACTAGCAGCCGGAAAACTGTCGCAACGGTAGCACCCCAGGCCTCACGGCTTGATCTCTTGGACATGGGGCGAACACCGGGGAGGAAGTACCCAATCCCCTCTGAAGACTCATCTACCACAGTTATAGGGGATTGCCCTGAGCAATCCCCTCGCGTCGGTACCTCCAGACACCCTCGTGGCACTTCAGGCAACCGTGACTCAACTCTGAATCTCGATCTCGATATAAGTGACATCGAAGCGGGAGAAGAACTTCGGTACAGTGAATTTCCTCCGTTCCGCTTCTCGGCGGAATTTAAAAACATACGAACCTTGAAGGTATTATTCTGTTATGTGGGGCGTAGCCCTTTTACCGCCCCCCTGATGACTGACTCACTCTAGGAAAGGAAACGTGTCTACTCTAAAACCGTCTTCTATGCGGGTAGTTATTGGTATTTACCATCTTGGGTGATGGAAGACTTTTGTATTCACAGCCTACTAGGAACATCTATATCCAGAAGGTAGTCAAAGGCACGAAGAATATACAACTAGGCGTGTACCTTCACCGTGCAAAAGACCGCGAGGGAAGTGGTTCCGGCAGCTCCAGTAGAGAATCCGAGCAGCTTGTGGGAATTATCAGTACCAATCAAAAATCCGATGCCGAAGACGGGGATACGACTATGATCGACGGTGAAACGACTTCTACTGTATCCTTGCGCCCTGGTGCGAATACCTCTGCTAGTCGGTCACTCCCTGGTGGCATCGCCTCATCTTCATTGCCGGAGAACTCTGTTCCAGCACTCGGCTATTATGTGGATACACGGCCGATGATACAGACATATTTTAAGATTTTCTCACCTAGCAGAAAGGGAAAAATGTTAAGTATGTTCTCTAGTCGACCCGATAGTTTTAATTTCAGTCAGAGTTGGGGATGGAAATCGAGTAGTTTGATCTTGGACGAGGTCGGGAGTGATAAAGATACAAATCTGAGGTTTATGGTTGTGCTTGGTGAGTTTGCACCCACCTAACAGCCTTGCATATACTAATAGGCCGTGGTGGTGGTGGTAATAGGCAATGTTTAGGTGGGATTTTGAGATTCGGGCTTCATTTTGAACGTAGTGACTTTAGGACCTACTAGGTTGTGTTGTAGATGGACGACCTTTTTAATCAGGTATCATAGTTTAGTAATGGGATATGCCGACATATGTTCGGCGTTCAGTTTTTTTGGCATGGGTGGCATTGAATAACGTGGTGTCTATCCTTTTTTTTGGGAGTTAATCTTTTAGATGATGTTTATCTGCATTTTATGTACCTACTTAAGTATCTAGGTATCTAGGTATCTACCAGTTCTTTCCCTTTCTCTTCCACGCGTTGAGGGAGGTTACATATGTGGTACAGGTGGTCTGGGGAGACCTCAATTTCGGGAAATATGACGATGGGGGTAGGTTTAAACTAGGGCTCGGTTGAAGATGGTAGTTAATTTTCCCTTTTGTCTGGTAATGAGGTCGTTATAATGGCGGGGACATTTTTTTATTGAAGGTATGAATGGGAAAGAGTTTAGTGTGAACCCTAGGTATTAAAATTTAGGGTTCGGACTCATAACTACATGAAGTAGAGTACATAAGTAAGTACTGAGTGAGTGGGATTAGCCTGAAGATTGGCGAATGAGTTCTTGATGGAGCTGTTGATGTCCTATCTATTTAAGTACTGTTGAAGGATGGGGAATTTTAATAAACGCAGTTAATACGTATTAAAGTGCTATCAATTTTACAAGCGCTTTCAATCCGTATTTGCGTATTCGGACGGTTGATAGAATTGATGGCACTTTAAGACAGATAGGAAACGTTGAAAAAAAACCCCATTTCTTACAACTGTACTTAAGCACAATGTAGTTCTCGCCTTCAATACCTAGCCTTGATCTTTCTCTTCATTTTCCCACCGCAACTCGTTTATTGCCCTTCAAACTGGGGTGGTGCTTATTGACCGCTTATGTTATATTGCTGGTGTGTACTGTTATCGAGGCGTCCACTTGATTTAATTTGTTGCATTTGTTTCGATTTGTTTCGTGGTGAGCGAGTTGGTTGAAATGTGACACCTGGAGACTGCGCCCCAATATCTAAAAGAAATCGGCTATCGTGCGAAAGTTCTACTACCAACTGCAAGTAAACCACCAACATAGTCCTTTGAAAAGCTAGTTTGGGAGCAAGAGCAACTGCGTCGTCCAGAAGTGGAGTGAAACATAGAGAGCTCTTTATAGAGTATGAAAAACCATTAAACAACTTTAGAAGTACTCTAACTTGGGGCTGGGTTTGATACACAGAACATAATCGAAGCGTCTAAAAATAGAGGCTAGGGCTGAGCTACAGGCTACAGCCGCACGAACACAGCCGACTGCGACCAGACACACAACCTCGAGGTCCTCCTCCGCTCTCCCCTCTTTATCTATCGTTAGCCTTCTCGCTGTCTAGCTTTATAAGAGCTCGCCTCTTATTTTACGTCGCCCTTAATTCTGAAAGCAATTTACGCGTTTGTACACAATGGCGCTCTTTAGGTCGAATCGTTCTAGCTTTCCGAAAATCCCCTTCTTCATTGTCAGGCTACTACAGTTCTTGTGCTGCGTCGTCGTCCTCGGCGTCCTCGGGTTTTTCCAATATCATTTGTGGTCCGATGGCTATAGGACGCCATACGAGTTCTCGTTACTGGATTTCGCAGTATGTTCAAAGCCGTCTGGAGCTTGGGGCCTACTAATTAATGAATGTGCTGTCGATAGGCTTCTGCGACCCTCCTTAACGTCTTTGTCACCACCATCTTCGTGTGTTGCTGTGGCCTTTCGCCCCTCTACATCATAATCATCGACTCGATCCTCACCATTCTCTGGGCCGCCTGTTTCGGTCTCCTCATGAATGCTATGGGAAAGACTACCACACAGACCTGCGACGTCAAGAACTGGGGAAACAATGACGGCGTCCGTGTCTGTCACTTGTTTAAAGTCTTGGCCGCATTCTCGTTGTTTTCGCTGTTTTCGTTCATAGCGATGGTGGCTACCGCTGTTGTTATGCGTAAACGAGAGATGAACCATAAATATACACCCGCACCTAACCCTGCCAATATGCAGAAGACGAATACCTCGTATAATCCGCCCCACGTTAGTGCCGGCAGTGCGTACGGGGCTCCTCCTCCACCGGCCTACAATCCCCCTGAACAGTTTGCGACGGGCCCTAAACCAACGGCTGGGACTCATCAGGGCCCTACTTACTATAGCTAGTGGTGTTAGCTTGCGCAAAATTCGAGCAAGCAGGGACGGTGATGGTGGCTCGTTTGGAAGATTTATTCTCTTTTTTGATGTGGTTGTTTAAGGGTTTCTTACATGGGAGGTATGTGGTTTAGGTTTGGTGTATCTTGGTTTTCATATTCGCATAGGTGTTGACGCTGTGATTTTATGTAGTGGAGGGGAGCATGTGTAATGAAAAGGTAGGCGCTAGTTTTGGGGTACAAATTGACTACCCATGTGTTTTATCATTGTGCGATTTTTGGAGTTGAATCTACACTTGTATCCATATCACCTGTCCCGCAGCATGAGATCCCCTCATCTACCCTCAGCATTCGAATTTATGTAAGCTAATTAGCAAGGTTTCTGATAGTTATCAGTTTGCAGTTGATATTGTAGGTAGGTGTTTACACAGCAGCGTGGAGGGTCTCGAGCGTTCATAGTGAGCCACACAAAAGACCAGAAATCTCACAAAGGTATTCCCTAAGCACAATGACACATAAACATTCCTCACAAATCGATCCGTGAACGAAATGAGAAGCTGCCCGAAACTCCCGCATAAACAGTTATACTACTTTCCTATTTGCCGTTAGCATCCTCCCAGACAAAGAGTATCATAATAGTAACGCACCACCGCATCCCTGACCGACTGTCATCCTCATGCACATCGTCAACTTCATACTGATTCCCGAACGGATTATCAGGATCTTCCTCTTCCTCTTCTTCCTCTTCAACCGGAATCTTCTCCTCCGGCCTCGGCGGCATTGCGGGCGGTGGTGCGTCATCATCAAGAGTCAGTGCACCTGCCCTTTTACTTATACCGCCGTCAATTGATGATGAGGCGGCGTTCCACTCGTCATCACTGTCCGAGTCCTCCTCTATCGGTTTATCATACGCTCCATATAATTCTAGGGCTGCTGCGAGCTCCTCATGAGCATGGATAAGAGATCCTAGCCACTGCTCCGACTCTACATGTTGGATGTATCTGAGAATATTATTGCGGAGTGTCTTGCAGGACTCGTAGAGTTGCGCCGTTTCCTGCTTCTCCGATGGACGCTCCTTCTCGCGGTTGATTAGCTTTAGCGCGTTCAAAAGATTCGTCGATGCAATGGAGGCGTTTGCGAGTGCTAGGTTAAGCGCCGGTTTTTCCTTTTCAAGGTTGAAGGTCGGATGCTTATTTTTGCCTTTAGATGTTGACTTTTTATGCGAACTTCTCCAGCTGCTATCAGACACTTTCGAGGATGAAGGACTACTACTACTCGACGGGGAAGCAGAGGTCGTGAGACTCCTAGGAAACGTAGGAGATGGTGGAGAAGCGGCTGCCCGATTGGCAACTGTAACCGGTGGGACTGCTTTCGGCGCAGGGCGGTTGCGGCGCGGAAATTGTTTATACAGGTTTGCGATCCCCTGAAGGCCCTGAGTATCCTTGTATTCACTCGCCCATTGTGCGAAAAGGACCTTCAGCTTCGCTTTCACGTCAGGGTCGGTAGTGGATTCTGTTGCGGCAATGCGAAGACGCTTAAGGAGGGGTTCGTCGGCAAAGGTTCGCTGAAAGCGAGGCCCAGCGTTGGATATTAGGGCATCGAGAAGCTACGTGGGGTAGGTCAGAAAATCATTGGATCCTCCGCCCAAGTCTGAATGGCTTATACCGTGAGCGCGCGTAACTGCCGATGAATGTTCCCATACTTCCTGCACGATGTGAGAGGAGACAATGTAAAGACTGGAAAGAACTAACAGCTTCTTCCGTATAGCTCTACTAGCTTCTGTGGGACCAGAGTCTTGCAACTTGATCGATTCTATCAGTTCCGGTAGTCCACCATAGTCGTTTTCTTCGTACTCCTCCGAGGTCAGACGCTCGATGAGCACCGTGGTTGCTGTGTATGGTTTTTTCTTTGAAAATAGTAGGTTTAGTATGAAGTGCTAAAGACATGATAGGGAAGGAAGTAACCATAGCGTGCAAAAATATGAGGAGAAGACTGGCGTGAACTGATGTCTATGAGTTGATCTGTTGTGGTTGGTGGTTTGGTGGTTTGGTGGTTTGGTGGGGTTGACGCAGCTGCAGTCGGGAAGCTGCAGTGGCCCCTGTTAATGAGAGCGGGAATTGCGGGGGAGATAGCTCGAGTCTGGTGGGACAATGTAGGGGTTAGGGTTGCCATTGGTCATGTATCGTGGCACTGCGGTATAAAGCTTGTTATCTCAGAATTAATTGCCTGCCTAAATTTTCCGTGCGGACTCCCTGGTATCTATCATATGCATACAATTTCCTTCACAAATTGGACATAGTTCCTCTCTGCTTCCCAAATCACCAAAATCTGAATGTAGAACTCAGTTCCAACATTTCCCTCATATCTTTTCTTCATTCTTCCTATGACTCTGGCGGCCTTCCCTTGCCCCACAGGCCCCAGAAAAGCTGCAGACTCAGTACCCCACAATTCACACCTTTTCCAGTATTCAAAAGAGCCAGAAAGAAATGGCGGACGATCATGAAACAGGTCGAGGAATTGGAAAATCTGCCGGTTTTCGATTCTTTCTGAAAATGATACCCGGGCTTTGAACACCAATTAGCAACTAATCATTCAAGAGCGTACACTTAATATGAGGGACAACCATATAATTCTACCAAAACGTCACCTGCTTCAGAGTCATATGGCATATTTTTGCATGCCACCCCGACGCTTATAGCTTCACCAAGTCTGAAACAAGTCTTCACGACTGTGCGAGTGCTAAGACAATCGATAACACTACGTGGTTGAACCTCTGTGGGAAATCGGCCTCGGACAAACAGTTTCATTCCTGTAGCGTTGGCCAGGGACTGCTGAGTATTCCCTGCAGTAAATTGAATACTGTCGAGGGTCAAATTTTGACACTTGTGGGAAGTTCCAAGGGCCAAGAATCTGGATTTCGTGAGAGTTCTCCTTGGTGGCTCCATTTCTATAGCAGGATGTTGTGTCTTTGCAGTTCCAACTTCCACTCTTAGTAGCAATGGCTGCAGTGGACCGTCGCTACTGTCATAGGTTTTGGCGGCTTCTTGCTTTCTTGGAAGGGTTACCCCAAGATGGGCATCTGCCTGGGTATTGATGAACAGAGAAGTTCCCATAGGAAAGGCATCGACCGTGATGTCAATGCTATCAGTTTCGATGTCTCCACCCCCCTTAGACAGGTTGCAGTTCTCCTTCTCGCTGGGTTGCCAATCATCGCCAACAACCAGTTCCTGGGAATTACCGTCGAATGGATACTCTATATCCTCCAGCGGCTCAAAGCGTTCTGTGACATGACCTTTATGTGCGTGGTAAGTTTCAGAAGATTGACAAACATTGGTAAAATCCAGGGCACCTTTGATATTCATGTACCCTTCAGCGGTGCGGCGGTCAGCGTTTTCGACAGTTTCTTCCATAGTGGCCTGGAGGGGATACACTTCATCCCCTAATTCGGCCAATGAAAGTAAATAATCGTCGATATCATTGTCGCTGAAAAAACCGTCTTCTAATTCTGCCATTCTGGAATTAATATTGAAGTTGCTTCCGGAAAGGAGTTGCAAAGAAGGTTGTGGGGCACGATTATATTTGTTACGATTTTACAAATCGTACAATATGACTCTGGTACATACTTACATTAGATACACTACGGGGGGCTCGAATAAGTACATAAGCCTCACATGGATTTGAAGTGAGGCTATCATGTGTTATTAGGTTGATGTGGTGCTGTTTCAATTTGCAGGTTGACATGTGGAAAACTGATTTGTTAGCAACACTGAAATGTAAGCCAGTCTGATTTGACAGCAACACAAGTCTGGGAAGGTTGGTAGAGTTGACAGGCTTACAGTAGTGTGTAATGCTAGCATCGTGGCTAGGTTAATACCAGCAAAATGTATTTCTGTCACTGGGAGCCTCTGGGAGTATATAGGTGTTGTCAAACCAGAATCCTACAATGCTTAAACCTTAGAGTTACTGTTAGGGGTTCTCCCTTAATAGTGTCTACGGTATCTTGAATAACCCAAGGGGTACATACTTCAGAACGTGCGTCAGGAAGTATGCATAACACCTACTCTGTGGGGTATCTCAAAACTGTCGGTCACAATATCCTTTAGCAGGGTTATTGTGGGATACGTCTCAATTGGATAAGGAAGTATCATTGCGTAACAGATTCATTGAAAGCAAATGCTGTGGCAGCTGATTTGATTACGCAGCAACACTGCCAGATCGAAAGAAGCTTACTTCTGCTGAGCGTGTTGTTTTCAACCAGATTCATTTCCAGATAACAGGCATGATTTGTCTGAGCATACAGAGAAATACCTCCACTGGCCAGCCTAGGCAGTCGATAGCCAATATGCGAGTATGTGGAATCTCGAACCCAATGCTATATGTGACATTGGATTATTCGGGCACCTGCTGGTCAAAGAGAAGAGTATTGGCCTAAGCATGGTGTGATTGAGTAATTATGGCATTGGCTGTTGAAATGAGGCCAGAAGCATCCCCGCACATTGGTTTGTGTCGGAACAGCAACTGCAACACACTACGTGCCCTTTAATGTAATCTACATTGGTATAGTATCGGTTGGTCGCCGATTGAATCAATGACGTAAGCCAATTAGCGATTGCAGTGAGGCATAATTTGCGAAAAGCACTGAATCGCTATATGTCCATCAGTTGTTCCAATTACTGAACCATACGTGTCGCAAAATGTTCAAGTTGAAGTTATGATCTGAATAATTGTCTGACATGATATCTTGTGGATGTGGCCTGATTCTTACCAGGAGCGTAATGCTTTAATACCTCATCTGAATGAACACGATATCCTGAGGGAATTCATGGCAACCTCTACTAGGCACATTCATTTGGAATGTCAGACACTAAAGAACGTTGTTATCAGGAGCGATGGAATCATATCATGGAGATACGCATGTACAAACCCTCGAACATGACTATAAAGGGATCACATTATTCCGGCAATGGAAAGATAAAGCTCTAGCGGCAAAAGTTAAACAATACCTACCAGCAAAGATTGATCTGAAATATTAATGTGTTTTTATGATACCTATATCTATTATTATATCTATAATATCTATTAGCTTTTGTAGTGGCAGCCCCGCACCTTCGGATGACCATTACTTTTAAGAACAAGGCCGACATTCGGTTGTAGGCCTTTGCACAGCTAATTGTAACTTTTGAAGTAAGACAATATTTGTTTGCGGCCCAGTGTGTGTGGTGGATTGCATCAATTATAGGATTACATCCTGTGCTAGTCTATTTTATAGACAACCAAAGGATTCCTAGTAAGACAGATTTAGAGGAGTTATGACCAATCAATAGAAATCTGAATATCGATACCACGATTCCAGATGCTAGCCAGACAGCTAGTAAATTTGACGATTTACATCTTGACCTAGTACTGGAACACCACAAGGCTTTTATATCAGCGATGGAAAAAGCAAGAGGCAAGTACGTTAGCGATTCCCTATGACACACTCGGCAAGGAGGAATAAAGCCGCTACCTGAGATGAAAGCCAAACTCAAAATAGCTAGATGACTAGCTAAGACTAGCAGGCAAACCAAGAAATGAGTAGAAGAAATCAGGAGATTGATTATTCTTAACCTGGAGAACAATCATACATAGAATGGTTATCTAGGGCTGTGCATAAGTACATAAACTTATACACGAAGCACCCCCCTAACAATATGTAGCCATTCAGAAATATCAGTGGTAAAATTGTCACTGGAACCCATTCACCAAATTGACTCTGATAACTGGCTCATAAGATGCATCTTTGGATATCTGAAATGTATTATGCATTGTTCAATTGTATTCCAGAGCACCTGAATGCGGATTGTCTCCCACCAAGCTTCAAATTCGATCAAGCAGATTGAGAATTCCTTCTTGAACTACTTCTTTTCATTTGAGGTGATGCCATTAATCTCTCTCTCCAGCTGGTCAGTGATGCGCTCTATATCAACCTAGCTCCAGGTCGTGACTTCTGTCTCAGCATCGGCTAGATGGATCTGAAATTGTAGTTGCTTGTAGGTGGTCATGTTTGCCGCCCTGTAAGTCTCGTCTTCAGCGGCAGATTTCATTATTACAAGTTCTTTGGCGAATTTTCTGCTGGGACTGGTTGCCCTAGTCCCAACTTCCTGCAATTGTTGTCGCTCATGACATTGGAATAATTTATTGAAAAGGTTGCGTTTAGCAGGTATCACCTGATGGATATTGCGCTCCAATCGCTCAAATGCCATCTGATGTTTGACATCTGGACATGTGGTTGCCATTTGTTGGGCTCTGGTCAGGCGCACCTAAAATTGGCGACATTCTGTTATGGAAAGCTTTTCAGCCCCATACCCAAGGGCTTCCATTGCAGTACAAATCTTATGAATCTTTTGTTCGCGTAACTGATGCGATTCCCTTGCCAACAGGTCATCCACTTTGGCCTTTACAGACTTCGACATTTTTTGTTCTCAAAATATACCCTTCTTCTGGTTCAATCGCTTAAGTGCATCGTCTAGTGGTTTGATGGATAGTTCTGAGTGATTTTGTTGGCTAACAAGTAGAGAGAATTCACATAATGCCTGCACTGCTCCCATTAACATTTCATTGGAGGGGTTTTCCGCCGCAGTTTTCCAGGCATTCTGGGAGCAGTCAAGAATTGGACCACAATTCACTGCCAGTGTTCTGATCATTCCACAGATCTCTTTACCTTGCTAGGTGTCGCTTTTCAATGAATTGAATGGTTTAGAGAAGTGCTGGGGGCCGAAATATCATTGCACTGATGTGAATTGATTGTTATATTTATCCTTGACATTTCTAGCTTTTGGGTATTTGAGCAGCCAGTGCAATAAGTCTTTAACTAAACCCAGGAGCAGCTGATGCAATTCATCTGGCTGCCAAAGGTAATAGACTTTGTAGAGAAGGTATTGCCAGAACTGGTTGCGGATTGGGTGGACACCAAGAGTGTGAAGAGCATCAATACTACTGACCTCCAGTAGCTCCGAGTACATTTGCTAGTATCTTGAGTAATTGAGTGGTTGAAAAGATGAATGCCCCATTGGCACACGATTAGGAATTTCACATATCAGGCATGAGCCATATGAGAGTTGAGCAACCATAACTTGTTCCTGCTAATCCCTGACCCAGGCAGCCAACAGAGGGTAACATTGTTGCAGGAATCCAGCTGCACAATCACATTTCAAGCCAGGGCCAGTGATGTCAAGATGCCTAAGTTGACACAGCAAAGTTCTAACCATGGAATGCCATGATTTATCAATATTTTTGGCACCTTTCGGGGGACATGGAATCAGCCTGACAAGAATCCAGGTGCACTATGTAGGTGCACGGCAGATATCTTTTGGAATATTACCAATTGTACAATAAAATGGCCAGGTATGCTAGTCACCTGAAAAATTAGTCAAGTGAGTCTTGTCAGATGCACATATAACTGGCACAACTGTAGCTCCGGTAGGAAACTGATTCTGTGTATCCCACCACCAATCGCCCGTGTTCATCTCGGTGTAGATTTGACGACCCTCAGAGTCAGTGAGGTGCACTGGTTCAAAATCGATGTGCGCCTGAAATGGGAGATGTGCTAAAAGGAACTGGATACAATTGAAAATATCCCTATAGCACAATGTTCCAAAGATAGGTGAGTCATCTCCAATCCAACTATCATTGCTAAGCCCAAAATCGAGTTCAGAGAGGAGCTTTTGTTGGGCATCTGCTGATTGAAATGATTTGATTATGAAGTTATCCAGTCCACACCTGAGATGTTGATCAATCCAGGCTTTCGTTTGCTGGCTGAACAACTAAGCCTGCCGAAAGTTGTGTGCGGTCTGAAATGGATGCCATGGATTCCATTGTTCTGAGTACTTTTGTTGCTTGTTGTACAATCCTGTTGCTTTGCCATATGCTTTCCCCCCCCGCATTTTCCACTCCAACTACCTGCCTATAAGCCTTTGTCTTTGTTGGATCAGGGGTACAGGTGAGATCAGGCTGCTGAGGGTCTGTAGGATCTTTGTTGGGAGTATCTTCAGGTGGTGGTGCATTCGGTACCTTGTCTATGAGTAGATCATTAATTGGCAGCTGGCCGATGGCCATTCAGGTGTACCTACTGTAGTCAAACCATGATGGCTCAGGGTGATCCCAGCCAGCAGGTGGTAGAATTCCATTGGGTAATAGCCCTTCATTCATCCATATTGGGTGATATTGTTCATATTGAGCTTGAGTGTTAGCAACGGTTCTGGACAGTCACATTGGGTCTGGGTCTGGGTCTGGGTCCAAACCGAACCGTTGCCAAATTGATGGTCTGGGTCATCAATAAACTTGAACTGTCCACTCGGGTACGGTTCAATAGTAAACTCCCAACCCCACTCAATTGGGTGGGTTGTCAGCGGGTTCATCTATAGATTTATATAAGGCTCTTGGATTTGCAGTTTGTTAATAGTATCTTATCAAAATCGCGTTTTCAGCAACTATTTGCATGTTGTGCAGTGTGCAATATCGATTCATTTGGTATCTGTGTTTCACCTTTGATAAATGGTATATTTGCCTATCAAGGCGGTCAATAATACAGTTATATGCACAAAGATCTGCATGATGCCTTGATTACAAAATATGTAAGACCTAAAATTGTTGACACTCTGTTGACGCTCATTTTCAGGATGCGGCAGGGAGCATGTTGATGTTGTTTTTGCCAGTATAGACTGCCAATATCTGATAAATGGATGTCTGCAACCAATCGGAACATAAATTACCCCAGATTCAAAGCTGAAAATTGTTGAGACTCCATTGACGCTTATTCTAGGAATGGGGTGGTGATCGTGTTGCTATCTTGTTCACTTATAAAAGCTGGCAATACGTCCGTTATGAATAACAACGACCAAGTCACTGGTGAAATATCGTACTTACAAGACCACAAATCGTTGACGCTCCGTTGATGCTCATTTAAATGTATTGTCCATTCAACATCTGCTGCCGTCGATAATTGTTTTCATCATGATTTGACCTTATTGGTTGTCTTTCTGTCCGATTGAGACTCAGCCCTGTGGCAAAGCCGAGTGGCCTAATATTCTTGCACTGTTCACTCTCATCCGACTAAAAATAATGTATCTTGCCAAAAGATTTATTGTGCCCGCTATACATCTGTTTAACAACCGATATTCACAAGCTACTTCTCACCATTTGCCCATAATATATCTCTAACTGAAACTCTCAGTCAAGCTACATATAGAAGCTGGTGAACCATTGATACATTCTGTCTCACTTTTTCTTCACTCCTTTATTTCTCCTTGTTTCTATTCCATTGACCGTCACCAACACCTGTGCAGCCTGTCTCTGTGACTTTGGTATTGGCCGAACCAATCCGGGAACATTTGGTGGGCACTCACTGCCTTCTTCTCTGGGCATTCCGGATCCTCGATGCCATTGTTGTGCTCTATATTGGATTCATCATGTGCCGCTCAGTCATCTTCGCTGTCATTGGAAATATCCAAGTCGCCATTCCAGTTTAGCCAATTTTCGGTGTCCCAAATGCTTTCAGGTGCACTATCCTCATTACGTTGGACTGGATGAGGGTTGAATCTCCAGACTTGGCAGACATTTAAGATTGAGTTTGTCCTCCAGGGAGGTTCTTTGCAGACAAAGCTGGTGGCAAAGATGGTCTTTCTGACAATTTAATTGCAGCCGCACCATCATGTTGAAAGAGTGACCAGAAGGCTTTGACGATCTCTTCCGTGTCCGAAATGTATTCTATGGCTGTCATCTGCTTGCTTTGAGCGTGAGATTGCTTCTGTGTAGCACATAGGTTCTGGCTGCCCTGCCACATCCCCAAAAAGTTGTGGACCTTGGCCATGCTGTGCAATTTCCTTTCCTCTGCTGCTTTCTTCATTTCTGAGTTGTTTTCTGCATTCGTCGTATCTGAAACTGGGTTATCGCCCGCCAAAATCCTGTTAGTGGCTTGAGCCAACTGCCTTACAATGACTTTTTTGCGAAGGGTCTTGTCTGTGGTTTTTATCTGCCTCCAGCCAATAACATTCCGCGCAAGGGAAAAACTTGTCTCCACTCCGACACCCCGTGGTATGATAGAGGATATGTCGTGTGACACATTGGAGAGATCAGCGTACTTTGAGTGCGTTTCCTGTTGTTGGTGCCACCAGTTGGTTATGTCCAGTATCCAAAATGTACTGCAAATCTCTATGGGGTCGGAGTGGTAATCATTGAGATTTGCATTAATTTGCCCCCAGTATTTTGGTGCTTCAGGCAGGGAATTCAAATCGACCCTGGCGGCAGTCAATAAGCATGCTGCGCTATCTCTTCGTCCGAGTATCGTCTTGGCCACATTGTTAGGTGTTAAGTATTCTTCATCATCGCTGGACAAATCATATGGATGAAAGGATGATTGACAGGATCCAGAAGCAGTTGCAGAGGGGACAAGATTGCTGCTCAGTAAGCTTTCGAGTTTATTGGCTGGCACATGTCGATGTTTGGCGCAGTATTCATTCTCCACGTACTTCAGAAAGGCCTCTTGGTATTGGGTAGTATAGGATGTCTCGTCATCAGGATTAATATCCATTCCCGTGTCCCACTTTCTAAATGATCGCAACTTCCGAAAAGGATTCAGGATATGTGCAGAAATGAGATGCATGCCCATTGTTGGAGTCACTTCTGCGTAGTATTGGGACAGCTTCTGTCAACCTAACTTCACAGCGAAGAACAAGTCTTCCCTTCATTGAGTCTTCTTCTTAGTCACAGCTCACATCACGCCATCCATATGATCGAACATGTCATTGTACACTCTGATAATGTGACACAATCCAACTGTATACCACTTCGACATCCACAGGGTCCAATAACGAAATGTCCTCACTACTTCCATGACATACTTTACAATGGTCCAATCATCTTCTATTGCGAACAGTTGCCAGTAATCACTGTATATTGGATTGTGAAGCTACTCGCACGTGAATTTCCGTAATCGGTAGGTGCACTTGAGCAACTCCAGTTTTGAGTTCCAACGTGTCTTCACATCCATAATCAGAAGTACTGCAACGCGGACTTTTGAATTTTGACAGTCAATGAACTTGTTTTGGCAACCAGGTGTCAGCATAATCAGTACAGCAAGCATTCTCTGCTATATGAAGGTCAGTTTCAGGACTTTCAAAATATCATGAAATACGGACTTTTTCAATTATCTTTGCTAAACGTGGTTTCATGGCTGACACCTTGTTTATTCTAGGATTGGCCGCTTTTCGAAGTCTTTGACTCTTTCCGATGTCTATGCTTTCATTCTCTCCACATTGCTTATCACACTCATGGGCTTCCCAAGACTTGGTTCGGCCTTTTACACTGAGACTGCTTATGAATGCACCTAAAGCCAGCTGTATGACCTGTGCCATGCATGGTATATGGTGCCTCAATGCAGGCCACTTGATTCCAGAGTCCTTAAGTGTTGATTGCAGCTTATGTGTCATCGAGTAATTGGAGAAAGCATTATTAGTTGTAATACCAAGCAAACGGCCATTGGTAAGCTCAAATCGATCAAGCACATCCTTCAAATCTACAGCTAGCCTTGCTTCAGAATGTTGGCTCTTAACCTATTATCTTTAATTTGCGTTTGAAAGCGGAAAACAATAGGCGATCAATCTGATTGAAAGTGAGTTGAACTTCAAGCAATGCCTAATTTCGATCGATATAGTAAGCAATGACCGACATTATGTGTTATGCGTTGGGTGTTACAGGTATGCTTCCAGGATCATATAGGATCACTCAATAATCCAAATATGGATACTCTATCCAAAATCATCAATCATCACTCAGATTTCCTAATTCGATCAACCGTCCAGATTTGTTCACCTATTGGTAATATCTCCATTACCCTACCTTTGTATCAATAGACCAATGACAGCGATCAAGCCGAGTGCAAATATGATGTGTATTATCTTTAAGATCGGTATAGGTCATAAGATCTCTATTGTCAATGGCTATTCCTGATTGGCAGGAAAACTTATTCCTAGTCGCCAAGCAAGCGACTATTCTCTCATACTCCAATGAGTTATTCCTAGGGAGTTGAGGTGTTATCAACATCAGAGCATTATCGCATCTCAAGATATGCAGAGTCATTTACTAGATAAGTTGACAACCAATAATTGATATATCAGAGCCCAGTTGACCGAATGGACTTGTACAAATCAACCCTTACTTTGACCACACCTTCTTGGTCTGGGGCGAATGGGACTTCTGATTTATATGTCCTGAGTGGCGCGGGATGCTCTCCATTCAATATATGGCAAAACAACTCAGTTGCAGAATATTGTATATTTGGCTCCAATAAAGCGTAGTCAAATTAAGGGTTCAGTCGTTTGCAGCAATTATCTAACTGTTACATACCCAGTGGGTATATGAGAGGGCACTCTCACTGGCTCTTGGTCACACAAACTTATTTGTTGATAATTGGCTTCAGATAAGCTTGTATTCATACAAGGTATTGCTAATAGCAATAGTGTCACAATATGAGCTCATTACCTTGATGACGTAGTTAATACTCATGGGAGTTTGAACTCGACCATCAATCGTAGAAAGTGAGGATGATGAGGCAGTTACGTATGTGAACTCCAAAACAGGCTTTGGCTGTCTTAGGATGGTTAAGGGTGTGGATCGTCTGATATATATCAGCTATACCGACATGCAGAATGGACATCGGTAACATTTTATGGAACATACAATCTACAGTAAGATTCATCTACGGATTCCTATTGACCTTCTCAACCTGGAGGTTAAGCCTTAACTTTATTCTCGTGTATTATCTGTTAGTTCTGTATCGAAGTCAACAAGGTTACTTCTCTATTGAAGTCCAGAGTTGTACATTCATCTTCAGTTCTATATCACAGATATACCCATCACTCTTTATACTTGGTTATTCTTAGTACCTTCGTCGAAGTAAGTCATTGATTGGGAAGAGAGCAAGACGATACTTTAGAGTCCGAAGGAGGTCCGAGGAAGCAGCCTGATAACGTGGTGGTTTAAAGGATACCTCTGCTAGGATACTCTTGAGTCGGCACTACTCCATCTGCTCAAGCGAAACTACTTTGCTGTTTCTCAGAAGACAAGTAGAGACTTGAAGTCGTTGTACTTGAGGACATGCGGTTCTTGGGTATTAGTGCCGGTTGCTTGGCCGATACTCTTGAGTTCGAAGGCAGTCTGAGAACCGACATGATAGTGTGTTAGTTCAGAGGATCTTCTGAGTAGAATACTCTTGAATCATGTGCTCCAGTATATTGATAGCATACAGATAATACTCTTTAGTCGACAGTATCTTTCGGGAGCAGAGAATGGAAAAGTTACCTTGTTACCTTGGGTGGTAATCCTTTTACGCATCCTGAGTGAGGAATTAATCATTGTTCTCTTTATTAGTCCAGAAGTCAATTGGGGCTTTTATTGATTAGGACTTAGGGTGGATCTCCCAGTGTTACATTATGGCTAGTTTGTTTGTTGATGTCCATCAGTCCAAAGCTAAACTAACTTTATTTCGTGATGGCAACTGCTTCTTAATTGTATCCATGGTCAGTGCATATTCCCTCTGGCAAATGTTGCTAAGGGTTGTTGCAGACGGCAGTACTAGGTCAACACATTCCACCTTATATTACTGTTGTAGCTCCATATTTGTAATAACGTTCCACGGAATATGAGCCGAAACAAATCCTAACATGAGGTAGCGATTCCATGTCTCATGGTGAAATTCAGAAGTTTCAAAGTTCTTAGCTGCCAGTTTGGAATGTTTTGTCTGCCATTTGGGTCAATATGGAATAACCTGGATGTCAAATATGATTTGACTCTGCGAATTTACTATTGTGATTCTTTGACTTCCTTGCCTCTTCAGGATGGCCAAAGCTGTTTCATCGACCGTCGAACTACACAAATTCGGTAACCTCTGACTCTGTTAATTTGATTAACTTTGTGATGTGAGCTTTTGCCAGCAAGTATTTCCCCATTGAGCTGGTCCGATGATTTGATGGATGGTGAAGAACCTGATGACAAACGATACATATGATGCCAGGGCTGCTGGTCTCCTCAATTCTGCAGTGTAAATAGAATCGCCACAAAGGTGCATGTCTAGAATTATTCCAGGCAATAGGCTGCTTCGAGCCTATATTTATTGAAGCCCACCAAGCATTGAAGATGATTTGTAAAGTAAGGTCACTCAAATGATAAATAAAGACACGCTCATTTTTGGAAGAGATCATAACCTCAAGCAAAGAGGTGTTCACAGATTTTGAATCTGACATGGTGGTAAGAATTCGAAAGCTGGGTAATCCGATTTGAAAGACAGCTGAAGGTTATGTTACAATATAGCAGACAGCGGGTTGTTAAATATTGATTCTACAGCTACAAGCAAAAAAATCAGATCTGTAAAACATTGTATACATATTTGTGAAGTTGTATACAAGAACAGATTGCAAAGACTGACCGTGTAAAACTGGATTTAGGAACAGCACAATGCAGTGCATTGCTGTGTAGCATGTTGAGCCTCATAAAAATTGTTGACACTCTGTGGGCACTCAATTGTAGGAAGCGGATGTGATATCGTCACTAGCATTTTTGCCAATGAAGAGTGCTAATAGGTTCATTGTGGGTTATCTGTGTTCTATTGCCGTTAGATTATCCAAGATGCAAGATCCAAAATCGTTGATGCTCTGTTGATGCTCCATTGACGCTCATTTTCGGACATGGTTATGATCTTGTCGCAAGCATTTTTGCGTAGTAAGGCGGCTGATAGTGCGATTATGGATTAATAAAGTCGCACAGCCCCTTGATTTGTCAAGATGCAAGGCTTAAAATCGGTGACGCTCCATTGACGCTCATTTTTAGAACATAGTGATGATGTCGTTGAAAGCATTTTTGCCTAGAAAGGTGGCCGATAGTTTGATTATGGCTTAATGTCGCTGCACAGCTGTTGCATTGTCTAGGATGCAAGGCCAGATGTCGTTGACCCTCCATTGGTACTCATTTTTAGGACATAGTAGCAAAGTTGTCACAACTAGTTTCGCCAAGAAAGGTGGCTGATAGTTCGATTATGGCTTAATGTTGCCGCACAGCCCTTGCATTTTCCAAGATGCATGGCCAAAAATCGTTGACACTCAAGTTTAGGACATAGTAGTGATGTTGTCGCCACAACTTTTGCCTAGAAAGACGGCCAATAGTATGATTATAGCTTAATGTCACCACTCAGTAGTGTTAGCAACCGTTCCCAAATCCGGGTTTGGTTGCGGTTCCGGATTGGGACCGAACCCGGACCGTTGCGCCGGGTTTCTACACAAAACCCGCTCTGCAAATGTCAACATTTCTCGCTCCAACTCAGTATTTGAGTTCACATTGCATTGCGACATAATCTATACGTGAAATATGTGGTTTGATACCCTCTTTCATCTCCCGTTCTCTGATTTGCGATTGAATCAACCTTCGTTGAGTCGTATTGAAAAACCAGTCATTTTGGCGATAGGTTAGCGTTTATTACACAGAGATTCAACGAATATTAATCCGATCGCAAATCTGTGGATGGGAGATGAAATAGGGCATCAATCTGGACATTGGACGTATAGATTATATTGCGATACGATGAGAATTCAAATACTTAATTGGAGCCAAAGTTGTAGGAACCATAAAATAGAACCGCGGTCTGATTTGAACCTGTCTCTGAACTGGGGGGGTACCTCTGCTTTCCGGGTAACATCCTGGACTGGACCTTCCAGTCCGGTTCCAAACCCTGACCGCAGCCGGGTAACCCAGAACCGTTGCTAATACTACCGCTCAGCCATTGGACTTTCGAAGATGCATGGGCAAAAGTCGTTGACGCTCTGTTGAAGCGCATTTTTAGGACTTAGTAGCAATGTTGTCGCAACAATTTTTGCCTTGAAAGACGGCTGATATTTTGATTATGGATTAACGTTGCTACACAGCCCTTGCATTTTCAATGATGCAAGCCCAAAAGTTGTTGACACTCGGTTGACATTCATTTTTAGGACACAGTAGCGATGTTGCTGTAAACATGTTTGCCTAGAACGGCGGCCAATAGTTCGATTATGAGTGAATGTCACCATGCAGCCCACTGGATTTTCCATGATGCAATGCCATTAATCGTTGAAGCTTTGTTGACGGTCATTTTTAGGATGTGGCAATTAGTATGTCTTTTGCCTTCTTTGCTATAATGGCAACCAATACATTCACTTTGGAAGGATGTGACAATGCAGCCCATTGATTGCCAAATGTATAAGACTAAAAATCATTGACACTGTGTTGACGCTCACATTAATTACATCAAAACAGCCTTTGTACACTGAATAATTGTATGCAACCAATCATATACACATTATTGACATCCAATATTGCGTTTGTATGTATTATTGTTTGCATCCAGGAGTTGTATTACCTTTCGATTTCTGATCAACTGCTATCCATACTATCTGAGTGAGGGATGATGTGGCCCTATCACATTCCTGCGCTTTTGGCTGGCAACGTGTGGTGTGTAGATCAATTTACCAGTTTTTGGTAAATATAGCTCGACTGCCTCACCTTTCCTTATCCAGATTGTTCTCCTTGATTTCCATGACTTACCATAGCCAATTTCAAATATCTCAACCGTGTGCACGAGGTCTGTGTGGAGAGTTATGCAGTTAAATACATGGATGAATGCGGCATGACGGTTGTCGTTCAGACAGATTCGTGATGAGCACATCAGCAAAATGTATTTTAGTCACTGGGAGCATCCAGGAGTGTGTGAGAGGAGGCGGAGTGTAAAGTTAAAAGCGTCAGTTTCAGGAGAGAATCAGACTCTAGGAGGGCATTCCGGCCAGCCTACAGAGTAACTGGGATCTCTGATGACTGGTACAGGAGCACCATGGGAGTGGTTGTGATAAGTATGGGAGCACCTGGGACTGTCGCCCAACCAATGCAGGAATCCCATACTAACTCTGAGAGATGCCTGGGTTCTTAGGGATATTCATTCGAAGGACTGCAGGTGTTATCTGTGATTCTCCGGATGTACACGAGCAATAAGAATACCCTCCACGTATGATGCATAGATTATTGTTCATTATCAACATCTAAATTATGCTATAGTACTCAGCATCTCATTCAACATTCTACAGTTTGCATCGCTACATTAAGGAGAACCAAAGAAAATGATGAGTGATTCAAAAATGAAAGCTGGTAAACCAGAAACAATACCCCGGCTAAACGATCGAATGATATCAATCGAACATAGTCTCAATGTCATCCACTGAATCTCCCATCTCATCAGGGCCAACAAACGCAGGAACACATAATTCATCAATGGCGCAAAGAAGCTGGAGGCGCTCCTTGTATTTCCGAATAATTTGGGCCTGGCGAGTGGGCAAAATTGAATTCCAATGTCGTTTGGCTCGATTTGTGATATTTAAAGGATTGGAATTGAGAGGTTAGCTCGCGGTGAATCAAAATGGAGTTTGAAAGGCAACATGATGAATTCAGGGGAAAATGAGGTGCGCCACCAGGAAGGGAGGAGTGCCTGATGAGGAGTGCAGGGTGGGCAAAGGGAGTGATGATGGTGATGGAGGAGTGCGGAATAAAATTGAGGGCGCAAATCCAGGCCAAAGAGCGCCTTTCCAGCGGAGCAGCCCATCTATGCTGAGCATCGCCAAAAGGAAGATAGGTAGAGAGTCTGGAATGAAATTGAGACGCTCCTGATCGAGGTCGAGGAGCGCCCATTCTAGAGGGGCGCCGACAGAAATGGAGTATGGAGCGCTGAATGAAATATCGCAGCGCCAATCCTGTCTGAGGAGTGCCGATGGGGATTCAGGAGCGCCTATTATAGCGGAGGAGAACCATGGGGGGTATGAAGCAGCCCCACCATGTGTAATTGATGAGTGCAGTGGCTTCTGCAGTAATACAATCCATCACTGGGGAAGGGCAAAATTTACCTCGATATTCATCTTCAGAAAACATAACTGCAACCTTCTTTCCAGTGCCATACTCAGACAGCGCAGAATGAATACCTGCGGCCACAAGGGCTAACATCTGCGGTGCAAGCGGTTGAAAGAACTGCGATGTGGTCGGCTGTCGCCCGAAGCTATTGGCGGTGAAGAAAAACTGATGATAGATTAAGTCAAGCACTTCCATCCTCGTGAACCAGGACTTTTTATCATCAATGACCTTCGAGAGATAAGCATCATCAAACAGGAGTTCCTTAACCTGTATTCGAAGCTCAGTCTCAGATCCTAAATCCAACCGGTAACTTCGGACAATAGTTTGACGAGCTCCATCTGGCAAACGCCCTGGAATGGTACTAATCTTTAGTTTTAGCTATGTATATTTTTGGGGATTAGTATCATCACAAGTCCAATCGAGGAGCAGAAAACAGAGTAAACACTTACGGCTTCTCGGGTTTGTGGATCGATTTTAAAAGATGGACCACGGGGCAATTGACACACAGATGGAGCACCTACAGGAGCACCTGCTAATGCCCGCTGTCGATCCTGGGCTTCAATGGCTAGTTGCCAAGCTTCATCAACCATCGAGTACTTCTCATCAGAAATGATTGGCCAGGGAGTCTTTGTGAATACGATGGTCTCCATGAACCGTTTCGCTACCTCAAAGGTAGCCTTTTGGTGTTGAGGAACATTGTGATCTCCACCAGCCTTTGGTTGAGGAACGTTATGTTCTCCACCAGCCTTGGGACGCAGGAGCGCCTGGGCGGGTACAATGTCCGACTCGCGTAATATGTTGATTGTTGACTTTTGGTGTTTGAGCAATGGTGGTGCCATGGCCCTGGCTGGATGTCGCAGATTTGGAAGTGAAGTGCGGCCAATGATAGTTTCGGCATGGTTCCATTTCTTTGGCTGTGGAACCCTTGTAGTTCGTATTATCTCATCATGGTGTACCTGGTCTAGATGTAGGACCTCTTGCTGGGTGTCCAAATCGTCCTCTTCGATATCAGATGACAAGGTAGTCTCTCCAGCGTATTCACTGTCGTCATTGCTGATCTCCTCCTGATCAGTATCGTCACCATCCTGCATCTTATGAATTATTGTGCGGACATTAGCTATCTGTAACACTACATACGAAGGTTGGAGTTCAAACATTTGATTGGTAATGAAAATTGGCTGTCTTCTTGAATTCACGTGCAAGTGCTTGCTCATGGTGTGCTTCTTGATTTTTCTGTGAATAGTGATTCCTCACCTGGCTGGCCGTAGGTTCCATGTTGATAAAGTGAAGTTGCGGAATGTAGACAGAAGCATATAAGAGTAAATACAGTAGGAAGTTTAATAGAATCACGGGAGAATAGGGGAACAAAGTAGCACGCAGTCAAGGAGGATGCAATTCGAGACGTGTCTGGAAACAGTGATGCGTGGCCGAGGAGAATGCAATTCGAGGCGTGCCTGGAAAGAGTCCGGAAGACAGTGTCTGTGGTTCATATATATATTGTTGAAGCTGGATCTGTGTTGAGATTTAGGAAGCGTCAGGTGCACCGGATTAGATGGATTCTTCATGCCTCCAATTCCCGAATGTTAGCATTTGTATCCAAATACGCCATTGATGCAAGAATACGAGGTTGGATTAAGCCAACATACCTAGAATTTGAACCAGATGCACCTGAAGAACTTGAGACATTAACATGGTTGTATTACTAACTCACTCTCAGGGCCGGACATAGGAGGCATACTGAGAATCAGGTTGATCATGATCGCATCTGCATATAACTCCACCGAAGGTAGTTCATTATGCCTCTAGTTCGAGCATATGAGAGGTGACTGCGTGGCACAGAATTGTCGGTGTGTTGAAGAATCTTGCAGGACTTGCACGGAAGATAGAGTTGGGACCTTTGTGAGTGGCAACAGTGGAAGTTACATGGGTTCAAACCGAGTATGTTGCTGATAGTGGATAAATATGAATCTCCAAATGCGGTATACCAGTCGGATGGACACCCTATTTTCATGATATTCTGTTGTTTTAGGATTCTGCAGCAAAGTTAGCGGTCAATGAGGCAATATCAGGTGCAGAACTTCACTTTCAGCGGTCCAAGTTTGCTGGATCACAATATGTATGGAGTCAGTGTAAGAGAGGACGGAGAATTTGGGTTTACAAAGAAGAGATTCAACATTGACAAAGAATGGTAAAGGTATGATGAAGACTCAGGGGTAATCGAATCGATTCCAGTTGTCGTCAATGCCAAGATTGCTAGCGAATGGGTCATAAATAGTCACTCACATTAAGATGTTGCGCATACTATCTTGTAAACAACGCATCATTTAATCACAAGCTCATTATGGGTCTCAATGCTACAATGTTGACTGAACATAAATATTGGGGTTCAAAGCAGTGCATAAGAACAATATGAATGCATCATGAGGCTTCATCTGACAGCGGAAAGACGAATAACAGCATGCAGTTCCGGTCAATAAAGGTGCAGCTAGCATTGAATTGGCACGCAGGATACAATCTAATGTCTGCGATTGCAGGCTCGCCTTACTTTGACAGTTGATTGTACTTTCAGAAACTGCCTTTTCTTTACTCAAGCATTCATCACGATTTGTTCTTCATGCACTCTTTGGATTGGACATTGGCGGAAATCAGACATCGTCTGTTCATGATTTGTCACGAACTTCAGGCGTTCAAGATATGAGGTTGGCGGGAGCTTGCCGGTCACCGATTGAGCTGCTGAGCAGAGACTGGCATTCAGATTCTATCTCTTCGAGCTCTCTTGATGGAAATCGGTTCACACAATCTATTTCAAGATACGGGGTTTTGGCGGCCCAATCATACAAGTTAGTCAAAATGTAGTTAAGTCTGCATGAAATAAGTTGTGAATTTAAGCCTCTTCGAGGAAGTGTGATATACAACTGAGCGGGAGTTGCCGGTCATCTGCAGAGTCGCTGAGCAGAAGCTGTCTTTTGAGGTTCACTCTGTCAAGCTGCAGCTTGATTATGGAGCCCGAACGACAGAAGCTATTTTAGGATCTTGGAAATGTAAGGTCCGAACACACTTCTTAGTCAAAATTCAGTTAAGTGTGGTTACTTATCACCCAGGGCAGTGCATATATGGTAAGCGTGGGGTGGACACCTTCCTCCAATCGATTGGTTGACACTGAGCATGACAGTTATAGCATTTAAGCGGTGGCCTTCATATAGCGATCAAGCATAGATTCAGATATTAAGCTGGGTTTGAGCGGGATGAGCCGCGCCTGCACCTAAAAGTTTCGTGTCTGACAGATGACACTCTGTGTGCTGGCAGCCACAGATTCAAAGGTAATGCAAAGTGGGTATTCACGGTTCAGAGGCGTGCCTGGAGTGGAATCATATGTGAATAATGAGTGCCTGCATGTTGAAATTAGCCGATGAATAGAATATGCGTGCGGTGTCAAATCTGAGACCATCACACTCGACAGGAGAGTGGATCTGAGGCGTGCGTGAATTTCATTACTGAGGGAGGAAATAGTCGGCGGTATTCTTCGGGTAAGCCTGGAATACGCGAGCCGTGTCTTAGGATATGATACATCAACTTGATATCGCTTAGACAGTCTTTCTATACCTGGATGATTTGAGATATACTGCGATGGCTCTGTCTCAGGAGAGTCGAGATGTTGATAGCGATTCTCATGTGCAATTGACGGTAAATTATTCAGCATTATGAATTCAGTGAATATCCCGAATTCTTTCGCAATTCTAGTGTCCGGTGCGGCTGCAATAGACAAGAAACAAATAATTTGAATCACACATGGAGGTTCAGGCACACCTGATAACTGGAATCCTGTTCGCAGAATTTGGTGTCACAACTTCACACGGACAGTATACGATGAAAATTATATGTGACAGCAGTTTGGTCAAATTGACACAAAGAGAAATGTACGGCATTGCAGAAATTGGCCTAGTCGACCATTAAACCAGCGCACCTGCTCTTCATCACATATTGGAGCATCCAAATGAGGCTATGTTACAGTTTACCAGATATCGGTTGATTATTGACTTCATCCCATATTCATCACTATAATCATCTAACACGAAATGGAATTGAGCTGTAACCAATATCCCCCACAAGCGCCTCATTCTCCATACCATTTGCCTATTTTTCATCAGTTGGTGAGATTGTGTTGGTAGAATGTTTAAAGAGGAGTACCTTGATTAAACTGCCCAGATAATTATCGTTCATCCTCACCATCTGACGGCACGACATCTCCATTCTCCATAAGCTGCTTTGTATGGTCTTCGCTGTGGGGACGGATTTGAGTGCGGTCATCACGTGGGTTGGTTTAGGGTTGTGCGCGGCGGAGCCGCATCACTTTAGTTCTTGTGTACGTGTCAATTAGACTTAGCGAGAGTCATTGAGTTTTAGGTCAATAGAGAGATTCAGGACACAGGACACCGGACACCGTACAACAGGTTATGAGCCCGGGCACTTCGCTGATTTGACGAACTCGACTCGAATTGCGGCATCATCGACACGGTCTTGGAGGAGTACAGACAGACTCGACGCGTGTACGGACGACAAGATGGCCGAATCGACAGCGATCTCGATTAAGAAGTTTGATGGTACGGACTGCAAGAGCTGGAGTTTGGAAGTTGAAATACTCTTGGAGCAGAAGCAGGTTCTCGGCATTGTCGATGGTACAGAGGAAGCACCAGAAGACGCGACAGAGCTCAAATCATGGAAGAAGCAGCACGGAATGGCGCGGTCGACCATTCTCCTCGCGATGGAGAGGTCATTGCAGCAGCAGTATGGTGTTCAGAAAGATGCGAAGGCGCTGTGGGATCAGCTGAAGGAGGACTACAAGTCAAAGGTGAAGCTCAATGTGTGGGCTTTGCGTGACGAGATGTCAGCAGTGAAGTTGAGCAATTCCGAGAATGTGCAGGAATACGCATCGATGATCCAGGGGTATGCGAACGACTTCAACCTCTGTGTGGAGAGTTCGACCGGTACGATGCCAAAGAGCGAGCACAGCTACTACCTGATGCAGGGTATACCAAAGGATGATGATTGGAGGTTTTTCACCCAGTTGATGTACGACAAGATTGACACCCTGGCCGACAAACCGGATGAGGTTATTATGAAGATGAAAGCCCACGAAGCACGATTACAGAAGTACGACGATTCGGAGGTGTCAGCCATGTTCTCAAAGTTGCGGACAAAGAGTGAGAAGCGGAATTCAAAGCACTCTCAGAAGTCCCAGAAGTCCCGTGGTAGTGGCAGTGAGAGCGATGGTAGTAGTTCGGAGAGTGAGAAGCATCGCTGCAGGAATTGGAAGGATACCCAGGAATGCTACAGATGCCATCAGGTGGGGCACATTGCACGGTATTGTCCAAGCACTGCACCGGTGGAGAGCGGAGCACCGACAGAGACAGCGGCAGCGACAGCGGCAGTGGCAGCGGCAACGACGATGACGACGACATCAATTGAGAACTATTGGATGACAGTCACTGGCAGATCCCCTGAGAAGGAGAGCTGGTACTTGAATTGTGCTACCACCTCTCACGTTTGTGGAGATCGGCAAGAGTTCATACGGTACACGCAGTACGCCAAAAGAGATGAGCGGGAAATTCACGACTTTGCTGGAAGGGTCGCAGGCAAGGCCATCGGATATGGAGACGCGCGATTGAAGCTTCGGCTGCCAGGATATCGCTGAAACCATGAGGTTGTTGTGAGAAACGTCTTGCATATCGAAGGAGCACACAACTCGCTGTCACAATCGCGGCTTATGGATCGGGGATTGCGGATTGTCCCAGTCAATGGCTACGGAATCAAGATATACGACAAATCGCCGACAGATAGCACTCGAGGTCAAAGTCAAGGTCGAGGTCGAGGAAGTCTTGTGGGCGTGGCACGCCAGACTGGAGGGTTATTCCGGCTGGATGTGAAGTTTGCAGGAAAGAGATATCGTGCAAGAGGATAATTGTTTTGGAGGAGCTCCACACACGGTTGATTGTTTGGGAGGAGCTTCAGGCAAGCTCTATCTTTGTTTTATTTGGAGTTTAGCACTACGGTCGTGATACCGCCCTGGAGGAGTGTGGGGACGGATTTGAGTGCGGTCATCACGTAGGTTGGTTTAGGGTTGTGCGCGGCGGAGCCGCATCACTTTAGTTCTTGTGTACGTGTCAATTAGACTTAGCGAGATTCAGTGAGTTTTAGGTCAATAGAGAGATTCAGGACACAGGACACCGGACACTGTACAACATTCGCGACACTCCAAAATCCGGTATATCATCGAAGTCATGATGTTCGGTCGGCTCATCAGGCCATGCAGAACTTTTTTTTGTGCCACTCCAGAGAGCTGGTGGAGATCACTGGCTCTGTTATCATAACCACTTGGTTCAGTGTTCAATAGCCAGGTGCATGGAACTCTGTTTTGCCCAAGTCAGAAAACCTGTGCAAATGCCTGGCGCTGTTCATTCAATACCCAGAACTTCTGAGTTATTACCGCATGGTTTGCTACTGTGAGATTGAGGCCTGTCCCACCCACTTTGGGTGTAGTTACGAACACAGAGGGATTTGGCGAATCTTGGAATTTGAGCTGCATTTCTGTGCGCTCATCGTTGCCCATTTCCGCATACATGTAGAATATATCCAAATGGTCTGCAAAACACTTTGTGAGCCACCACTTCAAATGACGAACTTGGCCTGGCAGCAGACAAAATAGGACTGCCTTTTGAGGAGGAGGTGCATGAGGCATGGCGCTTTGATTACTTTCAGGCTCGTGCAGGAGCGCCGCATTTGATGCATCATCTTCGTCAGGCTCGGGATACTCCGCTGGTTCGTTGACAAGCATTGGCAGAAATGTGTCTCTCAGCCATCGGAAAATTGGAGAATCCACCCAAGTGTCGAGTGTCCATTCATTGTACCATTGACCTGAAACGTCATTCCGATCCTCGGTGTCTCCCAATACCAATGAGAAGCATGCCAGCCGCCATCGATGAACCCTCCACGCTCCCGAAGCACCCCATGAAGTGTATTTCTCTACAATGGTCTTCAGTTTTGCTTGCTCGTCTGCAGTCCATTTGGGATCAACAAGGTGTGCATTATCCTTCGGTATCCGAACAAGTGTTGTCCCATTCGCAAGTTTCGATTCTGACCACCTCCTGATCGTCCAGGGCTTTGCAATTTCGATCATCCAGTGTGCTGCATCCTGTTGAGCTTCTTCGTCTACAGTCCGGATAGCATGCATCCAACTCTTCACCGCAGGATACAGTGCATCGGCGCTGTGCATTTCCATCACAGTCCCATCCTCTCGATCTTCAGGCACACCTGAAAACAGCCGCATCATCTGAAAACACCAGTCATAGAGTGAATGGAATCCTGGCATTGCAGTGACATGAAGTTTGAATCCAATTCTCGCATTCATCGCAATTCACCAGCCCACACTATTTTTCGTCTTGTTCCGATGAGATTCATCAAATATCCCAAAACTCCATGAACAGTGTAAGAGTTGGCCATTGCTTGATGGTTTCGCTCTGGATGTTAAGGTATCATACGACACAAGGTGGATATTCAATCGGTTTTCTGGCTCGTCAAGACTGGTGTTTAGATCCTTGTGGGTGAGATTCACATTTTCTGCGTGCAATAAGTTAATGAGTTTGAAATCTGTTGCAAATGTCATCTCGTCGATGACACTCTTGAACGTCTCTGCAACTCCGGGCATTGTCACCACCAGGATTGGTTCAAGGGCGGATGTTAGCGCAGCATGCCCCTGCAGTGGAGTTTTCTGGATCTCTATGAGGCGGCGGGGAACTGAATTATGTCTCTGCAGTGGATACCATTCCCATTCTTCACCGATTATCCCGGGCAAGTCGTTCTGTACCATATTCACCCACTCTGCAAGCATATTTCCCCACAAAATCGACAACGGTAGCCCCATTACAACTGTCTCAGTCAGCAGTGTGCAAATCATTGCTGCTGCCACCGAGGTGAAAGTCTTTCCATGACCCATTTCATCCGCCACCAATGCTCCTGGCATATCAGCATCCCAAACCCACCTGCTCACGATGAACCAGATCTCCAAAACCTGGTGCGCCAGAAACTTCGTTCCGGGCAGGCCTGGAATTGAATACTTGTGGCCTGGAACATGGTCATCTATTGATTGACGAATAGGATGAGCATTGAGCAGCCTGACTGCCTCTTCAAGACACTCGTGTTCAAATTTGTTATTGATTGTATTGAGAACAGTATTTAGTACTGAACTGGTATTCTCTGGATCGAGATCCTCTTCGCCATCCACTTGCTCCTGAATCTCTCTTGCACCTTGGTCGGTCTTCTTTTCGTCCTAAATGATCTCTTTCAGTTGCTCCGTGGTAAGTTGGGCTGATGGGCTCATATTCCGGCACTCCTGAATTTCACCGCAATGATAGGTATTTCACAGACAAGCGTTTGGACCCAACAAGTATGTGGAATATAATCAATTCTATTCACTCAATCAGAACTTACATTATTACTACTATCAGTCTCTTTCCCACCTGCATCCTCATCCACCACACTTTCATTTTCATCAGCTCCCTCCGAAGTCTAAGTATACGGATTAGCAGTGGGGCATAACTAACCGGAACAAGGCTAGCGGGGATTACCTTCACCGGTCTAATTACGTGCTCCGCAATATCCTTCCCTGTAGCTGTCTTTATTTCTATCAAAAATAGCTTCACATCGTGTCCCAGTTTCAACTTGAAGACATTTGAAAGGGAACTGTTGCATGATAGCTGACCAGATAGATGGTTATTTATCTTTTGCCCCGGTGCGTATGATCCCATATACTCTTCGTCCAATTCTTTCTGCGTCAAGTTGCATTTGCATATCGCGGTCAGACTGTATGGTTCTTTTAGGCTACAATTTTGTTTGATGAAATCAATCAGCTCCTCCCAGTGTCTCACCTCTGTGTACGAAGCTTGGAGTTGCATGCTGGATGTCTGGTCATTGTTGCCTTTCGGCACATGGCGAATCACAACCATGAAAGTTGTATTCGGCAGCTCTGGGAGGTTACCTCTCGCTTTTTTGGCCGCGCGCTCACCCAAATCCGTCGCTGGTCCCATGTTGCCTTGCCTTTCCTTCTTCCTCGCATCCCGAACCTTGCTTGCACATTGCTTCAAAAACATCTCCACCCATTGTCGCCAAATCCATTCGGCATTATCGAAATTTTCCAATGGCAGCCAGGCCTTGAAACTCTCTAAAAAATCTGCAACCGCTGTCTCCCAGTGCAGGGGTCCATCTTGCAGCTGTTTTAGACGGTTCTGTCCCCGGATAATGGACCGATGCTTCCTTTCAAAAAACCCAGCCACCCATACTTTCTTCCACTTGTTGAATGTACGAAAGTTGGGCTGCCCCATCCTTTTGGCAAATTGCTTCAAGGAGAATTCCGTTTGCTTCAAGCTGATTGGGGCTGTGCCTTTGGCCCCGCCCAAGTCAGATGCATCGTCGCTCTCATATTCTGCATCGTATTGGTCATAGGAAGTCTCTGGCAATGGGGGCAAATCGGCAATCCCGGCAACATCTGTCCTGCGCTGTTCCGCAGCCGGCTGAAATCGTTTCGTTGGGAGGCTAACCGGCGGTCTACCAGGTGCGCCGGGAACCTGTCCTGGAGCAGTGGAAGCGGAAGAGGTCAGCCGAATGACTGGATTGTTTCCAGACAGTGCTGGAGGCACTCGAGGTGCGCCTGGAGATGACGGCCCATATCCTGTGAATTGATGAGGGGGGAACATTTGAGGTCCACCTTATCCTTCTTGGGGGAAATTATATGCTTGCCATGATGGCCCATAGCTCAAATATCCTTGGGTCGCACCAGAGTTTGGTTGTGAGCTTGGTGTCATGTTGAATGGAGCCTGGTGGTAGAACTGGGGAGCACCTAGAAATGGTGCCTGCTAAGGTGGGTAACTATACCCTGGTGGTGGTAGTGGATGAAACTGATTCGCGGATTGCCCGAATTGAGTGTCTTTGCTCAGTGTATGTCCAGCATTATTATCTGATGCTCCGACATTGTCATCTGGGCATTGTTGTGAGCCAAACAGCCCACTGGTTGGAGCCATATTGGTTGTCTTCGGCAGAGATCCATTCGTCGACATCATATGTGAACACATGATGGTAGTAACCAAATAATCGATTCAATTGGTGATTTTGAATGAAGCGGAGTATTGTTGAGAACATTGAGGGTAGCAGTGACCTTGGGCAAAATGAAGGCGTCTTATATCCATCTTTGTTGTCATGAACTGTGGTGTTTCACTTCGCCTTTGATCCCATAAAACCCGGCTGAGAAAAAGAAATCATAATCACACACTTCCCGCCTTTCTTTGTTATATGCTCGAATTCATATAGTAGGATCTTGGATAGAAGCTCACATTTGTTCAGTTCATGACTGTAAAGGTCATAGATGGGATACGACATGATATCTCCAGAAACTTAACAAGAACTATATCTGGTTGGAAGGTTAGCATGACTAGGCATTTTATACTCAAAATGTGTGTGTACGACCTACTACTACATTCAATATGAGGCGTGTTAGTCGAGCACCAACAGTGATTTCTTCCTTTGAGATCCTTGTGTTACCCTCGTTGTCTCCTCAGGATCCACCGACCAGTCAAGGATCGTTACTGAAGAAAACATCGTACCAGCCTATCAGTTCTCGATGATCATTGAGCGAGCATACAGTCAGCTAGGAAACTTACCTATTCATTGTATTACGCTGATGTTATCTGCTGCTTCAGGCTCGAGCGTAGACAAGACCTGCACAATGCCGCAATAACGTAGTATATGATAAGGCCAATCGTAGTAGCACCTGATCAACAGCATTAAAAGTTGATCGCAGTGATGACATAAGAAGCTTTCATTGCTAACAATTTTCAGTAGATAACATGCAGCATTATTGTGCGGGATTTGATTGATATTATCGTAGTTTGTGAAGAAAACTGATCGTAAAGTGACTTTATTTTACCCCTCCTCTACATTTGGTGGAGTGTGATGCGGCTTTGAATGTGATACGCTAACCTGAGTTAGAGTTAGCTCAATTTCAAACAAATATCCCTGAGGCTCAAATCCAGCAACAAACCATACCCCCTAAAGCATCATCGAGATTCGTCGGAACACGGAGCATTTCTCAAATATGGTCAACAATCGCCGGAAACATGTTAAATGCTTTCTCTGCAAAAAGAAATTATGCAACGAGAACCGACTGGAAGCTCACTATCAATAATATCACCCAATATCGATGAATGAAGGGCTATTACCCAATGGGATTCTACCAACTGCAGGCTTCCCTCACCCTGAGCCATCATGGTTTGACTACAGTAGGTGCACCTGACTGGCCATCGACAAGCTGTCAATTGATGATCTACTCATAGACAACGTACCGGGTGCACCACCACCTGAAGATACTCTCAACGAAGAACCAATAGACCCTCTGCAGCCTGATCTCACCTGTACCCCTGATCCAACAAAGGCAAAGGCTCATAGACAGGTAGTTGGAGTGGAAAATACAGGGGGGAAAGCATATGGCAAAGCAACTGGATTGTACAACAAGCATTGAAAGTACTCAGAACAAAGGAATCCATGGCATCCATTTCGGTCCGCACAGGACGTTCAGCAAGGTCAATTGTTTAGCCAGCAAACGAAAAGCTGGATTGATCAACATCTCATTTGTGGACTGGACAACTTCAGAATCGAATCCTTCCAATCTGCAGATGCCCTGCGAAAACTCCTCTCTGAACTTGATTTCGGGCTTGGCAATGATACTTGGATTGATGATAACTCACATATCTTTGGAACATTATACTACAGGGATATTTTCAAATGTATCCAGTTTCTTCTGGAACATCTTCCTTTTCAGCCACACCTCGATTTCGAACCGGTGCGCCACGCAGACTCTGAGGGTCATTGAATCTACAGCGAGATGAACACCGGCGATTGGTGGTGGGATACACAAGATCAACTTCCTGCCGGAGCGATGATTGTGCCAGTCATTTGTGCATCCGACAAGACTCACTGGACAAATTTTTCAGACAATCCGCATGCCTGGCCGCTGTATCTCACAATAGGTAGTATTCGAAAAGATATCGGCCCTACACCGAAAACGCGCGCCTGGATTCTCGTTGGCCTGATCCCATATCCCCTGAAAGATGCCAAGAACATTGACGAAGCCTGGCATTCCGCGGTTGAAACTGTGCTGCCTCAACTTACGCATCATGACATCGCTGGCCCTAGCGTGAAATGGGATTGTCCAGATGGATTCCAGCAACAATATTACCCGCTGTTGGCTGCCTGGGTCAGAGATTATCTGGAACAAGTCATGATTGCTTAAGTCTCATATGGCTCATGTCCGATGTGTGAAATTCCTAAAGGTGCGCCGATGGGGCATTCAACTTTTCAACCACTCAATAACTCAAGAGACCAGCATATTTACTCGGAGCTGCTGGAGGACAACAATATTGATGCTCTGCACACTCTAGGTGTCCACCCAATCCGCAACCAGTTGTGGCAATACCCTCTCTGCAAGGTCTATCGCCTTTGGCAGCCTGATGAATTGCATCAGCTGGTCCTGGGTTTAGTTAAAGACTTATTGCACTGGCTGCTCAAATACCTGAAAGCGAGACAGGTCAAGGATCAATTTGACAATCGATTCACATCGGTGCCACGATATCCTGGCCTCCAGCACTTCTCTAAACCATTTGATTTGTTGAAAAGCAGCACCTGGCAAGGTAAAGAGATCCAGGGTATGATCAGAACACTGGCTGTGAATTGAACTCCAATTCTTGTCTGCTCCAAGGATAACGGGAAATCTGCGGTGGAAACAGCCTCCGATGAAATGGTAATGGGAGCAGTGCGGGCATTATGTGAATTCTCTCTACTTGTTAGCCAACAAAATCACTGTGATCTATCCCTCAAAGTACTAGACGATGCACTTAAGCGATTTTACCAGAAGAAAGGAATTTTTCGAGAACAGAAAATGTTGAAGTCTGCGAAGGCCAAAGTGGATGACCTGTTGGCAACGGAATCCCATCAGTTACGCGGACAAAAGATTTATAAGATATGTGCTGCAATGGAGGCCCTTGTGTATGGGGCTGAAAAGGTTTCCTCAACAAAATACAGGTAATTTCAGGTGTGCCTGAATAGAGCCTGCCAAGCAGCAACCACTTGGTCAGATGCTGATTGTCAGAAGCCAATCGAGCGATTGGAGCGGGAAATCCATCAGGTGACACCTGCTTAACGTAAGCTTTTTGACAAATTATTCCAGCATCATGAGTGACAACTATTGCATGAAGTCGGGACCAAGGCAACCGGTCCCAGAAGCATATTCGCCAAACAACTTGCACTAATGATAACTGCAGTCGAAGATGAGGCTTATGGGGCGGCAACCATGACTGCCGACAAGCGACTGTAATTTCAGATCTGCCTATCCGATGCTGAAACAGAACCCATGATCTGGAGCTTGGCTGATATGTAGCGCGTCACTATCCAGCTGGAAAGAGAGATTGATGGCATCACCTTGAATGAACAGAACCGGTTCAAGACGGAATTCTCCATCCGCATAATCGAGTTTGAAGGTTGGTGGGAGTCAATCGGCATTCAGGCGCTCTGGAAAACCGTTGAACAATGCGTAATCCATTTGGGATATCCAAAGATGCATCTTGTGAGCCATATATCAGAGTCAATTTGCCAAATGGGTTCCAGTGACAATTTCACCACCGATATTTCTGAACAGCTACATATCGCCAACGTGAAAGAGGCTTATCGATCTAGCAACAAAGTCAATTACATTCGAAAGATGCTTAAGCATAACGACTATATGGAGGAGACACTGTCATATCTTGCACTTGAAGGCTGGTACAATGTTGACTCTGCAAAAGTTTTCAACCTACTGTCCGCTACCGATTAATGGCGAAGTACATGCAGAGCCTATCTGTTGCATCTCCAATCAATTCAAGACGAGCCCATTATCCGCCCCGTATCACAGCAGGTATATCATTTGAGAGAAACCCATGTCCGCGGAGTGTGCAGAGGTATCAAATTAACTTCACTCAGAGATACATCGGATGATTTCGGAATTCCCAACTTTGGACAGCTATTCCGCACTCAAATTGAAGAGGACTGGGGACCCGAAGTTTGTGGACTCGTGCTCGGATATGATCAGAATGTACTCATTGACAGTATATTTATTATTCTCCAGAATGGGCTGTTGTACTACCGTCAACTATTTCACAACCCTACTTCTGTTGATCGTCTGGGACTTGATTGCAAGGTAGAATATACCAATGCCAACCAAGGGATCATGCCTGAAGCTCATAACATCTGGGTCCAGTATAAGCAAAGTGAAGAGAATGACCTCAACAACACCTCCCAAGAACAAATTCCTTCTTTTCCTGTATTATACTTCAGCTGGACTCCACCAAATCAGATCCTCCAATTTCAGGAGCGCCTGCCAGCCGGCAAAGCAATATCGACGTATTTAGTGTTAGCAACGGTTCCGGACTGTCACTTCGGGTCTGGGTCCGTGTCCAAATAAACCGTTGCCAGATTGGTGGTCCGGGTCGTCAATACACCCGAACTGCCCACTCGGGTATGATTCCATGGTAAACTCCCAACCCGTCTGAATTGGGCAGGTTGTCAGCGGGTCGCCCAGCGGGTCAATCTATAGATTCCTATAAGGCTCTTGTATTTGCAGTGTGTTAATAGTATCTTATCAAAATCGCGTTTTCAGCAACCATTAATGAGCTTTTGCTTGTTGAGCAGTTTGCAATATTGATTAATTTGGTATCTGTGTTTCACCTTCGATATATGGTATTTTTGCCTAGCAAGGTCATCAATAATACTGTTATGCACGGGAAAGTCCGCGCGATGTCTTGGTTACGAAATATGCACGTTCTACAACTGTTGACGCTCCGTTGACGCTCATTTTCAGGATGCCGCAGGGAGCGTTTCGCTGTTGTTTTTGCCAGTAAAGGCTGCCCATATCGCATAAATCGATGTCTGCAACCAATCGGAACATATCTTACTCAAGATGCAAAGCTAAAAATCGTTGACGCTCCATTGCTGCTCATGCTAAGAATGGGGCGGTGACTGTGTTGCTATCTCTTTTCCCAATGAAAGCTGCATATACGTCCGTTATGCATAACAACGACCAAGTCACTGGTGAATTACTGTACTTACAAGACCACAAATCGTTGACGCTCCGTTGATGCTCATGCTAAGAATGGGGCAGTGACTGTGTTGCTATCTCTTTTGCCAATAAAAGCGGCCAATACGTCTGTTATGCATAACAATGACCAAGTCAGTGGTGAATTACCATACTTACAAGACCACAAATCATTGACACTCCGTTGACGCTCATGCTAAGATTGGGGCAGTGACCATGTTGCTATCTCTTTTGCCAATAAATGCTGCCAATATGTCCGTTATGCAAAACAAAGACCAAGTCACCGGTGAATTACCGTACTTACAAGACCACAAATTGTCGACGCTCTGTTGACACTGATTTTAATGTATTGTCCATTCAACATCTGCTGCCGTCCATAATTGTTTTCATCATGATTTGACTTTACCGGTTGTCTTTCTGCTTGATTGAGACTTGGCCCAGTGGCAAAGCCGAGCGGCGTAATGATCTTGCACTGTTCACTCTCACACAACTGAAAATGATGTATCATGCTAAAAGATTCATTGCGCCTGCTATACATCCATTTATGAACCGATATTCACAAGCTACTTACCATTCCCCCATAATATATCTCTAACTGTAACTCTCGGTCAAGCTACATAAAGCTGGTGAACCATTGATGCATTCTGTTCTGCTTTTTCTTCCCTCCTTTATTTCTCTGCGTTTCAACTGCATTTACCGTCAGTAACATCTTTTCAGCCTGTCTCTTTGACTTCCGTGTCGGTGGAACCAATCTGGGCACATTTGGCGCGGCGCTCACATTCTGCTGCTCTGGGCATTCCGGATCCTCGATGCAATTGTTGTGCTCTATTTCGGATTCATCGTCCGCAGTGCAATCCTCTTCGCTGTCATTTGGATTATCCAAGTTGCAATTCCAGTTCAGCCAATCATTGGTGTCCGCAATGATTTCAGGTGCGCTATCCTCATCGGTTTCAACTGGATGACAGTTGATTCTCCGCATGCGGCGGACATTCAAGATTTGATTTCGTCCTCCAGGGAGGTCCTTTGCAGACAAAGCTGGTGGCAAAGGTGATCTTTCTGACAATTTAAATGCAGCGGCACCATCATGTTGAAAAAGTGACCAGGGTGCTTTGATGATCTCTTCCGTGTCCGAAACGTATCCTACGGCGGTCATCTGCTTGTTTTGAGCGCGAGATTCCTTCTGAGTAGCACGTATGTTTTGGCTGCCCTGCCACATCTTCAAAAAGTTGTGAACCTTGGCCATTCTGTGCAATTTCCTTTCCTCCGCCTCTTTCTTCATTTCCGAGTCGTTTTCTGTATTTGTGGTATTCAATTCGGGGTCAGTGCTGCAAAAATCCCGTTATTGGCTCGAGCAGACTGCCTTACAATGACATTTTCGCGAAGGGTCTCGCCTGTGGTTTTTGGCTGCCTCCAGCCGAGAATATCTCGGCCAAGGGAAAAACTGGCCTCCACTCCGACACCATGTGGTATGATAGAGAATATGTCGCGCGCCGCATTGGAGAGATCGGTGTACTTGGAGTGCGATTCCTCCTGCTGTCGCCACCAATTGGTTATGTCTGGTATCCAAAATGTACTGCTAATCTCCATTGGGTCGGAGTGGTAATCATTGAGATTTGGATTAATTTGCCCCCAGTTGTTTGGTGCTTCAGGCAGCGAATTCAAATAGAGCCTGGTGCTGGTTATTAAGCGGGCTGCATGATTGCTTCGTCCGGGTGTCGTCTCAGCCACATTGTTAGGTGTTAAGTATTCCTCATCATTGTTGGACAAATTATATGGATCAAAGGATAATTGATAGGACTCTGAAGCCGTTGCAGAGGGGACGAGATTGCTGCTCGGTACGGTTTTGAGTTTATTGACTGGCATATGGCAATGTTTGGCACAGTATTCATTATCCACATACTTCAGAAAGGCCTCTTGGTATTGTGTAGTGTAGAATGTCTCGTCCTCAGGATAAATATCCATTCCCTTGTCCCACTTTCGAAACGATCGCAACTCGCGGAAAGGATCGAGGATGTGTGTGGAAATGAGAAGCATGCCAGTCGTTGGAGTCACTTCAACATAGTATTTGGAAAGCTTCTGTCGAGCTAACTTCACAGCGAAGAACAAGTCTTCCTTCCATTGAGTCTTCTTCTTGGCCAAAGCTCGCATCACGCCATCCATGTGATCGAACATGTCATTGTACACTGTGATAACATGATACAATGTGACTGTATGCCTCTTCGACATCCAAAGGGTCTAATATCGAAATGGACTCAATACTTCCATGACATACTTGACAATCGTCCATTCATTCTGAGTTGTGAATAGTGGCCAGTATTCAGTGTATTTTGGGTTTTGAAGCCACTTGCGTGTGAATTGCCGTAAACAGTAGGCGCACTTGAGCAACTCCAGTGTAGAGTTCCAACGTGTCTTCACATCCATAATCGGAAGTACTGCAATGCGGACTTTGGCTTTTTGACAGTCAATAAACTCGTTTTGGCGACCAGGTGTTAGCGTAATTAATACAGCAAGCATTCTCTGCTATATGATGGTCAGCTTCAGGACTTTCAAAATATCATGAAATACGTACTTTCCCAATTATCTTTGCTAAACCTGGTCTCATGGCCGACACCTTGTTGATTCTAGCATTGCCCTCTTTTCGAAGTCTTTGACTCTTCCCAATGTCTATGCCTTCATTTTCTCCAAATTGCTGATCGCACTCATGCGCTTCCCAACAATTGGTGCGACCTTTTACACCGAGACTGCTCATGAATGCACCTAAAGCCAGCTGTATAACGTGCACCATGTACGGTATGTGGTTCCTCAATGCAGGCCACTCGATTCCAGAGGCCTCAAGTGTTGATTGCAGCTGGCGTGTCATCGAGTAGTATGAGGAAGCATTATCCGTTGTAATACCAAGCAAACGGTCGTCGGTAAGCTCAAAACGATCAAGCACGTCCTTCAAATGTACGGCTAGCCTTGCTCCAGTATGTTGGCCCTTGACCTATCATGCTTGATTTGCTTTCAAAACAGAAACAGAACAGGCGATCAACCTCATCAAAAGCGAGTTGAACTTCATGCAATGCCCAATTTCGATCCATATAGTAAGCAATGACCGATGTTATGTCTAGTTTGTTTGTTGATGTCCATCTGTCCAAAGCTAAACTAACTTTATTTTGTATTGGCAATTGCTTCTTAATTGCATCTACAGTCAGTGTATATTCCCTCCAGCAAATGTTACTACGGGTCGTAGCGGATGGCAGGACTAGGTCATCGTGTAATGCCTTATATGACCATCGTTGTTCAAGATTTGATATAGCGTTCCATGGAATATGTGCCGAAACAAATTCTAACATGAGGTAGTGATTCCACGTGTCTTGGTGAAATTTGGAAGTTTCAAAGTCCTTAGCTGCCAGTTTGGAACATTTTGTCTGTCATTTCGGTCAATATGGATTAAACTGGATATCAAATATGATTTTCCTCTGCAAACTTACTATTGTGATTCCTTAACCTCCTAGCCTCTTCAGGACGGCCAAAGCTGTTTCATCCACCGTCGAACTAGTCAATTCAATCACCTCTGACTCTGTTAGTTCGTTTAACATTGCGATGTGAGCTTTTGCCAGCAAGTGTTTCCCCATTGAGCTGGTCCCATGTTCTGATGGATGGCGAAGAACTTGATGAGAAATGATACATATGATGCCAGGGCTGCCGGTCTCCTTAAGTCCACAGTGCAAATAGAATCACCACGAAGGCGCATGTCTAGAATCTTTCCAGGCAATAGGCCGCTTCGAGCCTACATTCATTAAAGCCCACCAAGCATCAAAGATGATTTGCAAAGTAAGGTTGCTGAAATTGCGAATAAAAACACATTTATTTTTGGAAGAGAACATAACCTCGAGCAATGAGGTGTTCAAAGATTGTGTATCCGACATGGTGGTAGAAATTAGGAAGCTGGGTAATCCGATTCGAGAGACTGCCGAAAATAACGATACAGTAAAGCAGACTGCGGGATCATCAATATTGACTCTACAGCTACAAGGAAAATATTCAGATCAGTCAGACATTGCATGCATATTTGTGAAGTTGAATACAAGGACAGATTGCAATGACTGACCACGTAATCCTCCATTTAGGAACAGCATACTGCAGGGTATTGCTGTGTAGCGTTCGGAGCCTTAACGCACCGTGGGCACTATTGCAGGAGGCGGACGCGATATCGACACTCACATTGTTGCCAATAAAGGCTGCCGATAGGATCATTGTGGTTTATCTGCGTTCCATTCTGGTTCAATTATCCAAGATGCCAGCGCAAAAATTGTTGACGCTCCATTGACGCTCATTTTGGGACATGGTTACGATCTTGTCGTAAGCATATTTGCCTAGAAAGGCGGCCGGTAGTGCGATTATACGTCATTGTAGTTGCATAGCCGCTTGACTTTCCAAGATGAAAGGCCTCAAATCGTTGACGCTCCGTTGACGCACATTTTTAGGGTATAGTGACGATGTTGTCAAAAGCATTTTGGCGTAGAAAGACGGCTGATAGTTCGATTATGTGTTGATGTCACCGCACTACCCTCGGATTGTCCGAGATGCATGGCCAAAAGTCGTTGACACTCCGTTGACGCTCATTTTTCGGACGTAGTAGCAATGTACTTGCAACCAATTTTGCCTAGAAAGGCAGCCTATAATTGGATTATGTCTTAATGTCGCCGCACAGCCCTAGGATTTTCCATGATACAAGGCCAAAAGTCATTGAGGCTCCGTTGATGCTTATTTTTAGGACATAGTAGCAATCTTGTTGCAAGAGTTTTGCCTAGAAAGGTGGCCAATGGAGTGATTATGGGGTAACGTCGCCGTACAGCCCCTGCATTTTCCAAGATGCAAGGCCAAAAGTTGTTGACGCTCTGTTGACACTCATTTTTAGGTCATAGTAGAAATGTTGCCACCACTATTGTTCCATAGACAGGCGGCCGACAGATTGATTATGACTTACTGTAACTGCACAGCCTACTGGATGTTTCATGACGCAATGCCAAAAATCGTTGACGCTCCGTTGACGCTCACATTAATCACATTGAAACAGCCTTTGTACACTCAATAATGGTACGCAATGAATCATATACACAGTTTTGACATCCATTATTGTGTTTGTATGTATTATCGTTTGCATCCAGGAGTGTTGTTACCCTTCAATTTTCGGATCAACTGCTGTCTACGCTATCTGAGTGAGAAATGACGTGGCCCTATTACATTCCTGCGCTTTTGGCCGGCAATTGACGGCATGTAGATCATTTCACTAGTTTTTGGCAAATATAGCTCAACTTCCTCACCATTCCTTATCCAGCTCCTTTTCCTTGATTTCCATGACGTACCACAAGCAATTTCAAATATCTCAACCATGTGCACCAGGTCTGTGCGGTGCGTTATGCAGTTGGATACATGGATGAATTTAGAATGACGTTTGTCGTTCAGATCGATTCGTCATGCGCACTGACCGCTCTCTCTATGACACATATGACATCACTCACTTAAATTTTGTTAGCACATTTCGTCACTAATATTGTATTTGCTTTGTCACATAACAGTCACTTGCAGAAAGAAACCGAATGTGATGGCCATCTTACAGCCCAATTTGGATTCTAGAACTTTCACATGGTGCGTTCAACCCTTGCACATGCACAGACGAATTATCCTGTCTCACAATTTGGTCACTGAAATCAAAAAAAAGCTGACACGTAGCAAAATTGGTAAACAACCTCCTTTTCACCGTGATCAGACGTCAAAAATTACATTTTGCACTTCTATTCTTCCGCAGATGCAGAAGCCGTCACCATCTCTTTGTCAGAATCCGATATCTGTATGGTAATTAGCTGGAGGCTATATGCAGGAGTAAAAGCTTACTGATTCATCTGGCTTGGCTTTCAGCTACGTTGACGAATCAAGCTCCGCAGCTGGCTCATCACTAGGTATGCTCAATTTTGACTGCGGGTTCACCAAACCTAGCCTAATATGACTACTTCCTGGTCGAGAAGTCCCTTGCGGCCTTTGCGATATTCCGGGGACTATGTCAAGACTCTCCATACACTCTCCAAATGTTGTCGGTGGAGGTGCTGGAGCGTCATCATTCGTTTGCAGCTGAACGACTGCCGGATCCCTCAATTCAGATGTGCCGTACTTCTTATCTTGTTCACGGAAGTAGTCAGCTGCGTCCTCCCATTCCGGTTGAGTCAATTCGTTGAGCGTTATCTGCTTCTGCCAAAACCTATCTATGCGCTGCTGGACCGGTTTGGTGATTGTGTCCATCACCCAGCCGGGTTCGTCGTCTTCGCTCAACTTGCCCTGCTCAGTCTCTTCATCATCCTCATCTTCCCCATCCTCCCCATTGTCGGAACTTGCAAGATCACTCAGACTGTCTCCGATAGCAACCAGCATCTCCTCAAACCTCTTTTTGGGCTCTGTGGATGTCAATCCCGCGATTTCAGCATGCGTCATATTGTCCTGCTCTTGTTGAACCGCTGCCTCTGTGTCATCAACTCGCTTTCTTGCCCCAGCAGTTTCTCTCTCAACATAATCCTCAATCCATTTCTCTTTCTGTTCATTGCTTAAGAAGTGTGTTTCTCGTCGTTTTTCCGCCACAAGCTTCTTTTTGGATCTCAAACTGCACAATGGTCCAAAGGCTCGGACTCTCTCTACCTCCAAGCCGCTCTTGCCTTCATTCGCTTGATGAAGTTGTTGGGTTGACTGCTTTGTTGATTTACCATATCTGCCCGTTGGAAGTGGCAAAAAGTTCTTTTTCGGAGCATTGACCATTGTAGTTTGCGTGGACTTTGTTGTTGGGCGAGATGTTGGATATTGCAAGTTATGGACAATATGGAGGCAAGCTGCGTCTTTTATGTCAAGATTAGTACGTTTACTCATCTTAAACAAAGCAAAATCTCTCTCTTGACTGTCAATAAATCAGGAATAGTGACGCTAACTGTACAACATGACATCATTGTTAGCGTCATTTTCATGTAATATCCCGGGGATTATTTCAGACAACCATCAGCAGATGTCCTTTCCCTAGAACTATATTCTATTAATATCTAGCAATTGGGCGAATCCAGCGGTCGTACACCGCAATTGATCCCTCTTAACAAACAAACAACATCTGACCAACTTATTGCAAATTGCAGGACAGTGGGAAACCCCTGCAACTTGCAGCCATACTCAGTAGGATTCATCTTGAGCATAACGGTCATGTTGGCTGCTACTTATTCCATTCTGACATGAAGCTAACTGTATAGTCCGCAGGGCTTCCCACTTCCTCTCGGTATCATCTTCCTCTCCTATTCCACACCAGCACACTATGGATACACAACCACCTCCACCAGGTGAAAGCGGATCAAATACCGGCAGATTGGCGGGTGCTATATCAACTACGGAAATTCTTGGCACACAACAAGAGCGCAGACACAAGATAGTTCACCGCAATGCTGCCAATGTAGCCACCAAACATATGACCCAGGATGCACATTTAAAAATCATCCGCAAGACTGGAAGCAGCAAAAACAAGAAGCAGCATGCAGTTGGATGTGAGTATATCCATATCGAGGCAAACGGCAGTCAATTAACCTTATAACGTGCAGCGGGTGCCCATAGAGAGCTACGTAACAAATTCATCGCTCCCCAGAACGGGAAACCTCCATGGTCGACAAAGGCATTTGTCCGTACAGTCCGCGAAATCAAACATCATGATGTTGTAAGCTCTGGGATTTTCGCAGATGAATTTCCTGATAAGCGTCCCCGTGAGTGGACGAAGCAGGCTTTAATCACCTTAGAGGAGGCTACGGAAGCGTATATGGTAGAGGTAACAGCCGAATTTTATTGTTAGAAGCAGCAACTAATGTCTTGTAGGTTTTCAACATGTCTGCAACTATGGCAAGGCAAGGAGGTCGGGTACAGCTGGAACAGTCTGACATGCGCCTGTCGTTGAATATGGCCAAAATGGCCAAAGAAGGCTTCTCGTGCGCCGCGATAGAGGAAACAAAATATCTCATTAAGAAACCACGCGCCGAGGTCGAAGAAGAGAAGAAGTGGGGTGTTGAGTTTCCTGGGCATAAAAAGGTGAAGGCTGCGATATAATAACACCCAGCAATGCTTCGTCAAAACCAAACGTCCGGCTGCCTTCCTTGCCAAAATGGCACCGCAACGAATCCGCAGGCACGCTGGAGATGCAAAGGAACATGTGCACCTCTACCCGCCCGACGCAGAGAGCGGAATCCAGAGCTGACTCCACAACTGCCTGGCACGCCACCCGCCCCAACCGGTAACACTTCCGGAGCTCAACCTTCTGAAATCGTCAATCTGCCGGCCGGATATACATATTCGCATACAGCTCTTTTCTGTGCGTAATTTTTTGATGATGATGAGGATACCCAGCACGATACCGATTTCGATCCAGATATGACTGATGAAGGTTAGTACACTATCTGTTGTGTGGTAATGCGGCTAACATTCATTTTGAAGACAAAAGCAGCAGATTGAGTGATCCTGCAACTGATGACAACCATTGACCGAAAGACAGGGGATTTTGGAGATTATTATTATATATATCTATGTATTACTAAAGAACAATGTACTGATCAAGAAGAAAGTAAATGAAAACGCCAGAAAGGCAGCCAAAACAATGTGAATGATGGACTGTGCCAAATTAAATGATTGCATATTGTGGATACAGCCATGGCAAAATGAGCGTCAACGGAGCGTCAACGATTTTTGGTCATGAATCCTGGGAAATCACACCTACGATAGGTTGTAGTCAGTCACAAAGGAATTTTTGACCGCCTTTATAGGCAAAACAGATAGCAATACCCTCCCTGCCCCATCATGAAAATGAGCGTGAACCGAGCGTCAATGATTTTTGGTCATGCGTCCTGGGAAATCACCCCTCCGATAGGTTGTAGTCAGTCATAAAGGAATTTTTGGCTGCCTTTATAGGCAAAACAGATAGCAATACCCTCCCCACCCCATCATGAAAATGAGTGTCAACGATTTTTGGTCATGCGTCCTGGGAAATCACATCTCCGATAGGTTGTAGTCAGTCATAAAGGAATTTGGGCTGCCTTTATAGGCAAAACAGATTGCAATACCCTCTCTGCCCCATCATGAAAATGAGCGTCAATGGAGCGTCAACAATTGTTGGTCATGTATCATGGCTAATCTGGGGGGCGACAGGTTGCACATTGTCATAAACTGATTATTGACTGCCTTTATAGGCAAAAGTGAAAGTGAAATGCTTCCTGCCCCATCTTCAAAATGAGTGTCAACAGAGTGTCAACGATTATTGGCCTTCCATCATGGTCAATCACAGTGCAATGTGGCGGTTATTGTCTATATACATTGTTTTGACTGTTATTATACGCTAAAAGGCTCAAGAATACTTAGTGGTAGCTCTGTAAATGAAATAAGTTGTTACTGTCCCGGAGGATGTGGCTAGAATATCCCGTACATATCTGCCTATAAAGGCTGCCATATCCTTCTTTATGGATGTTTGTCATCCAGCACCACTCATATTACCGAAGATGTAAGACCAAATATCGTTGACGCTCTGTTGACGCTCATTTTCAGGATGTGGTTGGGCGCGTGAGTATGCCTGTTTTGCATATCAAGGCGGCTAATACGTCAAAAATGAACCGTGATGTATCAATGTCAATATTTTTTGATTAACAGTAGCATATCTGAATGCGACCATAAATGTGAAACCCGAAACGCAGAACCAGGGATTGAAACCGACGGGTCTAGCCAAACCCAGAAAAACCCGCGGGTTGACGGGTACGGGTCCGGGTTTGGCCGGCCAAAAGTCTGCAGGTCGGGTTTTTGGACGGGTCTGGAACCGAACCGACCCGTTTTTGCAGTCCAAACCCAAACTGCTGGCGGGTTACCCGGACCCGTTGCTAACACTAGATGTTTTCCAAGAGGTGGAAAAAGACCCAACAATAGGTATTACGTCCCCAAGCTCAAGAATACGCAGTGGTGATTCCAACAAAGTTCAAAGATCTTCATGGTTGGGCTGATTGTGTTGACGGGTTCATCTGGGTGGTCAAATAGACGAATAAGCTGCATATTATTCCCATTGGAGCAATAGTTGGACCGGCACATTTGGTGCAGGAGAACGCTGTATCGGGTGGTATCAATTGTATATGGCTTGTAAATAATCTTGTTGATTTAGATACGTACTGGACTGGATATTATTTAGATTAGAATGCCTGATTCAGGTGCATAGCTGTGAGATAGTTTATCGAATTGTACTATTCGATATAGACATTATATATTATCACTCCCGGAGAGTCTTGCTCCAGGTGCACCGGAATGGTCTTGGCGACAAGTGTCATAGTCCCAGCAGCTCTGAAATTTTGCCAACTTAAAGGCATGATTTTATAGCATTCTGAAGATGACTTCATACTCTATAGAATATTCTTGTATTCTGTTCTGCAACTTCAGGAGCGTTGAGGAGCACCTGAAAGTACGTCTCAGGGCACCTGAGAAGTACATCGTTTTGCAGTCAGCCTGTTCGGGAGCTTCTGGGAGCTTCTGGAATGATCGGTGTGGCTGTTCAGAATAGCTGAGTCGTTGAGTTCTGACTTCCGAACCATTTTACATTTTGCTGATGCACTGGCCACTCTTTCTATTACACATATGACATGATTCAATTAAATTTTGTTAGTATATTTCATCACTAATTTAGTTTTTCTTTGTTGCTTAACAGTTACTTGCTGATAGAAATCGAACGTGTTGGCCGCTATTCCACATGATATGTATTCTAGAACTTACACGTGGTGTGTTCGACCCTTGTACATGCAGAGACGAATTATCATATCTCACAATTTCGTCATGGAAATCACAAAAACGCTGACACGTAGCAAAGTTGGTAAACACCTTGCTTTTCACCAAGATATGACGTCTAAAATTACAGTGTGCCTATCTATTCCTCCGCTGATGCAAGAGCCGTCACCATGTCTTTGTCTGAATCCGAAATCTATATGGTGATTAGCTGGAGGCTATATGCAGGGGTAAAAGCTAGCTGGTTCAACAGGCTTCGCTTTCAGCAAAGGTGACATATTGCACTCTGCGGCAGTCTCAAGACCGGATATGCTCATGTTCGACTGCAGCTTTACCAAACCTAGCCTAATATGACTACTTCCTGGTAGAGAAGTCCCTTACGGCAGCCGCGATATTCCGGGGACAATCTTAAGACACTCCATATGCGCTCCAAATGTTGTTGGTGCAGGTGCCGCAGCATCATCATCCATTTGCAGTTGAATGACGGCCAGAACCCTCAATTCAGATGTGCCGTACTTGGTACCACTTTCACCGAAGTACTAGTCGGCTGCATCCTCCCAGCCTGGTTGTGTCAATTCGTCAAGCTTCATCTGCTTCTGCCGAAACCTCTGTATGCTCTGCTATACTGTTGTGGAGATTGTGCTCATCACCCAGCCGGGTTCGTCATCTTTGCTCAGCTTGACCTGCTCTGTCTCTTTATCATCCTCATCTTCCCCAGCCTCCCCATCACTGGAACTTGCAAGATCACTCAGACTGACTTCGATAGGAACCATCATCTCCTCAACAGTCTTTGCGGGCTCTCTGTTTGTCAAATCCGCGATTTCAGTATGCTTCATAACTTCCTGCTCTTGCTCAACAGCTGCCTCTGCCTCTTCAACTCGCATTCTTGCCCCAGCGGTTTTTCTCTTAACCTAATTCTCAATCCATTTCTCCATCTCTTCATTGCTTCAGAAGTGCGTTTTTCGTTGTTTCTCCGCCACAAGCATCTTTTTTGATCTCAAGCTGCACAATGCCCGAAGGGCTCGGACTCTATCTGCCTCCAAACCGCACTTGCCTTCATTCGTGTAATGACGTTGTTGGGTGGACTGCCGTGTCGATTTGCTGTATCTGCCCACCGGGAGTGGCGAAATGTTCTTTTTCAGCGCATTGACAATTGTAGTTTGCATTGGCTTTGTTGTTGCGCAAGATGTTGGATGTTGCAAGATATGGACAATATGGAGGCAAGCTGCGTCTTTTATGTCAAGGTTAGTACATTTACTCATCTAGAACAAAGCAAAACCTTCATTTTGACTGTCAATAAATTGGGAATAGTTAGGCTTACCATACAACATAACTTGATTGTTAGCGTCAGTTTCATGTATCATCCTGGGGATTCTTTGAGACAAACATCAGCAGACGTCCTTTCCCTCGAACAATGTGCTATTTATAGCTGACATTCATGCGATTTCAGCTGTTGTACACCGCAATTTATCCCTGTTAACGAACAAATAACAATGGACTGACATATTGCACATCTCGGGGCTGTGTGAAACCCTTGCAACTTGCAACTATATGCAGCAGGATCCATCTTGAGTATAACAAACATGTTGGCAGCTAAGTATTCCTTTCTGACATGAAGCTAACTATATAATCCTCAGGACTTCCCACTTCTTTTCGTTATCTTCTTCCTCTTCTATTCCACAGCAGCAAATCATGGATACACAACCACCTCAGCCTGGTCCGAGCAGATCCAAATCCAGCCGATTGGCAGGCACTTCGTCAAATACGTCACTTATCAGCACACAGCAAGAATGCAGACACCAGTTAGTCCACAGCAATACTGCCAATGCAGCCACTAGAAATATAACCCTGGATTCAGATTTAAAAATCGTCTGTAAGACTGGAAGCAGCATGAATAAGAAGCAGCATGCAGTTGGATGTTAGTATATCCATACAGTGGTCAACAGCCGTCAATGAACCGTATAACATACCGCAGCTGTATACCGAGAGCTATGTTACCAATTTAATGCTACCTGTAACGGCAAACCTCCATGGTTGACCAAAGCATTTGTCCGCACAGTCTGCAAAATAGAACATCATGATGTTGTAAGCTCTGAGATTTTCGCGCATGAATTTCTTGATAAGCATCCCCAAGAGTGGACGAAACAGGATGAAATCACGTTAGAGCAGGTTGCAAAAGCGTATATGGTTGAGGTGATACCCACATCTCATTCTTTGAAGCAGCAACTAATTTCTTGAGGGTATTCAACATGTCTGCTATGATGGCAAGGCAAGGAGGTCGTGTACAGCTGGAACAGTCCGACATGTGCGTGGCCTTGAACATGGCCAAAATGGCCAAAGCAGGGTTTTCGCATACCGCAATAGTGAAAACACAATATCTGATCAAGAAACCTCGTGCCGAGGTCCGAGAAGCGAAGAAGCGGGGTGTTCAGTTTCCTGGGCATAACAAGGTGAAGGCTGCGATGGAAAGACACCCAGCAATGCTTCGTCAAAACCACACGCCCGGATGCCATTCTTGCCAACATGGCACTGCAAAAAAGTTGCAGTCAACCTGGAGACACAATGGAACAGGTGCACCTCCGTCCAACCACCGCAGACAGCAGACTCCAGAGCTGACTCCAGAGCCGACTCGAGAGCTGATGCCACCTATGCCCGGAACACGACCTACCTCAACTGGTAACACTTCCGGAGCTCAACGACTTGAAGTTATCAATTTGTCAGCCGGATATGCGTATTCACATGTATCTCTTACCTGTGCTGAATCTTTTTCCCACGATACATCTGCCCAGGATAGTGAGCACGATACAGATTTTGATCCAGATAAGCCGCCTGATAAAGGAACATGCACTGGTTAGTACACTATCTGCTGTGTGGTAATGCAGCTAACATTCATATTGAAGACCAGAGCAGCCTATTGAGCAAACCTGGCAGTGATGACTAGCATTGATCGAATGGCATGGCATTGTGGAGATTATTATTATCCTGAATTTATGGATACTGTAAAGTCTATTATAAAGGGTATATTTATATGTATTATTAAAGGACAATGTAGTGATTAAGAAGAAAGTAAAGGAAAACACTGGAAACGCTGCCAAATCAACGTGAATGATGGACTACGCCAAATTAAATGATTGCATATTATGGATATACCCGTGGCAAAATGAGTATCAACGGAGCGTCAACAATTCATGGTCATGTATTTTGGGTAATCTTGTGGGCGATAGGTTGCAAATAGTCATAAATGAAGTATTCACTGCCTGTATATGCAAAAGAGAAAGTGAAACACTCCATGCCCCATCATGAAAATGAGCGTCAATGGAGCGTCAATAATTCTTGGTTATGTATCATGGGTAATCTGGGGGGTGATAGGTTGCAAATAGTCATAACCCAAGTATTGGCTGCCTTTCTAGGCAAAAGAGAAAGTAAAATGCTCCCTGCCCCATCATGAAAATGAGCATCAATGGAGTGTCAACGATTCTTGGTCATGTATCTTGGGTAATCTAGGAGGCGATAGGTTGAATATAGTCATAAACAAAGTATTGGCTGCCTTTAGAGGCAAACGAGAAAGTGAAAGGCTCCCTGGCCCATCTTGAAAATGAGTGTCAACAGAGTGTCAACGATTGTAGGCCTTTCATCATAGTCAATTACAGTGCGATGTGGCTGTTATTGTCTATATACATGGTTTTGACTGTTTTGGTATGCTAAAAGGCTCACGAATACTTAGTGGTAGCTCTGTAAATGAAATGTGTTTTTACTGTCCCAGAGGAAGTGGTGGAAATATTCCGTATATATCTGCCCATAAAAGCTGCAAAATGATTGTTTATTAATCCTTGTGAATAAGCATCACTCATATTACCGAAGATGCAAGACCCAAGATCGTTGATGCTCCGTTGACGCTCATTTTCATGATGGGGTAGGGAGGGTTTTGCTTGCTTTTTTTGCAATAAAGGTGGCCAATACTTTGTTTATGACTGTATTTGACATGTTGCACCCCCAGATTACCCAAGATACATAACAGACAATCGTTGACTCTCCATTGACGCTCGTTGTCAGGATGTGGTAGGACATGTGTGTTGATTCATTTTGATTATTAAGGCGGCCAATAAATTGAAAATGGACTGTTACGTACCAATGTCAATATTTTACGATCAACAGTAGAATATTTAAATGCAACCATTAATGTGAAAGCCAAAACGTGGAACTGGAGATTGGAACCAATGGCTGTAGCCAAATCTGGCAAAACCCGCAGATTGATAGGTACGGGTACGGGTTTGGCCCACCAAGAGTCAGCGGCTTGGGTTTTTGGACGGGTCTGGAACCGAAGCTACCAATGTTTGCAGTCAAAGCCTCGACCGCTGGCAGGTTACCCGGACCCATTGCTAACACTTGTGAGCTTCCGGTCAGTTCTTGTTGTGTAATTTCGTTTTGCAGATAAAGAATTTGACATGTTTTAGGCAAGTGTTGACCATATTTGAGAAACTCTCAGTGTTCCAACAAATCTCGATAATGCTTCATGGGGTATAGTTTGGTGCTTGATTTGAGCCTCAGGGATATTTGTTTGAAAGTGAGCTAACTCAGGTTAGCGTATCACTTTCAAAGCCGCATCACACCCCACCAGATGTAGAGGAGGGGTAAAACAAAGTCACATCACGATTAGTTTTCTTTACAAACTATGATAATATCTATCAAATCCCACAGAATAATGCTGCTCATTATCTGCTGTAAATTGTTAGCGGAGAAAGTTTCTTCTGTCATCACTGTGATCAACTTTGAATACTGTTGATCAGGTGCTACTATGATTGGCCTTATCGTATACTACGTCATTGCAGTATTTTGCTGATTATGTCTACGCTCGAGCCTCAAGCAGCAGATAACATCAGCATAAAAAAAATGAATTGGTAAGTTTCCTAGCTGGCTGTATACCCGCTCAATGACTATCAAGAACTGATAGGCTGGTAGGATGTTTTCCTCAGTAACGATCCTTAACCAGTAGGTGGATTCTAAGAATACAACAAAGTTTATACAAGGAGCTCAAAAGGAAGCAATCACTGTTGCTGCTTGACTAACAGGCCTCATATTGAATGAAGTAGTAGGTCGTACACATACATTTTGAGTATAAAATGCCTAGTCATGCTAAGCTTCCATCTGGATATAGTTCTTGTTGGTTTCCTGGAGATATCATGTCAAATCCCTTCTATGACTTTTACAGTCATGAATAGAACAAAGGTGAGCTTCTATTCAAGTTCCTAGTATACGATTTTGAGCTTATCACAATGAAAGGCAGGATGTATGTGATTATTATTTCTTTTTCTCAGCCAGGTTTCACGGATCAAAAGTGCAGTGAAACACCACAGTTCATAACAAATAAGATGCATATCAGAGACCTTCATTCCACCGAATGTCACTGCTACATTCAATATTTTCAACTATACTCCGCTTCATTCGAAATCACTAATTGAATGGATAATTTGTTCACCACTGGGTATTGTTCACATACGATGTTGACGAATTGATCTCCACCGAAGACAACCAATATGGCTTCAACTAGTTGGCTCTTTGGCTCACAACAATGCCTAGAGGACAATGTGGGAGCATCAGATAATAATGTTGGAAATACACCAAGCAGAGACACTAAATTCAGGCAACCCCAGAATGATTTTCATCCACTACCGGGGTATAGTTACCTGTCTTCGCAGCCACCATTCCGAGGCTCTCCCCAGTTCTGCCACCCTGCCCCATTCAACATGACACCTAGCTTGCAACAAAGCTCTGTTGAAACCCAAGGATATCTGAGTTATGGGCCATCGTGGCAACAATATGACTTGCCCCAAGCAGGTTGTGGTGGACCTCTGCTGTTCCCCCCTCAGCAATTCACAGGACAGCAGCCATCATCTCCAGGTGCTCCTTGAGTGCCTCCAGCATTGTCTGGAAACATTCCAGTCATTCGGCTGACAACTTCCTCATCTACTCCATACGGACAAATCCCTGGCGCACCTAGGACACCTACCATTAGCCTCCCAATAAAACGATTTCAGCCGGATGCGGAACTGTACAGGATAGATGTTGTAGAGATTGCGGAGTTGTCCCCATTACCAGAGATTTCTTATGAGGAAATCAATGCAGATGCTGAGAGCAATGATTCGTTGGACATGAGTGGGGCCGAAGGCAAAGCCCCAATCAGCTTGAAGCAAACGGAATTCCCCTTGAAGCAATTTGGCAAAAGAATGGGGCAGCCCAACTTTAGTATGTTCAACAAGTGGAAGAAAGTATGGGTGGCGGGGTTTCTCGAGATGAAGCATTGGTCCATTATCCTGGGACAGAACAATTCAAAACAGCTGCGAGATGGATCCCTGCACTGGAAGATGGCAGTTGCAGAATGTTTGGAGACTTTCGAGACCTGGCTGCCTTTGGAAAATTTTGATAATGCGGAATGGATTTAGTGATAGTGGGTGGCGATGTTTTTGAAGAAATATGCAACTGAGGTTCAAGAGGCGAGGGAACAGGGTAGGCAAGGCACCAAGCAACTGGTGACGGATTTGGGAGAGTGCACAGGCAAAAAAGCCAAAGCTAACATCCCAGACTTGCGAAATACAACTTTCATGGTTGTAATTCGTCGAGTGCCGAATGGCAACAATAACCAGACATCCAGCAATCAACTCCAAGTGTTGTACACAGATGTGAGGCTCTGGGAGGAGCTGATTGATTTCATCGAAAAAAATTGTTTCCTGAAAGAACCATACTGTCTGACTGCGATATTGAAATGCAACTTGACACAGGAGGAATTGGACGAAGAGTGTATGGGATTATATACACCCAGGCAAATGATGAATGACCCTCTATATGGTCAGATATTATACAACAGTTCTCTTTCAAATGCCATCAAGTTGAAACAGGGACAGAATGTGAAACTAGTGTTGGTAGAAATGAAGGCAGCGACAGGGAAGGATATTGCCAAGCACGTAAAGGGACCGGCCAAGGTAATCCCCGCTCACCTTGTTTCTGATAGTTATGCCCACTGCTGATCAGTATACTTTGACTTCCGAGGGATTCAATGAAAATGAAAGATTGGTGGATTAGAAGGCAGATAGGTAAGAGATTGATAGTATTAATGTAAGTTCTGATTGAGTAAATAAAATTGATTATATTCCACATATTATTGGGTCCAAATGCTTGTCGGTGAAATACCTATCATCGTGATGGATTTCAGGAGCGCCGGAGTATGAGCCCATCTGCCCCACGTACTTGCGACCAACTGAAAGAGATCATTGAGGACAAAATGAAGACCGACCAAGGTGCAACAGAGGTTCAGCAGCAAGTGGATGGTGAGGAGGTCCTCGATCGAGATAATACCAGCTCAGTATTGAACACTGCCCTCAACACAATTTTCAATCAATTTGAATATGAGTGTCTTGATGAGGCGGTCAGGTTGCTGAATGTCCATCCTATTCGCCAATCAACAGATGACTGTATTCCAGGTTACAAGCATTTAACTCGAGGCCTGCCTGGAACTAAGTTTCTGGTGCACCAGGTTTGGGCCATCTGGTTCATTGGAAGGAGATCGGTTTGGGATGCTAATTTGCCAAGAGCACTGGTGGCGGATGAAATGGGTCTTGGCAAGACTTTCACCTCCATTGCAGTTACAATGCGTTGCAAGTTGGTGACTGAGAAAGGTGTAATGAGGTTGCCACTGTTTATTTTATGGGGGAATACCCTTGAAGAGTGGGGGAGTTTGGCGAACAACGACTTTCCCAGCATTGTCGGTGATGAATGGAAGTGGTATCCTCTCAAGAGATTGAATTCTGTGCTCCGCCGCCTGTTGCACAGCAAGACAGCACTGCCTCACGTGCATCCAGCATTTCTGTCGGCCCATGAAACAATCTTGGTGGTCATAATGCCTGGAGTGGGAGAGACCTTCAAGACTGTCACCAACGAGATGACACATGGAACCGGTTTCAAACTTGCCAACTTGTTGCATGCTGAAAATGTGAATCTCACCCACATGGATCTGAACACCAGCATTGATGAGCCTGAAAACCGATGGAATATTCACCCTGTGTTGTATGATACCTTAACATTCAGAGCAAAACCATCAAGCAATGGCTGGCTCTCACACTGTGCATGGAGTTTGGGGATGTTTGATGAGGCTCTTCGGTACAAAAAGATAAATATTGTGGGCTGGAGAATTTCGACAAATGCGAAAATTGGATTCAATCTTCAGGTGAGTGCAATCCCGGGATTCCATTCACTCTATGACTGGTGTTATCAGACGATGTGGCTGCTTTCAGGTGCGCCCAAAGATCCAGAGAATGATACTATGATGGAAAAGCACGGCGCCGATGCACTGTATTCTGCTGTGAAGACTTTGATGCATGCCATCCAGACTGAAGACTATGACACTCAATCGGATGCGGCCCACCAGTTGATCCAAATTGTGAAGCCCTGGATGATCAGGAGGTGGTCAGAATTGAAACTCGCAAATGGAAACGACTTGTTTAGATACCGAACAAGAATGCACACTTTGTTGATATCCAATGGACTGAGGATGAGCAAGCTAAACTAAACACCCTTGTGGCGAGATACTCTTCGCGGGGTGCTTCAGGAGCGTGGCGGGTACATCGATGGTGGCTGGCATGTTTCTCATTGGTATTGGAAGACACTGAGGATTGGAATAATGTGTCTGGGCAATGGTACGATGAATGGCCACTTGATACTTGGGTGGATTCTCCGATTATCCAATGGCTGAGTGACACATTTCTGCCAATGCTTGTCAACAAATCTGTGGAGTATCCCAAACCTGATGAAGATGAAGCATCAAATGAGATGCTTCTGTACAAAGCTGAAAGTTCTAAAAGCACCGTGCCTCATGCACCTCCTTCTCAAAAGGCCATGCAATTTTGTCCTCTGCTAGGCCAAGTGTTATGGGGGTTCTTAATCCCAATAATCAATACAATATTTATTTGATTAAGTACAGCCGCCTATCTAACAATCTCTTTCTCTCCTCATCTTATTCTAAGACTCAGCCTCTTGCACCAATATACAAGAGCGATCCAAATCAAACCTCCTCAAGTTGCCGTCTTCTATGTAGAGGAAGATTAAATCTCCCTGTCATGCAACCACTCTTCTGCCCACTCCTCGAATGGTAATGCATCGGTGTTCAAGTACCGCAACACCAGGTAGTCAGTATTCTCGAGTTCGCAGAAACAAAAAACCACTTGGTATGTGTGGGTTAAATGGGCTTCAGCCAACAGAGAGAGTAACTCTCCAAACAACATGACAACTTGTTGCAGAGCGTATTCGGATTGTGTCAAGTGTCGACCAGACATAAGTAGCCTGGTCTCGTAAGTATATGAGGGAAGTAATGGTGAGATAATAGATAGAATTCTTAATAATATTTTAAGATCGTCTTCAGTGTCTCTGAAAGCTATTCTTGTGGATGCTCCTCCTCATTCCTTCGAACTTAGCTGCCTTCTTATAGCCAGCTTTCATCTCTGGGTGTGATAGCGTTATCTCTCAGCCACACCTCTTAGCGACCGACAATCACAACGCATCCCTGCAATGTAGTTTGAAAGAATTATGCTCCTGATTACAATCAGGCCATCCATCGCATCATATCAGCTTACCCCTCACTCGAACCTAGACATCCTGCCATCACTAGAGCCGGTAGTTGGAACATCTACCAATCTGCTTCGTAATGCTTATCGACTCCTAAATCCCTCATGCAGATGAGTTATTCAATTGCATCACAGATTCAATCAGCGACCAACTGATACTATACCAACGTAGAATATCGACGCGTAAGCTCGTATCCGATACGAGGTTACATTGCAATCCAGACCATACCACTAAATGAATAGTAGTCGCTTCAGGCTGCATGCGTACGTCAATGATCTCTCAGTTACGTCATGCTAAGGTCGAGACTTTTCTCCGACCGGAACGTGCCCCACTTGATCCTTGCCCGTTACAAGCTTGGAGTGAAGAGTTCTCTTAATCGCATATTGACTATCAACTGCCATGCATGACAGCCATGCATATTCCGCAAAGTATCCAGGCGTAAACAAAGAACTATTTCTTTGCGCGACTAATATTAACTCCCGCTAAAGAGCATATTACTGATCACTTGATATCACTAGCATAGGTGTTATGCATAATGATATTATGTATGCATCCTCATGATCATCAAATCAAGTATCATTATCGCTGTGCGGGGAGAACCGCTAACACCACGTTCGTCATTTGAAGTGGTGGCTTACAAAGTTTTTTGCAGATCATTTGGATATTTTCTACATGAACATGGAAATGGGCAACCATGAGCGAACAGAAATGCAGCTCAAATTCCAGGATTTGCCAAATCACTCTGTGTTTGTAACTACACCCAAAGTGGGTGGGACAGGCTTCAATCTCACAGCAGTGAACCATGCAGAAATAACTCAGAAGTTCTGCGTACTGAATAAGCAGGAGCAGGCATTTGCACAGGTTGTCCAACTGGGGCAAAACAGAGTTCCACACACATGTCTACTGTACACTGAACCCAATGGTTATGATACCAGAGCGAGTGATCTCCACCAGCTCTCTGGAGTGGCTCAAATGAGAGTCCTGCATAGTCTGATGAATCAACTGAACATTAAGACGACAATGATATACCGGATTGTGGAGTGTCGTCAGGACCATGCGAAGTGGCTTACGGAGCATGGAGCCTTGGTGCTGTCAGATGGTGAGCATGAATGATAACTGTCCGGGCAGTGAAATCAAGGTATGACTCTTTAAACATTCAACTAATACAGTCTCACCAACTGATGCAAAATCGGCAAATGGTATGGAGAATAACGCAGGATTGTGGAGTCCAGGAGTATTGGTTAGAGTTCGATTACATTTTGTGTAAGATGATTATTGTGATGAATCTGAGATGATGGCAATGGTAAACAGATATCTGGTATACTGAATTATAGCCTCATTTGAATAAACCAATATGTAATGAAAAGTAGGTGCACAAGTTTAATGGTGGACTAGGTGAAATTCCACGGTGCTATATATTTCTCTGTGTGAGAATTTGTCCACGCTGCAGTCACTGCGCGTCTGCATCCTGTATTGTCGGTGTGGAATTGTGATTACGAAATCTGCAAATGAGGTCCGTGTTTTCCGGTGCGCCCGAACTTCCAAGTTTCATTCCAATTATTTGTTGCTTGTCTATTTCAGACGCACTGGATACTAAAGTCATGAAAGCTTTTGGGATATTCACTGAATTAACAATGTTGAATAATTTACAGTCGATTGCACAGGAGAATTGTTGTCAACAACTCGACTCTTCTGGGTCAGATTCAGTACAGTATATCTCTAATCATTCAGTGATAGACATACTGTCTAAGCGATATCAAGTTGATGTATTCTATCCTGAGACACGATTTGCATATTCTACTCTTACCCGACGAATACAGCCGAGTATTTCCTTCCTCAGGAATGAAGTTCAGCCACACCTCAAATCCACTCTCCTGTTAAGGCTGATGGTCTCGAATTTAACACTGCACGCATATTTTATTCACCGGCCAATTTTGACAAGCCGCGACACATTATTAACATATGATCCCTCTCCAGGCACGCCTCTGAACTGTGTAAACCCACTTCGCATTACCCTTGAACGATTCATTTTGCTCCATTCCAAGCATATTTTCTTCCGTTGTGTATACTTTGAATCTGTGCATTAGCAAAATGTAATTATGTCACTGGGAGCCTCTGAGAGTGTCTGAGAGTTGTCGGACCGGAATCCCAGAGTGGTCAAATCCCAAAGTTGACTGGACCGACGCAGTGGCCTTTAGGTGCACCTGGGAGCACATGGGAGCGCTGGTGACAAGACTGGGAGTGCCGACAACAAGAATGGGAGCGCCTGGGAGCGGGGACAACAAGCCTGGGAGGGCCAGCAACAAGCCTGGGAGCACCTCAAATCACTGTAGAGCAGTCTGGGAGAAACAACATCTTCTTTGGGAACACTGCAGGTGCGCCTCGAAATCATAGCTACTACTTATCGTTCAACGATTTTTAAAACTCATGTATTCAGTTTGTATTCTCATCTATGTATCTATGAATCTAGATAGCTACCCATCTACACACGGTAAATCTGGACTGGCAGCAGGCGGTGCTTGAGAGCAATTCGAGGTGCGCCGGAAGATGACAATCAAGTAAACTCAGAGATACACTTAGAGGGGGTTGTTGTGTGAACTTAGAGATGCCCTTGGATGCCGTGATCGAGCGAGTTTGGGGATGCACTGGGAGGCCGTGATCGAGCGAGTTTGGAGATGCACTGGGAGGCCGTAATCGAGGGAACTCAGAGATGCACTTGCAGGCCGTAATCGAGCGAGTTTGGAGATGCACTTGGAGGCTGTGATCCGTCGAGTTTGGAGATGCACTTGGAGACCATAATCGAGTGAACTCGGAGATGCACTTGGAAGCCATAATCGAGCGAGTTTAGCGATGCTCTTGGAGGCTCTGATCGAGCGAGTTGGAGATGCACTGGGAGGCCATGATCGAGCAAGATTCGAGGAGTACTTGGAGGTGGTTGATAGGAGGCACGCCGGGTGCTGAGACTCTATCAATCGGTTAGTTAACTCGCAACCGTGAGAATGTGACCAGGTGACTTTGCCTTTGAGCTCTCATGGAGAGCTGCGTGGGGCGGTCAATCATGTAGGGAGGCACACCAGAAGCTGAAGCTACATTCAGGGGTCAACTTGTAATCGTGGGAATGAAGGAAGACAGACAATCATAGGTGGATGCTGTACTCGGTGTATGCTGTACTCGGTGGAAGCTGTACTTGGTATATGCTGTACTCGGTGTTAACTCATGATCATGGCATGGAGAGATAGAGATGAATGACTTAACTTTATGTTCTGTGATGATGGTGGAGAAAGAGAGATGGGGGATGAAAATGGGAATGAGATGGAGGATACAAGCGGATATGAGATGTCAGGGGTACTGATTGGGTTGGGAAGACCTCGTATCGGTGTTTTTACCCTCTGGAACGGAAGTAGTACCTGCTATATCAGGAATGGAAAATTGACTCGCACACGAAATTCTCACACGTCCCAGTTTCTCATGATGATTTCCCCCATCTCCTTCTCATCTCTCATTCTCTACCATCACCTAAGAACATGAAGTTAAGTCATCCCTCTCTATCTCTCCATGCCATGATTGTGAGTCAACACCGAGTACAGCATACACTGAGTACAGCATACACTGAGTACAGCATACACCGAGTACAGCATACACCGAGTACTGCATACACTGAGTACAGCATACACCGAGTACTCATCATCCCAAGATCAACTGTCTCCCAGTCCCAGCCAGTCTCTCATATCTCGGCGGACCTTATTGTACTCAAATCTCTACATTCCCACGATTACGAGTTACCAATACATAGTGTCTCAGCTGCTGTCGCACCTCCCTCCCGATCTACCGCCTCCTCATTGACCACCTCCAAGTACTCCTCCGATCTCGATCGATCATAGCCTCCAAGTGCATCTCCAAACTCTCTCAATCACAGCCTCCAAGTGCATTTCCAAAATCGCTCGATCCCGGCCGCCAAGTGCATCTTTGAGATACACAATCATAGCCTCCAAGTGCATCTCCAAACTCGCTCGATTTCGGCCTCCAAGTGTATCTCCAAACTTGCTCGATTACGGCCTCCAAGTGCATCTCTAAGTCACACGATCTTGGCCTCCAAATGCATCTCCAAACTCGCTCAATCACTGCGTCCAAGTGCATCTCTGAGTTCAACTTGATTTCGGCCTCCAAGTACATCTCCTAACTCACTCGATCATGGCCTCCAAGTGCATCTCTGAGTTCAACTTGATCTCGGCCTCCAAGTACATCTCCAAACTCGCTCGATCACGGCCTTCAAGTGCATCTCTGAGTTCACTCGATCCCGGCCTCCAAGTGCATCTTGTAGTTGAACTCGATCTTGGCCTCCAAGTGTATCTCCTAACTCACTCGATCACGGCCTCCTAGTACATCTCCCAGTTCACACGATCACGGCCTCCAAGTGCATCTCTATGCTCTCTCAATCGGCATCTCCAGGTGCTCCTCCGATTACGCTCCAGTAACGTCTGCTGCCAGATTGGCCATATGTATATATATAGAGAGACTTAGATAGATAATACATGCCATATTATGATGTAGCGAATCTTGTGACTGTAACAAAGACGAATCTCATACATGAAATGCCTTGTGGTTATGGAACCCGAAGAACCACTGCTGTGAGAATTCAGCACTAAGTCTCCCGCAGAGCTTCACAGAGGTCTCAGCTGCTCCAAAATTTGACTATCCTATAAGTCAAATCTTGTAGCATCCTCAATGCACCTCCATAACTGCAGGTGCTTTCAGGAGCACCTGAGAATGCTCTTGCAGAGTCTGAGAGCACCTAACTTAGCTCCAGGGGGGCCTGGGAGCATCTGGAATTACTTGGGAGCACCGGTCAGGTCTACCAGAGTGTCTGGGAGGATTGCGTGTGGCTTCCGGACTGATTTACATTTTGCTGATGTGGCTGCCAGCACACACAGACTGTCATCTTTCAGACACTAAACCTTTAGGTGCAGGCGCGGCTCATCCCGCTCGGCCACAGCTAAAATCTGCATCTATGCTAGATCGGTATGTGCAGGCTACCGCTTAAATGCCATGACTGTTACGCTATATGTCAACCATTCCTTTGGAGAAAGGTGTCCACCATATGCTTACCATAGATGCACAGCCCGGGGCAATAAGTAACATCACTTAACTGGATTTTGATTAAGAAGTATATTCCGACCATATATTTCCAAGATCCTAAAATAGCTTCTGTCCTGCGGGCTCCATAATCCAGCTGCTGCTTAAGAGAGTGAACCTCAAAAGACAGTTTCTGCTCAGCGATTCTGCAGATGACCGGCAAATCCCGCTCACTTGTATACCACACTTCCTCAAAATAGGCTTAAATCCAGAATATTTCTAATGCAGAATTAACTAGATTTTGACTAACTTGAATGTTTGGGCAGCCAAAAACTGTATCTTAAAATTGATTATGAACTGATTTCCATTACGAGAGATCGAAGAGATGGAATCTGAGTGCTAGTCTCTGCTCAGCTACTCAATTGGTGACCAGTAAGCTCCCGCCCACCGCATATCTCGAACACCTGAAGTTCATGACAAATCATATAAAGATAATATCTGATTTCCGCCAATGTCCAATTCCAAGAGTGCATGAAGAAAAAATCATGATAAAAGCTCGAGTTAAGTACAAGTAACGATCAAAGTAATGTGAGCCTCCATTCTCAGTCATCACATTGGATTGAATCATGCATGCCGATTCAATGTCCGCTGCACCTCATTCGGCCAGAAAAAGATGCTGTTATAAGTCTTTCCGCTGTTAGATGAAGCCTCATGATGTATTCATATCGTTCTGATAAGATATTATGTGTAACATCTCAATGTGAGTGACTATTTATGACCCATTTGCTAGAAATCATGGCGTTGACGACAATGGGAATCAATTAGATTACCCCTGAATCTTCATTGTACCTTTACTGTTGTTCCTCTATGTTGAATCTCACCTTTGTAAACCCATATACTCGGTCTTAGCTTACACTGACTGCATACATATTGTGATTCAGCAGACTCGAACCGCTGAAAGTGAAGTTCTGCACACAACATTGCCTAAACAACCGCTAACTTTCATCAGCAAAATGTAAATTGGTCCGGAAGCAACACAAAATCCTCCCAGATACTCCCGGCAACCACACCAGTGCATCTAAGTACTTCTAGATGCTCCCAGACCTCCCTGGGGCTAAGCAAATTGCTATCAGAGTCTGCAAGAGCATTTTCAGGATGCTACAAGATTTGACTTAGAGAATATTCAAATTTTGGACCTCCTGAGACCTCTGCTGGAAACTTCAAGAGAAGCTGTGACCGCTGCGCAGCTCTGCAGGATACTTCGAGAGCAGTTGAGACCGCTGCGCAGCTTTTATGGAAGACTTGGTGCAGTATTCTCACTGCAGTTGTTTATATATAACCACAAGGAATTTTGTCTTATCATATTCGTCTTTGTTATAGTCACAAGATTTGCTACATCATAATATGGCATGCATTATTTAAGTCTCTCTATATATATACATATGGTCAATTTGGCCGCAGATGGAACTGGAGCATAATCGGAAAAGCACCTGGACACGCCCATTGATCATTCAAACGGAATTTAGGAGAAAGTGTGGTTTTTGTTGAAGGAGCTTAGGAATTGGGTGAGAAGATATGATACTACTGGGCGTTGAGAATCCACGCAATTGCGTGGATCGAGTGAGACAAAAAGTTGGGAAAGATAGAGTGTGTACTTTCATTGGATGATAAGATGAGATGAAAATGATATGTTGTCTATGTACTCCGCAATCTGCCGAATATATACTCCCCGTCACTCTGTCCACCTCCATTACCCAAGTATCTCTATACACCCGCTGTCACTCATTGAAGATGTACTTGGAGGCCTTGATTGAGCATGTTTGAAGATGCACTTGGAGACTGAGATCGAGTGAACTCAGAGATGCACTTGGAAGCCGTAATTGGACGTGTTGGGAAATCAACTTGGAGGCCATGATCAAACAAGATTGGAGTACTTGGAGGCGGTTGATCGGGAAGCAATTAATCTGAAGGCGGTCAATCTGGAGGCAGTCAATCTGGAGGCCATGAATCTGCAGGCAGTGAATCTGCAGCCAGTGAATCTGGATGCTGTAGATCGGGAGGCATGTATGATGGAAGCTGGGACTCTATTCATTGGTTTACTCGTAATTGTGGGAATGTAGAGAACTGAGTACAACAAGGTCCGCTGAGAGCTGAGAGACTGGCTGGGAGCGGGAGACAGTCGATCTTAGGATGATGCAGTACGCAGTGTAGGCGGTACTCAGTGGATGCAGTACTCGGTGTATGCTCTACTCGGTGTACGATGTACTTGGTGTTGACTCGTGATCATGGCATGGAGAGATAGAGAGGGATGACTTAACTTCATCTTCTTAGGTGACAGTAGAGTAGAGGACGAGAAGAAGAGAGATGAAAAGAGATGGGGCAAATCATCATGAGAAACCGGGTTTAGAGAATTTCGTGTGCGAGTCAATGTACCTTCCCCTAGACTGCAGGTACACATCCCGATCTGGCGTGTATGTATACCTATACGAGGTCTTCCCAACCTGAGCAGGCAAGTCGTACACCTGATTTCTCATTTCCGCTCATATCCTCCACATCGTTCTCATCTTCATCCCCCATTCCTCTCTTTCTCATCCATAACTATACCATCATTGCAGAACACAAAGTTAAGTCATCTCTATCTATCTCTCCACGTCATGATCATGAGTTGACACCAAGTACAGCATACACCGAGTACAGCATTTACCCAAGATAGTTTGTCTTCCCTTTATTCCCATGATTACGAGTTGACCCCTGAATGTAGCTTCAGCTTCTTGCGTGCCTGGGCCCTACACGATCGACCACCATCAAACCAGTTCTCCCTGACAGCTCAAAGGTACAGTCACCTTGTTACAGTCCCACAGTTGCAAGTTAACTAACTGATGAAAAGAGTCTCAGCACCCGGCGCGCCCTCCATAGACTGCCTCCATGTAGTCGTCCAAACTCACTCGATCATGGCCTCCAAGTGTATCTCCAAACTTGCTCCATTACGGCCTCCAAGTGCATCTCCAAACTTGTTCGATTGCAGCCTCCAAGTTTGCACGATATTCGCCTTCAAGTGCCTCTCTCCAACCTAACTTGATCACGGCCTCCAAGTCCATCTCCAAACTCGCTCGATCACGGCCTCCATGTGTATCTCCAAACTTGCTCAATTAGGGCCTCCATGTTTGCACGATCATGGCATCCAAGTGCATCTCCAAACTCACTCGATCACTGTCTCAGAGTGTATCTTTGAGTTAACTCAATCGTCATTTTCAGGCGCACCTCAAAGTGCTCTCAAGAACCGCCAAGAGTCAGTCCAGATATACCGTGTAGATGGGTAGCTATAAAGATACATACATACATTGATGAGAATAAAAACTGAATACATGAGTTTCAAAAATCGTTGAACAATAAGTATTAGCTATGACTTCCAGGCGCACCAGTAGCATTCCCAAAGAAGATGTTGCTTTTCCCAGACTACTCTACTGTGATTCGAGGGGCTCCCAAGATTGTCATTGGTGCTTCCAGACTTGTCGTTGGCGCTCCCATGCTTGTCATTGGCACTCCCAGGTGCACCCAAAGTTCTCTCCAGCGCTCTGAGAAGTTCCCAAAGTCATCACAATAACTCCCATGGTACTCCTGTACCAGTCATCACAGATTCCAGTTACTTCGATAGCCATCCGGAATGCCCTCCTATGGTCTGATAATTTCCTGAAATTGACATATCTAAGTTTACACTCCACATCCTCTCAGACACTCCTGGAGTCTTTCAGTGACTAAAATACATTTTGCTGATGTTGCTGTAGAATCCTAAAACAACAGAATATCATGAAAATAGGGTGCCCTTCCAACTGGCATACTGTATTTGGAGATTCATATTTATCCACTATCAGCAACAAACTCAGCTTGAACCCATGTAACTTCAACTGTTGCCACGCACCATGGTCCCAACTCGGTCTTCTATTCAAGATCTGAAAGATTCTGCAATACACTGACAATTCTGTGCCACGTGTTCACCACTTATGTGCTCAAACTAGAGGCATCATAAACTACCTTCAGGGGAGTCATTTTCCGGGGCAATCATGATCAACCCAGTTCTCAGTTTCCATATCCGATCCTGCAAGTTAGTTAGTGACACAACTGTGTTAATGTCTGGAGTTCTTCAGGTGCGTCTGGTTCAATTCTAGGTATGTTGGCTTAAGCCAACCTCCAATTTGTGCATCAATAGCATACTTGGATACGAGTGCTAACATGTGGGAATTGGGGTAATGAAGAATCCATCCAATCCGGTGCACCAGATGCTTCCTGAATCACAACAATTGAGTAGCATCAGCAATATAAATATGAACCACCAACATGTCTTCCAGACTCTTTCCAGACTCGCGTCGAATTGCATCCTGCTTGACTGTGTGTTACTTTGTTGCCCTGTTTTCCTATTGTTCTATTAAACTGTGTACTATATTCACCCTTATATACTTCTCTCTACATTCCCAACTTCACTTCATCAAACATGGAACCTATGGCCAGCCAGGTGAGGAATTACTATTCACAGAAGAATCAAGAAGCACACCTTGAGAAAGCACTTGCACGTGCATTGCAGAAGACAGCCCATTTTCATTGCCTATCAAATGTTTGAACTTCGAACCCAGCTTTCGAGTATAGTGTTGGAGATAGCAAATGTCTGGGCTATAAATTTGATGAAGCAGGATAATAACCATACAGATCGGGAGATCAGTAATGACGAAAGTGAAGACCCTGTAGAGTGCACCTGATTATCCCCTATTGAAGAAGACAATTTGGACATCCGGCAGGAGGACCTACATCTAGACCAGGCGTGCCGTAATAAGACAATACAAACTACACAGGTTGCCCTGCCATAGAAACGGAGCTGGGCCGATACTGACATTGCCTGTACACCACTTCCAAATCTATGACATGCAGTTGGGGCCATAGCACCACCATTGCTCAAACACCAAAAGTCAACCATCAACATATCACGCGATTCTGATGTTGTACAGATGCTCCCACTGGCCAAGGTCAGTGGAGACCACAATGTTCCTCAAACAAGGGTCGGTGGAGATCACAACGTTCCTCAACACCTAATGGCTACTTTTGAGGTAGTGAAACTGTTAACAGAGGCATTCATAGTCACGAAGACTCCCTGGTCAATCCGTTCCGATGAGTAGTACTCGATGGTTGACAATGCTTGGAAACTAGTAATTGAAGTCCAGGATTGTCAGCAGGCATTAGCAGGTGCTCCTGGAGGTACACCATCTGTGTGTCAATTTCCTCGGGATCCATTACTTAAAATCAATCCACAAACCCAAGAAGCTGTAAGTGAATATTCAGTTTTCTGCTTTTCGATTGGACTTATGATGATACTAAACCCCCAAAAATACATAGTCAAAACTAAAGATTAGTACCATTCAATGGCATTTGGCCGATAGAGCTCGTAGAACTGCTGTCCATACTTCCCGTTCGGATTTTGAATTGGAGACTGAGCTTTGAATACAAAATAAGGAGCATCTGCTTGACGATACTTATCTCTTGAATGTCATCGATAATAAGTAATCAGACTTTCCGCGGATGGAAGTGCTGGACTTAATCTACCATCAGTTTTTCTTTACTGCCAATAGCTTGGGGCGACAACTGACCATATCACAGTTCTTTCAACCTCTAACACTGCAGACATTAGCGCTTGTGGCCGCAGCTAGTCATTTTATGCTGTCGGAGTATACCACTGGAAAGAAGGTTACACTTATGTTTTCTGAAGATGATTATCAAGGTAAATTTCACCCTTCCATGGTGATTGATTGTATCACTGCAGATGCTATTGCACTCATCACATTTCACATGGTGCGGCTGCTTCATAACCCCCCCTCCCAAATGTTGCTCCTCCACTATAATAGATACTCCTTAATCCCCGTCGACACTCCTCAATCTCTGTCGGCACTCCTTAATCCCTGCTGGCACTCTGCAAATCCTGTTGGCACTCCTCAATTCCCGTTTGCGGTCTGCAATCCTCATTGGCTCTCGTCAATCCCCATTGGCGCTCCTCAATCACCTCCGTGCTCCGCAGTCTGGATTGGTGCTTTGATATTTCATTCAGTGCTCTGTACTGCCTTTTCTATCTGTGCTACTCCTGTTGGATGGCCGCGCCTCAATCGCCTCCTTGACTTCGATTAGGAGTGCCTCTATTTCATTCCTGACTGTTTACGTCCCTCCACTTGTGGCACTGCTCAGCCTGGAAGGAGAACTCTGCTGAATAGGCGCTCCTCAATTCCCATCGGCACTCCTTGGCCTGGATTTGCACCCCTCAGTTTCATTCTGCACTTCTCCATCACCATCAGCACTCCCCTTGCCCACCTCGCATGCTATGTCAGACACTCTTCCTTTCTTTGTGGCACACCTCTTTTTCCCCCACATTCATCATATTGCCTTTCAAACTCCATTTTGATTCACCGCAAGCTAACCTCAATCCCAAACTGTTTATATATCACAAATCAAGCCAAATGACATTAGAATTCAATTTCACCAACTCGCCACACCCGAATTATTGGGAAATACAAGGAGCACCTCTAGCTTCTTTGCGCCACTGCTAAATTGTGTGTTCCTGTGTTTGTCAGCCCTGATGAGCTGGGCAATATAGTGGATGACATTGAGACTTTGTTCGATTGATATCATCCCGATTCCTTAGTTGAGTTATTGCTTTGGTTTTACCTACTTTCATTTTTGAATCACTTGCCATTTTCTTTGGTTTTTTCTGAATGTAGCGATGCAAACAATTGAATGTTGATGAGATGCTGGGTACTATAGTATGATATAGAAGTTGATAATGAACAATGATCTATGAATCATATGTGGAGGGTATTCTTATTGCTCATGGGCATTCTGAGAATCCCAGACAAAGCGTGCAGTCCTTCGAATGAATATCCATAAGAATCTGGTATCTCCCAGAGTTAGTTTGGGATTCCCGCATTAGGTTGGCGACAGTTCCAGGTTCTCCCACTGTTTTCACAACCGCTCCGATGGTGCTCCCATACCAGTCATCAGAGATCCCATTTACTCTGATGGCCGGCAGGAATGCTCTTCTAAGGTCTGGTTCTCTCCTGAAATTGACACTTCTAAGTTTACACTCCGCCTCCTCTCACACACTCCTGGAGGCTCGCAGTGACTAAAATACATTTTGCAGATGTAGCAGTTGATCTAACTTTATTGGTCGGGGTGAAACTGACTTCACTGGGAGCAAGCTGGTAGTGGTGGATCTGGCTGGTAGGGGTGATACTGCCTTTGCCAGTAGTGGTGAATCTGGCTTTACTGATAGAGGTAAAGCTGCATTCGCTGGTATCACAGGATATGGACTCACTGGATGCATACTGGTTCAGGTGGATGTGACTTTGCTGGTAGCAGAGGATCTGAATTTTATCAGCAAAATGTATCTTAGTTACTGAAAGCCTTCAGGAGTGTTTGAGAGGATGTGGAGTGTAAACTTAGAAGGATCAATTTCGGGAGAGTATCAGACCCTAGGAGGGCGTTCTGGACCGCCTTGGGAGTAACTGCGATCTCTAAAGACTGGTAGTACAGTACCATGCGAGTGATTCATTAGCAAATTGTAATTCGGTCCGGAAGCCATATGGAAGCCTCCCAGACACTCCAGTAGACCTCGCCAGGGCTTCTAAGTACTTCCAGATGTTTCCAGCCCCTCCTGGAGCTTGGCAAATTGTTCTCAGACTCTGCAAGAGCATTCTGAGGTGCTCCTGAAAGCACCTGCAGTGATGGTGGTGTATTCAGGATGCTACTAAATTTGACTATTTGAATAGTTAAATTTTGGAGCTGCTGAAACCTCTGTGCAGGTCTGCGGGAGACTTCGAAAGCAACTAGGACCTCTGCACAAGCTCTGTGGGGGACATGATGCTGTATTCTCACACCAGTAGTCTTAGGGTTCCATAACCACGAGGTATTTCATCGATCATATTGGTCTGTTACAGTCTTAAAATTTGCTACATTATAATATGGCATGTCTTATTGAAGTCTCTCTATATGTATACATATGGAGATACAGGGATAATGGAGATGGACTCAGCGACAGGCAGTATAGATTTGGAATATCCCAGGGTAGATAGACATCATCTCAATATACGAAATACACACTCTTTGTATCCCAGCTGTTGTTCTCATGCACTCTTGCTGAGCGTTTGGAGATCCATGCAATTTTTGTGGTTCATCATGGCCGGTTAACCATTCATATCCTCTCACCCTCTTCCTATGCTTCTCAAGCCAGAACTGCTCTTTCTCACGAACTGCCATCGGATGCCATGTAAGTTGCAGCGGAGTGTTGATGATGAGCTGCCTGCTCTCCAGCTCCAGCATTTCACCACACCGTGATCATTTGAACTTAGAGATAAACTCCAATGCCGTGATTGAGCAAGTTTGGAGATACACTTGGAGGCCATGATCATGCCAACTTGGGGGCCAAAATCGAGCCAGTTTGGAGATACACTTGGAGGCTGTGATAGAGCGAATTTGGAAATGCACTTGGAGGCTGTGAACGAGCGAGTTAGGTGATGCACTCCACGGATGTAATCGAGCAAGTTTAGAGATGCACTTGGAAGGCCATGATCATGCGAACTTGGAGGACATAATCATGGGAGTTTGGAGATACAGTTGGAGGGTGTGATCGAGCGAAATTGGAGATACACTTGGAGGCATTGATTGAGTGAACTTAGGGATGCACTCCCAAATCGTGATTGAACAAGTATGGAGAAGCACTTGGAGGCCATGATCGAGCGAGATTGAAGCAGTACTTGGAGGCGATCAATCTGGAGGCGGCAGTTCGGGAGGGAGGCACCATGGGAGCTGAGACTCAATTCATTGGTTAACTCGTTATTGTGGGAATGTAGAGAATTGAGTACAACATGGTTTGCCGAGAGATGAGAGACTGGCTGGGAGCGGGATACAGTCAGTGTTGGGGTGATGCAGTACGTGGTGTATACAGTACTCAGTGTATGCTGTACTAGGTGTTTGCTGTACTTGGTGTATACTGTACTTGGTGTATGCTGGAATTAGTGTATGCTGTACTTGGTGATAACTCTTGATCATAGCATGGAGAGATAGAGATGGATGGCTTAACTTCATATTCTTAGGTGATGGTAGAGTTGAGGTTGAGAAAGAGAGAGATGAGAGGGGATGGGACAAATGATGATGAGAAACTGGAACTTAAGAAAATTTTGTGTGCAAGTCAATTCACCATCCCTGATACAGCAGGTATGAGTCCAGATCCGGTGTATATTTACACCAATATGAGGTCTTCCCAACCCAATCAGGCTAGTGATACTCTTGATTTCTCATATCCGCTTGTATCCTCCACATTGTTCTCAACTTTATCCCCATCTCTTTCTTTCTTGTCCCCAACTGTTAGGGGTTGTCCTTAACAAGTGATAATGATACTGGATTATCAATACAGAATGCATACATATCTATGATATGCATAACACCTATGCATGTATTATCCAAGTGGTCAGTATTATGCTCTTTAGCGGGAGTTCATAATAGTCGCACAAAGAGTATGGTCATAAAAGCCATAATGCTGGTAGATCCATCTATGTTCACTGCTGGATACTCTGCGGGACATGCAAGAATTCCATGCACGGCAGTTGATAGTCGATATGCAATTACGAGGACTCTTCACTTCTACCCGTAATGGGCTGGATACAGTGGGACATATTCAGATCAGGGAAATAGTCTCGACATTAGCAGGACGTAACTGAGGGATTAATGACGTAGGCACTGGCATAGAGCGAATACTACTCATTGGCTTGAGCAGTCTGGATCGCAATGTAAACTTGTATCGGATACGAGCTTACGCATCAATAATCTACGTTGGCATAGTATTGGTTGGTTGCCAATTGAATCTATGACGCAATTAAATAACTCATCTGCATGAGGGATTTAAGAGGCGATAAGCATTACCAACTTGGTTGGTAAATGTTCTGACTACCGACTTGTACGATTGTGATGGGATAAAGATAAGTCTGTTGGCTTATGCGATGGATGGCCTGATTGGTCAGGAGCGTAATGCTTTCAAACTACATTGCGTAAAGCACAATGAGAAGTCTTGGTTATCGCAGCTAGGCGTGGGGGCCTGGGACCTTGCTATAAATAGACAGCAGTGTCGCAAAGGAAGTGAAGGAAGGAAGCAGCGATCAACAGTCAACACAGAGCACCAAAGACGAACTTCAAATATTATGAAAAATTCTATCTATTGCAAACATTACTTCTCTAATTTATACCCGTAATTGGGCTACGTATGCCTGGACATCAGTATACACCAGCCGAGTACGCACTACAACGGATAGTAGAGAGTTTCGGCAATTTATGTTGCGAATTGGCGGAGAACCATTTAACCCACACCTACACTGTGGTGTTTCGTTTTTGCCAACTCGAGAATATGGACTACCAGGTGCTGAGATATCTAAACACCGGTGCGCTAACATTCTAGGAATTTTCCGAACAGTAGTTACACAAAGGAGAAATGTAATCTTCGTGTATATCGGAGACGGTCAATGGCACCATTTCAATGTCGAAAGTTTATAGTCTGCGGCCCGAGAATTGGAAGCTCTTGCATACGGGTAAGAGGTTGAGTTTTAGGATAAGATGAGGAGAGAAATAGTTTCTTAGATAAGTGGCTGTACTTAGATTCAATAAATATTGTATTGATTATTGGGATCTAAACACCCCTGTAACAACAACTCTAACATCATCGCAGAACACAAAGTTAAGTCATCCCTCTCTATCTCTCCATGCCATGATCATGAGTTGACAGTGAGTATAGCATACACCCAGTACAGCATACACCCAGTACACCATACACCCAATACAGCATACACCCAGTACAGCATACACCCAGTACAGCATACACCCAGTACAGCATACACCCAGTACAGCATACACCCAGTACAGCATCCAGGCAAGATTGTTTATCTTCCCTTCATTCTCATAATTACGAGTTGACCACTGAATGTAGCTTCAGCTTCCAGCTTACCTCTCTACACGATCGACTGCCATCAGCCATCCCTCCATAGGAGCTTCAAGGCAAGGTCACCTTGTCACATTCCCATGGTTGCAAGTTAAGTAACTGATGAATAGAGTCTCAGCACCTGGTGCACCGTCCATCAAACAACTCCAAGTACTCATCCAAACTCATCCTATCATGGCCTCCAGCTGCATCTGCTAACTTGCTCCATCACGGCCTGCAAGTGTATCTCCAGACTCGCTCGATCACAGCCTGCAACTTCGCACAATCATAGCCTCCAAGTGCGTCTCAAAACTTGCTCAATCACAATCTCGGAGTGCATCTCTAAGTTCACTCGATCATGGGCTTCAATTGTATCTCCAAACTCGCTCTATCACACCCTGCATATCAGTTTCCAAACTCGCTCGATTGCGGCCTCCAAGTACACACATTTGCAGTGTCCTAGTGTATCTCCAATCTTGCTTAATTACTGCCTCCAAGTTCATTTCCAAACTCACTTGATTATGGCCTCGGAGTGTATCCCTGTATTTAGTCGATCTTCATTTTCAGGCGCACCTCGAATTGCTATCAAGCACCACCTGTAGGCAGTCTAGATATACCATGTGTAGATGGGTTGCTATATAGATACATAGATGAGAATACAAACTGAATAGATGAGTTTCAAAAATCATTGAACGATAAGTAGTATCTATGATTTCCAGGTGCACCAGTAGCATAGCCAAAGAAGATATTATTTTTCCCAGACTACTCTACTGTGATTCGAGGTGCTCCGAGGCTTGTTGTCAGTGCTCCCAGGCTAGTCGTTGGCACTCCCAAGCTTGTCACCGGCACTTCCAGTTACTCTGAAGGCTAGCAGGAATGCCCTCCCAGGGTCTGATACTATCCTAAAATTGATGCATCGAAGTTTACACTCCACATCCTTTCACATACTCTTTGAGGCTCTCAGTGATTAAAATACATTTTGCTGATGTATACAATTGTATATGATCGAGGGCTGAGGTAGGAAGCCAATGAAGGATCCTGTAACTAATATACAAATATCTCCGTATAGGGATATAGTCTTCTGGAAGACATTAAACACATACAATTGGAGAAATCTTCTTCTAGAGGAAAGTCTGTATGAGATTTCGAGAACTCTGGATGGATATTAGTTTGATTGAACCATAATCTACAATTACTCCTGTTTTCTTATTTGGTGAGAATATTCTTAAAAACCAACATGGCACCACATCAGTAAAAGAAAATTACATCCAGGCGGAATGGCTCCATCAAAGTGGACGCGGTCCATCAGAGCCGTTAGAGACATCCTGGTGGCAGCATACCCCACACCCGGCGTTAATACCACGCATTGCATTGCATATCGCCCTCCCATCACAGTTTCACAGTTTCTTCTCGCTCTGTCAGTCTCCTATTTTAAACGCACTCTGTGGCATTGAGGCCAACCGTGACCATACGTCGGAATGGGCTCATGGGGTACACGCTTGCATTGGAACTGGAATGCAATGGGTGACGCTGCAAAAACCTCTCCTCACATTCCTTCTACCTGCGCACAAAATGCAATTCTCTCTTTACTAATTATACACATCATTCTAAGTTGCCATATCTATGTGGCTATTGACAATCCATCGCTCATTCTGTCCGTCTTCTGTCTTACTACTAGTACCTATCTCTGGAATTACGTGCGCACAGCTGACAACGTTTACCACAATGAAATGTGCAGAGAGACTGCTGCCGGTGCTTTTTTCACTTGTACCAATTTCGAGAAAGGATCAAAAGTTGTCCGAGTTTTCAGGTATTGTGGTGCGCGCCAGGGCTAACCAGTACTCAACAAAATCTCAATCCTTGTTCAGGAGCTTGATTTTGAATAGTTGTTGCAGTTGCCATGGGAGACGACCATTCAGCACACCATAACATCTCCCTGAGCATTGCTTTAGCCACACCCAGTCGTTCCGTCAGTCCCCTCTGCGCCAGCTCCGGCTCCCTGTGCATCGACACATCTGTGATCTGCGTTCACCTTCTAAACCCTCAACTTGAACCTAAATACATTGCGAAATACAGAGCTCCAATGTGTGCAGTTGTTTATTCGATATATACGTCTTGTTATGACTCCTAAGCTTGAAAAACTCCCCCATGCCGCTTTATATTGCCACACGGTGTGTTACGTTCTGCGTATTGTCGAGTAATACTCTGAAGTCTTTGATCATAGCATCAGGATGCTTTCCATCATGGCAGTTTTGGGGTCCCATGAATTTGGGCTTCGCATATGGCTGGGAGCACAGGGGGGCAGCCAGATCTGTGCCAGAAGGGAGGACTTTGCAGGTGGCCACGCTGTTCTCTCGATGCTGAGCGAGGGCTTGGAGATTGAGCTCTCTCATTTGGAAGCAGAGAACGCAACGCTGACAGGTAAATTACTTGCGGCAGGTAGTTGAGAATGTAATTGCAGGCGTTTCCACCGTCCTTGAGATTCTGTTACGGGGGTGCTTATCGCTAAGTAACTCAACACATGAGAACTAGGTACACCGCCGTAGATTCTATTTCTTAAAATACTCAAGTAATGTATCTCTGGGAATTGCTCGCAACCGATTCTCCTGCTTCTTAGTTAAGGGCTTCACTTTGACTCTGCCTGACCTTACAACGGATAGAGGGTCATATTTCCCTTGTCACCGTAGTGCTCGCTGCTCTCGGCCTGAATACACAGGTATCTCCTCGGTATCGGGTACAGTAGAAGCTGGCTGGGGCGCTCTGCTCTCCTTCAGGTCCTGGCTGCGTTCCCACCTATTTCGAAGTTTCTCTGATCTCAGGGCAAATCGTTCAGCAAGATCCATTATCTGCTCAGCTCCGAAATCCTCTGTAGGAGCGTCGATTGTCACAGATATGTTTTGGATCTCTGGCACTATAGGTATTCCTTCTGAGTGTACCTTTGTTAGGCCGGATTCTTCAAGTCCGACGCTTGCCTGTTTGTCGAGATTATCAATGAATATAACTAAGCCTTCCTGCAATCCAGTAATGGAGGCTATCCACCAAACGCACTGAGCTACAAAGATGTAATAATTATCCCGAGCCTAAAATATAATCTTTTCTAAGACGTATATAATAACATCATTGTCGGTTTCAAATGTAATAGTCATCCATTGGTGCATATCGGCAACTCTCAGTGATCGTATGTTAAGGTGCGGGGCTGCCGCTACACAAAGCTAAGAGATTTTGTAGTGTATAATAATAGGTATAGGTATCAAAAAAACGCATTAATAAATAAGGATATTTCTCCGCTGGTAGGTATCGTTCATTTTCCTTTCAAGTCCGACACCCCCTACTTATTGCTGGAACAATATGATCTCTTTATAGTCACTCGGAACTCTCTCCAGACTATGATTTAATGTCTTCATGATAGCCATGTAACTTTGCGCCTTACATTCATACAATGTGCCTGTCGGAGGTGGCCACGCATCCCTTTGGTTATCGTGTTTATGCATGATATCATATCAGACCATTTAATCAGACCATAACTTCAACTTTGACATCTCGCAATCGTATGATTTTCGGTAGTTGGAACATACAACCAATTCCCCATAATGATTATGCCTTATCGCAATTAATAACCTTCCCCCATGGTTATTAATTCTTGCGTCATAGATTTAATCGGCGACCAACTAATACTATGCCAACGTAGAACTAGACGAATTTGCCACCAATGCTAATCAAACCAATAACTAGTGTTTGCTTCAGGCAATTGCCAACATCATAATTCCCTCAGTTAAGTCATGCTTAGGCCAATACCGAAACGTGCTTCACCGAGTCCTATCCCATTACAGGTAGAGGTGAAGAGTTCACTTACTCACATATTGACTAACAACTGCCATGCATATAACAATGAATGTCCCGCATAGTTTCTAGGAAATGAAAGAAGATAGAAACCACTAGCACTGCCGATGTACATGAACATCTCAGTAAGGCTTAGTAGTTGCAGGAACTCTTGCCAGCCACGGCTGTCTGCAATCTCCTCGCGACTAGCATGAACCCCTGCTAAGGAGCATACTACTGATCTGACTTGAACATCTTGCATAGGTGTAATGCATGCGACTGTGTAACACCGGCAGATCCACCCTAAGTCCTAATCAATAAAAGCCCTTAATGACTTCTGGACTAATAAAGAGAAGAATGATTAAAGCTTCACTCAGGATGCGTAGAAGGATTACCACCCAAAGTAACAAGGTAACTGTTCCATTCTCTGCTTCTGAAAGATAGTATCAACCAAAGAGTATCGTCTTATGCTATCAATATGCTGGAGCACACGATTCAAGAGTATCCTACCCAGAATATTCTCCGAACTAACACACTATCATGTCAGTCCTCTGACTCCCTTCGGACTCAAGAGTATCGGCCCAGGAACCGGCATGTATACCCAAGGACTGACTGCCCTCAAGTAAAACGAATCCAAGTATCGACTTGTTTTATTTGAAACAGCAAAGTAGTTTTGCCTCAGCACAAGGAGTATTGCCAACTCAAGAGTATTCTTTAAAGCTCCACGTTATCGGGCTGGTTCTCCGGACTCAAGAGTATTGTCTTGCTCTCCTCCTGATCAACGACTTGCTTCAACGAAGGTACTAGGGATAATGAAGTATACAGAGTGATGGGTTATCCGTGATATAGAACTGAAGAATAACGTACAACTCTGGACTTCAATAGAGAAGTATCCTCGTTGACTTCAATACAGAACTAATCGATAACAAATGGGAATAAAGTTAAGCCTTAACCTCCAGGTCGAGAAGGTCAATAGGTATCCGTAGATAGATCTGAATGTAGATTGTATGTTCAATAGTAGATTATCACTATCCTTCCTGCATGTCGGTATCGCTGATATATATCAGCCTGTGACACCCTTAACAGTCCGAAGACTGCGAAAGCCTGTTTCGGAGTTCTCATACATAACTGCATTATCATCCTTGCCTTCTACCATTGATGGTCGAGTTCTAACTCACATGACTATTGACTATGTCATCAAGGTATTATGCTCGTAATGCGACACTACAGCTATTGCCGATAACTCGTATGAATACGAGCTTATCTGGAGCCAATTATTAACAAATAGGTTCATGTCACCAAGAGCCAGTGAAAGTGCCCTCTCATATACCCACCGGGTACGCAACGGTTTAATGATTGCGGCAAACGACACAACCCCTAATTTGACTATACTTTACTGGAGCCATACATACAGTATTCTGCAACTGAGTTGTTTTGCCATGTATTGAACGGAGAGTATCGCATACCACTCAGGACATATGAATCGTAAATCCCATTCGCCACAGACCAAGAAGGTGTGGTTGAAATAAGGGTTGACTCGTATAAGTCCATCAGCAAAATGTATTTTAGTCACTGGAAGCCTCCAGGAGTGTCTGAGAGGATGTGGAGTGTAAACTTGGATGCGTCAATTTCAGGAGAGTATCAGACCCTAGGAGGGCATTCCTACCGGCATTCAGAGTAACTGGGAGCACCGGAGACTAGCCTGGGAGCGCTGACAGCAAGCCTGGGAGCACCTGGGAGCGCTGGCGACATGTCTGGGAGCACCTCGAATCACAGTAGAGCAGTCTGGGAAAAACAACATCTTCTTTGGGAATGCTGCTGGTGCGCCTGGAAATCATAGCTACTGTATTCAGTTTGTATTCTCATCTATGTATCTATGTATTTATGTATCTATATAGCTATCCATCTACACACGGTATATCTGGACTGGCTGCAGGCGGTCCTTGAGAGCAATTCTAGGTGCGCCTGAAAATGACGATCGAGTGAACTCAGAGATACACTCCGAGGCCGTGATGGAGCGAGTTTGGAGATGCACTTGGAGGCGGTACTCGAGCGTATTTGGAGATACACTTGGAGGCCATGATCGAATGAACTGAGAGATGCACTCCGAGATCGTGATCGAGCGAGTTTGGACATACACTTGGAGGCCGTGATCGAGCGAGTTAGCAGGCCGTAATCGTGCAAGTTTAGAGATACACTTGGAGGCTGTGATCGAGCGAGTTTGGAGATGCACTTGGCAGCCGTGATAGAGCGAGTTTGGAGATGCACTGGGAGGCCGTGATCGAGTGAACTCAGAGATGCACTTGGAGGCCGTCATCGAGCGAGTTTGGAGATGCACTGGGACGCCGTGATCGAGTGAACTCAGAGATGCACTTGGAGGCAGTAATCGAGCGAGTTTGCAGATGCACTTGGAGGCCGAGATCAAGTTGAACTCAGAGATGCACTTGGAGGCCGCGATCGAGTGAGTTTGGAGATGCATTTGGAGGCCACAATCGTGTAACTCAGAGATGCACTTCGATGCCGTGATCGAGCGAGTTTGGAGATGCACTTGCAGGCCATGATCGAGCAAGATTGGGGGAGTACTTGGAGGCGGTCAATAGGAGGCGCGCCGGGTGCTGAGACTCTATCCATCAGTTAGTTAACTCGCAACCGTGGGAATATGATAAGGTGACTGTACCATTGAGCTCTCATGGAGAGCTGGCTGGTGGCGGTCGATTTTGTAGGGAGGAACGCTGGAAGCTGAAGCTACATTCAGGGGTCAACTCGCAATCGTCAGAATGAAGGGAAGACAGACAATCTTGGGATAATGCAGTACTCGCTGGATGCAGTGCTCGGTGTATGCTTTACTCGGTGTTAACTCATGATCATGGCATGGAGAGATAGAGAGGGATGATTCAACTTTGTGTTCTGCGATGATGGTACAGTTGTGGACGAGAAAGAGAGAGATGGGGGATGAACATGAGAACGATATGGAGAATAAGAGCGGACATGGGAAATCCCGCGTACGACTTGCCCAATTGGGTTGGGAAGACCTCGTATTGGTGTAATTACACGCCGGATCGGGACTCTTACCTGCCGTATCGGGGATTGATAATTGACTCGCATACGAAATTCTATTAAGTCCCAGTTTCTTGTGATGATTTCCCTCGTACCCTCTCATTTCTCTCTTTCTTGTCCTCAATTCTACCATCACCTCAGAACACGAAGTTAAGTCATCCCTATCTACCTCTCCATGCAATGATCATGGGTTAACACCGAGTACAGCATACACCGAGCGCAGCATACACCGAGCACTGCATCATCCCAAGATCGACTGTCTCCCGCTCCCAGCCAGTCTCTTATCTCTCGGCGGACCTAAATATACTCAACTTTCTACATTCCCACGATTACCAGTTAACCAATGAATAGAGTCCCAGCTGCCGTCACACCTCTCTCCCGATCTACTGCCTCCAGATCGACCACCTCCAAGTACTCCTCCAATCTTGATCGATCATGGCCTCCAAGTGCATCTCCAAACTCGCTCGATCACGGCCTCCAAGTGCATCTTTGAGTTTCACGATCTCGGCCTCCAAGTGCATCACCAAACTCGCTCGATCTCGGCCTCCAGGTGCATCTCTGAGTTACACAATCTCCAAACTCGCTTGATCACGACATCCAAGTGCATCTCTGAGTTCCATTTGATCCCGGCCTCCAAGTGCATCTCTGAGTTACTTGATCTCGACGTCCAAATGCATCTCCAAACCCGCTCGATCTCGGCCTCCAAGTGCATCTCTGAGTTCAACTCGATCTCAGCCTCCAAGTGCATCTCCAAACTCTCTCGATCACGGCCTCCAAGTGCATCTCTGAGTTACACAATCTCCGCCTCCAAATACCTCTCCAAACTCGCTCGATCTCGGCCTCCAAGTGCATCTCTGAGTTACACGATCTCCAAACGCGCTCGATCACGACCTCCAAGTGCATCTCTGAGTTCAACTTGATCTCGGCCTCCAAGTAGATCTTTGAGTTACTCGATCTCGGCCTCCAAATGCATCTCCAAACCCGCTCCATCACGGCCTCCAAGTGCATCTCTGAGTTCAACTCGATCACGGCCTCCAAGTGCATCTCTGAGTTACTCGATCTTGGCCTCCAAATGCATCTCCAAACCCGCTCGATCTCAGCCTCCAAGTGCATCTCTGAGTTCAACTCGATCTCGGCCTGCAAGTGCATCCCCAAACTCGCTTGATCGCAGCCTCCAAGTACATCTCACAGTTCACACGATCACGGCCTCCAAGTGGATCTGTAAGTTCTCTCAATCAAGCATTTCCAGGTGCCCCTGCGATCATGCTTCAGTACCGTCTACAGCCACATTGGCCGTATGTATATATATAGAGTGACTTAGATAGATAATACATGCCATATTATGATGTAGTGAATCTTGTGACTGTAACAAAGACGAATCTGATACACGAAATGCCTTGTGGTTATGCAACCCTATGAACCATTGCTGTGAGAATATGGCACTAAGTCTCCTGCAGAGCTGCGCAGAGGTCTCAAGCTGCTCTCGAAGTCTCCGCAGACCTGTGCAGAGGTCTCAGCTACTCCAAAATTTGACTATCCTATAAGTCAAATGTCGTAGTATCCTGAATGCACCTCCAGAACTGCAGGTGCTTTAAGGAGCACCTGGGAATGCTCTTGCAGAGTCCGAGAGCACTTTGCTTCGCTCCAGGGGGGCCTAGGAGCATCTGGAATTACTTGGGAGCACCGGTGAAGTCTACTGGAGTGTCTGCGAGGTTTGCATGTGGCTTCCGGACCGATTTACATGTTGCTGATGTCCATTCTATTGACAGGACTCCGATAGATCAATCATTGGTTACTAAATTATTTCATATATCACTCTGCATATCTCGAGATGCTGTAGTGGTTTGATTCTGGCAACATCTTATCTCATAAGGAATGAACAATTGGAGCATGAGAGAATCGTCATTTGTTTGGCGACTAGGAACAAGGTTTCCTGCTAATAAAGAATTAACTATTGACAATAGAGATCCTACGACCAGTACTGATCTAAAGATGATACACATCCTATTTGGGCTCGGCTTGATCGCTGTCGTTGGTCTATTGATATGAAGGTAGGGTAATGGAGCTATTATCAATGGGTAAACAATTCCAGAAGGTTGATCCATTTAAGAAATCCGAGTGATAATTTATGAATCCAGATCGAGTATCCATATTTCGATCGTCGAGTGATCCTGTATGATCCTGGAAGTATACCTGTAACACCAAAGTCGTAACAGACTGTCTCAAGTATCATTATCACTGTAACATGAAGAACCCCTAACAGATTCATTTTATGTGCTTGTTGATATCTCTCGGCAGATTACTGGTGCATGGCTCCGTATGAACAATTTTGTTCGACCCAGTGAGACAACAACTGGATCTTCAGAAAGTTGAAGTCAACATCTAACTCCTTGGAAACATCTATCTCGTGGCTGATATAATCCCGCAAGGCATTCTTTTTGCACCGCGTCTTGGACGGCATCCAAGTTTCAGCATTTCTTTCCTCGTCTATCTTTCTCTTCTTCACGAGCTCAGTTCCCAGGGCATTGGCTGTAGCCTTCACCTCTTTTCCGGCTCACCCAAGTAAGAAAACATCTCTGAAGGTGTGAAAACGACACAAGGTGTCTTCCATGTAGCTCAATGTTGCATCATTGTGACATTTATATTGAGCATACATATAGAATTCTAAGGATGGCCGTGTGCACTCAATAGAGTGATTGAATATGGGATGCTGAGCAGGGCTTCCTCCTCATAGAGACTGGGTTACAACTCCAATCAGGTACTGGTTCATTTCCTTCATCTCCTTCCCATTCCATTGAGAAACTTCCTCATATGACATAGTTTTTGGTGTCAGGTTGTGGTAAGCAGGCACGGATAACCATATTGCATTGTACTTGTCGAGCGGTTTGTGCGTCTTCATGAAGTGGAAAATCCACTTCTGGAGGTGGTCAAGCATGCCAATCTGCATTGTATGGAGAAGGTTGGGCTTTGGGAGGTTGCTCACAATACAGGGACTATGTCGAAACACGTTGAATCCTTGGTGAACATGGTGCGACGAGAGATCAGCATTGGCTGCCCTGGTGCTGGCCTTGTTGAGCATTCGATATTGGTTGTGATCCCGCCGGGGGTGTTGCTTGTCAGCAGGGACATAATTTCCAAGTTCGTTTTTTGGGGACTGGCACCAAAAACAGACACGCCACTCAAGATGATGTAGATCGCTATACTCAGGTCAATCTGCAAGCCATGTTGCTGAAACCAGTTTGGAACACCTGAAATTGCCATCCAGACAGACAATGTTGTAATACCTGCTCTCGGCACTGGGATTTTGTTTAAAGGTGAGAGGATGGAGTATCCGCCGGAGTATCTCGTTCCGCACCGCTCAGTGTGTTTGCCGCTGCACATCTAGCCGCTTCGGAGGAATATTCAGGTTCCTGATTGGAATTGGCAGAAGAGAGACCATTACGATGCTGTGCATTGAGGGCATCTGGTGGATCTTCGAAGATAGATTGCCAATTGTCATATATACAGGCCACTGTTTCTTGTCGCCAGCAAAATTTGAGAGATGCGTTCCGACAGACATCAAGGTCAAGGGAACCAGTGTATCCCCCACTCTGAGCGTTGACTTGACATCAGTTAGCATGTCATCATGCTTGGGTATCTCTCCTTACCTGTGTCTCCCACCACCAGTCAGCAGTGTGCATTTCAGTATAGAGGCGTTTCGGTGGCGTATCGCTGTTGAAGCAATGCTGAGGGGTGTAACTATGATGTTCGGCGTACGCTGGCTGCCGCATCAACCATCTCATACTTTTGATAATATCTTGACTCCAGTATTTGATAGGGCGTTGGTGATTGTCATTCCATCTCATATCCTCGAGAGTGTGTAGTTCTCACTCCCCGCGAGCCAGATCATCTGGCATTCTAGTCACGAGATTCTGGACGTGATGCCCGTTTTTGAAGCTTGGGAAACGAAGAATGGTGTTTTCTTCCTTCAGCACGTTGTCATGGTATGTCTTCATGCCCTTCTTCGTGATCCCACACTGGATATATTTGTACTCTTCACGCATCGCTAATGGGTAGTAGGGATTGTTTTGTAGGTTCGTCTCCAGGCAACCCTGAGCATCGCATTCCCGTACTAGGTCAGCAATGTAATTGCTCAGCAGAGCACTGGCACCGGGGTATGTAGTGTCAGCAACAGGTCCAAATTCCCGGTTCGGTTCCGGGTCCGGTTCTAACCAGCAACTGGCCCGTTGCAACGGGTTTCCACACAAAACCCGCTCCTCAAAAGTCAACATTGCTTGCTCCAATTAAGTATTGGAGTTCTCATCGTATCGTGACATAATCTATACGTGAAATATGTAGTTCAATGAGCTCTTTGATCTCCCATTGTCCGATTTGCAATTGGACTAATTGTCGTGGAGTCACGATGGAAACCCGGTCATTTTGGCGTGATTTTCAGCTTAATTTCAGTCACTCGATGAACATTGAGTCGATCACAAATCTGAGAATGAGAGATGAAATAGAGCATCAATCTGCACATTTCATGTATAGATCATGTTGCAATATAATCTGAATTCAAATAATTAATTGGAGGCAAAGTTGTAGGAATCGTAAAATGGAACGGCGGTCTGGTTCCAACCTGTCCCCAAACCCTGTGGGTACCCCTCTTTTCCGGGTAACAACAAGGACTGGCCCATCCGGTTTGGTTCCAAACCCGGACTGCAGCCGGGTACCCCGCAACTATTGCTAACACTAGGGGTATGGTTCCGTCCGCGGCAGAGGAGGTGGCAGTGGTTGAGACTCCACGTCTGCAAAGTTTTCAAGGTGTTTGAGGTAGGGCAATGAGTCCAAGTCTTCGACTGAATCCTTGTTAGCGTTGAATTCATAACGCTGAGTGGGTTCAACTTGTCGGGGTGTGCTGCGAACAGTCCCATTCTTCTGGTGTGCAACTGGAATGTGTTCAGGATGTTGTAATTTGATATGTTTAAGTCGCCAGCTGTCTGAGGTGAACTTCTTTCGGCATGATAATTTGGGGCAACGAAAAGGGGTCTTCTCTGGCAGTGTCGACAACACGCAAGGAGTTGAGTATTCACTGTAGAATGGGACGAAAGTTGGTGCTGGGACTGCGTAGTCTTGTGTGGGTATAAGCTTATGATACTTGAGAGATTTATTCAGCCTCAACACCATCACAAGGAGGTTTCTTACATGCCAGGAGTTGCAAAAACACTGCATGTGCGATGTCCCATAATACTATGAATAAATACAAAATCAACCCTAAGCAATCCAAAATCCTTGCAACACGTGTAATAATCAATGCCTGAGATAAATAGATTAGAATAAACAAAACGAACAAGCCCACAACCCTAACCCAAACAAACAAAACACCTCCACACGTCTCTTAATCAGTTCCAGAGATGAATAGATTACAGCAAAGGAAACTCACGAGACAAGAACCTGACCTTGACCCGAATGCATGCCTTCTCTGCAATGGGTGGACTGGTTCACTCCTTGCCTGCTGAGCCATCCAGATGCACCTCCGGAAGAGGGATATCGGGGAGAGGGACATGGGGGAGAGGGACATGGGGGAGAGGGACATGGGGGAGAGGGACATGGGGGAGAGGGACATCGGGGAGAGGGACATGGGGGAGAGGGACATCGGGGAGAGGGACATCGGGGAGAGGGACATTAGGGAGAGGGACATTGGGGAGAGGGACATTGGGGAGAGGGACATTGGGGAAGGGGACATCAGGAAGAGGGACATCCGGGACAGGGACGCGGGGAGACTGTCGCCACCTGCCAATTCGCCGAGTAGCTGCTGCTCCACATTGACATCCGAGGTGTTTCCGGCTGCCTCAGCTTCTTGCAGAGTTAGCGCCGCTGCCCGAGGTTTTGGCGGCATCACAAGCCCCAAAAACTCCAGCCTACTGAGGGTATGGGTCTCCGGAGTTCAGGGTCGTGGGAGAGGCTCCGGGGTTAGTGGCCGGAGGTTGTGGCCATGGGGTATGCTCCCGCATCTCCTGGCCTTGCTCAGGTAGCACGGTTGGCTGATCGTCTACCATAGTATCTACATCATCAGCTGATGTGTTTACCATCTCTCCCTGGCTAATCGTCCGAGGTTCTTTGCCATTATCCTTATCCTCATCCCCATCCTCATCCTCATCCTCATCCTCATCCACATCCTCATCCTCATCCTCATCCTCCTTCTCATCCTCATCCACCTCCTCATCCTCATCCTCATCCTCCTCCTCATCCTCATCCTCCTTCTCATCCTCATCCACCTCCTCTTCCTCCTTCTCATCTTCCTTTTCTTCATCTTCCTCATCTTCATCGTCACCATTCCTTTCCATATCCACATCACCGTGTAAATCGAGTCCATCTGGTGCCTCCACATCATCCTCCATGCGCATATCCACATTAGGATCCCGTTCTGAGTCATATTCGCCATCTGACTCGGTAGAGTCAGTATCATCATCTGACTCGGTAGAGTCGGTATCATCATCTGAGGAAATGGACATGGCGGGCGATGTTTCCGGCTCTAAATATACCCGCTCTTGTTAGCCCTCTGTATCCAAGTCTGCCTCTGACATTTCCTTCTACAACTGCAAAACAATGGCACGAGAGATATCATCTCCCCCTGCATCAGCAAAATGTAAATCAGTCCGGAAGCCACACGTAAACCTCCCAGACACTCCCGTAGACTGCACTGGTGCTCCCAAGTAATTCTAGATGCTCCCAGTCCCCCCTGGAGCTAGACAAAGTGCTCTCAGACTCTGCAAGAGGATTCTCAGCTGCTCCTCAAAGCACCTGCAGTTCTGGAGGTGCATTCAGGATGCTACGAGATTTGACTTATAGGATAGTCAAATTTTGGAGTAGCTGAGACCTTTGCACAGGTCTGCGGAGACTTCAAGAGCATCTTGAGACCTCTGCGCAGCTCTGCGGGAGACTTAGTGCCATATTCTCACAAAAATGGTTCATAGGGTTCCATAACCACAGGGCATTTCGTGTATCAGATTCGTCTTTGTTACAGTCACAAGATTCGCTACATCATAATATGGCATGTATTATCTATCTAAGTTACTCTATATATATACATACGGCCAATCTGGCTGCAGACGGTACTGGAGCGTAATCGCAGGAGCACCGGGAGATGCTTGATTGGGAGAACTTAGAGATACACTTGGAGGCCGTGATCGTGTGAACTGTGAGATGTACTTGGAGGCCGCAATCGAGTGAGTTTGGAGACGCACTTGCAGGCCGAGATCGAGTTGAACTCATAGATGCACTTGGAGGCCGAGATCGAGCGGGTTTGGAGATGCATTTGGAGGCCGAGATCAAGTTGAACTCAGAGATGCACTTGGAGGCCGAGATCGAGTAACTCAGAGATCCACTTGGAGGCCGAGATCAAGTTGAACTCAGAGATGCACTTGGAGGTCAGGATCTAGCGAGTTTGGAGATCGTGTAACTCAGAGATGCACTTGGAGGCCGAGATCGAGCGAGTTTGGAGATGCACTTGGAGGCCGAGATCGTGTAACTCAGAGATGCACTTGGAGGCCGTGATTGAGCGAGTTTGGAGATGCACTTGGAGGCGGTAATCGAGCGTATTGGGAGATACACTTGCAGGCCGTGATCGAGTGAACTAGGAGATGCACTCGGATATCGTGATCGAGCGAGTTTGGAGATACACTTGGAGGCTGTTATTGAGCGAGTTTGGAGGCCGTAATCGTGCGAGTTTAAAGATACACTTGGAGGCTGTGATCAAGCGAGTTTGGAGATGCACTTGGAGGCCATGATCGATCGAGATTGGAGGAGTACTTGGAGGTGGTCGCTTTGGAGGTGGTAGATGGGGAGGGAGGTGCGACGGCAGCTGAGACTCTATTCATTGGTTAACTGATAATCGTGAAAATGTAGAGAGTTGAGTACAATCAGGTCCGCCAAGAGATGAGAGACTGGCTGGGAGCGGGAGAGAGTCGATCTTGGGATGATGCAGTACTCGGTGTATGCAGTGCTCGGTGTATGCTGTACTCGGTGTTAACTCATGAACGTTGCATGGAGAGATAGATAGGGATGACTTAACTTCGTGTTCTTAGGTGATGGTAGAGAAAGAGAGAGATTAGAGGAGATGGGGGAAATCATCATGAGAAACTGGGACTTAAGAGAATTCCGTGTGCGAGTCAATTTACCATTCCTGATGCGGCGGGTACTACTCCCGATCCGGCCGGTAAAAACACCGATTCGAGGTCTTCTAAACCCAATCAGGCAAGTCATACCCCTGACTTCTCATATCCGCTCATATCCTCCATATCGTTCCCATCTTCATCCCCCATCTATCTTTCTCTACCATCATCGCACAACACAAAGTTAAGTCATCCCTCTCTATCTCTCCATGCCATGATCATGAGTTAACACCGAGTGAAGCATACACCGAGCACTGCATACACCGAGTACTGCATTATCCCAAGATTGTATGTCTTCCCTTCATTCTGACGATTGCGAGTTGACCCTGAATGTAGCTTCAGCTTCCGTCGTGCCTCCCTACAGAATCGACCGCCACCAGCCAGCTCTCCATGAGAGCTCAAAGGTCAAATCACCTCATCATATTCCGACGGTTGCGAGTTAACTAACTGATGGATAGAGTCTCAGCACCAGGCGTGCCTCCAATCGACCGCCTCCAAGTACTCCTCCGATCTTGCTTGATTATGGCCTGCAAGTGCATCTCCAAACTCGCTCGATCACGGCCTCCAAGTGCATCTCTGAGTTCAACTTGAACTCGGCCTCCAAGTGCATCTCCAAACTTGCTCGATCACGGCCTCCAAGTGCATCTGTGAGTTCACTCGATCACGGCCTCCCAGTGCATCTCCAAACTCGCTCGATCACGGCCTCCATGTGCATCTCTAAACTCGCTCGATCATAGCCTCCAAGTGAATCTCTAAACCCACACGATTACGGCCTCCAAGTGTATCTCCAAACTCGCTCGATCACGATCTCGGAGTGCATCTCTCAGTTCACTCGATCACGGCCTCCTAGTGTATCTCCAAATACGCTTGATTACCGCCTCCAAGTGCATCTCCAAACTCGCTCGATCACGGCCTCGGAGTTTATCTCTGAGTTCACTCGATCGTGATTTTCAGGCGCACCTCGAATTGCTCTCAAGCACCGCCTGCAGCCAGTCCAGATATACCGTGTGTAGATGGGTAGCTATATAGATACATAGATACATAGATGAGAATACAAACTGAGGCTATGATTTCGAGGCGCACCAGCAGTGTTCCCAAAGAAGTTGTTTTTCCCAGATTGCTCTACTGTGATTCGAGGTGCTCCCAGACATGTCGCCGGCGCTCCCAGGTTTGTCGCCGGCGCTCCCAGGTGCTCCCAGGCTTGTCGTCGGCGCTCCCAGTTACTCTGAAGGCCGGCAGGAATGCCCTCCTAGGGTCTGATGCTCTCCTGAAATTGACGCATCTAATTTTACACTCCACATTCTCTCAGACACTCCTGGAGGCTTCCAGTGACTAAAATACATTTTGCTGATGTGGGGTTTGTTTAACAATACCTTTCCTATTACCTTTTCCCTTCCCCTTCCACTTCCCTTTCCCCATCCTCAGTCGCCTTCCATTTCCCCTTCCCATCCCTTGTTCCCTTCCCTTTCCCAGTTCCTTTCTCAACACTCTGTGTGTCCTCCTCCTCACCCTCGTCATCATCATTGTCATTGCCATCGCTAGGACAGCTCCTTCCACCGCTTGGTATTCCAAGATCTGCCCAGATCTCATCATCATCATCTTTGTCAAGTATCTCATCCCAATTCAGTGGTCGAACGGTCAGGAATTCGCCTGGTTTGTACAGCCGGCAGCTTGGCGGCTCAATCTTTGCCCTGAGATCATCGCTACTGTACCAAGAGAAATGCTCACACCTGCGTTTGACCTTCCCCAAGCTGATTGTCTGCAGATTGGAGCGATCAACTTGATCCCCAAATGCACGGCGGTTGTCCCACCTCCAATTGTTCATTTGGTCGCGGATTTTGTCAAACATATGCCCCATCTATCAGCGGAACACAGCCCACCAGTCCTGAAAAGGCGATCTCCTGCTCCTGCCGTGCGGTCACATCAGCTGGAATTGTGAACAGTGGTGAGTTGTGACTGCATCAAGAAAGATTATATCATGAAAGAGGTCCCATGCCCTCTCATCCTTGACACCGCAAACAATGTATATCCGTGTAAAGGCACGTACGCCTGCGCTCGACTCGTAGGCATACGTATGGTAATTGAGTGGATCATGGTTGCACACGTGGACTCGAGTGATTGTAGGTGTAGATGCATAGGTAAGATTATCGCTAGAGAT
>Ga0307514_10000149_pt1 | contig 195637 bp, 187 predicted proteins | sample 16_EM_MG_FD_203088 | JGI IMG/M metagenome (GOLD analysis project Ga0307514, IMG submission 203088) | Populus trichocarpa ectomycorrhiza microbial communities from riparian zone in the Pacific Northwest, United States - 16_EM | ecosystem: Host-associated > Plants > Roots > Unclassified... | reverse complement strand
TTGACGCTCTGTTGACGCTCTGTTGACGCTCTGTTGACGCTCTGTTGACGCTCTGTTGACGCTCTGTTGACGCTCTGTTGACGCTCTGTTGACGCTCTGTTGACGCTCTGTTGACGCTCTGTTGACCCTCTGTGGATGCTCATTGTGGGACATGGTTACAATCTTGTTGCAAGCATTTTTGACTACTAAGGCGGCCGATAGTTCGACTATGAATCCATAATGTAGCACAGCCACTTGATTTTCCAAGATGCAAGGCATAAAATCATTGACACTACATTGACGCTCATTGTTGAAGCATGGTGACAATGTCGTGGAAAGCAGTTTTGCCTAGAATGGCGGCCGATAGTTCGATTATGGCTTCATGTCGCTGCACAGCCCTTGCATTGTCCAGGATGCAAGGTGAAAAGTCATTGATTCTCCGTTGACGCTCATTTTTAGGACATAGTAGTGATGTTGTCACAACTCCTTTCGCCTAGAAAGGAGGCTGGTAGTTCGATGATGGGTTAATGTCGCCGCAAAGCCCTTGCATTTTCCAAGATATATGGCCAAAAGTTGTTAACACTTTGTTGATGCTCACTTTTAGGACATAGTAGGGATGTTTTCGCAACTCCTTTCGCCTGAAAAGGCGGTCGATAGTTCAATTATGGCTGAGTGTTGCTGCACAGCTCCTTTATTTTCCAAGATGCAAGGCCTATAATTGTTGACGCTCTGTTGACGCTCAATTTTAGGACATAGTAGGCATGTTGTCACAACTCCTTTCGCCTAAAAAGGCGGCTGATAGTTCAATTATGACTAAATTTGCCGCACACCTCTTGCATTTTCCAAGATGCAAGGCCTAAAATTGTTGATGCTCCGTTGACACTCATTTTTGGGACATAGTCGCCATGTTGTTGCAACGATTTTCGCCTAGAAAGACAGCCGATAGTATGATTATGGCATACTGTTGCCGCTCAGCCATTCGATGTTCCAAGATGCATGGCCAAAGGTCGTTGATGCTCCATTGACACTCATTTTTAGGACATAGTAGTGATGTTGTCACAACCGTTTGCGCCTAGAAAGGCGGCTGATAGTTCGATTATGGATGAACATTGCCGCACAGCCCTCGTATTTTCTATGATGGCAGGCCAAAAGTCGTTGACGCTCCATTGTTGCTCATTTTTAGGACACAGTAGCGATGTTGTCGTAACCATGTTTGCCTAGAAAGGCTGCCAATAGATCGATTATGAGTAAACATCACCGCGCAGCCCTCTGGATTTTCCATGATGCAATGCCAAAAATCGTTGATGCTCAATTTTAGGATATGGCAACGAGGCTGTTATTTGCCATTTTCACTATAACGCCGACCAATACATTCACTTTGGAACGATGTGACAATGCAGCCCTTTGATTGCCAAATGTGGAAGACTAAAAATCGTTGACACCCTGTTGACGCTAACATTAATCACATCGATACAGCCTTTGTACACTCAATAATTATATACAACCAATCATATACACATTATTGACATCCAATATTGCATTTGTATGAATTATCGTTTGCATCCAGAAGTTTTGTTACCTCTGGATTTCTAATCAACTGGTTTCCACGCTATCTGAGTGGCAGATGACGTGGCCCTATCACATTCCGGCGCGATTTGCGTCCTGTAGATCATGTCACTAGTTTTTGGTAAATATAGCTCGACTTCCTCACCGTTCCTTATCCAGCACCTTCTCCTCAATTTCCATGATGTACCATAATCAATTTCAAATATCTCAACCATGTGCACGAGGTCTGTGCGGAGAGTTGTGTAGTTGGATACATGTTTGAATATGGCATAACAGCTGTCATTGAGACAGATTCGTCTTGAACACTGACTGCTCCTTCTATGATACATATGACATCACTGACTTAAATTTTGTTAGTATATTTCGTCACTAATTTACCTTTTACTTTGTCGCTTAACTGTCACCCGCAGATAGAAATCAAATGTTTTGGCTGTTTTTCCGCATGATTTGGATACTAGAACTTTCACATGGTGTGTTCGACCCTTGCACATGCACAGACAAATTCCCATATCTCACACTAAGGTCACAGAAATCAAGAAAAAGCTGACATGTCGCAAAATTGGTAAACACATTGCTTTGTACCAAGATATGACATCAAAAATAACAGTTTGCCTAACTATTCCTCCACAAACTCAGCAGCCATCACCATGTCTTCGTCCAGATCCGAAATCTATATAGTGATTAGCTGGAGGCTATATGCAGCAGTAAAAGCTTACTAGTTGATCAGGCTTCGCTTCTAGCAAAGGTGACTTATCATGCACTGCGGCCAGCTCAAGACCGTATATTCTCGTGTTCGACAGCCGCTCCCTCAGACCTAGCCTCATATGACTATTTCCTGGTCGAGAAGTCCCTTGGGGCATTTGCGATATTTCGGGAACAATCTCCAGACACTCCATAAGCTCTCCAAATGTTGTCGGTGCAGGTGCCGCAGCATCATCATCTGTTGGCGATTGAATGATGGCCGGAACTATCAATTCAGATGTGCCATACTTCTTAGCTCTTTCACGGAAGTAGTTGGCTACATCATCACATCCCAGTTGTATCAATTCGTCAAGCTTCATCTGCTTCTGTTGAAACCTCTCCATTCGTTGCTGGACCCTTTTGGTGATTGTGCCCATCACCCAGCCAGGTTCGCCATCTTTGCTCAGCTTGCCCTGCTCTGTCTCTTCATCCTCATCTGCTCCATCCTCCCCATCGTCAGAACTTGCAAGATTACTCAGACTCTATCCGATGGCAACCATCATCTCCTCAAATGTCTTTTCGGGCTCTTTGTTCGTCACTCCCATGATTTCAGCATGCTTCATATCATCCTGCTCCTGCTGAACCGCTGACTCTGCGTCTTCAACTCGCTTTCTTGCCCCAGCGGTCTCTATCTCAACATAATCCTCAATCCATTTCTCATTCTCTTCATTGCTTAAGAAGTGCGTTTCTTGTGGTGTCTGCACCGCAAGCTTCATTTTGGATCCTAAGCTCTGCAATGCCCCATGGACTCGGACTCTTTCTGCCTCCAAGCGACTCTTGCCTTCATTCCCTTGATGACATCATTGGGTAGACCAATTTGTTGATTTGCCATATCTGAGCACTGGAAGTGGCGCAAAGTACTTTCTCGGAGCATTGACCATTGTAGTTTGCATTGACTTTGTTGGGCGAGATGTTGGATGTTGCAAGATATGGACAATATGAAGGCAAGCTGCGTCTTATATGTCAAGGTTAGTACATTTACTCATCTAGAACAAAGCAACACCTCCCTTTTGACTGTCAGTTAATCTGGAATAGTTAGACTAACCATACAACATGACTTGATTGTTAGCGTCAGTTTCATGTATTATCCCGGGGATTCTTTGGGACCAATGGCAGCTGACATCCTTTCCCTCGAACAATGGCGTATTTATATCTGACAATCATGCGATTTCAGCTGTCGTACACCACAATTTATCCCTGTGAACAAACAATCAACAATGGACCGACATATTGCACATCTCAGGGCTGTGGGAAACCCCTGCAACTTGCAGCCATGCACAGCAGGATTCATCTTGAGTATAATGCACATGTTGGCAGCTAAATATTCCATTCTGACATGACGCTAACTATATAATCCTCAGGACTTCCCACTTTTTTTCATCTTCATCTTTCTCTGCAATTCAACATCAGCAAATCATGGATACACAATCACCTCAGCCAGGTCCGAGCGGATTCGAATCCAGCTGATTGGCAGGCGCTTTGACAAATTCATCCCTTATTGGCACACAGCATGAACGCAGACACCAGTTAGTCTACTGCGACGCTGCCAATGCAGCCACCAGAAATATGACCCAAGATGCACATTTAAAGATTGTCCGTAAGACTGGAAGCAGCACGAATAAGAAGCAACATGCAGTTCGATGTGAGTACATCCATCCTGTGGTCAAGGTCTGTCAATTTACCGTGTTCAATGCACCGGGGGTACGCTGAGAGCTACTTGACCAATGTATCGCTGCACGTAACGGGAAAACTCCATCGTCAGACAAGCCATTTATCCACATAGTCCACGAAATCCAACATCATGATGTTGTAAGCTCTGGGATCTTCGCAGACAGATTTAGTGATCAGCATCCCTGAGAGTGAATGAAACAGGCTTTAATCACCTTAGTGAAGGTTACAGAAGCGGATAAGGTTGAGGTAATAACCACATCTCATTGTTTGACGCAGCAACTAATTTCTTGTAGGAATTCAACATGTCTGCTACGATGGTAAGGCAAGGAGATCGTGTACAGCTGGAACAGCCTGGCATGCACCTGGCCTTGAACCTGGCCAAAATGGCCAAAGGAGGAGTTTCGCGCGCCGCAATTGACGAAACGCAATACCTCATCAAGGAACCTTGTGCCGAGGTCCGAGAAGAGAACATGCGGGGTGTTGAGTTTCCTGGGCATAAAATGGTTACGCTCCCATAGAAAGACTCCTGGCTAAGCTTCGTCAAAACCACACGCCCAGATGCCTTCCCTGGAAAAATGGCACCTCAAATAATCCACAGACACAATGGAGACGCAAAGGAACAAGTGCACCTCCTCCCAACCGATGCCGACAGCAGACTCCAGAGCCGACTCCAGAGTGGACTCCACCTCTGCCCGGAACACCACCCGCCTCAACCGGTATTACTTCCAGTGCTCAACGCCTCAAAATTGTGAATTTGCCGGCCGGATATGCATATTCACATACATCTCTTCCCTGTGTTGAATCATTTACCCTTGATCTATCTGCCCAGGATAGTGAGCACGATACAGATTTTGATCCAGATATGCTGCCTCATGAAGGAACATCCACTGGTTAGTACACTATCTGTGGTGTGGTAATGCAGCTAACATTTACTTTGAAGACCACAGCAGTCTATTGAGCGAACCTGGCAGTGATAACTAGCATTGATCAAATGTCATGGCATTTTGGTGATTATTATTATCCTGAATTCGCGGATAATGTAAAGTATATATTAAAGGATATATTTATATGTATTATTACAGAACAATGTAGTGATCAAGAAGAAAGTAAATGAAAATGCTAGAAAGGCTGCCAAATCGATGTGAATGATAGACTATGGCAAATGAAATAATTGCATGATGTGGATACACCCGTGGCAAAATGAGTGTCAACGGAGCGGCAATGATTCTTGGCCATGTATTCTGGTTAGTCTGGGGGGCGATTGGTTGTGAATTGTCATAAACAAAGTATTGGCTGCCTTTATAGGCAAAAGAGACAGTAAAACGCTGTCTGCCCCATCATGAAAATGAGCGTCAACGGAGTGTCAACCATTCTTGGTCATGTATCTTGGGTAATCTGCAGGGCGATAGGTTGCTAGTAGTCATAAATCAAGTATTGGCTGCTCATAGAGGTAAATGAGATAGCAACACACTCCCTGCCGCATCTTGACAATGAGCGTCAATGGAGCGTCAACAATTCTTGGTCATGTATCTTGGGTAATCTTGTGGGCATTGGGTTGTACATAGTTATAAACAAAGTATTGACTGCGTTTATAGGCAATAGAGAGAGTGAAATGCTCCCTGCCCTATCATGAAAATGAGCGTCAATGGAGTGTCAACAATTGTTGGCCTTCCATTATGGTTAATTACAGCGTAATGTGGCCATTATTGTCTATATACATGGTTTTGACTGTTTTTGTACGCTAAAAGGCTCATGAATAATTAGTGGTAGCTCTGTAAATCAAATGAGATGTTACTGTCCCGGAGGATGTGGCGGGAATATTCATTCCATATTTGCCCATAGAGACTACCATTACATTTCTATGGATGCTTGTGATTAAGTGCCACCCATATTACCGAAGATGCACGACCCAAAATGGTTGACGCTCTGTTGACGCTCATCTTCAGGATGTGGTAGGGCGCGTGTGACTATTTCTTTTGAACATTGAGGCCGCCAGTACATTGACAATGGACTGTGACATATCGGAATGCGACCATAAATGTGTAACCCGACACGTAGAACCGGAGATTGAAACCGATGGGTGTAGCCAAACCCGGCGAATCCCGTGAGTTGACGGGTATGGATCCAGGTTTGACCTGCCAAGAGTCAGCGGGTCAGGTTTTTAGATGGGTCTGGAACCGAACCAACCCGTTTTTGTGGTCCTAACCCGGACCGCTGGCGGGATACCCGGACCCGTTGCTAACACTAGATGTACCTCCATAACTGCAGGTGCTTTCAGGAGCACCTAACAATCCTCTTGCAGGGTCTGGGAGCGCATTGCAAAGCTGAAGGGGGGCCTGGGAGCATCTGGAATAACTTAAAAGCACTGGTGAGGTCACCAAGAGTGTCTGGGAGTATTGTGTGTGGCTTCTCGACTGATTCACATTTTGCTGATGAACTGGCCAAGGTCCATACTTTTTGGAGATATAGCAGGGCAGCGAAAACCTGCGTGCTACACAGAAGAAATCTCACGCTCGAAACAAGCAGATGACAGCCATGGGATACCTTTCGGATACGGAAGAGATCGTCAAAGCATCCTGGTCACTCTTTCAACATGATGGTGTGGCTGCATTGAAATTGTCAGAAAGAACACCTTTGCAACCAGCTGTGTCTGCAAAGGACCTTCCTGGATGATGAACTCGACTATTCAATGTCTGCCGAATCCGAAAACTTTAGCATCATCCAGTTGAATGTTAAAACGATAACGCACCTGAAACCATTTCAGACACTGAAAATTGGCTATACTGGAAAGGAGACTTGGATAATCCATATCACAGTAAAGTCGATTGTGCCACAGACTCTGAATGTGATCTAGAGCAAAACAATACCATTCACGATCCGGAATGCCCCAATCAGCAAGATGTGAATGCCGCGCAAAATGTTCCCTGATTGGTTCAGCCAACACAGAAGTCAAAGAGATAGGCTGAAAAGATGTTGGTGACGGTGAATGGAATAGAAACGAGGAGGAATAAGGGAGTGAAAAAAAAGTAACAAAGAATGCATCAATGGTTCACCAGCTTCTTTCTATACCTTGACCAAGAGTTTCAGTTATAGATGTATTATGGGCAAATTTTGAGCAGTAGCTTGTGAATATCGGTTGATGAACAGACGTATAGCAGGCGCAATGAATGTTTTGGCAAGATATATCATTTTTAGTCGTGTGAGAGCGAACAGTGCAAGAATGATACTGCGCTCGGCTTTGCCGTAGGGCCGAGTCTTAATTTGACAGAACAATATCCAATATGTTCAAATCATGATGAAAACTATTATGGATGGCAGCAGTTGTTGAATGGACAATACATTAAAATGAGCGTCAACAGAGCATCAACGATTTGTGGTCTTGTACGTACAGTAATTCATCATTCATTTTGTTGCTATTATTCATAACCGACTTAATGCCAGAACTTAGCGGCAAAAGAGACAGCAACACGGTCACCACCCCATTTTAAGAATGATTATCAACTGTACATCAAGATTTTTAGCTTTGAATCTTGGGTAATTTGTGTTCCGATTGGTTGCAGACATCCCTTTATATGATATTGGCAGCCTTTCGATGCAAAAACAACAGCAACATGCTCCCTGTTGCATCCTGAAAATGAGTGTCAACCGCGCATCAACAGTTGTAGGTCTTGCATATTTGGTAATCAAGGCATCGCTCCGATCTTCGCGCGCATAACAGTAGTACTGACCACCTTGATAGGCAAAAATACCATCTACGATAGGTCAAACACAGATACGAAATTAATTGATATTGCAAACTGCACAACATGGAAAAGCACATTATTGGTTGTAGAACACGCGATTTTGATTCAATACTATTAACAAACTGCCAAACACAAGCCTTCTATGAATCAATAGCAGAACCCGCTGGGCGACCAAGTGACAACCTGCCCAATTCAGACAGGGTGCGAGTTTACCATCGATCTGAACCCGGGTTGGCGGTTCACGTTGATTGATGACCCGGACCGCCAATTTGGCAATAGTTTAGTTTTGACCTGGTGAAGGTCCCGAACTGACGGTCCAGAAATGTTGCTAATACTAGTACTGCTTGCTCCCACCAAGTAAACGGCCAGTACGACCAGAGAGATGACACCAAATCCTCAGCAGCAGGGTGCTACAAACCGTACCTGGCGTGCAATGCTCAGCAGCAACTGTAGCAGTTCAGACAACAACAACACTGTGGATGAAGAATGCCTAATCTTCTTCAAAGCATGGCAAGGCCTCTGCTTGGACCACAAGAGAATGTTGAATCACAAGCCCATAATGTTGGTACACAAGCAGAGCAAAACGGAAAAACAGTGATACATAACTTCAAATAAACAGTAAATGAAGACTGCCAGTTGTTTATAGTTTCCCGGGCAAAAACTAATCTAGCCATGTATGTGGTATTTAACATGATAGCACGATTCAATACTCGGCTTGGCAACATTCTTTGTCCCATGGAGTCACAGAAAATGGAAGCCAGTCACACTGGGTGGCAGGAGATAGTGGGTGTGCATGAAGTGACAGCTCTCACGGATTTACTTTGAGTGTATAATTATCCATTGGATATGTGGTTTTCATTTGGATATACACTTGTCTTTGGGGTTTAGGTTATTATTATGTAATTTTGGATTTGGGTATACAATTATATAGAAGAGGAGAGGTGTGGTTGGTACAAAGCGCCAGGGACGTATTGTTGTAGGAAAATACTTTACTCACAACCACAGCATCTAAGTGTAGCTGAGGGAAGCTGGTGGCAGGTGTTGGGAGACCTAGGTATAACGGTCATGAACTGAGTATGGCCCAGTGTGAGAAGATACAGGAATAGTGGAGATTGCCTAAGCGACATGGGTGGGGCAAACACATTGTCAAGTGAAAACAAGACCAACTAACTAATGGAAAGGATATATTCTTGAGACTCTGGAGTAGATAGACATCATCTTATCATATCATCATACCATGGAAATACACACTCTGTTAGTCCCAGCTTGTGGTATCACATGTAGTGTTTGAAATTTCATAGATCCACACAATTGGGTTGTTACGCATGACCATGTTGTACGACATCCTCTCACTCTCATCTCAATCTCCCCTTGCCAGAACCAATCTTTCTCACAAAGTCCCCTTGGATGTGTCAAGAGGTCTGGGAGAGTGTTGCTAATGAGCCCTTTACCTTCTAGCTCCGTCGCATCACCACACCAGTGCTCACCCAAGGAGATATTGACATAGTATGGGTATTGGATAGTTCATGAGAAGTCGACAGGTGATGGACCATGAATACTTGGAAGATGTCAGACAACAGAAAAATGCACCAGTGAGTGCTGCATTTGGTTTGCCACTGAAGTCAACTGCATATGTAATGTAGACAACTCAAGAAAGTGGAGGTGGCAATTGTGACCGTGAATTGATGAAGTCAGTGTACTTCACTACTGTCAGAATAGGGAAGAACTATTAGAATATGTACACTGTGTACAATTAACCCTGAACTTTCAATGATGAAAACCCAATTGATTCACCCAGAAAGCCACACCAAGGGATCCTTGATTGACCCAAATGACTTGCCAAGTGCCAGCTGAGCTAGAAGAGTAATTTCAAAAAAGAGTGAACAATTGGAATAACAGCTACAGAAATGGAACTCCAGTTTGCAAACTGCCACTGACACCTCCAGAACTTCATCCAGCATCCACCACAGTACAACCCTCTATGATTCCTTTCATTCAACATCAAATGGCAACCGACAGATTCTGATCACATATTGACTGGGATACATTATTGCAATCAAGAAGTGTCTCCAATGTCAATACCTACAAATGTCATTGTATCAATATATTCACATCAATTACTATGCAACAGGTTATAAGCACTTGCATTTGCATGAGATATGACAACCGACACTTTCCCTTAGTGTGTGGGACGGAACTAAACATTGCCACAATTGACTGTGAATTCTTTCAACAGTTGCAGGTACACTACAACCGACAATTTGTTCCAAGATACTACATCTAGCAATCAACAATGCTCGAACTGGACTGTGTAACCTTTAGAGGTGCAGCTGACTGGAGGTTGAGACAGTTGAAGCCAACAGAAAAATTGCCAACTGAGCTTAGCATTATGTCTATAATTGACACCTGCAATAACTTCAGTGGGGGAATGGTAATTTGGGAAAAGCTCAGGGCATGGCATGATATGGTCTCTGTCATCGGTTTTCCGGTTGTTTTGTGTGTGTTCTTTCTGTGGCTAACTTTGATTCAGATGTGCTAATACTCTTGTGCAGTATAAGACTGAGTTAATCTACAGTATGTCATCATGTAGTGTTGGATTGAAGCTGGCAGCAACTCTACAGGCTACAGAGCATCTTAGACATAGATGTAATCAATAAATGATCTTGACAGGTTAACCACAACATCATCCAGATTGATGTCATCCAGATCAATGACCTGTTCACCACACATCAATCAATTTACTACCTCCTGAGCAACCACCTTTGGCTTGGCCAGTAAAGAGTTGGCCACCTCCAGAGTTAGTGCTTCAATATCAACCAATGTAAGATTGACCATGTCTATTTTGAATACCTGCAGATCATCCAACTCCAGATGAACTACCTCCCATTCAACCTCCTCTAGCTCCACTACCTCCAGATCAACCACCTCCAGATCAACCACCTCCAAATCAACCACCTTCAAATTAACCACCTCCAAATCAACCACCTTCATATCAACTACATGCAGATCAACCACCTGCAGATTAACCACCTTCAGATCAACTACCTGCAAATCAACCACCTACAGATCAACCTCCTGCAGATAAACCTCCTGCAGATCAACCTCCTGCAGATCAACCTCCTGCAGATCAACCTCCTGCAGATCAACCACTTCCAGATCAACCACCTGTTGAGCTGATTGGGAGTACGGATATCACTATGCCAAGGACTATGATGTAACTTGCCTCTTTTGTAGTTAGCACCATTAGTCATCGATCGACCATATGTCGATGCGACATAACTTGTCACACGATACAATAGGCACCTTGGCATACGCCCGCGCACACTCGACTACTCGAGCACACGTCACCGTACAACAGGTTATGAGCCCTTGAGTTTAAAAGGGAACCGACAATCAACACTTCCATTTTCGTTTGTCGGGTGGAGGTCAACATCGTCACGAAGAAGCGTCTCCACAAGTTAAGCAATTACCCTGCACCCCGCCGTATTTCTGATGGCGGCTGCTGGACGTCACCCGCACAGTCTGAGAGACTACGATAACTGACGATTGCGATACAAGATTAGGATCGTGCAAGATGAGTTCGACGACGATCACAATCACCAAGTTCAATGGCACGAACAATGCACAATGGGCAACCGAGATGGCACTACTTCTCGAGCAGAAGCAAGTGTACGGTATCATCAAAGGATACGACGACAAGCCGGAAGAGCCAGCAGCAAAAGCGACCGCTACAGAGAAGGCCGCTTTCGAAGACTGGATGAATCGCCATGGTGTTGCCAGATCGACTATCCTGCTCGGCATGGAGCCGAGGATACAAGCGGAATATACGGTCGTCGACAATGCGAAGATGCTTTGGGAGAAGCTGGCATCAGCCTACAAGTCAAAGCTGAAGCTCAACATCTTCGAGATTAGGGAAGACCTTTGGAGCATCAAGCTACAGGACTGCGGAGATGTCGACAATTACGCATCGCGGATCGATCGGAAAGTCAGGGATTACAATCTCTGCGCTGGGCCAACGACCACTGACACTGATGCCGATAAGGACAGTGCAAAGACAATCGCCAGGATGAGTGAGCAAGAGCACATCTTCTACCTCCTTCGCAGAATCCCAAGGAACGACGAGTGGAAAGTCTTCCTGGAGCTCATGATTGACAAAAACGCCAGGATGACCGCCACGCCCGATGAGATCGTCACCAAGCTCGTCGAAAAGGAAGCTGCAATCAAGAGAGAGAAAGGGCTCGCTCCAGAAGCTGTGCTCTTTGCAAAGAAATGTGGTGGTAATGGTGGTAAAGCCGGTAAAGGTGGCAACAGTCCAAGGAGTGATAAGAGAGATAATAAGGGAGACAACGATAGGAAAGAGAAGAATTTCCGGAAGTGCTTTCATTGCCAGCAGAGAGGGCATACCACCGAGAACTGCTTGAGCAAGCAACGCGGTGATCCTCCTAAGTCTGCCGGCACTGCACCAAAAGCATCAACTGAAGCATCGGCTACTTCGACTCTCACCACTTCGATCGAGAACTAATGGATGGTGGCCAGCTCAAGTGCTTCATCCAGCGATTGGTTCATCGATTGCGGATGCATGACTCACATCTCCGGCCATCGATCAATGTTCACCACCTACACCGAATATCCTCCGAATACAAAGAAGGTGATGGGATACAATGGGGTCACATCGTTTGCATCCGGATATGGGAGTGTTATGTTCACTTGCCAGCTGCCAGATGGAAAGACGGAAACGATCATACTTCAAGAAGTGGTGCATTTGCCGGGGTCGTTCAATCTCATCTCACAGTCTCAGATCATGGACAAGGAGGTCAAAGTCGAACCGGTGAATCACTACAGTCTCAACCTCTACAATCGCCATGGCAAGTTGATTGCCACTGCACCTCAGGTCGATGGGCTATTCGTTCTGGATCGAGCTATGGGATCGACCGAATACACCGATATCGACGACAGCTGCCTGCTGGCACTTAAGACAACTGGGCATGCATCTCGGCACGATGCAGAGAAGCGAATGTTATGGCACCGCCGCCTGGCACACGTCGGTCTAAAGGCCGTGGAGATCTTGCCGACGATCACCGACGCTCCGAAGATGACCGGGAAGTGCGATTGCGAGAGCTGCATCAAGCGCAAATCAGCTCGAAAGCCCTTCACTCCCACGACCTCCCGTGCCACTGAGCCTCTGCAGCTCGTGCCCTCGGACAAATGCGGTCCCATGGAAACAGCCATCGGAGGAGGTCGATATATGCTACTCTTCATCGATGACGCCACGAGGCATACAGATGAGTACATATTGAAGTACCAGTCGGAAGCCCTTGAGAAATTCAAAGAATGGAAGGCTCTGAGAGAAAAGGAGTCGGGCAAGCAAGTGAAGCGATTTCGTACTGATGGAGGCGGTGAGTATACCTCCAAGAAATTTACAGAATACCTAAAATCAGAAGGGATCGTAAAGGAAATGACTACGCCCTACACTCCTCAGTCTAATGGAGTTGTCGAACAGGCGAACCGCACGATTATGGAACGTGTACGATGCATGCTGGACGATGCCGGACTTTCGAAGAAGTACTGGGCGTTTGCAGTCTCGGTGGCGGTCTATCTCAAGAACCGCACTCCGACACGCTCCGTGGTTGGTAAGACTCCATACCAGGCCTTGCATGGATCCGGAAGGAAGCCATCTTTGAAGCATCTCCGTGTGTTCGGATGCTTGGCATTGGTGCACGTTCCGAAAGAGAAACGAAAGCAGCTACATTACAGAGCCACTCCCGGCATGTTCGTTGGGTACAGCATATCGACTCAGCAGTACTTCGTATACGATCCATTGGCCAAGTCGCTTCACCGCTCCAGAGATGTGGTATTCAGATAAGGAAAGCGGTACACAGCACCGAATGCTGCAGACGAAGCGATCTTGAACGAGCACTTCTACAGAGATGTCATCGTAGAACCCACACCGACCAAGCAACCTGAAACCTCACAGCCAATCGAGAAGCAACCAACCTAACGTCATATGGAGGAGCCATTGGACAACGATTCACCTCCGGATCCTCCGAAGCCGAAGAAGAAGTCCCGAGAATTGGCTGGCCTTGAGACGTCGCTTGAAGATGCATCGAAGCTGCCGGCCGAAGGTAGTAGCCGAAACCGCGCTGGGAAGGATACGTTGGCAGAGTCTGCACAATTGGCTCTCGAAGATGAGGAATTCGAGGATATGATTCCCATCTACGCTGCAGCTGGGATCTCCGACGATCATGAGGATTGCATCGACGATCCAAAGTCCTACAAAGCAGCAACCGAGTCTCCGCTCGCCGACACATGGGATACGGCGATGAAAGAAGAGTTAGATGCAATTGGTCAGCATCAAGTCTTTGGAGATTTCGTGGAGCTTCCAGAAGGGAGAAAGGCTTTGCCAAGTCACTGGGTATACAAGGTCAAGCGCGATGGAGCAGGCAATGTGCAGCGGTTCAAGGCCAGGCTAGTCTGTGGAGGACATCACCAAATCGAAGTCATCGACTACCAGGCTACGTATCCACTGACTGCCCGCTTGGGCCACGTTGGGCTGGCACTCGCCATCTCCGCCAAGTACGATCTCGAGATCCTTCAAATGGACATATGCACGGCTTTCTTGGGAGTCGACTTGGAAGAAGAGATCTATATGCACCCACCGCAGGGATACTTTCGTTTGCTCCAGAATGGCAGCCGATTCAACGATCCAAGTTTAACAAAGACTTCGCAGAAGAGGGCACTCCGCCTGAGAAAGTCTCTTTATGGCCTGAAACAGTCTTCGCACGTTTGGTAGGGCACTTTTAAGGACTTCATGCTCTCGATTGGATTCGAGGCATCACGTGTTGACGGAGGACTGTTCGTGCTTCATAATAAGGATCCAGACATAGTCGTTGCTGCGGTCGTTCTTTACGTCGATGATCTCCTTCTCATTGCTAACGAGGCCTTGATTGGCCAGATCAAGGACCAGATGAAGATGAGGTTCCGGATGCATGATCTCGGGAGTGTCTCCTTCTATCTCGGCATGAACATCGAACGCAATCGGGAGCATCACACAATTGACATCCATCAGCACAGCTAGATTCGGACGATCTTGGTGAAGTTTAGAATGGATGAGTCCAGGCCAGTTGCCACACCGATGGCAATGAAGCTTCATAAGAGGAAGCCCGACGAAGAAGCCTGCGATCCGACCATATACCAATCGATGATCGGAAGCCTTATCTACGCGATGACCGCCACTCGGCCCGATATTGCATATGCCATCGGAGTCCTCAGCTGGTACAATCACGACCCGGGCAATGAGCATATCGTGGCTCTCAACCGCGTGTTTTGGTACCTCAACGGCATGAAGGACTGGTGACTGCGTTTTGGAGGAGCACTCGGAGGAGCACTCGGAGGAGCACTCGGAGGAGCACTCAGAGGAGCACTCAGAGGAGCACTCAGAGGAGCACTTGGAGAAAGAGCACTCGGAGGAGAAGGAGAAGGGGCACTTGGATGTTATGTCGATTCGGACTACGCTGGATGCCCGGATGACTATAAATCGACAAGTGGACTGGTCATCACCTTCGGAGGAGCGGTCGACTGGAGATCGAGAAAGCAGAAGTCGACTGCCCATTTCTTGACCGATGCCGAATACTATGCCTTTGGAGTAGGCTGCATGAGACTCACACAGATCTCGCATCTCTTGAATGAGCTCGGCATCCCGACAATCCCTCACGTGTTCTCCGATTCACAGTCACTGATCGTGAGCATCAAGAACAGAATCTACCGCGGAACTGCAGTTGCACACATTGCAACCAAGTACTATCTTGCTGCAGATATGGCTAGAGATGGAGAGATCGACTTGAGCTACGTACCGACTACTGAGATGCTCGCCGACTGCTTCATAAAGCCACTGCCGAAGCCCGCCTTCGTGAAGCAGTGTGCTGCGATGGGAATGATCGGGATTGGACTCGGAAATGGACTCGGAAATGGTATCGGAATTGGAACTGGAAAACGCATCGGGAATACCGTCGGAAAGTAAATTGATTGGGCACGTTTGTTTTGAGGAGACCCACGATGTTTGATTGGCTCCTCTTCTCTTTTGTATACTTTTTTTGTTTGAAACGGACGTGATAGCTGTCCTGGAGGAGTGTTGAGCTGATTGGGAGTACGGATATCACTATGCCAAGGACTATGATGTAACTTGCCTCTTTTGTAGTTAGCACCATTAGTCATCGATGGACCATATGTCGATGCGACATGTCTCGTTACACGATACAATAGACACCTTCGCAGACGCCCGCGCACACTCGACTACTCGAGCACACGGCACCGTACAACACCACCTGCCAATCAATCACCTGCAGATCAGCCACCTGCAGATCAACCACATCCAGATCTACCACCTCCAGATCAATTACTTCCTAATCAACTACCTCGAGATCAACTACCTCCAGATCAACTACCTCCAGATCAACCACCCCCAGATCAACCTCCTCCCAATTGACCTCCTCCAGACTGTCCCCGTCCAAATGAATCACTGTCCAGTCAACTACCTCAAAGTACATCAACAATGCTGGGTGATCACTGCCTCCAAGTGCATACCTGAATTCACACTATTCTGAATTCAAAGACTATCCTCAAGTTTTCTTGATCATAATCTCCAATGTTCATACAATTGTCGTATCGTATAAATCTGCAATCTTGCATGATTGCGGTCTCCAGTGTATATTTGAGTTTACTCAATCTCAGCCTACAATTATATCTTCAAACAGGCTTGTTTACTGCCTCCAAGTTAACATAATCATGGCCTCCAAGATCATCTTTAATCTGGCTCCATTCTGACCTCCATATACCTCTGTGCATTCAATGAATCCCTTCTTCTTGGTGTAATTTTCAGTTCACTCAATCATGGCCTCTGCTCAAATGCATCTTCGACCTTGCTCAATTACAGCTTCCAAGTATATCACCATGTTCATTCAGTTTGCAGCTACAGGTACTACACTCATTGCACTAGAGTATGGTTTGCAGCCAGATTGACTGAGCTAGACAATTCATGCCCGGTTATAACTTAGTGGAATCTGGTTGTGATTGTAACAAAAACGAATGTGATTGGGAAAATGGCTTGTAATTATGGACCCTGAGTTATCACTGTGTTGAGAATCTCGCACTAAGTGTAAAGAATCCAGAAGAGTGGAGCAGAAGTCTTAGTTGCCCTTGATGTGTTCCGCAGACAACATTGAATGTCTCAGCTATTCAAAAATCTAACTCGTCTGTAAGTCAAATATCCAATCCAGTGTTTCTAGGTGGCCCGGCCCGGCCTCCATACTGAATACCTGGGCTGAAGGCGGCCTGGCCTGGCCTGGGTCAGAAGCTACATGGCCGGCAGCCTGGCATAGATGTGATTTAAATATCCTGCATTGGCCTGTATAAGCCTTGGTCTGGTTGCAGGATGTAATATGACAATAGCAATGCTACAGTAATTGAGTTGGATATAGTTTCTGTTTCATACTTTGGAGACTTTCTTACTAAACAAAATATTCTGTTTAGGCTCAGTCCGCCAAGAAAAGCCACCTGGCCACCAAGAAAATGCCACCACGCCACCAACAAAAGCGTCCAGGCCAGCCGGAAAGCCACCACGCATAGCCCGGCCGTCATTTGAAACCTGCTGCAAAATCCGGCCTGCCTGTTTGGGAACACTAATGAGAGCATCATTCATTCACTTCCATACATGTAGGAGCTTGCAGGTGTACATCAGATGATAGTGACAGCATCTGAGAGCACATAGCATTGCTGCAGGGAGGCCTGAGAGCATCAGAACATACTTTAGAGCACCAGGGAGTTTGCTGGTATGTCAGGGAGGTTTGAATACAGCTTCAGAACTTGATTTTATGTTGCTAATCATACAATTGAGCTGAGCAATTCATATATCACTATGTAATCTATTCGATGTTACTAACCCACTGGGTTGCAATTACCTGACTGTTATAGTAACAGTTGTAACATGTACTGCATTATAACATAGTGCGACTCTATTGACAAGTAGTGGAGCAATGAAAATACTCCTAGTGTCACAATTCATTAGTATTGATGTTTACAGTATTTCTCCATATCGATCTTGTTCCAAATCTCTCACATGATCTGTGAGTAATTCGGTCTTGTTGTTTTGTATAAATTTGCCTTGACAGAACAGCTTTAAGGCTCTGCGAGTCAATCCTCATTGTCAGTGAAATCCACAGAGGTAGAAGCACTTCTACTTGTACAAGCAATCTCTTCTTACCCACTGCCTACAATCCATCTGCTGGTTGGTCCATCCTCTCACACCAAGCCAGAGACTGGGAAAGGCAAGTCAGGTTGATTGTAGTTAACAGACAAATAAATAACAGTATTACATCTGTTTCCTGTCCTCGGAATGAGAAAGGTTGTCTTGTAAGTTGGTGTGTTTACATCTCAGCTGATGGAATGTTATGCATTTGAATAGCCTGCTGCATCATCATTATTCTGCTGAAATACGAGTCATGTAGAGCTCTGCCAACACTGATTGTCTGGCTGTGAATGTGTCATTCTGTGATGGATGTGCAATTTTGGGCTGTGCAATGTCAGCCAGGTTGGATTCAGATGAGTAGGGCTTTCGTTGTTTACCACCTTATTAAAGTTATCCTCCAGACTGCTATTGATGTTTATATAGAGGTTGCTTCTATGGCTTCTTGCAGTCCAGTTTGAACTTTGAATCTGTGGTGCAATCAAATATCGCTTTATTCATATTGTATTATCCAAACTTTCCGGTAAACAGCTTGAATATTCACTTGCGTTTGGATTGTAGACTACTTAAAGTGATATTGTAAATCTTCTTGTTGTTCTGTGGGAGCTATTATATCAGCAAAATGTATTTTAGTCACTGGAAGCCTCCAGTAGTGTCTGAGAGAATGTGGAGTGTAAACTTAGATGCATCAATTTCAGAAGGGTATCAGACCCTAGAAGGGCATTCCAGCTGGCATTCAGAGTGACTGGGATCTCTGATGACTCGTACAGCAGTCCCATGGAAGTGATTGTGATAGGTTTCGATACACTTCAGAGCGCCAGCGAGAACTTTTGTTGCACCTGGAAGCATCGGCAACATGCCTGGAAGCACCAACAAAAATCCTTGCAGCACCTGGGAGTACCAGCGACAAGCCTGGAAGTGCCAGGGATAAGCCTGGAAGTATCAGCGACAAGTCTGGTAGCACCTGGAATCACAGTGGAGCAGTCTGGGAAAAATGACATCTTCTTTGCGACCACTTCTGGTGTGCCTGGAAATTATTGCTACTATTTATCATTCAATGATTATTAAAACTCATTTATTCAGTTTGTATTCTCATCTATTTATCCATATTGCTACCCAATACTGCCTTTCTGCACATGGTACATCTGGACTGGCAGAAGGCGGTGCTTAAGAGCAATTCATGGTGTGCCTGAAAATGACAATCAAGTGGACTCAGAGAGATACTTCAAGACCATGATTGAGGGAGTTTAGAGAGACACCTGGAGGTGGTAATTAACAGTAATTGCACATACATGTGGACGCCATGATGAAGTGAACTTGGAGATACACTCTGAGATCATGATTGTGCAAGTATAGAGATGCACTTGGAGGCCATGATTGTGTGAACTTGGAGGCGGTAATCAAGTGAGTTTGGAGATTCATTTGGAGCCTGTGATTGAATGAGTTTGGAGTCCATAATCATGCGACTTGGGTGATGCACTTGGAGGCCGTGATCGTGCAAACTTAAAGGCTGAAATCAAGTTAGTTTGGGCGAGGACTTAGAGATAATTGATGGACAGCACACCACATGCTGAGATATCTTTCATCAGTTAGTTTACTTCCAACTGTTGGAATGTAACACAGTAACTTTACCTTTGAGCTCTCAAGGAGTGCTCAGTCATGGCAATCAATCGTTTAGGGAGGCAAGCTGGAAGCTGAAGCTATATTTAGGGGTCAGCTTGTAATCATGACAATGAATAGAAAATAAACAATCTTGGGTGGATGCTATACTTGGTGTATGCTGCACTTGGTGTATACTGTACTCAGTGTATGCTATACTCAGTGTCAACTCATGATTATGACATGGAGAGTTAAAGAGGGACATAGTAATTTTGTGTTCTGCAATGATGATAGAGGTGAGGATATGAAAGACGGAGATGGGGGATGAACATGAGAATGATCTGGAGAATACGAGCGGATATGGGAAATCAGGGGTATGACTTTCTTCATTGCATTGAGAAGATATCATATTCGTGTTATTACATGTCCAATCGAGATACGTATCTGCTGTATTGTGGATGGTCAATTGGCTTACACATGAAATTCTTTCAACTTTCAGTTTCTCATGATGATTTCCCTCATGTCCTCTCATTCTCACTTTCTCGTCGTCAACACTACCATCTTCCAATATCAGGAAGTTCTGTAATCCCTTTCCATCTCTCCATGCCATGATCAAAACTTTAACCCCAGTACAGCATATACTGAGTATTGCATACACCGCATACTGCATCATCCCAAGATTTATCGAATCCCGCTCCCATCCAGTTTCACATCACTTGGCAGACCATGCTGTACTCAAGTTTCAACATTCATCCAATTATGAGTTAACCAATGAAAAGAGTATCAACTCCAATCGATCCTCCCTGCCGGACTACTGCCACCAGATTGACCGCATTGAAGCACTCCTGCAATCTTGCATGATCACAGCCTCCAAGTGGCTCACATAACTCACATAACTACTGCCTACAAGTCCGCACAATCATGGCCTCCAAGTGCATCTCCAAACTCGCTCGATTACAGACTACAAGTGTATCTCTACACTTGCACAGTTACGGCCTTTATATTCGCACGATCACAGAATCGAAGTGGGTCTGCAAACTTGCTTGATTACATCCTCCAAGTACATCCCTGACGAGCAAAAGCTGGTGTACAGTGATACAGCGGTAACGGATATGGACAGAGTAACGAGGAGTATATATTTGCCAGACCCAGGAGTAGATAGACATCATCGCATTTCCATCTCACCATATCATACAATTCAAATACTGAATCTATGTTTCCCAACTTTCAGTCTCTCTCACTTAGTCTGAGATCTCATGCATCCTCAATGCCAGGTAGTAGTATACCTTATTACCTGATTTAGACAATTCTCGAACCACATCAGCAAAATGTACTTCAGTCCCGAAACTACACACAACCCTCCCACACACTCCGGGCAACCTCACCAGTGCTTCTAAGTACTTCCAGATGCTCCCAGACCCCCCTGGAGCTAAGCAAAGTGCTCTCAGACTCTGCAAGAGCATTCTGAGGTGCTCCTGAAAGCAGCTGCAGTTATGTAGGTGCATTCGGGATGCTACGAGATTTGACTTATAGAATAGTCAAATCTTGGACCTCCTGAAATCTCTGCCCAGATCTGCGGGAGACTTCGACAGAAGCTGAGGCCGCTGTGCAGCTCTGCGGAAGCCTTATTGCTGTATTCGCACAGCAGTGGATCTCACATAACCACAAGGCATTTCGTCTTATCATATTCGTCTTTGTTTCATTCACAAGATTCGCTACATCTTAATATGGTGTGCATTATTAAAGTCTCTCTATATATATACCTACTGTCAATCTGGCAGCAGATGGTACTCGAGCACAATCGGAGGAGCACCTGGACATGCCCATTGAGAGAACTTTGAGAGCTGCACCACTTGGAGGCCGTTGTGGTGAGACAATAGAGCTGGAAGGCAGAAAGCCCACCATGAACACTCCGCCGCATGTGTCGCAACATCCAAACTGAATTCATGAGACAGAGCGTTTCTGGTTCGAGGAACATAGGAATCAGGTGTGAAGATATAATGCTTTCCGGTGTTGACGATCGACGCAATTGCATGGATCCACGAAATCTCGGGCAAAGTGAGTGTGACCACAAGTTGGGAAAGATAGAGTGTGTATTTTCATTAAATGATAAGAAGAAACAGAAATGAGATGTCTATCAACTCTGGGGTCTGCCGAATATATACTGCCTGTCACTCTGTCCACCTGCATTACCACTGTGTCTCGATACACCCACCATCGTTCCTTGGGGATGTACTTGGAGGCCGTGATCAAGGGTGTTTGGTAATGCATTTGGAGACTGAGATGGATTGAACTCAGAGATGCACTTGGAGGCTGTGATTGGATGACTTTGGAGATGCAATTGGAGACCGAGATCGAGTGAACTCAGAGATGCACTTGGAAGCTGGAATTGAGCGTGTTGGGAGATACACTTGGAGGTCACAATTGATCAAGATTGGAGGAGTACTTTGAGGTGATTGATATGGAGGCAATTGATCTAAAGGCGGTTGATCTGGAGGCAATTCATGTGAAGGCGGTCAATCTGGAGGCAGTCAATCTGGAGGCAGTGAATCTGCAGCCAGTAGATTGAGTGGCATGTTGGATGGAAGCTGAGACTCGATTCATTGATTTACTAGTAAGTGTGCGAATGTAGAGAATGGAGTACAACATGGTCCGCTGAGAGCTGAAAGACTGGCTGGGAGCAGGAAACAGGCGATCGTAGAATGATGCAGTACTCAGTGTATGCAGTACTCGGTGTATGCAGTACTCGGTGTATGCAGTACTCGGTGTATGCAGTACTCGGTGTATGCATTACTCGGTGTATGCTGTACTCAGTGTATGCAGTACTCGGTGTATGTAGTATTCAGTGTATGCAGTACTTGGTGTATGCAGTACTTGGTATATGCTGTACTCAGTGTCAACTCTTGATCATGATATGGAGAGATGGAAAAAGATGACTTCACTGTGTGTTCTTAGGTGATGGTGGTGTTGAGGACAAGAAGGAGAGAGATGAGAAAAGATATGGAAAATGATTATGAGAAACTGAGACATAGACAATTTCGGGTGCGAGCCAATTTACCATCCCTGATACAGCAGGTACGAGTCCCACTCCAGCATGTAATTACACCGATACAATGTTTTCCCAACCCAATCAGGCCAGTTGGACCCCTGATTTCTGATATCCACTCGTATCCTCCACATCATTCTCATCTTCATCCCTCATCTCTCTCTTTCCCACCCAGAACTCAATCATCATTGCAGAATGCAAAGTTAAGTCATCCCTCTTTATCTCTGCATGCAATGATCATGAGTTGACACCAAGTACAGCATCCACCAAGTCCAGCATCCACCAAGTACAGCATCCACCAAGTACAGCATCCACACAACATACAGCATCCACCAGGTACAGCATCCACCAAGTCCAGCATCCACCAAGTACAGCATCCACCAGGTACAGCATCCACCAAGTACAGCATCCACCAAGTACAGCATCCACCAAGTACAGCATCCACCAAGTACAGCATCCACCAGGTACAGCATCCACCAAGTACAGCATCCACCAAGTACAGCATCCACCAAGTACAGCATCCACCAGGTACAGCATCCACCAAGTACAGCATCCACCAGGTACAGCATCCACCAAGTACAGCATCCACCAAGTACTGCATCCACCGAGTACAGCATCCACCTAGTACAGCATCCACCAAGTATAGCATCCACCAAGTACAGCATCCACCAAGTACAGCATCCACACAACATTGTTTGTCTTCCCTTCAATCTCATAATTACCAGTTAACCCCTCAATGTAGGGTCAGGTTCCAGTGTGCCACCATACACAATCGACTGCCATCAGCCAGCTTGCCATGGGAGCTCAAAGGTAAAGTCACCTTGTCTCATTCCCTCATCAGCCAGTCAACTAGGTGATGAATTGAGTCTCAGCATCCGGCACTTCATCAATCAACCGCCTCCAAGTACTCGTCCTATCTCGCATGAGCATTGTCTCCAACGTATATCACCAAACTCACCCAATTATGGCCTCCAAGTTCACATGATCATGGCCACCAAGTGCATCTGCAAACTCGCTCGACCACAGCCTCCATGGGTATCTCTAAACTCGCTCGATTATGGCCTTCAAGTTCGCACGATCATGGCCTCCAAGTGCATCTCCAAACCCCCACGATCACCATTCCGGAGTGCATCTCTATGTTCACTTGATCATAGCCTCCGAGTGTATCTCCAAACACACTCCATTACCACCTCCAAGTACATCTCCAAATTCACTCGATCATGGCCTTGGAGTGTATCTCCGAGTGCACTGGATCGTAATGTTCCAGCGCACCTCACATTTCTCTCAAGCACTGCCTGCAGCCAGTCCAGATATGGCCGCGTGTAGATGGGTAGCTATATCGATAGATACATCAAAATACAAACTGAATACATGAGTTTAAAAATCGTTGAACGATAAGTAGTAGCCATGATTTCCAGGCGCATCTGCAATGTTTACAACCCTGCCATTTTTCCCGGACTGCTTTACAGTGATTGGAGGTGCTCCCAGGCTTGTCGTCGGCGCTCCCAGACTTGTTGCCGGCACTCCCAAAGTTCTCTCCAGTGCTCCGAGGTGTTCTCAATCTTATCAAAATCACTCCCATGGTTCTCCTGGACAAGTCATCAGAGATCCCAGTGACACCGAAGGCCGGCCGGAATGCCCTCCTAGGGTCTAATACTCTTCTGAAATTGACTCATCTAAGTTTACACTCCACATCCTCTCAGACACTCCTGGAGGCTCCCAGTGACTAAAATGCATTTTGCTGATGCAGATCCACTCATTCTCATGAATTCCATCATAATGTCACAAGAAGTGCGGCTAAGTGTACATGGTGGGCTCCCTGCCTTCTCGCTCCTTCATTTCACTACAACAGCCTCTATGTTGTACATCGCTATGTTCTGCCAATGGGGGTGTCCAGGTGCTCACCCAGTTATGCTCGACTACCATTCGCTGTAAAAGTGAAAGTATGAACATTTATACCTGGACTTAAATAGTGCATGCCACATTATAATGTAGTGAATTTCGTGACTGTAACAATGATGACTATGATATGACAAAATGCCTTGTGGTTATGTAACAACTACTGCTGTGAGATTACGGCATGAGGTCTCCACTGCTCTCAAAGTCTGTTGCAGAGCTGCGCTGCGGTTCCCAATGCTTTTGAAGTCTCCCGCAGATCTGTCCAGCATTTTTAGAAGCTGCAGAGTTTGACTATTCTATAAGTCAAATCTCGTAACATCTTGAATACATCTGGATAACTACATGAGCTTTCAGGATCACGTGTGAATGCTGTAGCAGAGTCTGAGAGCACATTGCCTAGCGCCAGGGTGGTCTGGGAGCATCCAGAAGTACTGAGAAGCACCAGTAAGGTCTCGCAGAGTGTCTGGGAGCTTTGGACATTGCTTCCGGCCCGATTTACATTTTGCTGATGCTTTGTGTTTTTGACAGTCAATGAACTTGTTTCGACGAGCAGGTGTCAGTGTAATCAATATAACAAGCATTCTCTGTTATATATAGGTTAGTTTCTGGACTGTCAAAATATGTTGAAATACATACATTCTCAATTATCTTTGCTAAATCTGGCCTCATGGCAGACAGTTTATTGATTCTAGCATTGCCCTCTTTTCGAAGTCTTTAACTCTTCCCAATATTAATACTTTCATCGTCTCCAAATTGCTGATTGTGCTCATGGGCTTTCTAAGACTATGTAAATGGCTGTTGGCAAGCTCAAAACAATCAAGTACTTCCCATCAAATGTTCGGCTTGCTGTGCTGCAGTATGTTGACCCTTGACCTATCATCCTTAATTAGCTTTCAAACAAAGAAAAGAATTGGTTATCAACCTCATCCAAAGCAAGTTCTACTTTGCGCTGTGCCTAATTTCAATCGATATAGTACGCAAGGACTGATGTTATGGCTTGTTTGTTCGTTTATGTCCACCCATCTAAAGCTAAACTAACTATATTTCTTGACACCAATTGGTTCTTAATTGCATCCACAGTAAGTGTGTATTCCCTCCCGCAAATGTTACTCAGTGTGCTGGCCGATCTCAGCACCAACTCGCTTGGTAATGTGTTGTATGACTGTCGTATATCTAGGTTTGATATACCATTCCATGGAATATGAGCCGAAACAGATCCTAACATCAGGTAGCGATTCCAGGTGCCTTGGTGAAATTTGGCTGTGTCAAAGTTCTTCACTGTCAGTTTGAAGCGTTTTGTCTGTCAATTCAGTCAATATAAATAAAACCTAAAGTCAAATGTGAATTTCCTTTGCAAACTTACAATTTGAATTCCATGACTTCCTTTTCTCTTCAGAATGGCTGAAGCTGTATCATTGACAGTTGAACTAGTCAATTCGGTAACTTCCAACTCTGTTAATTTGTTTAACTTTGCGATGTGCACTTTTGCCAGCAAGTGTTTCCCCATTGAGCTGGTCCCAGGTTCTGATGAATGGTGAAGAACTCAATGGCAAACAATACATATGATGCCAGGGTTGCCAGCCTCCTCAATTCCGCAGTGTAAATAGAATCGCCACAAAGACATATGTTTCGAACCATCCTAAGCAATAAGACGCTTCGAGCCTGCATTCCTACAAGCCCACAAAGCCTCAGATATGATTTGTAAAGTAAGGTCGTTCAAATCACGAATACAGATACCATCATTTTTGGAAGATATCATAACCACTAGCAATGAGGTATTTAAAGATTGTGAATCCGACATTGTGGTAGTAATATTTAAGCTGGAAAATTCAACTTTCGTGGCTGTCAAACATAACGTTACAGCAAAGTACAATGCTGGTTTATAAGCATTGACTTTAGAGCTACAATCAAGAACCAAAGTCAGACCTGTGAGACATGGCATGCATATTTGTGAAGTTGAATATAGGGACATATACAGATGACTGACGGCTTATAGCTTGATTGAGGAACAAGTCAGTGCAGTATGTTGCTGTACAATTTACTGGGCCACCAAGAACACTGTTGACACACCGTTGGTGCTCATTCTTAGACAGCAGTTGTGATATCGTGGTTAGCATTTTTGCGGCCCATAGTTCGATTATGGCTTCACTCAATTGCATAGGCCTTTGATTATCCATGATGCAACACCAAAAACTTTGACACACCGTAGACGCTCATCTTTAAGATCTAGTACTGATATCAGTTATAGCATTGTTGTCCACAAAGGCAGCCAATAAACTGATTATGGGTTAACGTCATTCAATAGCCCTTAGATTATCCAAGATGCAAGAACAAAAATCGTTCAAACTTCATTGACGTTCATTTTTAAGAGGTAGTAGCGATATCTGCCCTAGCATTTTTACCTATAAAGGGGGCCAATACTATGATTATGGGATAACACCCTTCCATAGCTGTTAGAGTATCCAGGATGCAAAACCCAAAAATGTTGATGCTCAGTTGATGCTCATTTTCAGGATGCGGACGTGATATCATTGACAGCCTTTTTGCACATAAAGGCGTGTTAGACTAATCCTGGCGCAGAGGGAAGCATATATCGACTTATGGTGCAACTGCTAAATTGGTGATGCATATATTGACTTGTCTATTCATCTATTTGACACGTACACATGTAAAGTGAATGCGGCTCCGCCGCTCAACCCTAACCTAACACCACATGATGACTGCACCCAAAGTCTGCCCTACATTCTTCCAAGGCGGTATCACGACTGTAAAACTAAACCAAAAAGAAAGCCCAAAGCGATGCACTGTGCCGTATCCTAAGTTCCTCCCAAGTGATCAGCCATGCCCAAAGATCCTCCGAAACAATTATCCTCCCCAAAAACGAGAAAAACTCAAGATCCCATCTCTGAAATCACATCTGATTCGCAGCACAATATTAAGGGCTTTGGCCTGGACTGTGCAGTTTCCCTTGTGCACACTCAATCTGCAGTCAACCGCTCCTCTGACGGTGATGATTAGTCGGACTCCTCCTCTGATGAGAGCCCGCAGGTGCTTCCCATGCTCTTCCGAGATTCCCCTCGAGGTCTGCCAATTCCCGTGTGAAAGAGGACTTTTTGGATTTGTCGATCACTACCACTGGACCATCGTCATCCTTACCCTCATCCTGATCATCATTTTCATCACTAGAACCCGTGCGATACTTCAATTGATCTGCAGAATTACCTCCTCGGGAGTTACCTCTTTTGGAAATACTGTCGGCCACTGCCAGTGGTCAGATGATCGTGAATGTCGATGCAATTGGTATCAATATTTCCCATTGCTTTCGCTCCTTCAGCTGGAAAATATCTGTATACGTATGCTCATTCAGAATCGTATTCGGTGATATGTGTCACTTCCTCCCTCTCATTCCATCTCTCGACCGACGACCCTTTCCTCTACCATCGACATTGAACCGGAATAAACTTCCAACCTGTGGTGCAATGGCAACAACAGTTTCATGACATCCGCGACCAGTATTCACATTGTCATATATCTTGATTCTGAAGCCATTGACAGCGACAATCCGTAGTCCCCGATCCATGATCCTTGATTGGGAGAGCGAGTTGTGTGCCCCTTCCACATGGAGTACATCCCTCACAACTACTTCCTTAATGCAGTCGCGGCCTCCTGGTAGCCGAATCCCCAATCAAACATCTCCCTGCCCTATGGCCTTGCCTGCTACCCTCCCAGTGAAATCGCGAATCTCCCGCTCGTCCTTCTTGGTGGATCCTATATACAAAGCGAAGTTCCTTCGATCTCCACAAATATGAGAGGTTGAGGCACAATCCAAATGCCAACACTCCTTCAAAGGGGCCGTTTTTCCGGCGATATCTGTCACCCAATAGTTTCCCATTGTCTCCGCTGAAATCCTCGCGGCAGTAATCTTATCATCCTTGGCGGCGGTTTCGGTGTTTACCCTTATGACAGGAGGATCACTATGTTTCATGCTCGGGCAGTTCCAAATCTTATGCCCTTCCTTATTGCAATAGAAACATATTGGTTGGCTTTTCCTGTCGGCCTGATCCTCGTCACTCTCGTCACCTTTCCAGCTCTTCCTGCCTTTGTCTTTGTCTTTTCCTTTGGCATTTCCTTTGGCATTTCCTTTCACGAATCGTAGGGCTTCCTGCCCAAGGCCATTCTCATGATTGATCATAGCCTCCAACTCGACCAACTTGATCACAATCTCATCTGGCGTGAGTGTCACTGTCGCGTCCTTGTCCATCATCAATTTGAGAAATAACTGCCAATCATCATTCCTTGGTATTCCGCACAGAAGGTAAAACATGTGCTCCTCGTCGCTCATCTTTGCGAAGATCCGATTCGTCGCCTCCGAAGTCAAGTGCTTGGAACATAGATTGTAGTCCTACACCTTCTAGTCAATCTGTATGGCATAAATGTCAACATCGTCACAGTCCTCAGGCCTTATCCATAAAAGCTCCTCCCGTATCTGGAACACATTCAACTTCAACTGTGCATTGAATGCTGTCGCCAGTTTCTCCCAAAGTGTCCGCACATCCGCGATCTTCATGTACGATGCCTGCAGCCACGGCTTCATGCCGAGCAGGATTATCAATCGCGCAGTATCATGTTGTTTTACCCAGTCTCTGACTGCAGACCGATGTGCCAATGTCTCCGCTGCAGCAGCATTATCCGCAGGAGCCTCGGGCTGCTCATCCTCCCCCGTGACTATACCGTAGACCTGCTTCTGCTCCAACAGAAGTACCATCTCCCCTGTCCGTTGCTTGTAGTTCAACCCATTGAACTTCCCAATCGATATGGCGGTAGAAGCCATAGTGAGGATGACAGTGTCAAGGTCGTCAATTATATTCTGCTGCTCATCGAGATGCCTCTCCAAATGTTGCGTTCCTCCATAAGTCGCAATTCGTAATTACCAAAAATACGATGTGACCAGGCTCATAACCTGTTGGACCAATCCTGGCGCGGAGGGAAGTGTATGTCGACTGATGGTGCAGCTGCAAAGTTGGTGCCGTGTATATTAACCTGTCTATTCCTCTATTTGACATGTACACAAGTAAAGTGAATGCGGCTCCACCGCTCATCGCTAACCTAACACCATGTGATGACTGCACTCAAAGTCTGCCCTACAAGTCAGCCGATAGGATGATTATGGGTTAACGCGGTTCCATAGCCCTTAGGTTGTCCAAGATGCAAGACCAACAATCGTTGACACTCCGTTGACGCTCATTTTTAGGATGTAGTAGCAACATCGTAACTAGCATCGTTGCCCATAAATGCGGCCAATACTGTGAGTATAGGTAAATCCTGTTGCACAGCCCAGTGAGTATCCAAGATGCAAGACGAAACATCTTTGACAATCTGTTGACATTAATTTCCATAATGGGGCAAGGAGCATGATGCTTACCTTTTAAACTATCAAGACAGCCAGTTCTTCTGCATTGGATGGATGAGACTCTGCATCCGTGTGATTACTGAATGGGTATGACTGTAAACCGTTGAAGCTCCATTGACTCTCCATTGATGCTCACCTTAGAGCTCACATTAGAGACATACTAACAGCCATTCGGTGCTCAACAATTGTACACAAAATGTATATAATCTTTATTGGCAGCCAATATACAGTTTCTACATATTATCATTTGCATCCAAAAGCTTCGAGACCTCTCGATTTCTGAGCCACGACTATACACGTCATCTGAATGATGAATGATGTAGATTTATCGAGTTTCAGTGCTTTCAGCCGGCAATTTACATCATAACTATCCATCCACTAGTATTAGATATATATAGCCCAATGTCCTCACCATTCCTTATCGAGCTCATTCTCCTCCATTTCCATGACATACTATAAGCAATTTTGAATATCTGGACCATGTGCAAGAGGTCTGAGCAGAGAGTTATGTTCTTGGCTGCATGGATTATTGCAGCCTGATGGCTGTCATTCATCCGGGTTCAGGTTACGCATTGACCACTCCCTCTATGAGTTGAATGGCATCACTGACTTAAAGTTTGTTAGTACATTTCGTCTCAAATTTAGGTTTTACTTTATCAGTTAACCATAACGGGCAACAGCACATAATATTTGTTGGTCATCTATAAACTTGATTTGGAGTCAAGATGTTTCGCATGGCCTGTGCGACCCTTGCACACACCATGACGAATAATCCTGTCACACAATTCGGTCACTGAAATCCAGCAAAAGCTGCCACTAAACAACATAGATACCCAAATTGCATGTATTCGAGATACGTCGTCTAACATACCTATTTGGCTATCTCTTTCTCTGGTGATGTGGGAGCCATCACTATGTCATCGTCTGAATCAGATTTCTATATGGTAATCAGCTAGGGACTCTATATGCAGAGCTAAAAGCTTATCGGTTCAACAGGTTTCACAATCTCCATTTGTGATGGAAGGGCACCACATCTCGAAAGAGATGTGCTGTGTGACTGTGTCAGTCTGGTTTCTCCGAACCGAGCCACATGTGACTACTTCCCAGTCGAGACGTCCCTTGCGGCATTTGTGATTGTCCGGGGAAAATATCATGAGTCTGCATAAGCTCTCCAAATGATGTCGGTGATGGTGTGGGTGCAGTCAGGTCTGTTTGGGACTTAACAACTGCCGGAAACTTCAATTCAGTCATCCCATACTGCATATCTCTCTCACCGAAGCTGTCAGCTGTGTCCCCGCATCCTGGTTGCATCAGTTTGTCAAGCCTCATCTGCTTCTGCCGAAAACTCTCCATGCAGTACTGTACCGTATTGGAGATTGTGCCCATCACCCAGCCAGGTTCGTCATCTTTGCTCAGCTTGCCAAGATCTGTATCTTCTTCATCAGCCTCATCTTTCCCATCCACCTCATCATCCGAACATGCAAGATGGCTCACGCTGTCTCCGATACCATTCAACACGTCCTCAAATGTTGTTTCAGGCTTTGTGGTTGTCGATCATGTGTTTTCACCACTTCTCATATTTTCCTGCTCTTGCATAATTACTCACTCTGCGTCTTGAACTCGCTTTCTTGCCACAGTGGTGTGTCTCTCAACATAATCCTCTATCCATTTCACTTTCTCTTCGTTGCTTAAAAAGAGCGTTTCCTGTCTTTTCTCCGCCAAAAGCTTCCTTTTAGATTGTAAACTGCGCAATGCTCCCAACTCTCGGACCCATTCCGCCTCCTAGCCACTCTTGCCTTTATTCGCTTGATGACGTCGTTGTGGGGATTGCTTCATCAATTTGCCGTACTTGTCTGCCGGAAATGGCAAACGGTTCATTTTAGGAGCATTCACCATTGTTTCTTGTGTTGACCTTGTTGTTGGGCGAGATGTTGCATGTTGCAAGATATAGACTACAAGGAGGCAAGCTGCGTCTTTTATGACAAGGGTGGTAGGTTTGATCAATTTGAACAAAGCAAAATCAGTGTTTTGACTGTCACTTGATTGGGAATAGTTATGCTAACCATACATCATAACTTGATGGTTACTGTGTGATTCATGAATGATCCTGGCAATGACATGAGGCAAACATCACCAGCCATTCTTTCCGTCAATGAATGACCATTTTAAGTCTATCAAACATGAGATGTCACCTGTCAATCATCACGATGTATCCCAGTAAACCAACAAACAACATCAGACCAAATTACTGCACACCACGGAAATTTTCAAGTCCCCTGCAGCTATACGCAGCAGGATTCAACTTGAATCATATGTGCAAGTTGGCAGTCACTCATTCCACTTTGACTTGTAGTTAACTATATCATCTTCAAGACTTCCCACTTCTTTTTGTTATCAACTTCCCCACCTTGCCACAATATCACATCAGCAAAAAATATTTCCATCCGGGCAGAATGGCTCCGTCGGAGTGGACGTGCTCCGTCAGAGCAATCAGAGACACCCTGGTGGCGGATTACTCTGCGCCTGGCGTCAATTCAATGCGTCGCGTTCAATATCGCCCTCTGATCGCTGTTTCACCGTTTCTTCTCGTTCTGTCGGTCACCTATTTTAAACGATCACTCTGGCGTTGTGGCCATCTGTGACCATATGTCGGAATGGGTTCATTGGGTACACGCTTGCATCAGGATTGCAATGCGATGGGTGACGCTGCGAAAATTTCTCTTCGCGTTCCTTCTACCTGCGCGCAAAATGCAATTCTCTCTTTACTGATTATACGGGATTGCAAGGCGATGGGTGACGCTGCGAAAATCTCTCCTCGCATTCCTTCTACCTGCGCGCAAAATGCAATTCGCTCCGTACTAATTGTACGGGATTGCAAGGCGATGGGTGACGCTGCGAAAATCTCTCCTCGTGTTCCTTCTACCTGCGCACAAAATGCAATTCTCTCTTTACTAATTATAGAAATCATTCCAAGTCGCCAGATCTATGTGGCTATTGACAATCCATCGTTCATTCCGTCTGTCTCCTGTCTTCCTACTAGTAACTATCTCTAGAATGACGTGAGCGCAACCGACAATATTTCCCACACTGAAAACTTGCAAAGCAACGGCTGCCGGTGCTTTTCTCACTTGTACAAATTTCGAGACGGGATCCAAGTTGCCCGACTTTTCAGGTATTGTGGTGAGTGCCAGGGCTTACCAGTAGTCAACGAAAGCTCCATACTCGTTTAGGAGTTTGATTTTGAATAGTCATTGCAGTTGCCACGGGAGATGCCCATTCAGCGCCCAATAACACCTCCCCGGGCGTTGCTTTACCCATACCCAGTCATTCCTTCGATCCCCTCTGCGCCAGCTCTGGCCTCCTGTGCATCGACACATTTGAGATATGCATTCACAATCTCAACCCCCAACTTGAACCTTGATACCATGGTAACTACAGAGCTCTATTGCGTGCAGTTGTTCATTGGATATATACGTCTTGTTAAGACTCGTATGGATGATTAGGTCCCGCATGCCGCTGTATATTGCCACGCGGTGTGTTGCGTCTTGTGTATTGTCGAGTAATACTCTGAAGTCTTTGATCATAGGGTCAGGATGCTTCCCATCACGGCGGATTTAGGGCCCCATGAATTCGGGCTTCGCATATAACTGAGAGAGCAGGGGGGCAGCCTCATCAGCACCGGAAGGGAGAACTTTTCAGGCGGCTGTGCTGTTCTCCTGACGCTGAGTGAGGGCTTTGGGATTGAGCTCTCTGATTTCGAAGCAGAGAATACGACGCTGAAAGGTGATTACTGACGGCAGGTAGTTGAGATTGTGATTGGAGGCGTTGCAACCATCCTTGAGGTTCGTTTTGTGTGCTTGTTCATGTCTCTCGGCAGAATACTGTTGCAATGCTCCGCATCAGCAAATCTGTTCGACCAAATGAGACATCAAGTGGATCTTCGGAAAGTTGAACTCGGCATCCAACTCCTTGGAAAAATCTATCTCGTGGCTGATATAATCCCACCAGGCATTCATTTTGCGCCACATCTTGGACAGCGTCCAAGTTCCAGCATTTGTTACCTCTTCTACCTTTCGCTTCTTCACGAGTTCCGTTCTCAGGGCATTGGCTTTGGCCTTCGCTATTTCACATGCTCGCCCGAGTAAGAAAACATCTTTGAAGGTGTGAAAACGATGCAAGGCGTCCTCCATGTAGCTCAGAGTTGCATCATCGCAACATTTATATTGAGCATACGTATAGAATTCTAACAATGCCCATGTGCACTCAATTGCGCGATTGAATATGGGATGCTGAGCGGGGCTTCTGCCTCATAGAGACTGGGTTACAACTCCTAGCTGGTACCAGCTCATTTCTTTCATCTCCTTCCCATTCCATTGAGAAACTTCCTCAAATGACTTATTTTTTGGTGTGAGGTCGTGGTAAGCAGGCACAGATAACCAGATTGCATTGTACATGTCAAGCCGTTCGTGCGTCTTCATGAAGTGGAAAATACACTTCTGGAGGTGGTCAAGCATGCCTATCTGCATTGTATGGAGGAGGTCGGGCTTCGGGAGGTCACTCACGATACAGGGAATATGTCAAAACACGTTGAATCCTTGGTGGACATGGCGCGCCGAGAGTTCGGCATCGGCTGCCTTGGTGTTGACATTGCTCAGCGTTCTATACAGGTTGTGATCCCGCCTGGGGTGTTGCTTGTCAGAAGGGACATAATCTCCAACTTCGTTGTTTGGACACTTGCACCAAAAACAGACATGCCGTTCGAGATGATGTAGGTCGCTATACTCAGGGCAATCTGCAAGCCATGCTGCTAAAACCGGTTTGCAACGCCTGAAGTTGCCATCTGCACAAAGAACGTCATAATACCCGCTCTCGGCGTTGGGATTTTGTTGAAAGGTGAGAGGCTGGAGTACCCGCCGGAGTACTTCTTTCAGCACCTCTCGGTTTGTTTGCCGCTGCTCATCCAGCCGCATCTGAGGAATATTGCGGTTCTTGATCAGAATCGGCAGGAGAGCGACTATTTACGACAGTGTACGCTGAGGGCATCTGGCGGATCTTCGAAGGTAGATTGCCAATTGTCATATATACAGGCCACACTTTCTTGTCGCCAGCAAAATTCAACAGATGTGTTGCGTCGGACATGAAGATCAAGGGAACCAGTGTATCCCGGAGTCTGAGCATTGCCTTAACCTCGATTAGCACAGTATTATCCTCTGGTATCTCTGCTTACCTGTGTCTCCCACCACCAGTCCGCAGTGTGCATTTCAGTATGGAGGCATTTCGGTGGCGTATCGCTGTTAAAGCAATGCTGAGGGGCGTAAATGAGATGCTTCACGTAGACTGGCTGCCGCATCAACCGTCTAATGCTTTTGATGATGTCTCGACTCCAGTATTTGATAGGCCGTTGGTGATTGTCATTCCATCTCATATCCTCGAGAGTGTGTAGTTCCCACTCCCTGAGAGCCTGATCATCTGGCATGCTACACACGAGCTTCTGGACGCGATCCCCGTTTTTGAAGCTTGGCAAACGCAGCGCGGTGTTTTCTTCCTTGGGCACGTTGTCATTTTACGTCTTCATACCCATCTTCTTGGTCCCACACTGGATATATTTGTACTCTTCACGCGTCGCAAATGGGTAGTAGGGATTGTTCTGTAGGTTCATCTCAACGCAACCCTGAGCGTCACATTCCCATCGCTCAGCAATGTAATCGCTCAGTGGAGCGCCGGCGCCGGGGTATGTTTCCGTCCGCGGCAGAGGAGGTGGCGGTGGTTGAGACTCCGAGTCTGCAATGTTTTCAACGTGTTCGAGGTAGGGAAACGCGTCCAAGGCTTCGACTGAATCTTTGTAAGTGTTGAAATCACGACGCTGAGCGGGTTCAACACGTCGGGGCGCACTGCGAACAGTCAGATTCTTTGCGACTTGAAGGTGTTCAGGATGATGTAATTTGATATGTTTAAGTCGCCAGCTGTCTGAGGTGAACTTCTTTCGGCATGAAAATTAGGGGCAACGGAATGGGGTCTTCTCTGGCATTGTCGAAGACACGTGAGGAGTGGAGTATTCACTGTAGAAAGGAACGAAAGTTGGAGCTGGGCCTGAGCAGTCTGGTGTGGGTATAAGCTCACGATACTTGAGAGATTTATTGAGCCTCAACACCAACACGCCAGGAGTTGCAAAAACACTGCATCCGCACGATGTCCCATAATACTATGAATAAATACAAAATTAACCCTGAGCAATCCAAAAACCTCGCGACGCGTGTAATAATCAATGCCTGAGATAAATAGATTAGAACAAAGAAAACGAACAAGCCCACAACCCTAACCCAGACGAACAAAACACCTCCACGTGTGCCTTAATCAGTGCCTGAGATGAATAGATTACAGCAAAGAAAACTCACAAGACAAGAACCTGACTCTAACCTAAACGCAACGCGAGGACTGGTTCACTCCTCGCCTACCGAGCCATCCAGGCACGCGTCAGGGAGAGGGTCATCAGGGAGAGGGTCATCTGGGAGTGGGACATCGGGGAGAGGGACATCCAGGAGAGAGACATTTGGAAGAGGGACATCGGGGAGACTGTCGCCACCTGCCGATTCGCTGATTAGCTGCTGCTCCACATCGACATCAGAGGTGTTTCCGGCTGCCTCAGCTTCTCGCAGAGTTGGCGCCACTGGGCGAGGATTTTGGGGCGTCACAAGCCCCAAAAACTGCAGTCCACTGAGGGTATGAGTCTCCGGAGTTCATAGTAGTGGGGAAGGCTCCGGGGTTTGTGGCCATGGGGCAGGCGCCGGAGGTTCTGGCCGTGGGGTATCATCGCGCATCTCCTGGCCTTGCTCGGGTCGCACAGTTGGCTCATCGTCTACCATGGTATCAACATCATCAGCCGATGTATTTACCATCTCTCTCTGGCCAATCGTCCGAGGTTCTTTGCCATCATCCTTATCCTTATCCTCCTCTTCATCCACATCCTCCTCCTCCACCTTCTCCTCATCTTCCTTCTCTTCATCCTCCTCCTCTTCATCTTCCTCCTCATTATCGTCACCATCCCTTTCCATATCCACATTGCCGTCTAAATCAATGCCATCTGGTGCGTCCACATCATCCTCCATGCGCATATCCACATCAGGGTCAAGTTCTGAGTCATTTTTGCCGTCCGACTTCTCGGTAGAGTGGGTATCATCATTTGAGGAAATTGACACGGTGGGCGATGCTTCCGGCTCTAAATAAACCCACTCTAGTTGGCCCTCCGTGTCCGATTCTGGCTTATACCTTTCCTTCTGCAACTGCAAAGCAACGACATGAGAGATATCATCTCCCCCTGGGGTTTGGTTAACAATACCTTTCCGTTTACCGTTTCCCTTCCCCTTCCCCTTCCCTTTCCCCTTCACATCCTTTGTTCCCTTCCCTTTCCCGGTCCCTTTCTCACCGCCCTGCGTGTCCTCTTCACCCTCGCCATTGTCATTGTCATTGCCATCGCCAGGACCGCTCCTTCCCCCGCTCGGCGCTCCAGGATCCGCCCAGTTCTCATCATCATTATCCGCGTGGATTATCTCATCCCAATTCAGTGGTCTAACAGCCAGGAAGCCGCCTGGCTTGTACTGCCGGCAGCTTGGTGGCTCAATTATTGCTCTGAGATCATCGCTACCATACCAAGAGAAACGCTTGCCGGTGCGTTTAACCTTCCCCGAGCTGGTTGTCTGCGGATTGGAGCGATAGACTTGATCCCCGAAGGCATGGGGGTTGTCCCACCTCCAATTGTTCATTTGGTCGCGGGTTTTGTCAAACATTTGCCCCATATATGAGTGGAAGGCAGCCCACCACTCCCGAAAAGGCGAACTCCTGCTCCTGCGGTGCGGCCACATCAGCTGGAATTGTGAAAAGTGGCGAGTTGTGACTGGATCAAGAAAGATTATATCATGAAACAGGTCCCATGCCCTCTCGTGCTTAACGCCGTAAGCATTGTATATCCGTATGAGTCCACAGATGTGTTCCGACATGAATCCCTGTATAGGGTTCCAATCCAACATCAAGCCTCGATTTATAACGGATGTCGGCATATTTGCCCTAGCCTTCCCCTTTCCTTCGCTGCTGCCCTTTGGTGCCATCGCTGTGAGTTGACAATGAATCTACATCCGAAATGTTAGCATTATGATACAGTTGCATGTAGCGGAAGGAAGCCCAGAGGGAAAGTACAAAGTTTTGTAGGTTATTGGGTGTGTTTTGGAACGAGAGGCGTTGTTTTGTGCAAGTCACGTGAGGTCGAGATCAGGATGCTGTTGGTGTGTATAATACGGGAGGAAACGAGAATGGAGGTGTAGGCGGGAAGAAGGGATATATATACTCGAGTTCAGGCGATTTCTTAGTTGAACTTGTGGGTTTTGTTGGTTAACGAACACAAAACGGCCCAGCATTCATCTTGCAGAACCACCAGGCACCTCATGAACAACGAGCCTCGAGACGAGATTTAGTACTCGCGGAGAGGAAAGTTTATGACGCCGGGGGTTGCGTTTGCATCACACATCATTGTTACCGCTCAGACCTCGTGCATCTTGGAGGAACTTGAGTAGTTCTCAGTTTGTCCCAACTGTGCAACCATTCAACACGGCTACCAACGCCTAGCAGTGGAAAAATCACACGCAACTGATGTCATAGCATAGAGAATACATTATTGATTGCTTTGCGATGCTTTTAGCTCTCCCAAAGGGGGATTTCCACCGGGAAGCTGAAGATATACTCAATCGATGGTTTGAAGCATTGTGCCAAGAACGAGTGCAATACGATGATAATAGCGCCAAGATGGCATAAACACCCTTCATGTGGTGCAAATAGACCTTCAGACGTTGCTGTAACAGTGAATATCAATGCTCAGTTTAATCTGAATTCAATCTGATGGCAGTTAACCCCATAATTGAATGCTTTTGAAGGGATCTCGTCCCCGAGTATTGTCAGGGTTTGAAGTCCAGTGCGGTCTACACTGCGCCTCCCTTTTTTGTTGAATCCGTCCATGGTCGCTCAAATAGGGGTCTACCTCGCCTACGGTTGAATATGCATCCAGAGGATATTATTCCTACCTGCTTAATGTCGAACATCTATATCGGAATATGCCTTCCCAAAGCCCTCACCCTGACACAACTCCGGTCGCAGGAAATGTTCGAAGTGTTGCTAATCGTCCAAATCAACAAAAGCGTGGGCCTTCGGGGAATTCTCAACTTCCGCCTGCTAAGAGACGCGTTTCTGTACCGGCCGACGAGAGGGATTCCTCTCAAGGAGGCAGTTTCGTACCCTCTAGAATTTAAGGTCAGAACTCCACCCCCTCATCTTTGCTGAACAATTCTCGCGTTGCAGATATCACTCAACCCGTGACTTTCACCCCGTCCACTACACAGCGATGGTCAATAATTACTCCAACCGCGACGCCGGGTACAAGCAGTCGTAACACACCATCCCCCAGAGGAACCATACAGACAGACTCAACGCGTCGCGTTGTATCCAACCCAGCATCCGGCATTGCTAGCACTGCCACTCCTCTCAGCGGTCTTGAAAACCTGCCTACCCCCATCCCGAATCCAGAAGCCTGTGCGATTATTACAAATCCACTGTGAATGCGAGCTACCGGAAAGAATCAGAGACAGAGGCAGTGGCAATTGCAACCGCAGGCGGTGTCTACACCTCGATCAATGGTCTCCAGCAGTCGCAGCGTCCATCGATTTGGTCAGTCAGACATGACGCGTCTTGTATTTGCAACGGGCAGACTCCTGGAGCTCTACATGTGGAACAGACGGCCATTTATGAGTGCAAGCAACTTGGAGACTGTAAGCTATGCAACGCGACACGTTGCGAAAGCATTAGCTGAAGCCCCACACTGGCAGATAATAGAGACGTACTGGAACACCACTATGCAGCAAAACAACATTTGGTCAATAGCATTCGAGGCACATACAACGGAGATCTTGAAAGAGGTATGCTGAATCAACGGCCCACGGTGGATGTTAGACGCTCAAACCGGTACCAGGTTGGTGCACCAGTCGATAAGGTTAAATCCCATTTTATTCAATCAGCAAGGGACGATATTGCAGAGCTTTATGATCTCCACCGCTTTGAATCCGCCGTAGATCGTTTGGAATTCATTAATTCCCTTCTGGCAGACAATAAGTATCTTTTTCCAGTAGCAGAGCATGTGGAAGGTGGTGTACGCGGTCCCAATCCAACGCAGAGAGAGTCGAAAGCTGATAACGAACGGCTAGCGTCCACTTTATTTCCTGCCGGAGGCAATCCCGCAGTATATCTACATCAAATTTTATCATTGGGCGAATATCCGCGCTAAGTATGCTGATGGATTTTATAATTTGATGATTAAAGACAAGGACGGTCATATACCCTCGCCACTGATCATGTTTACATGCACCGCTTTGCGCCATGCTCTCCTGGAGTGGCAAAAGAACAAAGGTGTTCATCCGAAAGCTTCCAAGTCAAAGCTGAACGCGGACAGACCTGATCGCTCGAACTACTTCAACCACAAGAATGACCGTGGTAAGGTCGCATCCTGCTGCGCTGTAACGGGTTGCAAGTTGTTAACCTCGCCTGGTGTTGCAGACACGTATACGTTCTTGATGAATATCTGGAACACACTACCGGAGAGCTATCAACAGAGGGTGTATAACAACACTCTTGCTACAGTCAAGCATCAGATCCAACAGGCAGAGAACCCAACGCCTGCCGTGGTGATCAGCGTAGAAGCAGCACGTGTTGACAATGCAATTCTTCTTGATTATTTGGCCTCCGAAGTGGCTTTTGAGGAGCCTGAGATTGGAAGCACTGACCCAAACATTCCGATAGACAACAATTGCACGGATGACGAACTTCATTTCGGGATGCCAGGGGGCAGCGGGCATTACGAAGAAGAAGATGATGAAACCAACGATCGCGATGCCCTCACCCCCGCCAGCCGGCAACGACGGCCGGCAACGGAATTCGAGAGGTTTGACCTGGGAACCAGTGATGTTAACGGGTATGTGGGTGAGGATGGCAACGATGCGGATGCGGATGCGGGTAAGGAGGAAGAAGCATCGCAAGTGGATGATGGATCAACGCAGAATGTGGAGGACTGACCTGGGACCCAGTGATGTCGACAGGTATGAGGGCGAGAATGGCGAAGATGCAGATGCGGATGCGGATGAGGAGGAAGAAGCATCGCAAGTTGATGATGGATCAATGCAGAATGTGGAGGACTGACCTGGGACCCAGTGTTGTCGATGGGTATGAGGGCGAGGATGGCAACAATGCGGATGCGGATGCGAATGAGGAGGAAGAAGCATCGCAACTCAATGATGGATCAACGCAGAATGTGGAGGACTGACCTGGGACCCAGTGATGTCGACGGGGATGATGGCGAGGATGGCGACGATGCGGATGTGGATGAGAAGGAAGAAGCATCGCAAGCCGATGATGGATCAACACAGAATGTGGAGGACTGAGGGCATAGTACTAGACAGTGTGAAGATTGGACTGTATATTTCAGACCTGTAAAATACAATAATGGCAAAGCAAATGCAACGGCAAGCAAGGGATCCCAAGCGAAGACTGTATTGCATTATGTGACAAAATCTCAAAGCTAAACATATATGGGGCGAGTGCGGCATCCGATATATGGCAATAGCAGAGAGGTAAAATGTGGCTATCAGCAGAAGAAAGGTATAAACATCGCCAGGTGTTGTGTGAACGGCTACAGCATAACTGCAGCCCCTGCGAAGAGTGTAACACACGTGTCGTTCTGATGGTGCGTATACGGGGCACATATTCACGGAGGTGTGTATGCAACGGGAAGCCTGTAATTCTCCGTCAGAGGGTATGAGGTTCCGTCAGAGCCGTCAGAGCCGTCCGGAACACCCGGGTGTTTCAGATGGAGACTAGAGTTGTTGCTGATGCCGGCTGTGCATCCAGAACTTAGTGTATTTTCACCATATGGCAAAGAACCAGTACCATACTGAAGGTACGATTGAGTATATGCAAAAGTATCTGGAGGAGTGTTATCATCACAAGGATGTTTTTGGTTGATTCCGCACCAGTCAATTTACAAAGCACATCTCAGAAGTCTTGAAACAACAGCTTACTTTGGACCATCACAAGGAACAGAAGAGTGACCCAACTTGGAGTAATCCTTCTGCAGCTGCAAAACGTCGTCGTGTACATGAAGATAAATCGCAAAGCAAGTAAGAGATTGCGCAACATCTTGTCGACAAATTCAATTTCTACCTTCTGATGATGCAAATCCTGAACCACTTCTCCAACAACGTCCGCCAACTTGGGCACCTTTTCAATGTAAGCTTTGAACTCCCAGAACGAGCGATGATGGATCATAAACAAGTTTACCAACAATTGAATCATCATGAGGCTGCCTTCCACATTTTGCAATCGTTAGCTTGCAATGAGCTGCTTCACTATCGGGAGCTGACTGCAAACACTGCAAAAACAACTTTGTGACAATCAAATGCCTCTGACAACAGCATCTATCAAGCAAATAATAAAATACAGGTGTCCAGAAATCAACACCCTTGATGACTGGGACAAGTGGTGTGCCATGGCAAAAGGGGAATTACAGAATCACATTGCTTGGTATTTCAAATGATTGGCCGACTTCACAGACTACATCGATCACGATCAGTATTTCAGTTATCTTAACGATGTAACATGTATCCCTTACAACTCGGCAGCACTTTTTGTGATGTCTCTTCAATTTGATGAGCAGGCTTTTCATATGGTTCGTTGTGCTGGGGCCACACGGTGTCGAAACCATTAGCCACCAGAATATGATACAGTGGTCCTCTGGATTGGGATGAGTCCAAATATTGACTTTATGTTACTCGTCAGATACAATTCCACACTGTTGCACTGTCTTTTGGTTGGTGAGAATGCTGAATTAAGCGTTGAAGTGGTTCTTTCCTTTGTTCAGATGTTCGCAACATTGCCGATACATTAGACTGCTGGTATGGTGATTGTTGAATCAATATATCAACCTCTGATGCAACCCTTCCATACTGGAAGCTACTATTGTAAGTTTCTTTTCAGCATCGGAACCACTTATATTGTCTTTATAAGTGCCATTCAAAATGCTGTACACTTTCTTCAACAGACATCGCAGCCAGATAGCATGTGGTGGTACTTGAGCAACACAATTAACTTGAATGCATTCAATTTGTTTTACATGTAGATTATTTGATTCGATGCTTAAAGTGATCATTGCAGCAATGTATCAAGATGACTAAATAAGTATTTGAAATATCTTGACAACATGATCACTTCACTGAACACTTCAAAGCATGGTGCAAGTTTGGAAAATATGTCGCTTGGGTTATTTCTGGAGAATGTTAATAAGGATGGGTGCATGGGGTAGATTTTTGGAAACTAGTTTCACTTTTTCCTGATAAACCCCTTATCAATGACAAGGTCTGAAAGCACGATCGAAGTTAATTATTAGAATGAATAGATTCTTGTCCACTTTCAGTTGGTCTTTCAGTTATAGTTAATCATCTAGTAAATTACATTACTCCAGTCTTCACATGTTTGCTACTCACTCTGTACTCTAACTCTCATTTGAGACCTCTAACACCCTTTCTTTCCCACCGATACATAGGTACTTTATTATTAGTAGTCACTCCAGTTCCCTGCTCTCAGTCTCAGGTGTACAAGCTCTAGCACTCTCAACCTTAGCGTGATGCTTGGCGGTGCTTTGTAATACATTTTGTGTTGCTAAATATGAAAATCTTCGTATTATAGACCGTGCTAGATATAGAAAATTCCATATCACTCCAGAGCGCCCTCTTTCATGCTCGCTACTCTTTAGATCTGCTGTCTTTACTTCAAGTAGTGGTGGGGTAATAATAGATAGCTCTGCCATTTGTACATCTGAATGGAGCTGGTGTCCAGTTTCACTCATCACAGATACTACTAGCTGTATATTTTGGGTAATACACTACTCGCAAGGTTCAATACTAAACGGGGGCATCGACTAATTTTGGTGTCATTCTCTTATTCCTTCTGTACATATTTTGTCAGCATGACTTCAGGTGCTGAACTAAGTACTATGAAGTAAATAAAGTTTACAATATATCGATGATCAAAGCTTGTAGTCGTATATCTAGAATTGTCAACCATTCTTCGTTTCAGTTAAGTTTCAGTACAAGTTCATTCGTTTGAAGAACCGGCTCAAGGAATATTATTGGAAGTTGTTTGTTGGGAACAAGAGTAATAACTCCAAATTCCCTTGAATCCCATTGAGCCCACCACTCAACCCACCGTCCAGCGTTATATAACATTATGGTATCATTCGATTGCAAATATTAAAAGAGAGGAACTGCAGCGAAACAAACTGGTGACGCTGCAGCACCGCAAAGACCTTAAGTGATTTATTACCTGCCTAGGAAAGATGTCTATCCTGGGCCGAGTAGGCAAAAGAAAAACACAAAGTATACGGAGCTATGAAATACAACTCAACAGAATCGTAGACTGAGACACCAATCATACGCTAATTAAGTTTTTTTTGATCCTGATTAAGAGATAAACCTCTCATCGCTGCGTCGGTATTCACGACCACCATAACTGTCGCCAGGATCAGATACAGTACCGTTTGAGGTCTTACTAACGTATCCAAGAATCCCAAAGTCTAAGATGGTTGGAATGATGATCCCCTCCGAACGGGTTTCCGAGATTGTATCGTCATCTTCGTGGACTGTTTCCAATTTGGACGATAAATTACCAGAAACAGGATTTCTCCAACCGGACTTCTTATTCTCATCTCCATTCTTCTTCCAATCGGATCGGGCCCAGTTTTTTCTCACTGAACCATCTGACCACTGAGTATATCGAGAAGGTACGGTTACCGTATCACTAAGCCTGATAGAGGTTAGCGAAACCGATCTTAAGTGGTAATATCACCGACATACACATTTGAAGGCACCGAACAGTTACGCAGCCAGACTCGATTCTTAAACTCCGAGGTGGCTCCATATAGTGTATGTGATTGGTTGTAGTATCCAGAGTGCATAACATTATTGTACTCATTCGAACGAAACTGCCGCTTTTTCGTTGTTGTTGCCTTAAGGCGCTTTTGTGCACTAGTGTCTGCGTATCGGACCTGTAGTGCAAGGGCTTCCTCTCCTACTGGCATTCCATGGAAACTCTTGATAATCTCATCACAAATCTCTCTAGACTGGAATCTGCTATGGTCAGATGACCGGACGCAGGATAATGACTCAGATTGGATACCAACCTTGCAAAACCAACTCCACGGCTAACTCCATCTGCGTCTCTAAGGACTCTGTTCGACACAACAATATAACCAGTAAAGATACCTTGCATGTCCTAAGAAAAACATCAGTACTGCGTGTAAGGTGACCTCCTCATAGCGATAGACTTCACCTTCTCGGTCATACTCCTGGGAAGGTTCGATACATAAATGTTTGTCGAATTCGGGTCTGCTAATGTCTTGAGACGGGCATTGAATGATTCCTAATACAAAGCGGAAGCCAATCATTAGACAGCCGAAAGAAACAAGTGGTATCAAGGGCTGGTATACTCGGGCAAACCCCGCTTCGTATTTCAAACTCATTAGCCCACAGATGCAGTCTTGAGCCTCCTGCTTTGTCTCATAACGTGCAAATCCATATCTTCTAACCCTTAGTAACGTAAAAATTAACCAAACTGGAATCAACACACCCTTTGCAGGTGCCATGTTCCGTATCAATGATAGCCTTATGAGAAACGACCGTTCCAAATCTACAAGTCATTTCGTACAGCTTGTCATCATTTGTGTCGGGGGGAAGACCACGGATGTACACATTGGTTGTATTAGTAGGGTTATCGAGAGTCTGAGCGAGGCTTGCAACACCGGGAGCAAATATTGGTGAAATTGGTTGGGGCAGTGGAGGCCCAGAGAGAAGTAGTGATTCAACGTGATTGCAAATAGCCCTGTTCTTATGATCTTCAATGATTCCCTGCTGTTCACCCACAATCGTTGGAACAGGATCCACGTTTGTGGAAAACGGTGTACTTGGAGTATCGGTTGCTCCTGATGAAGAACAGGAACCCCTTCGGTGATCCAAGCTGGGGACTTGAGGCTGATGACCATGGTTGTGATACGAAGTGCCCGGAGATGGCTGATGGAACTGATACCCGGTTGCAACCATAGGATAACCGTAAGGAACCTGAGGCTGAGGGGGGGTGGATGGGGGCGAGGTGGTATATCCATGAGGGGCGTACAAATGCAACGAGGTTTGGATAGCAGCCCAATTTCCATTGAGCCACTGGTAGTAATAATACGGATGATGTTCTGTAAGAGCTGCGCCGCTATAAGCGGGTATGAAGCCTGCATTTGGAGCTGAAATGGATGGAGAGTATTGTCCACCAGAAACGGTTATGCGAGACGGACAGTGTGCCCCACCGCCTTTAGTCACCACTATAGAACCATACGGCTCAGTATTGCTAATGGCCTGTGCATGTCCCGGGATGTGGTGATAGGTATGATGGGAATAGATAGGATCTACAGCCGTTACATTTTGGTAATGATCAATCTCCGGAGATCCTCCAGACGAGACGGACGGTGTTGGGGTGATAGTAGTCATCTTGCGCTCGATTAGTTTACGTATGCTGAATAGGAGGGATCGGAATCAGAATCACAGCTATTAGATATTCAAATGCAGACTTCCAATTGACAGCTATGCAGAAAGGGAGTCCCCGCACGCCCTCAGATGTCGAAGCAATGAGCAAATTCCACTGAGGGTATTGAATGATAGGTAAAAGAGTACGAATAGTATCAAGAATTGCAAAGATTGATGGGGAACCTTGGTTACGAATTTAGCGAGAAAGGAATGGAATGAGAACTGAGGTGGAGATTTAGTAGATGGCAACGGGTAGACAGAAAAGAAGAGGAGAGGTTGGAGAGGGAAGATAGACAAGGACGGAGCCTTAAAGTACTTGTAGTACACAAGCCATCCTGGTTTGGTTTCAAAAAAGTAAAGCATGTGTTATGTTTGTTTGAGTGTAGAACACAGTAATGAAAAAGCATATCACAGTAGGCTTCAGATATCAACACAGATCTAAGGTACTTACTTGATTAAGTAGGTACTTACCTTAAGTATTATCTCCGGTTGAGCTCTAATAGTTCGACCTTTCTTTTACGACAGGTTTACTAGGGTCAGGCTGTTGCAGATCGAACAACACATATCTAGCAATGGAATTTGCTGCATTGAGTCACTGTTAACTAGGGGTGAAGCTATGAACAATGTCAAAGCACACAGGCTCTGCCCTTTCTGGTAAAATTCAGATCATGTTATACCCATTGCCATATTATATCTAGTCAGTTTGTTATAGTAAGCTGCCCAAAAAGGAGAAACCGAGCTTCTACAGCCTGATCAAAGTACATAATTTCATGGCAGTGGCGAGAGTTGGGGGCGGATGCGGGAACGGGAACCCCAGTGCGTAGTGTGATTCTGGGATTGATTTCTTCGGTACTAGGTACTTTGAGTAAAACCTGAGGCACGCACCCACCAGCAATAAAGATAGGGAAGCTCCTATTCTGGCAGATCTAGTAATAATCAAGAGCGCCACAATAGTTGTGGGTAAACCGTGTTTGGATTTCACCAGAAACAAAGTCAATGCACAATGGCATGACTCTTTCTGTTAAGATTGTGTTATACCCAATACTATCCCATATCTAGCTTGGAGAGCAATGTGTTGAGGCTGATTCTGAGGTCAGTGCACAACTGCTAGATTGTACTTACCTTCTCACACTGGTCAACCCTGTTCCCACAGCAGAGTCCATAGCCAGATATGGAGTGTCTGATCTACCCGAGTACTATCCAAAAAAAAAGGAGTATTTTCGAATCAGTTAGTTCGCTGCTGTCTTAAAAGCCAAGACTGTTATTGAAGTGTGGCCGAATTGTACAACGGAATTGCACCTGTTTTGAAAAACCCCCACCATTCGGTAAAGTACCTAGCGGAACTTACAGGGACTAATAGTCTCACCAATGTGCTGCAGCGGTTCGAGCCCACTGCTACGAGTTGGGTGGGGTTTTGCCGTTGAACATTTTCACAGGTTTGCACGGACCCAGGTGCTACAGCCTCTCCAACCACGAAAATAATGGGGACAAGGAATCAGCCAAACAAACAGAATATATGTAAACACAACTCGAATAACAGGCATCAGCGAAAAGGAAGTGTGATGCGGCGCAACCCTAACCGCCAGCGCTCAACACCCCCTGACCAAATGCGACCAATGACCTCGTGCTCCGTTCAGGCAGTAAATGGTCAGACACCTGTGTACGATAATTAATTCAGGGTGCTAGCAAGGTGGTGAAGTTGAGAGTGTAGGCAAAGCGTATTGTTCCCCCTTTCCGTTGATATTCCGAGGATATTTTTACCCAACACAGCATGTGAAGATCTTGGTTCAGACCATTTTTACTTCGGCCTACCATATCAGAAAAGAAGGGTATAATTCTCTACATGCGTGTTACTCCGATAAGGAGTAGGGCAGGGATCTCAGCATAAGAGGGGAAATATTTCTAACGGAGAATACTATATCCCATAGAGCGGTGAGACTTGGAAAATCTCGCTTATACATTAGTTCTATAAGCAATGTGAGTGATATCAAAGGTATAATCATTAAGTCCGTTGTCTATCTACACAATACCAGCTTGATAAGTATATACTGCTTCTGAACTTTCAAAGATCTATAGAACAGTTGCATATAGAACAGTCAAAGTGTGTTAGTCAAGGTTATTACCATCTATCCTGTCTGCCTACTTTAAATTCGAATCTGCAAATAATGGATTTATATTACCTGTTGATATTGGTATAGGAATACAATTTATCCTTTCAACTACTTTTAGAGATATCTGTACAGGTAAGATAGCTGCAGCTGTACTTAGAAAATAATATAACAGTAACTTTTATTTTGTAGTTGGTATTAATTAGCAACAATATGCTAGTACTGTATTTGCCACTGAGATTTGAACACTGTCTGTGGCTAACAGGTAATGTTGCTTTGGACAGCCAGTGCTGACACCTCCAGAAGAGAGGGACACAGTTCTGATAATAGTAAAATATGATCAATTCAAGGTGTATCAAAAAAGTACAGGAAGAACAGATGTGGTACAGTGTGAACCCAGGGGGAAAATTCTGTCATTATTAACATGAATTGAAGGTATAGTATAGTACAGAATTGAACTTGAGTGAGGTAACAACTTTTACTACTTGGACACTGGCTTGCTGACACTAACAGAAACATAAAAACTTCTGGATAGATACTCTGGACTGACTGCTGACATCTGAACCCCAGTGGCACCTACCCTAGTATATATCCTGGTACTTTCACTCAGCTATTTTAGTAACACAGATATACTCAATTTTATGTAGATATACAACATGATAGTACTATTTCCACAACTGTTATCAATTTGAAAGGCTGTTGACAATTGGGAAGATAAGTTAGAATCTGAATATGTATATAAAGGTTGTCTAAAAGTATCAGTATATAGTAGAAACTGTAAATTGATAAGCAATATATTTATTATGATGGATATAATAATTAATACTGTTAGTATTAATAGATATAATAAAATATTCACACTTATAGCCACATTATATCTAGTTTAATATATTTGAATTGAAATGTTTATAACAGGACCAATGAAGTTTGTGCTGAGATATTTATTCCACAGCATACAGTTCAGAGAAAATGGAAATTTTTATTGTTATTTATTTGTAATATATACAGCTTATATATACTATCAGATAATCTGACAATCTACTTTTGTAATACAATTCACTACATTTTACATTCACATGATATTACTTTACAAACTTGAAAAATATTTGTCTGAATTATACTGAATTAAGTAATACTACACATATTACGTTTCTTAATATAGAAAACTTTTATATAGAAATAATCTGAATGTACAATATAACAGTATTTGAAATTGAACATTTAATAATACTGGCCAATTAAAGAGGTTTCAGAAATGAAATAAATAAGAAAACTATACATGGTAATATTCATAATAGGTAGTATAGATGACTGGTAGAGTACATATTTAACAGAATTTATAACTCATACAGTATAGTATATTAGAGCTAATACACTCAGTATATGAATAATAAGGAAGATATACACATAGTATTCAGGAATAATTTTCTCCCTGGTAGCATGGGGACTGAACAGTCAGTGATATAGTATCTACTGTTGCAGATGTAATAACAAAGATTAAAATAAAGTCTCAACTTGATGGAGTGAAGTCTGGTAAATGTAATTTTCTGCCAGTGTTGTCAATAAAGTTTTATTTTATTCTAATCTATTCTACATTTGATATGGTTATAATTATATACAGTTATACCTCCTGGTGTCCAATTTAGAATAACATTAAGATTTAATATACTCTGTAGTCTAGTGTTAATCTGTTCCGAAGCTATGTGCAAACATCACAATATACAGGCCAATGTCTTCAATAATTGTAAATTATTTCTGACTCTCCATAGCCCTTGTTAAGTCATGCACTGTGATTCTGCTGACTGTAAGAGATTTCTCACATACTCTTGAAACTACCTGCTGTTATGAAACTACGTGTGAAATAATACAAAAATATAACATATAGAACGATTCAATTTTGAAGTGGCTGATACCTCTACACAGATCTGTGAAAGACCTTGCACATAATGCTGTATTCTCACAGCAGTGGCTTCCAGGGACCCAGGGTTCATAACTACAAGTCATTTTATTGATTATAATTGTCCTTAATAGATATTAGCATTTAACAATTACAGGAACATTTGCTATATTATAATATACTCTGAATTATCTATTTTACTATATGGATGTATGTATACACAGTGAATCAAGCTGCAGATAATACTGTAGTGCAATCCAAGATGTACTTAGAGACAGCGATTAAGTGAACTTAGTAATACACTTGGATGTGGTGATTGAATAAACAAAGAGATAATACTAAAGAAAACTGAAATATATATATTGGAAAGGGTGATTGACATAGTGTGGAGATTCACTTGGAGGCTAGAATTGAGTGAATTCAAAGATGCACCTAAAGGTAGTGATAGTGTAAATATTGATATGAAACCATAAGGGCATAATTGAGTAAGATCAAAAATACACTTGGAAACCAAAATTGAGTTAACTCAGATATACACTTTGATTGCTGCTAAAGTATGAACTAACTGATGTTCCAGGAGGCTATAATGCAATCAGTTTGCTGACGCTATTAGAGACTATAATTTTGCGAAGTTGGAGAGAGTAATTTGGTATACTCAGAAATACACTTTCAGACTATAATGTACGTAGTTTGGAGATATTTCAGAAGTCTATATTCATAAAACCAGGACTGCTGAGATTGAGTAAACTCCAAAATACCCTTCATGAACTAGATTACATAAGTCAAAAGACTTGCTTGTAGCAAGAAATTAAGTTAATTTGGATATGCACCAAGAGGTAGTGATTAAGCAAAATAGGTGGAATCCATAAAGGTGGTAGATGTGTGGACTGTATATGGGGAAGTAGATATAATTGGTGAAGAGAGTGAATTTAATTGTTGTTTTGTAATTGTGAAATGATACAGAATAGACAATAACAGAATAATCAGAGAAATAATGGATAAGGAATGAATGCTGCCTATGAGCAGTAGACAGTTAAGCATGGGATAATGCTATACCTGGTACTGACTTATGATTATTGAACTGAAAACTGGAGAGGTATGATTTAACTTAATATTCTTACATGAAGATAGAGTTCTAGACAAGAAAGTAACAGTTGGAAGATGGAGTTAAGAGGAATTTAAATATTCATCTTGAGAATCTGGGAGTTAAAAGGATATGATGAACAAGTAATTGAAAATACCCGATATGGTAGCGATCACTTTTAATCTGGTTGCTTTACACAAAAACACCTGATATTCCAAACCAAATACAGTAGATTGTATCTCTAATTTCCTACATTATTTTACATCGTCCCATGTTGTTTTTATCTTTATCCTTCACTTCACTCTTTCTCATCTTCTTTTCTACCATCACTATAGAATATAATGTTAAGTTGCCACTCTCTATCTCTCCATGTGATAATTGTAGTATAATGCTAAGTATAGCTTCCACACAAGATTGACTACACCCTGGCCAGTCTCTCTTTCTTTTCATAATTACCCCCTAACCTCCAATTCAGGCCTCTGCTCCTGTTGGACTACCCTACAGATTGACAGCCATGATTAAGCTATTCATGACATCAAAAAGAAATTGTACTCATTACAGTGTAATGGTTGGAAGTAATCCAATCAGTAGATTCACAGGATCTGTTGCACATCTGTACTAATTGACTGACGTCAGATTGACAACCACCGATAACTCCTGCAACTTCACATCATAACTTTGTCTGAAGTTCAACTCCTCATAAATTCAATATTGGCCTTCCAGCATATATCCAATCTTTGATCTTTATAGTCTCAAAGTTCATCATTTCACTTACATGATGCCAGTCTCCAAGATTGCATAAACATGGCCTTGAAGTGCATCTCTGTACTTGTTCAATCACTGCCTGAATGTGGATCTCTTAGTTCAGGTAATGGTAGTCTCTAAGTGTACATGATTATATCTATGATATGTATCTGTATGCTCACTTGATTGTAGTCTCTGAGTGTACATGATGATTTCCTTCATATGCATCTTCAAACTCACTTGATTCCATCCTAGAAATAAAGTTCTCAGGTTATTGCATCTTCATCTTGCAGTTGCATTTATTAGTTCACAATATGATAGTCTCTATATTCATATCTGAGTTGACTCAATCATGGTCTCCATGTTTATACAATTACACTTTGCAAGTATCTCTCAAAGTTCACTCTAATCTAATCTTCATGTAAACCTTCAACTATACCCCAGATTCATGTGCAGCTGGTTTAGAGATTTGTAGATTGAGTATAGTGTTCGCAACAGGTCCGGGTAACCTGCCAGCAGTCTGGGTTGAGACCACAAAAATGTGTCTGTTCCATTCCAGACCAGTTCAAAATCCTCACCTGCAGCTTCTTGGCGGACGAAACCCAGCTGTGGACTCATCAATCCACGGGTGTTGCCGGGCTTGGCTAGACCCATCGGTTCCAATCACCGGTTCGTGTTATCGCGCAATTCTATTGAAGGTCGCACTCAGATATCGTACTGTTTATCGCAACATATTGATTTTGGTACATCATTGTCTTTTTTCAATACTTTGGCCACCTTCATATTCAAGCAAAAGAGACACACATTCCCTTCCCAATCCTGGAAATGTGAGTCAAAGGAGTGTGAATAATTTTTTGTCATGCATCTTCGGTAATCAGAGTGGCAATTGGTTGCAGACATTCCGAAATAAGGTATTCGTCGCCTTGATTATCAAAAGAGAAAGCGACATGCTCCCTGCACCATTCTGAAGTTGAGCGTCTACAGAGTGTCAACATTTTTGAGTCTTGAAAGTCAGGTTAAGAATTAGAGACTTGGTCACTCTAATGTATAAAGAACGTATTCACAGCATATATAGATTAAAACATGAGCGACAACATCGCTATATTCCCCTAAAAATGAGTGTCAACCATGTGTAAATGATTTTTGGTTATATAAGTTAGGTAATTAAAAAGTAACTTGACTGGTGCCATACATAATAGAAGAATTGGCCGCCTTTATAGGCAAAAGAGATAGTGATACTCTCCCTGCCCCATCTTGAAAATGAGTGTCAATGATTTTTGGTCTGGTAAGTCAGGTAATTACAGAGTGATTTGGTCATTGTTAGACATAATCAATGTATTGGCCGTCTTTATAGGCAATGGAGAATGCGATACACTCCCTTCCCAATCTTGAAAATTAGTGTCAAGGGAGCATGAACGAGTTGTGGCCTTGCATCATGGTTAATCAAAGTGTGATGTGGCCGGGATTGTCTCTATACCAAGTTTTGACCGGTTTGATAGGCTCAAACCCTCATGAAAACTGAGTTGCTACTTTAAATGTGAAATAAGTTTTCATTGTCCAGGAAACTGTCACAGGAATATCCATCGCTCATCTATTATGAAAGGCTGACAACTCCTGATTGATAGAGGTCTGGAATCAAGAGCTATTTAGATTACTCACCAAACATCATTGATGGTCCATAGGGGCTCATTGTCAACATGGGGCAGGGAGCATCTCGCTTACACTTTTGCCTATAAATGCTGCCAATAAATTGATTATATATAACAACAACCAGATCACTTGTTAATTACCTGACTAACCAGACCAGAAATCATTGACGCTCTGTTAATGCTCATTTTAATCTATTCTCTAGTCAAAGTCTGCTGTCATCAATTACTGCATGTATTATTATTTGAACTTAATAGTTGCCTTCCTGCCGGATTAAGACTAGGCTCTTTGGCAAAGCCGAGTGCAGTAATATTTGTATACGGGTAACTGTCGTTGAATTGAAATTTATATATCTTGCTAAATGATATATATCACCCCCTAGACATCTATTAATCAACCAATATTCATAATCGACTGCTCACTGTTCACTCATAGTTGTTCGCTATGTGTGATTCTCAGTCAAGCAACATATTGAATCTGGTGAATACATGTTGACCAATTCTGATCTACTTTTTCTTGTGTCATTTATACCTCCATGTTTCCATCACATTGACGGCCATCTGTCATAAGCACATTTTCAGCCATTGGGTTTGACCTCCCTGTGGGCTGATTCAATTCGGGAACATTTGGTGTGGCACTCACATCCCACTTTTATGGGCTTTCTGGATTCTCGTTGCCATTGTGTTGCTCTACATTGGATTTATCATCTGACTCCCTGAATATTTCCCTCTCATTTGGGTTATCAAAGTCACCATTCCAGTTCAGCCAATTCTCGGAGTCGGAAATGCTGTCAGGTGAACTATCCTCATCACTTTGTGCTGGATGTAGGACTATTCTTCTGATTCGGTCGCCAATTAATACTTGGGGTTGTTCTTCAGAAAGGCCCTTGTGTAGAAAGCTTGTGGCAAAGGTAGTCTTTCTGACAATTTAAATGCAGCCGCACCATCATGTTCAACGTTTGACCAGGATGCTTTGACAATCTCTTCTAGAACTGATATGTAGCCAACGGCTGTAATTTGGTTGTGATAAATGCGAGATTCCTTCTGTGTAGCATATAGGTTTTGGCTGCCCTGCCATATCTTCAAAAAGTCATGGACCTTGGCCATTCTGTGGAATATTCTTTCCTCTGGCACTCTCTTCATTTCGAAGACATTTTCAGTTCCGGTTGTATCCAATACTGGATTATTGCCTGCCAAAATCCCATCATTGACTGAAGAAATCTGACATACTAGGACTTTTTTCGGAAGGGTCTTGCCTGTGGTTTCTAACTGCCGCCAGCCGATCACATCTTGTTCAACAGAAAAACTGGCCACCACTCCATGACCATGTGGTCTAATAGAGAATATATCGTTCACCACACAGGGGAAATACACATACTGTGAGTGCATTTCCTCTAGGTGGTGCCACCAGTCGGTGCTATGTGGCGACCAATACGTACTGCTAATCATCATCGGGTCGGAGTGGTCATGATTCAGATTCGGAACAACTTGGCCTAAGTTATTCGTTGATTCAGAAGGGGAATTGAAATAGATGCAGGTGGCTGACAATAAGCATGCTGCACAATCGCTGCGTCCAGGTGTTGTATCAGCCATGCTTTTAGGCATTGGATATTCTTCATCACCACTGGACAAATCATATGGATCAAATGAAGATTGACCAGATCCAGAAGACAGAGCAGATGGGAAGAGATTGTTGCTCGGTATTCTTTCAGGTTTACTGATAGACAATTGTCTATGTTTGGTACAGTATTCATTCTCCACATACTACAGAGAGCAGCCTCTTGGTATTGGGTCGCACAGAAAGTCTGGTCCTTCGGATTGATATCCATTCCCATGTCCCACTTTGTGAACAATCGCAACTTATGGACAGGATCGAAGATATGTGGCAAAATGAGAAGCATACCAGTCTATGGAGTAACCTCAGTATATTCCTGGGACAGCCTCAAGTATGCTAACTTTACAGGGAAGTATAAGTCTTCCTTCCATTGAGTCTTCTTCTTAGCTCAAGCTTCTATAACGCCAGCCATATGATCGAACATATCATTGTACAAAGTGGTAATGTAACACACAGTAACCATATACCATTTCGACATCCACAGAGTCCAGAATGGGAATGGCCTTGAAACTTCCATGATGTACTTGACGATAGTCCATTCATCCCGTGTTGTAAAGAGTGGCTGGTAATCACTGTCTTTTGGAAGCGTGAGCCACTCTTGGGTGAGTTCTCATGACGGGCAGGCTTGTTCAAGCCACTCCACTGTCGAATTCCACTGTCGGTGTACATGCATAATTGGCAGTACTGGGATATCTACTTGAGCTTTGTGACACTCAATGAACTCTTTTCAATGGTCACGTGTCAGTGCAATCAACACAGCAAGCATTAGCTTCTATATCAAGGTCAGTTTCAAGACTGTCAAAATATCTTGAAATATGTACTTTCTCAATTATCTTTCTTGAACCAGGTGTCATGGCCGACACTTTACTGATTTGAGCAATGCCCTCCTTTCAAAGTGTTTGACCCTTCCCATTGTGAGTGCTTTCATTGTCTCCAAATTGCTGATCATGCCCATGGGCTTCCCAAGACTTTGTGAGGCCGTTTATACTGAGACTGCTCATGAATGCACCCAAAGCGAGCTGAATGAGATGCACCATTAGTATTAGCAATGGGTCCAAATTCCCAGAGTTGGTTCCGGATCCGATATCACCCAAAACCGGACTGTGGTAATGGGTCTTAGCACACAAAAATTCCCGACTGTTGAAAATGGGCCAGTTTTACCACCACAAATCCAGAATTTGAAGTTTACAATTTTGACTCCAATGAAGTATTTGAGTTCTGATCATACCACAAAATGATCAGTATGTACATTGTGCAGCTTTAGCCGCCCTTTCAGCACCCGCTGTCCGATTTGGGATCAGACCAATAATTGTTGAGGTACTATCAAAAACCTGGGAATTTCAGTGAAAATATTGTGTTACTTCACCGCGATTCAACGAATATTGGTCCGATCGCAAATCGGAAACCGGGAGGTGGAAGAGCAGCCAAAACTGCACAATCTACATACTGATCATGCAATGATACATTGGGATCTCAGATACTTAATTGGAGCGCAAGTTGCAGGAACTGTAAAATAGAACCGCGGTGCAGCTACAACCCGGCCAAATAACCGCCAGTTTATATCTGGTCTGGGCAACAACCCCACCAAGACAATGCGGGTTGGGTTATTGGCTGGGTCTGAAACCGATCCGAACCGAACCGCCAGTCAAAACCCAGACTGCTGGCTGGTTACACTAACCCATTGCTCACACTATGCGCCATTCATGGTATGTGGTGTCTAAATGCAGCCCACTCGATTCCAGACGCTGTAAGGGTTAATTGTAGTTGCCGAGTCATTGAGTAAGTGGAGGATGCGTTATTTGTCATAATTCAAATGAAACAACTGTTGGTAAGCTCAAAACAATCAAGAACTCATTTCAACTGTATGCTAGCCTTGCCCCAGTATGTTGACCCTTCACCTATTATCCTGAATTAGCTTCCAAAACAAGAAATGAATAGGCTATGAACCTCAGCAAATGCAAGTTGTACTTCTTGCAATACCCAATTTCAATCAATATAGGAAGCAATGACCAACGTAATCGGTAGTTTGTTGGTTGATGTCCACCCGTCCACAGCAAAACTAACTTTATTTTGTGATGGCAACTGCTTCTTAATTGCATTCATTGTCAGTGTGTATTCCCTCCGGCAAATGTTGCTGAGGGTGCTGCTGGATAGTAGCACCACCTCAATTCATAATACATCATATCACCACGGTAGCTCTACATTTGACATATCGTCCGATGGATCAAGAGTATCACCGGGAGATCCACCCTAAGTCCTAATCAATAACATCCCCGAATGACTTCTGGACTGATAAAGAGAAGAATAATCAAACTTTACTCAGGATATGTATAAGGATTACCACCCAAGAAAACATGATACCTGCTCCGTTCTCAGCCTCCGATAAATATTGTCGTCTAAAGAGTATCATCCTACGCTATCAGTCTACCGATGTACACGACTCAGGAGTATCCTACCCAGATAATCCTCTCAACCTACAACACTATCATGCAGGTCGTCAGACTCCGTTCGGACACAAGTGTATAGTCCCACCAACCAGCACGTATACCCCAGGACTGACTGTTCTTGAGTGCGACAACTCCAAGTATCGACTTGTCTTACATGGAACAGCAAAGTAGTTTCGCCTCAGCGGAGGGAGTAGTGCCGACTCAAGAGTATCCTAGCGAAAGTATCCACCGGACTACCACACTCTCAGGTTTGACTCGGGCTTCGTTCGGACTCTAAAGTATTATCTTGCTCTCTTCCTGATCAACGACTTGGTTTGACGAAGGTACTAAGAATAACCAAGTATAAAGAGTGATCGATATATCTGTGATATAGAACTGAAGAATGAAAGCAAACTGATGAACTTCAATAGAGAAATGTCCTCGCTGACTTCGATACAGAACTACTATATAATACTCGGGAATAAACTGAAGGATCAACCTCCATGCCAAGAAGGTCAATAGGTATCTGTAGATGAATCATAATGTAGACTGAATATTAGATGGTAGATTATCGATGTCCTTTCTCCATGTTGGTATCACTGATTTATAACAGACGATCTACACCATTAACAATTTGCAGACTGTCAAAGCCTGTTTCGGCATTCCCATTCATAACTGCCTCGTTAATCTCGCTCTCTACCATTGATTGTCGAGTTATAACTCCCAGGAGTTCCAATGAAGTCATCAAGGAAATGTGGTCATATTGTGACACATTTGGTATTGGCGATACCTTCTATAGATATGAGTTTATCTGAAGCTAATTATTAACAAATATGTTCATGTCACCAACAGCCAGAGAGAGTGCCCTCTCCTATACCCACCAGGTACATAACGGTTTAACAATTCCGGCAAACGACAGATCCCTTAATTTGACTATGCTTTATTGCAGCCAAATATACAGTAATCTGCAATTGATCTGTTTTGCCATATACTGAATGAACAATATCCCACGCCACTCAGGACATATGAATCCCAAGTTCTATGATCCCATACCAAAAAGGTGTGGACGAAATAGCGGTCGATTCATATAAGTCCATTCAGTTGATAGGATTCCGATGTATTCGTCATTAGTTTCTAACATATCTCTTACATGACTCGGCATATCTTGAGATGTGTCAATGCTATGAGTTTGACAACACCTCATCTCTCTCGCAATGAACCATTGGAGCATGAATAGCGAGTTGTTTGTTTGGAGACTAGGAATAAGGTTTCCTGCCGATGAGAAGTGACCATTGACAATTGAGGTCTTATGACTATTACTGATCTCAAGATGATACACATCTTACTTTCGCTTGGCCTGATCACTGTCATTGATCTATTGATGCGAAGGTTGGGCAATGAAGATGTGACTAATTGGTGCACTAATCTGAAAGGTAGATCCAAGACTGAAATCTGAGTGATAATTTGAGATTTGGGATTGAGTATTCATATTAGGACTATGGAGTGATCCAGCAAGATTCCAGAATTATAACTGTAACCACAAAGGTGTAATGATATGAGCTGAAACACATCCTTGCATGGGATAGCGATTCCAGGTGTCTTGGTGAAATTCAGCAGTTACGACACCCTTGGATGCCAGTTTGGAGTGTTTTGTCTGTCAATAAAGATAAGATTTAAATGTCGAATATGAATTTCCTTTGCAAACTTACTATGGTAATTTCTTGACGTCCTTGTCTCTTCAGTATGGCCAAAGCTGTTTCAGCCACAGTTGATGTAGTCAATTCAGTGACTTCTGACTCTGTTAATTTATTTACCTTTGCAATCTGTGCTTTTGCAAGGAAGTGTTTCCCCATTGCACAGGTTTCATGTACTGATGGATGGCAAAGAAGTTGATGAGAAGCAATACATATGATACCGGGGATGCCAGTTTCCTGAATCCCACAATGTAAATAGAATCACCTGCAGTCACATATCTAGAATTACTGCCAGCAGTAGGATACTTCCAGCTAACATTGAATGACACCCACCAAGCATTGAGTGTGAATTGTAAAACAAGGTCCCTGAAATCACGAATAAAGACAGATTCATTTTTGAAACATTTCAGTAGCTCTAGAAATGAGGTATTTAAAGAGTTGGAATCTGGCATGGTGCTAAGATTTTGACAACTGTCTAATTCAACTTGAGAGAATGTCAAATCATCCGTTATTGGAAAGTACAATGCGGCTCCTTGAAGATTGACTCTATAGCTAGTCGCATGAAAATATTCAGACACTGAGACATTGCATGCGTATTTGTGAAGTGGTATAAAAGGACATAGTGAAAAGACTGACTATCAAAAACTGCATTTCGGAACGATGCAGCGCTGTTCGATCCTCTACTCCATACAGAGCTCTGTCAAAAATTGTCGACATTATGTTGACCGTCAATTGTAGGAGGTAGTAGCAATATGGCTTGTTGCATTTTTGCACATAAAGGTTGCGAATAGATCGATTGTAGATTAACTTAGTTGCATATGTTGCGAATTGTCCAAGTTGCAAGACTAAAAATTGTTCATGCTCCATTGATACTGTGTGTTAGGAGTTGGTTCCAATATCGAAACCAGCATTATAGAAAGAGTCCCACCTGCGAGACATTGCATGCATATTTGTGACATTGTATACCAGGACATACTGAATTGACTAACCATTAAAAACTTGATTTAGGAACAATCCAATGCAGTTGAATTCTGTGTAGCTTACTCAGCCCCACAAAAACTATTGACGCTCTGTTGATAGCCATGTTTAGGAGGCAATAGCAATATTATCTGCAGCATTTTGGCCCATCAAGGTGGCGTATAGATCGATTATGGGTTAACACAGTTGCACAGTGTGTGAATTGTCCAAGTTGCCAGACTCAAAATCGTTGACACTCTGTTGACATTCATTTTTAGGAGCTGGTAGCAATATCGAAACTATTATTGTAGAAAGATGTCAGATCTCTAAGATATTGCATGCATGTTGGTGAAGTTGTATACACAGACATACCGCATAGACTGACTTTTGAAAATTTGATTTAGGAACGATGCAATGCAGTTGATTGCTGTGTAGCTGACAAAGCCTCCACAAACACTGTTGACACTCCCTTGATGCTGAAATTTAGGAGGTGGTAGTGATATCGTTACTTGCATTTTTGACCATCACAGTGGCCAATACTGTGATTATGGGTCCATGTCATTGCACGGCACTTGGATGATCCAGAATGCATAACCAGAAATTGTTGACGCTGCATTGACGCTCATTGTCAAGACATAATAGTGATTGTGTCACTCACATTGTTGTCTGGCAAGGCGGCCAATATCGCAATCATGAGATAACGCTATTGCACAAATCGTGGCTGATCTATGATTCAAGACCCATAATCATTGATGCTCCATTGACAAAAAACTTTGGGAGATAGTATCGATGTCACAGCTAGCATTTTTGCTGAGAATGGCGGCCAGTATGTTGCATAAAGGTTAGAATCATTTTACAGCTGTTGGACTATCCATGATGCCTGGAGAAAAATAGTTGACACTCAGTTGATATTCATCTTAAGGATGGGGCAACAAGCGTGCCGCATTCCTTTGTGCCTATAAAGATGACCAATACTTACACTTTGAAAGGATTTAACTATGCAGCCCATAGATTGCTGATAGTGTAAGACTGCAAATTGTCAATACTCCATTGACACTAACCTTAAGCACATCCTATCAGTGATTTTACAGTTAATGCTTGGATGCCAATATTCATATAGTTATTATTGGCAGCCCATATATCATTTGAATGAATACTCATTTGCTTCTGAAAGCTTTCTTACCACTCATTTTCGATTCCGACAGTACACTTGCTTTGTGAGCGTTGGATAATGTAGCACTGATATATTCCAGAACTTTCCGCCAGCAATCGATGGCATGCACATCCTTTCACTAGTTTTTAATTAATAAAGCCCGACTTCCTCACTCTTCCTCATCCATCACCTCTTCCTCAATCTCCATGACCTACAATAACCAATCTTCATAATATGGACAATGTGCACAAGGTCTGAGCAATGAGTTATTCCGTTGGATGAATGGGCGAATGTTGTGTGATGGTTATCATTTATCTGCATACACATTGCGCATTGACTGCTCTTTTTATGACTGGTATGACATCAGTAACTTCAGTTTTGTTAGTAAATTGTATCACTTATTGAGATGTTACTTTGACACTAAACCGTAACTAGCAGGACGATATCAAGTCCGTTGGTTGTCCATCAACTGTAGTTGGAGTCTAGAATCTTTGCATGGCCCATACGACCCTTGCACATGCACAGATGAATTATCATGTCTCACAATTTGGTCACTGAAAGCGTGAACAAGCTAACATGGAACTAAATAGGTACACCATGTTGCACCATTCGAGTAGTCACGGTTCAGGGGTCACGAGATATTACTCAAAGATGTTGGCAGGTGGCAAAGGTAAAAGGTTCATCAATTATAACCCAGCACTATCGCCACACCCATGACTGCCAGGCACATGTCCCTCGACTACATCATCACCACCCACCCTCGAGTGTTGTTATAGCATTCGTGGTGCGTCAATACAATGCAAACACCCATTGCTATATTTTCTATGCATGAAGATAATGAATGACGCCGGCTATCGTCACCTCCATATGAAGTATCTTGCAATTGGCATTAGTTATGGCCAGTAGGATAAGGATACTTGTGCACGATACAATGAAGGGCTGTTGAATGGTACAACGAGGATGATGGTCTGGAAGACAACAGTCCGATCGATACCAATCAGTGTGGAGATGTATATCAGACAGATACTGTTGGTCCGGAAAGACTGCAGGATTGGAAGGATACCATTTGCCCAAAGGAAGTTTAGGCCAACTGCTTATGAGAGCAAAGGGATTGGGGGACAAAGGGCTGGTAGTAATTTGTCTAGAGACAAGCGTAGTAAGAATTAGCAGTCAGAGCACTGAGGAAAGAGGTATAAAGACCTCTTGATTCTCCGCTGGTATAGAGGACAACCTTCTCACGACTGAGAACAAGCCGGAACCATATATTCGGATTGAAAAGCTATTCTACCTTTATTCTATTCTGAGTACTATCTGCGCCTGAGTAAAGCTTTGAAGTGAACCATCTATTAGTCCTTGTATAGATCCAAATATCAAGTCCGATAGCAAGACAATATAAGGCGATACTTAGAAGGGATACCTCTAGGTGGGTGTATCTCGGAGTGGATCCTCCCGCGTTATACTCTATTTGCTTTTCAAACAGATACATTGTTAACAATCCCAATTTTCACCTCTATTCTTCTGGTAATGCAGCAGCAGTCACCATTTCTTTTGTCCGAATCTGATTCCAATCCTGTCATTAGCCAGGAACGCTGAATTCAGGAGTAACAGATTACAGGTTAAACAGACTTCGATTGCTCAATCAGTGATACTTCTGGGAGAAGAGACAGTATGCGTTCCTGCGACTGTCACCTTGCAGAACTGAGTTTCATATGAGTACTTCATTGTCCCGATGTTGCTTGCATCATTTGCAATTGTCAGGGGCCGTTATCATGAGACTCCATTAGCTTTCCATGTGTTGTTGGTGCAAGTGGGGCCAGAACGTTGTTTGATTGAGCCGTAATGACTGCATGTAGAGAGAGAGGAAAGGTGGACATAAGGTGCAGCTCTGTGGAATGCATGGACCTGAAAGGGGAATGCGCATATCGACGCAGTTGCATGGATCGGCAACAAGATGAATATCGCTCGCTTAGATAGAGAATACACTATGGTCACTCCATACTACTACTTTGATAGCAATACTTTCATTTTGGCTTCTTCTGCACCTTATATGTGCCGGAGCGCAATTTGATTTGAGGAACAGTAGTTAAAAATGATCACAGATGACTTCCCGACGGCAAAAAAGATGAATTTCGCTCTAACGAAACACCATAACGGCAAACATGATACCTGCTGCCACATGCCTTGACCCTGCTGGAGGGAGAATAGACGATTGTCTAGAGGTGACGTGTATGTTGAGAGCTCACAGGGCTAGCTGAGTGTTCCAAGATGCGAGGGCAGTGGGGTTCAGCGTCCCCCAGCAGCAGCCAGATGATGACTGAGCCCGACAGGAAGAGATCATCAGTCACCTGCCAGTATTCGTGCAGGAGGACATCCCTGACAAGGTCACCAATTGGTTCCATGGGGTTGAAGATGAGTACTGCGAACAAGTGGAAGATCTATTCCGAATGTGTAAGAATGCAGATCGGGAAAGAGATGCAGTTGGAGATAAACTTGTCGATTTACAGAGCCAACTGGACGACAAGGCGCAGGCACTTGCGGCGAAACAGGCGGAGTGTGACAGATTGGTGCAACCTGCCTCCGATGACATAAAGGACAGTACAGTGCCACTTCTGTTTGATGGTGCAACCGTAAAGGAGATGGTCAGGTTGAAGCGAGAGATCACCGCCAAGAATGCGTTTAATAAGTCGATTGAAGCCAAATTGGGCGCAGCTTTACAGGAAGTCGAAAAAATCTAGAAAGCGTTGGGAACTACTGAAGATGAGAGAGATAAAATCAGTGAAGAGATGGATTCCGCCATGATGGAACTGAATGCTACAAACGAGGCCTTAATTTGAGTGAAGGCTAACTCAGCACCCATCAGTACTTTCCTAACTAACTCTAGCAACCGCATATTCAAAGATGACCGGATTGCCAACTTACGATGCTACAAGTACCCTGACGCTGTCACCTCCTTCCTATCCACCCTACACTCCCAGTTTGGACCTTGTACCCAGGAGTTAGGCTTGACAGACGAGTGTGGAATTCCGTTGATACATGGTTGGGCTGCCGCGGCACTCCTCCAGTTGTGTGACAAGGCGGCAGTTTGGGCCAACCACCGGTTCCCGGCTCACGCAAGTGCCGGCATAGCTTGGGAAGACTTCTCAGCCGCAGTCAAACAGGTCTTTATCCCTCCCGATGCTGTGACCAGATTGAAACAGGATTGGGGGTTACTAAGTATGAAAGGTGACGAGCATGTTTCCGCTTTTAATGAACGTTTCCGAGTGCTTTAACACGAGCTGGAACCCCCCACGCCACTCTCCAATGAACGCCTTCGTGACTGATAGCAGTCGAAACTTGAGAGTAACCCTGAAGCGTCCAAGGCTTTGTTTGAGAAATTGGAACTAAGTCTACAGCGTCACTCAATGACGTTATGGAGTATGTCTCTCGACTTGATACCATGCTTAACTCCAAGAAGCCATCAGCGCAAGTAACTTTTAAACGAAAAGAACACAAAAAGAGAGAAGGCAGCGGTGGAGGAAGCAGTGACAGGTGCTGTTATGATTGTGGAGAAGTGGGCCACCCTGCTCGGATGTGCCCAAACAAGGAAAAGGTCTTCGCTGCATGCCAAGAGAAGAAAGCGGCCGGAAACAAAGGCACAGAAAAGAAAGAGAACGAAAAGGAGGAGAGGCGTAGAGGATCCCGTGGTGGTCCCATGAATGGCGGCTACAGAGGTGGAGGTGGAGGAAACCAACAGCAACTCCGTTTAGCCCAGACCTCGGGTGGAGAAAATGACTATGCCAAAGTGCCTAAGGTGCAGGAATTATCTGACAGTGCAAGCGATGATGATGATGATTGGGATGATACGGACTCGGGGAATGGCGACAGGAGTGATTAGCTGCGAATCAACTCCCTACAACTAAAACTACTACTGTGTCTACAATGAAAATGTTTACTCGTTATAATCATCTCTGAGTTAGTGATAACGATACCATAGATCTTCTCTGTTTCGACGGAATCCTTTGGTACAAAAAGAATAATGACACAAATGGTAGTTTACCAGCCAAAACAGCCGAAGACGACGGGGCATTGGAAAATTATTTAAAAAGAGAGACTGTGGAAAAGTCAAAAAAGAATGGTGCAGTGTTAGAGGAGAGAGACGGTGGCTGGATGATTCTGGAGACGGCGAATGACCAAGTAGAAGACAGCATTGAGGGACGGCAACAAGTACACCTCAAACTCGAATTAGGGGATGACGGCTACTTATATATGGGGTGGTTCACAGTGTGCGATGTGAAAGGATTCGAACTCATCCTCGGGCAGCGCATGGGATCGCGATATACAACGAAAGTATTATATCGATCATCGAACAAACGAAATGTGTATAACTCAAGGTGACATCTTATGGGACGACACAGAATAGGCAGCGCTATTCCATTACCTTTGTGGCCTTAGGCCAGACAGCAAACCAGACGACAACACCATTAAAGAAGCAGCCTGCACTATGTACATCAAAATTATTGGCATGAAATATCTCTGTTGCATGCATCACCAAGTTTTGACCAGCGCATTCATGGTTCCAGTGCGGTATGATGAGCCTGAGTCAGCACAGCTGCCAGATGAATTTCAATGCATGCGTCGCGACTTTGAAAATTGTGGTTTATATGCAGAATCAATGTAAGACACCATGCAGGATAAACCGCAATTTAAAATTGACATCTCACCAGATGTTGATATGACAGCCTCATACCGACCTGTATATTGCGTGTCTCCCAATGAAGATGCAGAGTCAAAATGACAATTGGAGAAGGCCTTACGCAATGGCTGGATATGGCCGAGTAGCAGCCATTATGGCTCACCCATCTGATTCAGACCAAAGAAAGATGGTGGATTGCATGTGTGCAATGATTATCAGGCAGTTAACCGCATCACCAGGAAGCATTGATATCCATTACCTCACATTAAAGAGCTTGTGCAACTGCTGGGGGGTTCGAAATGCTTTTCAAAGATAGATTTAGCCTCAGGTTATGATCAAATTCGAATATGTGCTGGCGATTGTTAAAAAACTGCTTTCTCAAGCAAGTATGGGCTGTACGAGTAGACGGTGGTTCCTTTTGGACTGGCCAACGCACCTAGTCGGCTTATGTGAAATATGAACCACCTACTGGCATCCAATCCCGCACTACGTAAGTTCATCGCTGGTTATCTTGATGATGTATTAATCCATATTTCGACGAGAGAAGACCATCTGGATCACATATGGATTGTACTGAACCTTTTGCAGAAAGCTGGCTTGAAACTGGAAGATCAAAGTGGAAGTGGTTTCGTAATGAGATTGAATTTTGCAGTTTTCAGATGAACCAAGAGGGAGTGTATATGTTGGATTCAAAGATGCAAGCAGTAACCGAATGGCATCGGCCCCAAAACATGAAAGAAGTTAGTGGTTTTCTTGGTCTAATGGGCTATTACTGCTAGTTCATATGGCACTATGCACATATTGCCATGCGGTTATGTCAGATGTGCCAAATGAGTACGAAGGTTATAATGGGTGGCCACTGTGGTGAGCCCCGGCTTAAGGACGTGGGTACAGTGCAATTTATTTGGAATGGAGAGACAGAGGAGGCCTTCAAAACATTGAAAGATGCAATTTGCAAGGCTCCTGTACGGGCACTACCTGAGATAGGGGGCGAGTATGAGCTGTATTCTGATACTAGCAAGTATGCGGTCGGAGCAGTACTATCACAGAAGCGACAAGATGGAGAGACCGGAGTCATCGCCTTTTGGAGCAGGAAGCTTAAGAGTGCAGAGATGCGATACACTACATACGACCGAGAACTTCTAGCAATTCATCACGCAGTTATGAACTGGCACTACTGCCTCCATTCGGACAGAGATTTTAAGGTTCATCCGGACCATGCCCCTCTAAGACACATACTGACACAACCCCGACTCACACCATGACAAATGCAGTATTTAGCAACATTACAATAATATACATAAGACATTCTGTACATCCCAGGCGCGAAAAACCAGGCGGCTGACGCACTGACAAGAGATCCGGACTTTAGGCGGGAATGCTGCCAAGTCTTTCAATGTCGACTCATGCAATTGGTAGTTCAGGACTCGACAGAGTGGTTACAAGAAGTCGCCGCTGATACCAAGGACGACAGCTGGAGTAAAGATATGGAACAAATATTATGGTCCAAAGATAGCGAAGATCACCCGCCGAAGGCATCCACTCCGGCTACAGTTTGACAGTCAATGGCCTCCAGACACCATTTCTCCCTAGTCGACGGCTTGCTGTATGTAGACCTCCAGAAGGAGGACCCTGCAAGACACCAAGTCGAGCCACGTCGGCTCTACATTCCGACACCCGTAAGAAACAGAACCCTCTGCGAAGCACATAACTCTGTGGTGGGAGGCAATTTCGGAGCAGCAAGAACATATATGGCGGTGAGACAGTGCTTCTTCTGGCCAGGGATGTGGAAAGAAGTGCAAGGCAACTTGAAAGGCTGCGACACATACACACGAGTTCATCAACAGGCTGGGAAAGTATTCAGCTTGTTAAATCCCCTACCAGTTGCACGAAGGCCCTGGGAGCGAGTGGGTGTAGACGCCATTGCTGACGTGCCATCAACTTTCAAAGGAAACGATTGCATTGTGAAATTTGTGGACCACTCCTCCAAATGCGTCTATTGGATGCCTTGTACTAAGACCATTGACGATACGGAATTTGCACCAATATCCTAAGAGGCCATCATACGACTTTGTGCCGTCCCCCGAGAGATTGTTATTGACGGAGTCACACACTTTACGTCAGATTTCGGGGCAGACGTGAGTAAGAGGTTACTGACTAAGCTGTTCATGTCAACAGCGTTTCACCCACAAACAGACAGGTTGTCAGAGATCTCAACTAAGCATGTCACGTGGTATCTTCAAGCATTCATGACTCACCATCAAGACAAGTGGGAAACCATGCTTCCACTTGCGAAACATGCATATAACACGATGATGCACTCTGCTACCGATGGAAGCCCATTTGAATTGGACTTGGATATACACCATCTACTTCATCAGACTTCATGTTAGGCCAATGACAGCATGACGAAATGCGAAGCCTGGAAGGTGCAGTATTCATTGAACAATTGCAGGCCTCGTTGGATGATGCACAGGACCGCTTCCGCGAGGCACAAGATAGCCTGACAGCTGAAGCAAACAGGAGCGGAAGGCCATCCACCCTTGAAGTAGGAGACTTTGTAATGTTGAGTACTAAAGACCTCCCGATAACATATGCGAACCAGGACCCTTCTAGGTGTATGCTGCAACAACTCTGGGCCGGACCCTAGCAGACCATGAAGTTCAATGGGACAAATGCAGTCGAATTGGAATTACCGGCAGATATGACGATCCACGATACACTAAACGTCAGTAGAATCAAGAAGTACACCGCAGATCAAGTGCCTGAAAAGCCTGCTCCTCCTCCTGATTGAACCGTAGGAGATAAAGATGGCACAATTCTGCATTCGTATGTTGTGGAAGTGATTACCTCGCATAAGCGGGCGACAGGCGTAAAGTGCGGGTATAAATATCAAATCAAATGGGAAGGTTATGACGATGACGAAATGACCTTGGAACCTGCGGCAATTCACTCAAAGCAAAGAAAATGCTTGATGACTACAAAACACAACACGGATAGGGAGAAACAAGAATGAAGAGGATAAGAAAAGACTAAGGCTGCCGAGTCGATGGCATTTGGTTTGGTTACACTTTGTGGTGGTTATCTTGTTGTTTTTTTGCTGTTGTCGAGAAGTATCTCGAACTTTTTAGGTGGGATGTAATGTGGACAGAGAGGAAATGTGGACAAAAGGTGCGGCTCTGGGGGATGCACGTACCAGAAAGGGGAACGTGCGTATCCACGCAGTTGTGTGGATCGGCAGTAAGATAAATATCGCTCGCTTAGATAGAGAATTCACTATCGTCACAACATACTACTACACTGCCGGACAACTCAATTCGGCCGTCATGTACTTCATATCTCTCTCACAGTAGTTGTTGGCCACGCGCCCCCATCCCGGTTGGGTCAGTTGGTCAAGTCTAATTTTGTTCTGCCGAAACCTCTTCTTCCAGTGCTGAACTGTTTTTGTTACTGTGCCCATCACCCAGCCAGATTCGTCATCTTTGCTCAGCTTGCCCTGTTGTGCCTGCTCTTCATAATCATCGTCATCTTCCATATCCTCCCCCACATTGGAACATGTAAGATCACTCAGACTGTCTGCAATAGCATTCAGCATCTCCATGAATCATTATTTCGGCTATCTGAATGTGAATCAAAATTGTTTATCAAATCCGATATCATCCGGCTCTTGCGGAATTGCTGTCTCTGTGTCTTCAACTTGCGTTCTTTCCACAGTGGTCGCTCTATCCACATAATCCTCGATCGAATTCTCTTTCTCCCCATTGCTTGAAATGTGTTTTTGCTGTCATATCTCCTCAGCAGGCTTCTTTTAGATCGTACGCTGCGCAATGCTCCTAAGGCTGGGTTCATTTCTGCCTGCATGTTGGTCATGCCTTGATTCCCTTGATGATGTCGTTGTAAGCAGTTGTTTGTTGATTTCCTGTATTTGCCAGGCCAAAGTGGCGAAAAGTTCTTTTTCAAAGCAATGGTGGTTAGGTGTTGTGTTGACTTTGTTGATGGGCGAGATATTGTATGTCGCAAAATATGGAACACATGCAGGCAAACTGTGTTGTTCATGCCAAGATTGGTATGCTTGATTAACCTGAACAAAGCAAAATCTGCATTTTGAGTGTCATTTCATTAGGAATAGCAATGCTAACTGTACGACATGACTTGATTTCAAGTGTGTATTTTATCTAAGATCCTGGGGATGACTTCAGACAAATATCACCTGACATCCTCCTCATCGTAGAATGTCGTTTCTATATCCATAAAACATGCGATTTTGGCAGTTGTTCCTCTCCATTGATCCCGGTGAACATACAGACCACACTGGACCGACTTAGTTCGTATTGTGGGACGACTGGAAACCCTTGCAACCTGCCGCTATAAACAGCATGATACATTTTGAGTAGATAGTGCATGTTGGCTGTTACTCACTCCATTTTGACTTGAAGATGGCTATACATTCTTTATGACTTCCCACTTCTTTTCGTTATCATTGTCTTCTCCTTTTCCGAAACAGCAAATCATGGCTCCACAAACGCCTCGGCAAGGTGCAAGCTGTTCCAAATCTGGGCGAGCAACTGGTTGTTCAACGAATGTGCCACCAACTGAGACAGAGTAACAAAGCTGAGACCAGCCAGTCAACTGTGAAGCTGTCAATATAGCCACCGCACATAGGTCCCAGGACAAACATCCAAAAATGGTATATATAACCGGAAGTAGCAAGAATGGGAATCATGATGCCATCGGATATGAGTGAATCTATTTTGGGGTAGATCGCAGTCAATAGACGCTATACTGTACAGCTGCAGTCTGCAGAGATCTATGTGACCAAATTATCGATGTCCATAATGGATATCCTTCATGGTCAATGATGGAATTTGGCTACACAGTCTGCGAAATCCAACATTGTGATGTTGTCCGCTCAGAGATCATCAGAGATGAATTTGGCGATTAGCGTCCAAAAGAGTGGACAAAACAGGCTTTAATAAGCCTGGAGAAGGCTAAGGAAGTGTATATGGTTGAGGCAATACCCAATCTCATATTTTGAACCCACAATAGATGGCTTGTAGGTTTTCAACATGTCAGCTACTATGGCAAGGCAAGAAGGTTGGGTACAGCTGGAACAGTCAGACATGCATCTCACCTTGAATATGGCCACCATGGCAAAAGGAGGGTATTTGCTCGCTGCAATTGAGGAAACCCAACATCCCATCAAGCCACTGTGTGCCGAACTCCAACAAGAGACAAAGTAAGTGGTTGTTTTTCCTGTGCATAACCAACTGAAGGCTGTGATAAAATTACAACCAGCTATGGTTGTTGAAAATCTTACAGATGGCTGCCTTCCTTGCAAAGTTGGCACAGCAAAGAATCCGCAGAAATGCTGGAGGTGCAAAGGCACAGGTGCACCTCCACCGGAACTAGTACCGTCTCCGCCCGGAATGCCACCTCCACCACCTGCACTCTCTGGTTACAATGAGGACGATAAAATGTTCGAAAATGAAGGTGTGCCACCCAGAGATGTATCTATACATGCTTCACTTTGCAATGCTCAGTTTTTCAATTATACTCTAATTTCCAAGGATTGCTAGCATGATCAAGACTTTATTTCAGATTTGCTTACTGATGATGTAACATCTACTGGTTAGTACACTATCTGCAGTGCGGTAATAGGGCTGACATCTATTTTGTGGACGAGAGCAGCCTATTGAGAGCACGTGAAAGTGATGACAAGCATTGATTAACAGGAATGGGATTGTTCAGTTTATTATTATCTACCATTTGCAGACACTTTAAAGTATATTTTAAAGGATATGAATGTATGTGTTTTTAAAGAACATTGTAGTGATAAAGCAGTGAGTACATGAAAACGATAGAAAGGCTGCTAAAACACCATTAACGATATACTATGTTAAGTAAAATAATAGTATCTTGCGGGTTTGCCCTTGGCAAATTGAGGGTCAACAGAGCGTCAACAACTCCTGGTCTTGTAAGTCCGTTATTTGGAATCTGATCTAGTTGTTGTTACTCATAATCACAGTGTTGGCTGCCTGTCTGGGGAGAAACGCTATCGATGCCTTCACTACTATCTCCTGATAATCAGCGTCAACGGAGAGTCAACGATGTTGGGTTTTGTGGGTATGGTCATTGAAATGTGATTTGGTCGCTGTTATGCATAACCAATGTACTGACAGCCTTGTTAGACAAAGCAAGGTGAGACACATTCGCTGCCCCATTGTGAAAATGAGCGTCAATGGAGCGTTAACAATCTTTGTGTTTGCATCTTGGGTAATCCAAGTGGCGACTGCCTGTAGATATCGATACATGATGTATTGGCTGCCATTAGAGGCAGAAACAACAGCAACACGATCCCTGCCTAATCCTGAAAATGAGCGTCAACTCAGCATGAACTATTTTTGGTCTTGTAAGTTGCGTAATCTAAGTGTCGTGTCATGGCAGGAATTCATACACGTAGTAATGGTGGCCTTATCTGGCAAAATAGTGCACAATATCATCATTACCCCATTATGAAAGTGAGCATCAACAGAGTGTCAACAATTTTTGGTCTTGCATAGTGGGTAAGGAAGGTATCACTCGGATATTTGAGCTCATAACTGAACAATTGACTGTCTTTATAGGCAACAATACAAAATATAACAGGAAAACCATGGAATGCAAAATAGTCGATAAAGCAAACCTCAAAATATGCAACAAGTGATTACTGGAAGTGGAGTCCATGATTTTGGCTATACTGTAATGTGAAACAGCAAAAACAACAGCATTGAATGAATCTACAGATGGACCCACTGGAAAACCCACTAACAACCTGCCCAATTCAGACAGGTTGGGAGACTGCCCTTGAACCATACTCCAATTGCTAGTTCGGGTGTATTTACAACCGAGACCACCAATTTGGGAACAGTTAGGTTCTGACCCGAACATGGACTGAAAGTGATTGTCTGGAACTATTGCTAACATTATTTGAGCAACATATACAAACCGACATTGATTGATGTATATGTTGATGTGGAAATGGGTATAGCAACAAAATATCTCTTCTAAGTTATTTAACTGTAAGTAATCACAGTAATTTCCAAATATATAGGTAACATTTCCAAACGATATATTACACTTCCTCATCTGCTTAATAGTCAAAGGACATGGTTCCATGCTTATAGTATGTATTCAAAAATACATTCTTAATTGTTGGAAATGTTTTCAAAGTTGTGCAGAATTGTTGGCAGTTCTTCCTGATTCGGCTAAAGGCCTCTATATCAGTACAGATAAATCTGAGATATATTTCCATCACGTCTAGCTATATTTGTATACCACTGTATCTGTATAGTCAACTCCAAGATTTAATCATCTTGTAATTCTTGTCTGGTTACTCCAACTTATTTTCACACTCTTACAATGGCAAAAATACAGTATACTAAGAGAGTAGCATGAAATCAATTATTTGTAATATTTTGTCTGGGCTTAAACAGCAACAATACACTGAATATTGAATGGAGTATATATATCAGAGACTGCTAGGAACAATGATCTCCATTGCAAATATTTCATTTACAGATCATTTGGCACTTGGGCAAAAACTTACAGTAATGGGCAGAGTTGGACTTACATAATGTGAATGGCAAAATGTTACTGGATTTTAACATTGAACCGGAAATTCATATTGTAATCAAATCCAACCCAGTTGAAGTTGTTTCAAAGGTCATCAATTGGTTTTGTATACATGTGAAATAGTGATGACAAAAGAAAAGGAAATCATCTAACGTTAAACAACCTGATGTTATTTACAGTTTATCTACCACTTTCAAATGATATTCTATAATCCCATCAATCTTTCAAATTCTCAATCATGATCTGATATACCGCTCATAATGCACTCATTGAATGAACCACGATATGCTACCTGATATTACGATACATCAGATTACATCCTAATTATCCAGAATAATTCTACTATTATGTTGTCTACAATTTATGATATGCATATATCATATGACTTTACCTTCTGTTTGCAATTCTTGCCATTACTTATTACCTGTATCCACTGCACTCAGTGGTAACCTTGTACCATAATACTCAAAGAGTAAGTACAGAGAGCAAATGTGAATATTGCAATTTGTAGATAGTCACTTTAAAGTACTTACTTACTTTGTCTAGAGTTTCAACATTTGAACCAACTATTCTGGACAAACATTACTTCCTCAACACTGCTAACCAGGGCTTGATTGTGCAGGTGAATGATCAGATGAAGAAGAGATACCAGCAGTATGATCCTTGCAGTGTCTCCAGCTATTCTGGCATAATCAATAGACATAGTCAGGAGCATGACACAATTGGCTTCAATTATCCCTGCAATACTGTGAATCCTTGCCAATATCAAACATGAATGAGACCAGACAAGTTCGGATGCAAACAGCGTAATACTTTAGAAACAATAACCCAAGAACAAGGCCTATAATTCAAATCTATACCAATCCATCACCCGATGCTGTATGTGCCCACAGGTCACCACTTTGCCTGACCCTGGGTATGCCATCGAAGTTATCAACTGGTTCTATTACAACCCAAATACTTGGTGTATTGTAGCCCTCAAGTGTCCGTTTCAGTACCTCAATTGTAAAAGACTGGCAACTTCATTTCAGAGAAGCACTGGAAGGAACACTGGAAGGAGCACTGGGAGGAGCAGCGGGAGAAACACTGGGAGAAGCACTGGGAGAAGCACTGGGAGGAGCACTGGGAGGAGCATTGGGAGGAGCACTCAGAGGAGCCCTCAATGGAGTACTTTGAGAAGGCACACTTTGAGTAGAAAGCGAAGGTGCACTTAGATGCTATGTGAATTCTAACTATGAGGGATGCGCAGATGACTATCTGTCCCCTGTTCACTGATTCCCTGTTACAGATCCCAAGCATGAAGGATAAAATGCAACGTAGCATCATGCATGTGCACATTGTGACCAAGAACAATCATGTTGTAGATATTGCTCAAGATGGAGTAAATGACTTGGGTTATATACTGCCTGCAGCAATAATCACTGACAACATCAGAAAGCCATTGCTGCAGCCTGCCATCTTGAAGCCGCATGCGGCAATGGGAATGATTATGGGAATGATGTTGGAAATGATCGCAGGATTGCAATTGGTAATTGAATGGTAAATGATGTCACTAATGGCCTCAGCCAGAGCTACAGAAATTGTATGTAAATTGGAATCAAAAATGGTATTGGAAATGGCATTGGGCATCAAATTGGTTGCATACATTTGTATTCAGGAGATTCATCATGGTGGAGTATCTTCACTTGTCCATTAACTATTATTTTGTTTGAGACCGACACAATGGCCATTCTGGGGAACTGTTGGGCTGATGGGGAGCATGAATATCACTGTACCAAGTTCTATAATGTAACTTGGCTCATCTGTAGTTAGCACCTTGAGTCATCAATCAACCTTATTTAGATGTAACTTGTTATATTGCACAGTACAATAGATACATCTTTGCATATGTATGTACACAATCGACTACTCAAGCATCCACCACTATAAAATATGTCCCAAGGGTAATATTGAGAATTATCATGATTGCACTTCGATTTCTATGGTTTACTCCATTAATACAACATAAGTAATTGTGAGCAGCCTGGAAGTGAATGGAAGCGTGGTAGATAATGTTGGTAGTACCTGGGGTAGTCATCCAACTGAGTTAGGAATTGCAAGTAAAATCCGAAAGATATCTGACTTTTTCAACATCAGCATATTCAGGTCACTGTGTACTATTTGAGGTACTCCCACAATAGTCAAATAATAGATTACCATTCACCCAGCACATAATTCACAGAATGTTGTTTATTATCACCTTCAAATTCAAACTGTACAACCTAATAGATTGTTCAAGATTCTGTTAATTGTAATATAATGTTAAAAAACCAAAGAAATGGATCATCAAAGAATAAATAAAATAGAGACTTGTTGATTCCAAAACCTGACTAAGTAATGGAAAAATACCAATTGAAGATGGTATTGATGTCATTAAATGTATAACTTATCCCAATACTACTTTTCAAAGGAGAAATACTCATTTCAGTAATAGTACAAAGCAGTAGGAGTCACTCTGTATTCTTGTATATCATCTATATCCGGTAAGGGAGTATAATTGAATTACAATCTTATATGGCTCAATTTGTAAGACATAATATAGGTGTAAGGAGATTGAGCAAGCTGAAAATACAGATGCTACGTGATTGAAGATATATAAAACAAAAGGCAAATTAGAGGTACACGATTAAGAACAGCAAAGTACACGATGGAGAGTACTAAGTGGTCAACTTTGCGATAGAATATGCTGCAGGCGGAGCAAATAAGGTATAATAGGGGTAATTATAATTGAGAAGTGCCAATGGGAATTGTGAATTAGCTTTTCCAGTATAGAAGATCTAAAATAAAGGAAGGGGAAGAATGAAAAGGCCAACTAACGTGTAATTGATGAAAGCAGAGGCATTTATACTATGATGTATTGCAGGGGTAGGGCAAAATTAACTTTACCATTGATCGTGATTTAAATACCAATGAAGGGTTTGCATAATATAGAGTTAATTAATTTATCAGTTGTAGTTATAATTGTAACTAAACATTTACATATGGTCATTTAGGTAAATACTGAGTGATCAGAAATCTTGTAGGTTGAAACTAATGGTTCATCCAATTGCCATATATGTCAGTCCAAATACAGCTTAGTGCTAGGTAAATTTAATACAAAGTAGAGTAAGATATTAGACAATACTTACACCCCGATGGCAGGAATGAGGACATTCAGAATACACTAAGTTTGAATTGAAGTACGTCTAGCATATTTCGTAAGGTCAGATATCAGAGATGTCAGAAATAATTTCTGATCCAGTTTATAGTTGAACAAAAAGTTTATATTGAGAAACAACAATCCAGAACCCTGGCTACTTCCAACTTTGTGATTTGCTTTTTGTTACAAGAGAACCAGTAAAGACAGAAGAATAGGAAAATCTGCAACATCAACCTGAGTAACTTGGTTTATAAGCTGTCTGTTAGATCTGAATGATTTCTCATGCTTCATTGAACTATACAAATCCAGTTCCATAATGTTATACACCAGCAACTTCCCACTTATGACAATACTGATACTACAACTTCTGATGTTAGAATGCAGCACACCATTTTCTTATTATACTATACCTGCTTACCACCATGACTCAATACTTTCACTCCATTTGTATACCTTGCAATGTTAATAGAAATCTCTTAATTCCACCCATGCACGATGTTGTTACCCAGCAAGATGACATAAAACCTGGTATTTGCAATGTCAGAGTTACTGAGGTAGTATTCCAATCTTATACACAGTCATTTTGCTATTCTGTTTACTTCTGTTAGGCAAACCACAAAACCTGAACAGTGAGATATTGACTATTTCCTTGTCCATGTTGGTAGACAGCATATTTGATGCCTGGGAAGCATTGGTTTTGTGCTGTAAATTATATAAAGATTTAACAGCTTCTAACATTACGAAATGATATACATTAGATCTCTGATCCCTGATCTTATATTCTTGTCATTGAGAGTAGCCATGTACAGAATTCCTGGGGCCTGACTGTTGCTTGTTAATAGTGTCATATACTTAACCAGTCTCTATCCATCCTGCCCATTTTTTTAAGAGCACATTTGGGATTTCCAAATGCTCAAAATCTATGCAGTTGTATTGCACTATGAACCTCTGATTTGCTCATCCCAGTTAGCACCACCACCGTGGCATGGTTCCAAACTTTGGAAGCGGTGTGATTTGGACACGTCAATAATCTGTATTGTGGGAGAGTATTTTGAACAGAAAAATTCACTACTTGAATAGTTATCACCACACTACACTGCTTGAGGATTCTGAATATTGCCTAGTCACATATATTTGTCTGAAGCAGAATTAGATTTACCTGGTCAGTTAGCTGGAGGATTGGTGATGACAAAGAGATCTTCTAGAGTAATTAAAATATTAGCTTGCATTTCTGAGTTCAAGTTTAATTCAGTAGTACTGTATTGTGTTCAAAAAGTGCATTTCCAGATGCTTTCCCGGAGAGCATTGTTGCTGCCATTCTTCGTAGCCCCATTTTGGATAATACTACATTTGCCTATTGCAATTGGAATTGTTCATAGAGATTTGCAGGTGTATCTTGAGGTTGCTCAGCTGGTGTTGATATTGGTATTGGCCAGTACACTATTGTTGTGAATTGGTTACATTTCAGAACTGCTTGATTTGAGTTAATTTCAACTCCATCTATGATTGCAACAGAGGCTCCAGATTGACACATTTTGGAGTTTAACCAGTGTCAGTATCTCAGTAGCAGTTGTAGCAGATTACTTATATACTTACATTGCTTGATCTCATCAGGTAAGTCGAATAGAATATGACAGACAAAATACATTGCAATGTTGTTAATTCATGATTAGAAGAAATCTTCAGTGGAATACTGAAATATAGTATGTTTATTGGTTTAGCCAATTTGTATATCACTGTCTTCAAATTTAATACAATGAGTTAAGCAAGCTGCTCTACATATTTTACCTTTATTGATCTGGATGCGGCCATAGGTATTCCCAATGTTTAGCTCCGTCAAGCGACCAGGCCCATTAATTTTGTCCAGGGTTTCCACAAATGAGGGTAGGGGATATCTGTTCTTCCCTGAAACATTGTTGAGTCTTTGTCAGTTGATACTGAGTTCCAGACTACCATGTATCGTCCTGGGTAATAATATGCGAGCAACAGCCAGTAATGTTGATAGTTGAATCAGAACACTAGTTACTACAATTGAATTGATATTGGCATTTTGTATGAAATGTCCGACTTTTAAGAGGTTGTCAATGCAGTCATATTGCAACTGGTAGCATGGTACTATGTTAATTACTTTGTCTACAACTTAATGCTAGGCAAGTTTTGATTCATTAATTATGCTAAAGACTTCCACAAGTTCTGAGTAGTTTACATTAATATATTCTGTTATCTGTACACATATTCTCCATTATCTGTCCAGCTGTTAATGCTAGCCCTAGCTTAGTTGACTGGAATGGATAAGAAGGCTATATGATGATTCATAAAGCCTTGTCATTAGTGATGTATTAAGAAATAAACCAAGCCATGCCATCTACTCACTCCCACTGTATCTCAGTAGAGGATAGCTGTCATTCATTGTGCCCATATTGATTCGCTTCAGTTACAGATATTTCTCCTGGTGTTTGCTCACATGTTCAACCTACAAAGGTATTCACTTTACACTTGAATCTGTAATACTGAAGCCTTCAGCAATTCTACGCATTACACTGTATTCAAACAGTTGTGTACTGTACCCTCCTTAGTTGTTAATAGGTCATCAAATGCAGTAGCTAAAATGGATTTCAAGCCAACTTCACTTCTCACCTGCTTGTTCTGCAGAGTGTCTTGTATATCCTGACTGGTTGGAGTGCAGAAAGAAAATGGACATATGAACAATAAGTCAATTTCGTGATTTCAAACTTCAAACTAGGGGAAGGGGAGTACCACCACTGTATTGGCCACTGAGGTTCGGATGTCAGCAGTCTGCATGGGGTGTCTGTCCAAAACATCTTTGCATCTCTGTCAGCGTCAGCAGGCCAGTGTCCAAGTAGTATAAGTTATCAGCACCCTCAGGCTCAATTGTACAACTACATTGAAAATAGATCCAAATTGTGGCGTATTATACTGCTAGGCCCACACTATAAACCACTTATTTTTCCTGCACTGCTTTTGCTTGACCACAAATCAACAGTATCTTCTCGCTACTCTACCCTCATCTGCTCTTAATTATGATCATCTCCTTCATCTTCAGAGTCACGTGTCTAATAATGGATTAGACCACAAGCTTGTGAGGAGAGTCAATATGTTTCTGCAATTTCGTAATATTGAAATTCCGCTTTGCTGAAAGATCATGGAGATGCTTTGGAGAGATTTGTACAGCCAGGTTTATGATTTCCAGTGGGATATCTGTATTATCTTCAGTGTCATTAGAGTATAGCAACTGTTCTGGATGTTGCAGTGGTTGCTTATTATCATCCTTGATTTTGTGCTGATAGGCTTTGCTTTTGCCCATACAAGCAGCTCTTGTAAATGCAGAGGATATACATATCCATGAGTGATTCCCCCTGGTAACCTTGCAATTTGACCATTCTTTCAATCAAATTGACTTCTGCTCAACCATATTCCAGTGGTGTGTGAAATGGAGTACCCAGTTGGCTGTTGAATGACATAGAGGTGGAAGCGATGAACTGAGTTGAATGTGTCTAAGGAGAATACCAGATGAGCTCTTAGTACGGATCAATGCAGTAATGTAATCGTTTGCTGCATGACAAATCTAATCCTTATGGATAAGCTGGAACTCTACATCACATGGCTGAAATACTCCAGTACATCGGACAGGTACAAAGATATTTATCAGCCAGTTATATGTTGTTTCTAACAAGTTCTGTGTCTTTGATCTATAGTGAACTTGCCAGCAGTTTAACAATATGATACACTTTGTACTGGCAGAATGAAAAAGATGATGCTTGTTGATTATCTTCTGTCAGTGGGGTTCAATAATCTGTTCAATGAGTTATTGTATTGTTGTCAGGTTACTACAGTGCCAGTTGGCATTGAAAGAGAATACATGACCGGCAGCTTCGGCAGCCATCCGGGCTAGATATTTTGGATGTGATGATTCAGTTTCGCCGCACCAGATTGACTGTATTCCAAGTACTGATCCCCCTACTGCAGCAGCCAGAAAAGAAGTAAAATTGAGCTGTTCCTCCAAACCATAGAGTGAAACTTGCTTACTACCCTTCCCTGTATTGCTAAGTGGTGATGCTCTTGGCACCAAATGTATCATTGTCTAATCGGCATTGGTAATTAACAAGCGATGAATATCATGTGCAGCAATTAGCATTAGCAATGGTTCTGGATAATCGCTTTGGATCTGGGTCTGGGATATAAACAAATTATATCTAGCTTTGCGTTCTGAGCCATCAATGCACCTGAACTGTCAATTAGAAGACGATTTGATGGAAATCTCCGAACATGTCTGACTTGAGTGGGTTGTCAGTGGGTCGTGCAGTTGGTCCATCTGTAGATTCATATGATGCTTCTGTTTTCGCAGTTTGATAATAATCTCTTATTAAAATCACTTGTTCTATATCCAGTAATCATTTCTTGCATGATTGCACTTTGGGATATCAATTGTTTTGGACTGTATGTGTTTCCTTGAACCTGTCGTATTTTTGCCTACAAATGTGGTCAATAGTTCTGATATAGGCTCAAGTAACAGCACAATGCCTTGATTACCCAATTTGCAGGACAACAAATCATTGACACTGAATTGATGTTTCTTTTCAGGATGGGTAATGTAGTAGTAATGCACTGTGCTACCTGAAAAGGTCACCATTACTTTACATATGAGTTCTTGCCACAAGGTGACACTTATAATACTCAAGATGCCAGACCAAAAATTGTTGACGATCTGTTGACACTTATTTATTGAATGGGGCAGGGAGTGTTCAGCTTGTGGTTTTGCCACTAAAGACAGCCAATACCTCATTTATGAATGTCAGCAACAATTCACCACATAGACTACCCAAGATGCAAAGCCAAAAATTGATGATGCTCCATTCATGCCTGTTTTCAGATTGGGGCAGTAACTGTATCGGTTTTTCGTATGCCAATAATGGCTGGCAATTCATTGGTTGTACACAACAGCGACCAAATCACTTCTAAATTACCTTACCAGATGAAAAATCATGGACACTCCATTGATGCTCGTTTGAGTGTATTGTTCATTCAACATCTGCTCCTATTGATAATGGTATTCACAATGAATTGATGTAATTGATTGACTTTCTCACCGATAGAGACTCAGCCCTTTTGCCAAGCCAGGCCCAGTAATCTTCTTGCACTGGTCAATCACATTCTGTTAAAATTAATATATCTTGTAAAATGATTCATTTTGCCTGCTATACTTCTGTTTATCAACCAATATTTACATGGGATTGCTCACAATTCTCCTATAATATGTCCCTAAATGAAATTCTGGATTAAGAAACATGAAGATTCTGCTGAAAACAAATGGACACATTCTGTCCTACTTTTCTTGGTTCCATTATACTTTATCATTTCCACAGGATGCACAGTTATCATCTCATTTTCAGCCTGTTTCTTTGACCTCTGTATTGGCGGAATCAATCCAGGAACATTCAGTCCGACAGCCACATCCCCCTGGTCAGACCTTTCCAGGTTCTAGAGACCATTGTCTAGCTATATGATATTTTCATCATCTGCCTCCCCATTGTCTTCGCTTTGATCTGGATTTTCCAACTCACCATCCCAGTTATGCCAACTTTCAATGTTCAAAGTGCTTCTAGGTGCACTATCCTCTTTACTTTCGGCTGGATGATGGTTGATTCCTGTTATTCAGTGGACATTTCATTGTTCAGTTTGTCCTCCAGGGAGGTCCTTTGCAGACAAAGCTGGTGGCAAAGGTGATAATTCTGAGTCTTTGAATATACCCACACAACAATGTGGAATCATTGACCAGAATGCTTTGATGATCTCTTCAGTATCGAAGATGTATTCTATGGGTGTTAGTTGCTTGATTTGAGTGGGAGATTCCTTCTGTGGGCCACATAGATTTTGTCTGGCCTGCCACATCTCTAAACAGTGCTGGACCCTGGCCATTTTGAGCAGATTTTTTTCCTCTGCCTCTCTATGCATTTCCAACTTCTGTTCAGTTTTTGACATATTGAATACTAGGTTATCGCCTGCGAATATTCCGTCATTGGCAGGAATAAACCAGCTTACCAGAGTCTATTCGTGAAGAGTCTCGCATGTGGTATTTGACTTCCTCCAGCCATTTATGTATTGCGCAACAGATAAACTGGCCTCTACTCCAACACAATGTGGTGTCGTAGAAAATGTAATGCATGCTCTATTACCAAGATCTGGGTACTTTGACTATGTTACCTATTGTTGACACCACTAGTCGGTGACATCCAGTAATCTCAATGCACTGCTCAACTAGATGGAGTCAGAGTGGTAATTGTTAACACTCAGATTACTTTGCCCACAGTTCTTTTGTGCTACAGGCAGTGATTTCAAATAGGGGCATGTGGCTGTCAATATGAGTGTAGCACGATTACTTCATCCAGGTGTCCTTTCAGCGACATCTTTTGGCATTAAGTATTTGTCATCATAGATGGACAAATCATCTGGATCCAATGATGATTGACCACATCCAGAAGCTGTTGGGGAGGGGAAGAGATTTCTGCTCAGTATGGTTTGAGGTTTGATGACTGGCAAATGTCTATGTTTCGCGTAGTATTAATTCTCAACATACTTCCGAAACACCTCTTGGTATTAGCTAATAGAAGAAGCCCCGTCTGCAGAATGAACATCTATTGCTTTGTTTCGTATTGTGAATAATCGCAACTGCCTGAAAGGAGTAAGGATGCATGCTGAAATCAGAAGTATACCTGTCCTTGGAGTAACTTCCGCATGATATTTGCACAGCATCTGTTGCACAAACTTCATGGTGCAGAATAAGTCTTCTTTCCATTGAGTCTTCTTCCTAGCCAATGCTCGCATAATGCCATCCATATAATCAAACCTGTCATTGTAGACAGTTATACCATAACGCAGAGTAACTGTATGCCTTTTCGACATCAACAGAGTCAAGTATTGGAATGGCCTGACAGCCTCCATGACATACTTGAGGATAGTCCATTCATTCTATGTTGTGATGAGTCACAAGTAATCACTGTATTGTGGATTCTTCAGCCACTCACAGGGGAAATGTCGGAATTGGTTGGCTCGTTCAAGCAACATTAGTATCAAATCACCCGGTATATTCAAGTCTATCATAGGTAGAACAGCGAGTTACACATTGCAATTTCAATACCCAATGTACTTGTTTCGGCCTTCCAGTGTCAGTGTATTCCACAAAGCACACATTCGCCACTCACTGGAGGTTAGTTTCAGCACATTCAATACTTCTTGAGTTACGTACTTTCTCAATTTTCTTTGCTACACCTGGTCTCAATGCCTACACCATGTTGATTATACCATTGCCCTCTGTTCGAAGCCTTTGACTCGATCCAATATCTTGGCTATCATTCTCTCCAAATTGCTGATTACACTCAGGGGCTTCTGAAGACTTGAGGTGGACTTTTACACAAAGACTGCTCATGGATGCAGGCAAAGCAAGCTGAATGGTGTGCAACATACATCCAATCAAGTTTTTCAATGCAGGCCACTCGATTCTGGTAGCCTCAAGAGTTGACAGTTGTTCCTGAATCAATGTGTAGTTTCAGACACCATTACCAGCTGTATTTCGAAGTAAACTGCCATAGGTAAGTTCAAAACAACGAAGAACTTTCTACAAATATGCAGCTAGCCATGCTCCACTATACTGACCCTTGACCTATCATCTGGAATTAGTTTGATTAGCAATAAGCGAGATTGGTTTCTGATACTGGACCACATGCACCGATTCATCTTCTCATTCTCCACAAATGTTAAGACCGACACATTTGCAATCTGCCAGGATGCTTCGAGTTGCACAATGATGTGATTGTGGCGTCTCTACATTCCAAAATCTCGTTTAGCCTTAAAATTAAGCGAATTTACCGCACTTGTTTCTTTAACATTGGTTTGCTGGATTTTACTTTTTTCGATGGTTTTTTGAACTGTTCAATTGCTTTCAAGAAGATTCGAAGCAATTTTATCCCTTGAGACATCGATTATATACAAACTTACATAACTCCCATAACACACATTTAGATACCCAGAGTGAACATATCAGATGACTATATATGGCTGCAATGATTAGTTTAAACATCGAATGGAATTATCTACTTGTAAAACATATTGAAACCATTCAGGTTAATCAGATGCTGCAGTACCACCGCTTGCTGTCTGGCTGGGACATCAGCTGAAAATGCTGTGAAGCCGCTTGGATTGTGCTTAGAGGGATAATATATGTGGTTTTGACACTGAAAAGAGGCTTGTTACGGTAGCTCCCAACATGTGTGGGTTGTATGGAAGGTTGATGTCTCTTCCCGAAAATCACCATTTCAGCAATCTGACGTATCAGATATGTTTCATATGTCTGACCAAAGGCATGAAGCCCATGAACGCTCGATTCACCATCCTCAATGGCGAAAATACACTGCAATCATGTAGGAATGCATTCAGCAGGCAATATACCTGTGCTCTCTGGATTTGTCCCCATCTGAAGAAGCAGTGTATCTTTTCTTGGTGGTTTATGGTTTCACCCCAGTGTGGACCCAGTAAAGCGAACCACGCAAACTGCCGGCTTGTTGAATTGAAAGGTGTGATGGGAAGTGCAACTGCATCGTACCAAATGGATTTTGCATTATTGAGACAACAGAAATGCTGATCGTGATTGACTTAGTCTGTAATGTTGGCAAATCTTTTGAAATACCAAGCAATGTGATACTGTAGCTTCCATTTTGTCATTACACACCATTTGGCCAAGTTATCTAGGGTTTGATTTCTGGACGAGGGTTTATCATTATTCACCTGATAGGTGTTTTGGACAGAGCTATTTCGTCATTAGGAGAATGTTTTCGATGTTTTGCATCCAGCTCGCGATCCGGAAACATCTACTTTTGGGATATCTTTGCATCATCTTGAAGGCACCTTCATCACAATTTGATCGTCGGTAAACTTGTTTCTGATTCGTCATTGCTCTTGGTGCAAGTTTGGAGGTTGCATTGAACATGCTGCCAAGCTGGCTGATATGGTCAGAGAAGTGGTTCAAGAGATGCATCTGTACAAAGTTCAAATCCAATTCATCGAGAGAATGTTGGGGAATTTTGGACATGATCTGCCATTGACCTTCATCCACATGACGATGTGTTGCAGGCACAGAAAGACTGTTCGAAGCGGGATCACTCTTCCATTCCTCCTGTTTGTGCAAAGTATACTGCATTTTGAACGCTTTCGAAGCCTTCTTTATGAATTTACTTGCACGGAATTGATTGAAAACTTCCTTGCGACAATGAAACTCCTCCAGATATCCCTCCATGTGCTCGATCACAGCTTCAGTATGTTACCCGCACTGTGTCATCAGCTGAAACTGGATTAAGTTTTTGATACCCAACTGGGCTTATGGGAATGGAATGCTATGGCTTGCTTGTGACACCTGGCTATACGGCTTGTTGAATTGAGTAAAGCCAGGATATGGAGGCATCATCGCCCAGCGCTGGTGGAATGTGTCGAATCTGGAATGTTGATGAAGGAAGAAGGTTACCAAGTCCATCAAATGCTTAGGCATACTGTGAGGGACAGTATAATGATATCGGGTATGATGACAATCATCTGTGAGATGTATTCAACATTTTAGTAGACGCCTTCTGATGTTCCAACAGCTCGATCTTCCAGCTGTTGTATTGCTTCTCCTCACTCCATCTCATCTCCCCAAGTCGCAAGTATTATGTCTTGGATGCATAGCTGACAGTCTCTCAATTGCCATGAGAATCACTTCGCATTTCAAAACAACAATTTCAGTGCTTCGCATACTGTGTAATGGGGCTGCATCACCAAGTGGATGTGAATGTTTTGGAAGTAGTCAGCCATTCATGCACAGATATCCGAAAATCTTCAACACATTCCACCATCCTCAGAGAGTGTAAGCTATCCAGTATTGAACAGCATGTCAAGAGGGTGCAAAATACTTTGGAAGATCATCCTGTAATTCACTCAATTCTGGATTTGTTGTTGCTTTATGGCAGTTGTTTTTCCACGTCCTGTAATGTGATACTTTGGACTAATGGGAAGAAGAACCACATGCATGCATGCAAGATTTGAAGGCTTTAATCTAATCATTGAGTCAGTGTTCCTGAGACTGAAATATACTGGCCATTCCTTCTTGTTGCTTGATTAGTTTGTAAGCTGCAACTGGTCAGAACTGCCAAATTCAGGGACACTCATAGCTCTTAGCGGCTGCCGTAGCTATTGAAGTGGTCAAAATCATCGTAGCTGTGATGAAATTTATCTAACTTACCTGTTTATTCTACTACTAGTTGCTTCATATCACCTCTGAGTTGATATGTTCCTCAGTATCATTGAATTCCTTTGCAGGAGCATACGATATAAGTTTCCTCAATGCAGGCTATTGCCTTACAAACTCAAAGCAATTGACAAGATTGCGGTTAAAGAAGTGTGTGTCATGATGGTTGCGAAGGTTATTTGAATCGACTAAACAATTGTAACACACGTTGCCCGATTAAGTAGAGTCCATGCCCATAGCTTAAAACATTTGGTCCAACCTGTGGAATACAGTGTGGGACAAAGTGACGTTGGTGACGGTTGCCATTGTAGAATTCCTGAAAAGCTTGGTGACAGAAGCTGTGCTCAAGTTGTGCTTGATCCACCTGTGCACTGCTTGATACTCCTCCTTGAAAGATAATGGTGACTATAGATCGATTTCAAGGTTGAAGATATCGAAATACTCAGTACTATTTGGCTTGCCAGCTGTGGGGACGGATTTGAGTGTGGTCATCACGTGGGTTGGTTTAGGGTTGAGCGCAGCGGAGCCACCTGTACTTTAGTTTCTGTGTACGTGTCAATTAGACTTAGCGAGAGTCAGTGAGTTTAGGTCAATAGAGAGATTGAGGACACCGGATACCGTACAACAGGTTATGAGCCCGGGCACTTTGCTGATGTGACGAACTCGACTTGGATTTAGATTTCGAATTGCGGCATCATTCACAATGTCTCGGAGGAGTACAGACAGACTCGACGCGTAATGAAGATGGCCGAATCGACAGCGATCATGATTAAGAAGTTTGATGGTACTGACTACAAGAGCTGGAGTTTGGAAATCGAAATACTCTTGGAGCAGAAGTAGGTTCTCGGCATTGTCAATGGTACAGAGAATGCACCAAAAGATGCGACAGAGCTCAAATCATGGAAGAAGCAGCATGGAATTGCACGGTCGACCATTCTCCTTGCGATGGAGCGGTCATTGCCGCAGCAGTATGGCGTTCCGAAAGATGCAAAGGCGCTGTGGGTTCAGCTGAAGGAGGACTACAAGTCGAAGGTGAAGCTGAATGTTTGGGCTTTGCCAGACGAGATATCAGCTCTGAGATTGAGCGATTGTGAGAATGTACAGTAGTACGCATCGAAGATTCAGAGTTATGTGAATGACTTCAATCTTTGCGCCGATACCGACAGTTGGACTGGTAGTGGTACGATGCCGAAGAGCGAGCAAACCTATTACCTGATGAAGGGTGTACCGAAGGACAATGATTGGAGGTTTTTCACCTAGTTGATGTACGATAAGATCGACACCATAGCTGACAAACCGGAGGAGATTGTCACGAAGATGAAAGCCCACGAAGCGCGGCAACAGCAGCAAGTCGACTTGGAAAGCATCGAATTGTTGGCACTGGCTAAGATGCGGACAAAGAGCGATAAATGGAGGCAGACTCGGAAGTCCCGGAAGTCCCATGATTGTGGCAGTGACAGCGATGGTAGCAGTGCGGTCAATGAGAAGCATGCAAGTCGCCGCACCGATTGGAGGAATACTCAGGAGTGCTACAGATGCCATAAGAACGGGCACATTGTACGGTATTGTCCAAGCACGGCACCGGTGGAGAGCGCAGCACCGACAAGGACAGCCGCAGGCACGACGACATCAATTGAGAACTATTGGATGACAGTCACTGGCAGATCCCCTGAGAAGAAGGACTGGTCCTTGGATTGTGCCACAACTTCTCACGTTTGTGGAGATTGGCGAAAGTTCGAATGGTACACGGAGTATACCAAGAGAGAAGAGCGGGAGATCGGTGATTTTGCTGGAAGAGTAGCAGGCAAGGTCATCGGATATGGAGATGTACGACTGAGAATTCGACTACCTGGAGGCCGCCACCGTATACATGAAGTAGTAGTAAGAAACGTCTTGCATGTCGAAGGAGCACACTATTCGCTGTTCCAATCGCGGCTGATGGATCAGGGATTGTGGATTGTCTCAGTCAATGGCTATGGAATCAAGATATACGACAAATCGCCGACAGACAGTGCTCGTGGTCAAGGTTAAGATAAAGGTCAAGGTCGAGGAAATCTTGTGGGCGTGGCACGCCAGATTGCAGGGTTATTCCGGGTGGATGTAAAGGTTGCAGGATGGAGGCATCGAGCTCGGGCGAGAGGATAATTCCTTCGGAGGAGCTCCTGGCTCGGCTGATTGTTTGGGAGGAGCTGCAGGCAAAGTTCTATCTTTGTTTTCTTTAAAGTTTAGCACTTGTGATCGTAATACCGCCCTGGAGGAGTGTGGGGACGGATTTGAGTGCGGTCATCATGTCAGTTAGTTTAGGATTGAGCGCAGCGGAGCCGCATGTACTTTAGTTTGTGTGTACGTGTCAATTAGACTTAGCGAGAGTCAGTGAGTTTAGGTCAATAGAGAGATTAAGGACACCGGACACTGTACAACACCAGCTAGATGGTTGTCCATATGTAGAGTACGATAAATTTGAGTCGAAACTGCAGCTTGCTCTGGATCAATATATGCACTGTACTTGCAGGCTTCTGTATCGCTGAATGCATCATTGGATGGGTGATGATATTCAACCCGTTGCAGTTACTGAATGAATGGAAGTAGAATACTCTCGAACTTGATTGGAAAACTATCATCTTGCTGTCGTCTGCCTGATATGTATACTATCCATTCTTTGTATTCACAAAGGAAGTGACTGTGGTAAACCCCAATATAGGAGTACGTTTTTGAGCGGTAAAGACTCTGTTGACGAATATCCATGTTTTGATAGCAAAATGGAATGTTGTAACTGCGATAAGAAGCATGTTGAAGGTTTTTTGGCTAGTGATATCATCGCAATGCCACTGGTCTTCAGAGAATGCCGCACCTCGATTTAGATTTCCCAACAAAGGATCCTTCCACTCTCTCAGAATTTATCTTATCCTTCTTCACACATTATCAAAGTGTGTAATCACTCACTTCAGGTTCAACATCTGGTGGATCACGAAATTCATGCCACATCTGCATTTAGCTCATTGCAGTATTTGTTTTGCACCTGTCGAAGACCCTCCTACGCCAATTTCCAGATTTATGGTTGTCAGATTTGGTTATGTTCCTCCCTTACATATACCGTGCAGTCTCCATAGATACTCACCCAGTGACGTCATCGTGGCGTACAAGAACTTGAGCAACAATAAACCTGTGAGATATGACTGCAGTGCATGCTTTTAGTCGTCTTTGTGATAAACTTAAGCGTTCTGTCGACCAATCAGGGCGCTTAGATGATGCTAAGCAACTTGGTTTCTAGCTGAATTGCAGCCAATATGATGTCGCCGGATCAAAAAAACACCTCCAAGCTTATATACATATTCACCTTGCCTTCCCAGCCTACTTGCATTTTATAGAACCTTCAACACACCCTCTTCACCTCTGCTACAGCATCGTGTCAACCTTGACAGAAAATTCAATACTCCTGAGGTTGGTATACAGAAATGAGCATTCGATATCCACCGTTCAACTATTGACCACCGTTGAGAGCCTATCCTGTAATGTGCTGCCTTCTGGTTGGCAAAATCAGTTATTACAGATGCTAATTCAATCCAGATACCAACTCTACAAGTCCACATCTGTGCTGAGATTGCATGTGTTGGAGTCAGCCAATGGACAGCAGAAACAATGGAGATTTGGTAGGATAAGGGTGGCTTGACAACACAATGGATGAATAACAAATTGCGGGAGCGCATCTGTGATATTGCCCAGTGCATGAGAACTATGAACAAGCCCGGCATCTGCCCCAAGCAATGGAATCTCCTAATCGATTGTTGGATTATTCGATTCAGCAATCTGGCATCAACCAGGCCCCTGGGGAAACCGTACATTGTAGGGCAGATTAACCTTGATGGTCATAAACTCAAGGCAGCACTGGTCAAGTTTGCGGTGTTTCGCCTTCCCTGAAGGAAAAGTAAGATCAACAATATCCCGAGAAAGAACAGCAAAGTTGTGTTGATTGTATGTATTTCATAGCTCTGATGCTTCTGTTGCTCTTCCTGAAGTTGTGTACATACAGGAGCTGAGGTGGAAAAGACTTTGGGTCTCTAGTATTCACCATTAAAGGTGCATTGTGATGCCTCGACCGATTTCCTGTTGAGCCATTTAGCGTAACTGTCATCTACGTGGATCGTGACATTGCTGGGGAAGTAGGAGGGTGAAAACAATACTCAGCAATTCTCACAGCACTGGCCTGCGGATGATGAATCAATACTTCTGATAGTTACATCAATTGTTAATACGACCATTTTGTTAATTATGAATGCTGCACTCACTGTCCTGCCAGACTACAGGCAGAAAATTCAAGTGCTTTGGGGTTACTGGGACGAGTCTAATGGAGATAATGGTTTTTGCACCCGAAATGTTACCCCAAACTTCAGTTACAATGCTGACATCAGATCGGTACCGTCAGCAATGAATGTACGCAACCCAACGTAATGTTTCCTCGTTTCTCATAGCCAACCAGCCGACGATACTGCTGGTGCCCTGAAGAATATGTGTGGTGGAGGCAGCAACCTTCCTTTGGATGAACACTTCCCATCTCCAGCCGAGGATATGATCGAGGATGTCAGGAAGGAATTGAATGATGATGCTGTGAAGCGGCGCCAAAATGCTGGAAGCTTCCTGATGACGAACACAGAATTCCAATAGTTTGAGCCTCAGCCTTAATGGAGAATTATCAGGCAGCAGCGATACATTGAAGCCATCCGTAACAATGCTGTTGATCCCGTTGTCGATTCTGAGGAAACTGATGTTGCTGCTAAGGATGGAGCTTGGCAACCTAAGCACAATCACGGTGCGAATTCTCCTGCGATGGGTTCATTCGCCAACTTGAAGCATACAGGAAGCCACACAGCTGCAAATTAGTCTGTGTGAGAATGTAATGCACTAACTGGACAGTTGTTCAAGGATTCGTATTGTTGATGGGCATACTTCCGGCACATTGGAGGGTGGAAGGATAGGTGATAATTCGGAGCTTGTTGGTGAGGTTTTGGGTCTTCATTTGGTGATTTGTTGACTTTAATGTTACATCATTCATATTCTTGCATGAAGGGTGGTGTTGAGAGTTCACACTGTTGGGATTAATCCTTCAGATGGTTGTGTTTTGGAAAGCAATAGTTTCAGCAATAGGACTCAGTGTCAGGCTATCATAGAACTGGTGGCACACGATCATTACCGAGCAAATGTTAGCATGGATGATAAGCGAAACGCAAAAGCTTCTTGTTCACTGCAATGATGATTTTCATCAAAGGAAGCCACTCAACAAACTTGCCACATCCTTGTCACCTGGCATTATGAGTTCTGAGCTCCTGTCTGTCGAAGGAGTTGGAAGTGTGGGTGGCAGGTGAAGCCAAGATTCTAGAATCGTTGGCAGAATACAAAGATCCATCACGACAATGTTTTCATTCATATTAACACTTGTTTTTCTTTTCACAATGCGTTAATTTATTTACTATCAATGCATTCAGATTTTCTTTAGTCACACAACTGATATTTTTGTTCTGATGACTTCCCACCTTTTTAAATTATGGCACCAAGGCGCCACACATCTCCTTCTCATTCTGTGCCATCACCAGGTGATGCAGAAGATCTATCAACTACAACGATCTCCGTGACAATCAAAGTACAATACCGGACAATTACAATTGTCGTCAAGATGACAATTTACAATTGACTGACAAGCCTCTTCAGTGACCATCCAGGAAAGCAACGGGCAAGGGACCATCGATCAATTCTTCCACATTGACACCTGGAACAGCAGTCACGGCAACTCAATTACCTGATCCATCATCATCACCCCTAGATTCTGAATATCGGGAAGTCAATATTCTCTTGGAGGAGGAGGATGAATGCAAGCCTGTGCCACTGGCATCCATGAAGGTATTCAATTAAGCATTTGAACGATTGAATCAGCCCGCCAATGTAGATATTCACTCGAGGCTGGATTCAAATGAAGGCAGTGAACAATTAGATCCATGGAAAGCGGGAAATCTGTGTCAACATAATCACTTTGTTGAAAATGTGACAGGCCTCATCATAGGCATGGATTACAATGCCCAGACAACTCTTCGGGCATTCTGGCAATGGACATAGTGAGTGTGAAGTGTATTGCTATCAAGTATGTGACGTTTATGAATGCCTATGCCATGAATGCTGAGAAGACTACCCGGATTCATTTTTGGTGGTATCAGGAGCTTCCCTGCATTGCTCCAGCCCAGAGGAACTCTGATCCTCCACATGCCTACATTTCAGTGTTGAATGAATCATCTTAATGATGGTGGTTGTCACTGACATTGTGCAGCAGCCTCTGGTAAAGATTACTTGCTCCCATGCAGCAATGGAATACCGCAGCGATGCTTGAACTGACTGTATTGATGGATTTTGAGCAATGTCGCCAACAGAGATCTGGAAAGTAGTTGCCTGGCTATTGCTGAATGGCAGGTTTCCATGCTCTAGAAAGATTTGTGAGGTAAGTTCAAAGTTCCCATCTTGTTAATTTGTTGTCTTGAGGATCAATTTAGGAGTACAAGTTTTGATTTGCAGCAACTGAAATTGTGGATCATATTCACTGTACATACTTCTATGGCATATGACAAATGGGAATTAAAGATAGATCATTCAGGGATAAAATCAACCCAATATTCATTGCCCTCACCATGACTGCCATCCATTATTGTCTGTCAGTCAGGAAACCAGGTGAGTTTCGCGTCTTGCCAGATTAGGGTCTAGGAGGTGGAGCACAATGTAAGTGCAATACAGGAAACATTCATCACGTGGTTAATAATGCATTTACAGATGTATTTTGTTGTCTTGACACGGAATTTTGTTCTTCCACACTAGAGGTTGAAGCTAAAAAGATACCCAATTTGTGCACCATAATTCACTGAAGAATTCACTCCACAGATATGGACCAAGCGATGGCACAATCTTATAATGATCAAGGTAGCTTTGATTAGGACTTTTGTGAATACGTCCCAGAGGAGCTGATAGAGCACCCCGACACATCCGTTAATTGTCTCAGCAGCTTTGTTGCTGCTACTGAAGCAAGCATATGAATCTCAGCTATTCTACCAATGTGTGGGTCTGCCATCGCCAGCAGCAGCCAGCCAGTCCCCAGCCGCAACCGCAACCGCAACAGCAATAGCACCAAGATCACCAATATCACCAACGTCATCAGCATTGAGAATAGTGGATTTGTCGATGGATGTATGACTGCAGTGGGTGCAGTCTCGATTGGATGGTAGGAACAGTGTGAATGATCGTATTTAGGATTTCCTTTGGGTGTAATTTTATTGTAGGTTTTGTGGATATATCAGAATAATAGTAAATGTAATAGAACCCATGGTATACTGATGTCTGATCTCAAACACGTTGAATCATATTCGCGATGATGCATAACCCATCTATGATGGTTGAACCACTGCATGGTGCAGATCGATCCTGTATTAACAAATTACATTGTGTGAATGACTTTTGCATGGTAACTTGATTGGTCACATTTAGCCAGGATGGTCTTTGAAACCAAGAACAAAATTTTTCATGAAACGTACTGGGTGAGAACTATTATCAGCACAAGGGCAAGATCGAAATGTGTGACATAGGAGACTTCTGAGAGCTAATTTGTGATATTACCACAGAGAGTGTGCACAGTTCTTCAAGTGCTCGTTGTCACATGCGCAAAGGGTGGTACACTGGTCCTGACACTTGCAAACCGCATTGCGACAACTCAAAGAATACTCAGGAACAGCAATGCAAGGCCATATTTCAGGAAAACCTTGATTTCATGTTTTTGAGTTTGCAGGTACAATAAACTAAATAAATCTAATGAAGAAAACTGAGTTTTTGCTGATGTTTTCAAATAGGAACAGAATAGACTATGCACCTAATCAAAACCAAGTTGTACTTCTTGCAATGTCTCATTTCAATCCATGTGGTAAGTTAGGACCAACATTTTGGTTAATTTGTTCGTTGAGGTCCAACTGTCTACTGTTAAACTATCATTGTTTCTTGAAGGAAATTGCTTCATAATTGCATCCAATGTCAGTGTGCATTCCCTATGACACATGTTGCTAAGGGTGCTGGCGGATGGTACAACCAACTCGCTTGGTAATAGATTATATGACCCTTGTTGCTCTAGGTTTGATATAATGTTCCATGGAATATCAGCTGAAAGACATTTTAATATCAGGTGGCAATTCGAGGTGGATTGGTGATTTTCGGCAGTTATAATGTTGTTGGCTGCCAGTTTGGAGTATTTTGTCAGTCAATTCAGATAGCATAGTGACAACCTAAATGTCAAACATGAACTTCCTTGCCGAACTTGGTATTGTAATTCCTCGACTTCCATCACTCTTCGTAAAGGACAAAGCTGGTTCATAAACCATCGAAATAGTCACTTCAGCAGCTTCGGACTCTAATCATTTATCCAATATTGGGATGTATGAGTTTTCCAGCAAGTGTTTTGCCATTGAGCTTGCCACATGTTCGGAGGGATGGGAAAAAACTTGATGACAAATGATATATATGATGTATGGGCTGCTGGGCTCCTCAACTCCACAGTGCAAATACAAACATCTGCAACACACCTGCCAAGAATTATTCTAAGCAATAAAACGTGTCGAGTTCACATTCATCGAACATCACCAAGTATCAAATATGATTTGCAAAGCAAGGACCATCAAATCATGAATAAATAAGTATTCATTTTTGGACGATATGATAACCGCTCGCTACAAGATATTTAAAGCTGCTGAATTCGACACAGTGCAGGAAATTTGAACCCTCAGTAATTCAAATTTTGAAACTGTCAAAACAAATCTTACAGTAATGCAGAAGGCTGGTTCTTAAATACTATCCCTAGAGCTACGAGCAAGAAAAACGCAAGACCTGTGAGACATTGCATATATATTTGGGAAGTTGATTACAAACCGATATTGAAAAGACTGACTTTTAAAAACTCAATTTATGAACAATGCACTGCAGCTTATTACTGTGTAGCTTACTGAGACCCCGCCAAAACTGTTAACTTTTGATTGATGCTCCTTTTTAGAAGACAGTAGCGATATCATCGCTAGCAGTTTTGCCAATATAGGCAGCCAATATATCAATTATGGTTGAATGCCATTGCACAACACTTTCAACAGCCAGGAGGAAAGACCAACAATCGTTGACACTCTGTTGACACTGATTTTTAGATGTTGGTAATAATATTGTCACTATCATGTTTGTCCATGAAGGTGGCCAATACCTTGATTATGGGTTAATGTCATTGCACAGCCTTTTGAGTATCCAAGAAGCAAGACCAAAGATTGTTATCGCACCATGTATGCTCATTTTAGGTGATAGTAGCGTTGTTGTCATGAGCATTCTTGGCTATACAGGTGGACAATACTTTGATTATGCATCAGAGCAACCATGTTATTTTCATATCATCCATCATTCAAGACCAAAAATCATTGACACTCTGTTGACCCTTATTTCTTGGATGTGGCACTGACTGTGTCACTTCCATTTCAATCTCTAAAGACGGCCAATACATGCACCTTGGAAGGATGTAACTATGTGGTGCTGTGATTGCCAAAACCATAACAATAAATATCGATAGCACTTAGTTAATACTCACCTCAAATCATACTACCAGTTATTGTATGCTCAACAATTGTATGCAAAATGCATACAATTTATATTGACATTCAATATATCTTTTTCATATATAATCATTTGCATCCAAAACCTTCTGGCGATTTCAATATCTGATCCATCACTATACACAATATCTGAGCAATGAATGACTTAGGCCAATGATGTTTCCAGTGCTTTCGACCAACAATTTCTGGCATGTAGATCCATCCTCTTGATTTTGATATATATAGCCCATTTTCCTCACCATTCCTCTTCAAGCTCCTTTTCCTCCCATTCCACGACATTCCCCATGCAGATTCGGAATCATGACTGAATAAACGTGGTTCGAGCAGATAGATAAGCAGTTGGATGCATGGATGCATGCCGCATGACAGCCTTCATTCATACACGTTCGCTTTGTAGATTAACCGATGACTCTTATGACATCACTGACTTAAATTTGGTTCGTAGATTAGGTTTCTAATTCAGTTTTGCTTTCCCACATATCTGTATGAGGCAAGATGATATTACATTCATTGATCATTGATTAATGTAAGTCAGAGTTAACGACTTTGAATTGCCTATATGACCCTTGCTCAAGTACAGACAAATCATCATGTCTCACAATTTGGTTACTCATATCAGGAAAGAGCAGACATGAAGGCAAATTCATAAACAAATTGTATCTCAAAGAGATATGTTAACAAAAATATCAATTGGCCTGTCTACTCTACCTGCAATACATGAGCATTCTCCATTTGATTTTCCTAATCTGATTCCCATAAATTAACGAGTATGCGATGCTATAGGCAGGGGTAAAAGCTAACTGATTCATCGGAGTTGGCTGTCTTAATTGGTGAAGAATGGAGTGCTACATCTGGCGGGAGAGATGCTAGCCGTATATGTAGTGTATATATATACCAGATCATAGTTGGAACCACAATGTGAGAAGGAGCTGAAGCAAGGGAACCTTGGCCGGAAACAATTCATTGTCGCCTAAGACAACATCAGATGCATTATGTTCAACAAGGGACCTTTGGCCAAGTGCTGGCAGGAGGCGGTACTGCTCAGTGTGCTTTAAAGAGGTTTGAGGGCAAAAGTAGTAACGCGAATCTGACTAGGTCTCAGAGACCCCTCAAAGTTTACGTACGACACACATCACAAGCATGTACTTACCAATTGGGTGAGCTCAAACACCCGCACCGTTCTGGACTCAAATGGAGAATGTCTGGGGCAGGGAGATTTGCCTGACTCACTCCTGGCAGGTGTTCCTCACCCACAGAATCCAGTAATATTGAACTTTCCTGCAGCTTCTAATGGAGAAAACCTAGCACCTGCACACGCAACAGCCGGAATGTTCGTCTCTAAAGCGAAAAACACAGTCGACACAAAAACTGAGAATGATATATAGGCTGTCGAAGTGGGGTCCATCCAGATGAGCATATTGAATCAGCCCAGATATGGAGGCAACTGGACTCCCAAGGCATATGCCATCGAAGCTGACCATGCACCTCTACATCCAGCAATAAACATCCCACTTCTGAATGCAATCATTGGACCCAATTACTAACAGCATCCACTGCAAGAGTTTGAACTCTACATTTATTGTGATAAGCATGTACAAATCGATACTGCCTATCCTGATGTGGTCACTGATCAGGAACAGGGCATAATCCATCACACGGAAAAAAGCGGACTGACATGTGGACCAAGAGGAGGAAATGAAGGGGACATATATGGACATCAACCAGAAAGAAGGTTTTGTTCAATGCTGTAGTATACCCAGAATGTTGCTCAGCAAGAGCTGCAGGAAGGGGGAGTACCCACCAGTGCACCACCACATCCGCCTCAGCTGCATCACGTTGCAAGATCTCAGCTGTTTCACAGAGCCAGCAGTGTGGGAAATATATATGCCAACTGAAAGAAAGGGCAACTAGGAAGTATTGCACCTTGCACTACAAATGCAAATTGGTGGAGTTGGCTGAGAGGATATTGTCAAATGAGAAGAGACTGAATAGTAAAGCAGATCAAGAGAAGATGTCAATTAAGAGGGAAAGAGCCTTTACAGGGAATCTTGAGAGCATATAGAACGGAAAAAATAAGGTATTGTATACGGCAGAAGAGAGACAGTTATTTACGAGAAAATGGGGCTATCGATGGCAGTGAAAATGGTAATAAGAAGAATGTTGAATTGGAAGAATCAGTGAAAAGAGGACAGACGACTGTTAGTTGGAGAGTTGCATAGGAGGATGGTAGTAGAGTGGTGGGGGATGCGTAAGGAGGCACTAGTAAGTCACATGCAACCCGTTTCCTCATACTTTTCTTTCGAGAAGTGCAAAGTAGACCAAAGTGCCACCACAGACTCAATGCACACGCGCTGGAAACATAGTGTCAAGGGAGTGGAGCCTCATCACCTGTCGGATGGAAATACAGCAGATGGTGTACTTGACTGGAGAGGCAGAAGTATTCGCCAGGTCATACAGATACCAGGCCACTGAAATGAGTACCCTACTAAGTCACTGATATTTTCCAAAGCTACAGGACAAATTGACACTGACATAGATGGAGAAGATCTTGCCGGCTAGGTATGTGATAGTCAACACAAGGTTTTCCTTTGCAATAACAACATATTCAGTGCCCAGCAAAGTAGTATGCCTAGCATCACTCAGGAGGAATTGAAGTTGGAAGTAGTAGGAGGCCGGAAATAAATAGATGGAGAATGCATGAATTCAGTTAGGTGAGAAGACAGGCAGAAACCATTGTGGATACAGGAGGAGGATATGGTGGGGTGCAAGGAGCTATTAGATAAGTGGAATAATGTACATCCAGTGCCAGCAGACCACTCGACTAACCAATAATGACAATGATTGGGAGAGAAGTGTGAGAGGAAGGCAGGAGATCCATTGCACGAACCACAATGAAAAGAGTTGGACATACCGAAACATCACAATTGGATGATATTGCTAAATGCAAGGAGAAGATTGAACCCACAGAATCAGTGGATTTGCACAATGGTGCAGGAAGAAATATTCTTATTGGCTGATGTGCACCCACATTACACTAAACATTCCTAACATTCTCCCCTAACCCTCAAGTAACCATGTAATAAGAGAGATGATAACTAATGCAGGAGTATGCAAAAGATTTACCACCAAGAACAGATATGATGGACAACATATATACAACCACTGAGTACATGCGGGGAATGAGCTGTGGAAGATGAGAAGAATATTTTAATAATACAGACAGACTATACTATGGAAATTGGAAGCCACTCAGAGACTGGTAAAAATGGAAACAACACAAAATACCCCTCCAGGTATATCAACAGCTCCCCCCTCTGATGTAACGAAGAATAGACAGCCACAGTACAGTATAAGGCATCTCACTGTGAACACCGATAACTTGACCCAATATCACCAACTCAACCAGTATCGCCCTCTCAACCAGTATTGTGATCTCAACCAATATCACCATCTCAACCAATATCACAATCTCACCCAATGTCACCGTTCCAACAATTACAGACAACCGAGTTTATGTTAACGTTCATTAACATTATTGCCGCAACATACAGTGACATGATGGACTTCAATACATACTTATTCACCACTACCAACGCCACTGCTATCAACCCTGACTCCATCACCACAGCTGCCACCACCACAATTGCCCACTGCAGCAGCCACCATCTCTGTGGCAGCCACCAACACCACTGCAGCCACCACCACCATGGCAGCCACAATCACGGCCATCACCATTACTGCAGCCACCACCACCACTGCAGCCACCACAAACATAGCCACCATAAACACGGCCACCACAAATACAGCCACCACAAACACAGCCACCACAAACACAGCCACCACAAACACAGCCACCACAAATACAGCCACCACAAATACAGCCACTACAAACACAGCCACTACCCACACAGCTATCACCACTGCAGACACCAAAACTGCTGTCACCACCACTGCCATTACTTTGTCTGCCACTTTCTCAGATATCTCCACAATTGCTAGCAATCAGTCTCAGGCATTCTGTTCACTAGAGACACTGTCACCACAATGCAGGAACCTCTGCTCCAATATACCTGTGGGATTATAATAAGTGAGCCCACGTCTGATATTCTGACACAGGAACTCAATAATTGTGTATACTGTGTTGATTGCGGAATGGGTTTGGCAATTATGCAGTGACAGTCATGACGATATGTGCCCAGGACTCTCCCGTACACCTGAACTTTGAGCATATGCCAGCAATAGATGCGGATTTGCCAGGAATAAGCGAGCGGTGTCTCAAATCCTGACACAAGTACTCAATATCGCCTAGCCAGTCTCCTTGCCAAATTGGATTGTCAAATAAGCGGTGCTGGCTCTGCCATAACACGACTCAAAACATATAACGATTATTCTCTAGTGCACCTGAGCTTGAATCAAACGGCAGCAAAAGCTGCGGCTTTGCCTGGGATGAGCCAAGTTGGTGTCTCATATTCTGACACAGCTATTCAATATCGCCAAGACACACTTTATTGCCAAATTGGATTGCCAAATATGCAGTGCGCAATCTGTCTAAACGAGACTCATGACATATGGCATATGGCCATCATTCTCCGGTGCACCTGAAAGTGGTTGAATTGTGCATTGTTCACTCTTTTGACTTTGATAAGTGTATGTGGCCACAGGTTTCTGAAGCACCTCAAAATTGCTACTGACAAATAATTCGAAGCCCTTTGCTGCATCATTCTCAAAATTTGACTAAGGCCATTTATCTTAAGATAGGCCAGCCCAGGAACTTGTAATTTAGCTTATCAATTGACTTCATCTCTTATTAGTCAGTAATAATAACAATGAAGAACGCCAATGAAATGTAATAGTAATAATCAAGAATGCCACTGAAATTGCACTCGAGCAATTTCTGATTAAAGACACCACAACTCCAACATCAGAACTTTGATTGGCTTTAAAATGGCAGAGAGAGAGGTTTCATTTATGCTGTATAGGGTACCTTACAAATGTCCTTTTGACTATGTGTATCAGTTCAGAAGATTACGTTGGTTGAATGTCTCAAGAGGCATACCTTGATGAAGCGTTCTAACAATCCAAGATGATAGCTCATCTGACTGAAAAGTGTCATCATTCTCTGTCAGCCGCTTCGTATGGTCCTTACGAGACTCCAGAATCCAGAAATCATCGACGTCATGATGTTCGGTAGACTCATCAAGCCATGCAGGACTTTCATTTGGGCCACTCCTGAAAGTTGATGGAGATCACTCGCGTGGTTAACATAGCCACCACAACCCGTATTCAGTAACCATGTGTGTGGTACTCTGTTTTGCCCTAACCGGACAACTTGTGCAAATGCTTGCCACTGCTTGTTCAATACACAGCGCTTCTGAGTTATTACCGCATGGTTTGGTGCAGTAGGATTAAGGTGGGTACCGCCCCCTTTGGGTGTTGTTACGTATACAGACGGATTGTGTGAATCCTGAAATTTGAGCTGCATTTCTGTGCGTTCATCATTGCCCATTTCTGCATACATGTGGAAAATATCCACATGATCCGCAAAATACATCGTTAGGCACCACTTGAAATAACGAATTTGGCCAGGAACAGGACAAAATAGCACTTCTTTTTGTGCGGGAGGTGCACTGGGGAGAGCATTTTTGTGTCTCTCTTGTTCGGGAAGGAGTGCCTCTCTTACTGGGTCGTCTTCGTCAGGTTCGGGATACAACACAGGTTCGTTGGCAAGCATTGGCAGAAATATCTCTCTCAGCCATCGGAAAATCAGCAAATCCACCCAAATATCGAGTGCCCATTCATGGTACCATTGTCCAGAAACTTCGTTGCCATCTTCCGTGTCTCCCAACACTAACGAACCACATGCAAGGCACCTTCTATGAACTCTCCAGGCTCCCAAAGCACCATGTGAAGTTTATCTCTCCACCAGGGCCTTCAGTTTTGCTTCCTCGTCCTCAGTCCACTCAAGATCAATCGGGTGTGCGTTCTCCTTCCGTATTGGCACTATTGGTTTTCCATTGGGAAGTTGTGATTGCGACCACCTCCTTATCGTCCAAGGCTTTGCAATCTGAATCATCCTGTGCACAGCATCCTGTTGAGTTTCCTTGTCTTCAGTTCAGATAGTGTAATGGGCGGGGTCGGGCGTAGGTGATAGTGGTAACGATAATGTAGTTTCGAGGACAAGACAAACAGGCTCGATATGCGTTTCGAGGAAATCAAGACAGGACAAGGTTCGAAGTTGTTTCAAAGTCGTAACTTGCATTGCTATACAAGAGAACGAGGAAAGAGAGAACAAAGGAAATCCTCCAAAGCCAACAACACTCTCTTTATATACAGTTCATCTGCCACCCTCGAACCATTCCCCATGCTCCGATGTACCATCCGAATCTCATCCCATGATCTTACACACCATCAACTCGACTCCTTCCCAATACGACCACGCCACATCATCCGAGGTTGCAACACTCCAATCTCCTTCGTTATCTTAATAAATTATACTGCCACCATCCCGCCGCTTCCTCCGTGTCTCCCAATGTCTCTGCCTTTCCGTAACACCATTACTTGCACACCCTTCATAACTTCCTTCCGTCATTCCCAACTACCGCCGTATCTTCTAGCGCCGTGACAGTATCCCCCCCTTAGGTTCGAGGTCCTCCGAGAACATTTTCCAATGGCCCAGGCTTCGTAGGATATTGTTGATGAAACTCCTCCACCGGTTGTAGCCCATCCACAAACTTTGCTGGCTCCCAAGTAAGAGAATCATAACCCATCCACCGGATTAAATACTGCAACTGACTCCGATATACCCTACTATCTTCAACGCTAGAAACCTGATACTCTTCCTCGCCATCAACTTCCACGGGGGGAGGAGGTTCTACTCTTTGTCCAACGAGGGGATCATTCAACACAGGATCCAAAAGCGAAACTGGTTGAACTCAATGAATCCGTATTGACGCATGTAATTCCAATTCATACGCATTTGGGGATATCCTACAAATAACCTTATATAGTTCCAATCTTTTCCAATCTAACTTCCGAGGAGGTCGAGTAGTTCGTATATGTCCAGCATCCAGCCAGACCTGGGTTCCTCTCTGTATGTTTGGTGCAGGAATTCTGGTCCGGTTGGCGCCCTCATCCTGTACGGCCTGACTTCGTCTCATCTCTACCCGGAGGTGCTCATGAATCTGTTGCATTATGGCTTGAACCTGATAGGTATCCAAGCGTCGGTAATCTCGTTCATTCGTTGGTTCCCCTGCGAACGACATCCTAGGATCCTTCCTTGCACCACAAAGAAAGGAGTACACTTAGTCGTTTCCGACATTCCATTATTTGCAGCAAACTCAGCCAGGGGAAGCCACTGCACCCAATCATCCTGTTGATGGTTAACAAAAACTCGCAGGTACTGCTCCAGGCTGGCATTCATCCGTTCCATTTGACAGTCTGTTTGAGGGTGAAATCCTGTCGACAGTCGTTGGTCGATCCCTAAATGGCTGCAACTCTGGCCCCAAAAGGTTGAAGCAAACTGCGGGCCTCGGTCCGAAACTATTGTTGCTGGTATCCCATGGAGGCATACGACCTCTCATAAAAACAACTTAGCCATCTCTACAGCATCAATCGTAGTATGGCAGGGGATAAAATGGCGCATCTTCGAAAGTCTATCGACTACCACCCAGATAGCATCAAACCCTTAGCATTCTGGTAGCCCTACCACGAAATCCATTGAAATATCTTCCCATGGCTTCTCGCGAACTGGCAGTGGTCGAAGGACCCCAAATGTCGAATGTCGAGCACTACGGGACCGTATCAAATGTTTTTACCCTCCCTGGATATCCCGCAAGCGTGGTATCATGATGTTCCTATATCAACCGTAAACGGAGTTGGTCGCTTTGTGGAACGTTTCACTTCCCTCGATACTGGATCCTTCCGTCCTGTTCGGCACTCTCTGCTATCGTAATATCATTCCAGCCACCGTTCTTATGTATTGCTTCCAGTATTATCCCTGGTAACGGATCAGTCTCATATGCATCAGACATAAGCTCGGAAATAGAGGGACGGCCCCGGGCGGGCGGGCTGTCCGCGAACAAACGAAATTCTTTTGGTAGGTTCAGCAGCTTTCGAACCACCTGTTCCATATTTTTCAATCTTTCATCGCCCGTCTCAGGGAGGTCTCCCGGCCTCCTGATCAATGCATCCGCATTTCCTTTTAATTTTCCTGGTCTATACACTATCTCGTAATCGAAACGTGTTAAAAATTCTGAACACTGAGCTTCTCCGCGATTTAACAGTTTCTTTGTCATAAAGGACTCGAGATTCTTATGGTCAGTTATCAATTGTAGCGGATATGCAGCACCTTCACACTCGGGTGGCCACTCTTCAAGTGCTTTAACAATAGCCATCAACTCCTTATCATATATAGCGTAATTGCACTCTGCAGGTGAATGTTTCTTTGAAAAGTATGCTACAGGATGTAATATTCCCTCGTCGTCTCGTTGGGATAACACTCCTGCAGACACATAATCTGAAGCATCTGTCTCAATAATTACCTCCCTTTCGTGATCGAAATGACGGAGTTCTAGTGCTGTTGTAAAGGCAGTGATCATTGTTTGGAAAGCTAACTGCTCTCCCGATTCCCACACGCATGGTTCATTCTTCATTGTTCGCTTCGTAAGGGGTTCCGCTTTCTCTGAATACGTTGGGATAAACCGTTGGTAATAATTGCAGAATCCGAGGAATTGTTGTACTTCGAAGAGGTTGTTCAACCGTCCATTCTTCGTCTTGTTTTCCCGGCTCCAATTCCTTATGGTTTCCACCTTATCCTCATCCATCGAAATCCCTTTAGTCGATTTAATCAGACCCAAATATCTTCCTGTTTCCTTATGAAACTCACATTTTTCTGGTTTTAAATATAGTCCCGCTTCTAGTAAACGTTGCACAATCCATTTTACATGGCCAATATGTTCTTCCTCGGAGTTACTATATATTAGAACGTCATCGAGGTATGCTGATGCAAAATCATCTAAGGCCTCCCTTATAGCATTATTAATATACCCTTGGAAATCCACTGGAGCATTTGTTATCCCAAACTGGATTACCGGAGGCTCGAACAGTCCATATCTCGTCCGGAAAGCTAACTTATGTTGATCCCTTTCCTTAACCCGGAGTAAACTATAGGCCCCTCGTGCATCTAGCTTCATATATACTTGGGCTCTGCCCAAAAGGTTCGATGTTTCCTTTGTTAACAGGAGGGCATACCGATTTTTTATCGTTTTACTATTAATATCCCTATGATCGATGCAAAATCGTAGCCCTCCATTTGGTTTCTTCGCGAACAGAACTGGAGCCGCAAAAGGTGATGATGACTGACGAATATACCCCTTGGACATATTCTCCTCCAGCCATTCTTTCAGAACCACTAATTCCGTTCTTGAGATTGAATATAATGGTCCTCATGTTGGCGTCTCTCCTTCCTTCAGGCGTACCTCATGGTCAATTCTGGGTCTATGTGGTGGTAACCTATCTGCTAATACCTTACTAAACAGGGGGAGGAACTCATGATACTGTTCGGGAACAATCTCCTCCAAGGGACGCTCCTTCATATCCTTTGCCTCTATAGCCTTATTGATATCATGAAGTGATGCTTTAAATATCATAAGCTTTCCGTTTTTCGGCGTTCTGAAGAAGGATGACCCATTAAGCATTACGATGTTTCCCCAGAACGGCCTCTGTGGTCGTATCGTTGGTTCGAATACATCTTTGACCGAATATGCTGGTTCCCGGGGTTCCTCAGTAACCTCTTGAACTGTAACGGGTGCATTATTGCAATGTGTCGGGCAATATTGAGAGCCAAATGTAACCGTGTTCGATGCAAAGTACACCGCAACATCATGTAACCTTAGCCAGGGAATTCCGACGACAATGGGATAATGTCCTAACTTCTGAATGAACATAGGCAACTGTTCTTCATGCCAACCTTGGCGATATGTGTTATGTCTCCTGATTCAATAAGTCTTCCATCGATTACTTCAACCTGTTTTCTCTCTTTGAGTTCCTAAAGGGGTATCTGATAATGGCGAGCAAAATCTTGATCCATAAATGCAATGCCTGTCGCTCCGCAATCAATCAGTGCATGTGTAGGTATCTCTTGGTTATTCACGGTCAATGTACAGGTTATAACTAAATGTTTTCCTTCCATTGATCCTTCCAATACCTCCACCTCGCTAACTGATAATCGCGAAATCCCAAAAGATTTTAAAGCATTTAAAACAAAACTTTTTCCGTCAACCAAGGTGCCATCTTGCTTGGGTTGACCTAATCTTTTCCCGATTCCTCGGAACCTTTCGTGGTTCCTACTTCCTTAATCTCCGCTCCCACCGCCTTGAACATCTGAGCCTTCTTTCTCGCTGCACATTCCGCTGCCCTGTGGTTAAACCCAACACAGTATAAGCACCACCCATCCGCAAACCTTTTTGCCCTTTCCTGTGCCGAAATTCTTCTTCGGCCTGCGCTAAGATCCATTCTTGCAGGTCCAGTATTTCCGGCAACTGTTCCAGCGGGGGCGGTTTCTGGTGCCTTCGGGGGTAGAGGAGGCCTGGGGGAAGCGAAACCTATCCCTCCTCCCTTATTCTGTACTGCTTTTTCCGCTCGTCGTTGGCGGATCTGGTTATCCCGTTTGTGGCAAACCGTCAAAAATGCAGGGAGCTCCTCAGCATATCGCTATAGGTAAAGGAGTCCTTCATCTCTTCGGACAATCCCATCCTCAAAGCGTTCCATAAGGCCGATGGATTCCAATCCAGATTGGCAGCGATCACTTGAAACTCAGCATAGTACTGAGAGAACTCGCGGTTCTTTTGTTTAATCACCCGCATTGTCAGTTCGGCGGTGGCTACTCGGTCGGGGTCCCCAAAATCTGCTACCAGGAGTTGTATCAAAGCTGGTAGGTCTTCCAGCCCGATCATTCCGTCCTTCCGCACGTGTGGCAACATCTGGCCCAATGCTACCCCTCTCAGGTGGTTGAATGCGTACCGCATCTTCGACTGTTCATCGGGAAATCTGGCGGGTTTGTGTCGTATGACCATCCGGAGTTGAGCAATCCAGCCACTCACCTTAGTTCGATCCGACCCTGAAAAGTCCATGGAGTCGGGAAATTTCTATCCTCGGTCTTCGGGAGCCACCGGAGCCGCCGAAGCCGCTCCGCCCGCCAATATCAGAGAATTTGCTAACTGCCTTCTCAAACTGCGAGCTTCCTCTCCAGATTGTTGTGCATCCTGGGTCATATCCACCAGTTCTTGTCGCAGGTCCTTGTTCGTTCCTGGTGCAGCAGGCCTCCATCTGGCTTCGTCTCTCTCGCCCGTCAGAATCCGTATCTGTTGTTCGAGCGCGGTATGGTCGCACTGTGGGGGCAGGAATTGCTTCGTTTGTAGGTCTGTGATCTGTCGTTGTAGATCGATGATGTGTTGTGGCTGCTCACACACCATCTGTAGTTCCCGGATCGGCTGTGAGTACTGTGCCACCAATGTTAATACCTCCTGTGTCTGTCTGAACGCCTCCTTTAGCTCCTTGAATCCCACGGCGTCCCTTTGAAGATCGAGAAGGCCCATGATGGTGCCTTGGTCCTCGATGGACACCAGTGCCGCTCGGGGTTACATTTATACTGACATGGCAGCGGATCAAGCACATCTACCAATGCCAATTATCTGCGTCGAGTTCGGGGGGAGTCGGAGTCAGAGGTACTACCACAATCAGCGGAATCCCTAAAGATTTAGCTGTTGTTGCTGCGGCTGCTGCGTGTCCGACAGTCAAGTGAGTTCCTGCGCAGTTATGTCCTTCGCAGTCACAGGGTTCTTCGGGATCACAGGGGAACCAGGAGTGTGCTCCTAATTATCAAGTCCAATGCGGTCCAAATACAGGGTCATTAATGTCAAGTCCGCCGTATTCTCTGGCTCTGTCTGTCCAGTAACTATTCCAAGGGGAGGGGACAACCGATTGTTGCCAAAAATAGGCTTCAAGGGGTTCTTCCTCGAAGGTTGCTGTGAGTATCGCTTCAATACTTTCGAAAGCGTTCAACGGTTCGGGCTCAAAAACAAGACAAGGGGTTCCAGCGAAATCAAACCAATTCTTTCGGGAGGTTCAGTTACTGTCGTACTTGTGCATTGGAATATGGTGATCTATGAGGGTACTGACGGATATCAAATCCGGTAAGTCAGAATAATTCGTCGACGCAATCGTCGCAAACGTGAATCCAACGGTGGTTCGGTGCTAGGTAAACCCAACAGGAAACAGCGAAAGGTTTGGAGCAATACTTACACCCAGTCGAGGGATGTAGGCACATTCAATATTAGGTACGTTATAATAGAACTTGTTCTAGTGTAACGGGTGGGGTCGGGCGTAGGTGATATTGGTAACGATAATGTAGTTTCAAGAACAAGACAAAAAGGCTCGATATGCGTTTCCAGGAAATCAAGACAGGACAAGGTTCGAAGTTCTTTCAAAGTCGTAACTTGATTTGCTATACAAGAGAACAAGTAAAGAGAGAAGAAAGGAAATCCTCCAATGACAACAACACTCTCTTTATATACAGTTCGTCTGCCAGCCTCGAACCATTCCCCATGCTCCGATGTACCATCCGAATCTCATCCCATGATCTTACACACCACCAACTCGACTCCTTATCAATTCAACCGCGCCACATCATCCAATGTCGCAACACTACAGTCCCCTTCGTTATCGTAATAAATTATACCGCCACCATCTCGCTGCTTCCTGCGCGTCTCCCAATGTCTCCGCCTTTCCGTAATACAATTCCTTGCGCACCCTTCATAACTTCCTTCCGTCATTCCCAACTACTGCCGTATCTTCTAGCGCCATGACAGATAGCATGCATCAAACTCTTCACTGGGGAATACAATGCATCTGCACCATGCTGTTCCATCACAGTATCATCCTCTAGATCGTCAGGCACACCTGAAAACAGCCACATACCCTAATAACACCAGTCATAGAGTGAATGGAATCCCAGTGTAGCTGTGACTTGAAGTTTGAATCCAATTTTCGCATTCATCGCAATTTGCCAGCCCACACTGTTGTTCGTCTTGTACTGATGGGACTCATCAAAAATCCCAAAACTGCATGCACAGTAGGAGAGTTGGCCGCTACTTGATGGTTTCACTCTGGATGTTAAGGTATCATACGACACAAGGTGGATATTCCATCGGTTTTCTGGATCGTCGATACTGGTGTTCAGATCATCGTGGGTGAGATTCGCATTTTTGGCATGCAATGAGTTGACAAGTATGACATCGTTTCCATGTGACATATCGTCGATAACACTTTTGAAGTTCTCAGCCACTCCGGGCATTGTTACCACCAGGATTGGTTCAAGGGCTGAGATCAGCGCTGGATGCCCGTGGGGTCGAGTTGACTGGATCTCCAACAGGCGGTGGGGCACAGAGTTCAATCTCTGGAGTGGATACCACACTCGTTCTTCACCAACAATGCCGGGAAAGTGGTTGAGCGCCAAAAGCACCCACTCTTCAAGAGTATTCCCCCATAAAATGGACAGTGGCAACCCTATTACAACTTTCTCAGTCACCAATTTGCGAAGCATTGCTGCTGCAATCGAGGTGAAAGTCTTTCCAAGACCCATTTCATCCGCCACCGCTGCTACTGCCATATCAGCATCCCAAACCCATCTTCTCACAATGAACCAGATGGCTCAAACCTGGTGTGCCAGATACTTAGTTCCGGGCTGGCCTGGAATTGAATACTTGTGGCCTGGAACCCGGTCATCTGTTGATTGACAAATAGGATGAGCATTCAGCAGCCTCACTGCCTCATCATGACAGTTGTGTTCAAATTTGTTGTTGATTGTACTGAGAACCGTATTCAATACTGAGCTGGTATTTGCTGGATCGAGAACCTCCTCATTATCCTCCACTTGCTTCTGAACCTCCCTTGCACCTTTGTCTGTGTTCTTTTTGTCCTCAATGATCTCTTCCAGTTGCTCGAATGTAAGCTGGGCAGATGGGCTCACATTCCGGCTCTCCTGAAACTCATTACGATGTTAGGTATTTCACAGATAAGCAACCATTGGAACGAATATATATGGATGCAGTACAATCAATTCTATTCTTTCAATCAGAACTTACATTATTACAAGTATTATTCTCTTGCCCACCATCCTCCTCTCCCTCCTCTCTTCCACCATCTTCAGAACCTTCCAAAGTCTATGTGTAATGATCAGTAGTTGCGCACATCTAGCCTTAACACCGCAAGCGGGGATAACCATCGCCAGTCTAATTCTGTGCTTGGCACTCTCCGGCCTTGTTGCTCACTTTATTTCGTCCAAAAATATTTTTGGATCGTGTCCAAGTTTCAACTTGAAACCATTTGCAAGGTCAAAGTTGTATGAAACATGGCCATATATGGGATCCACTATCATGTGCCCATCTGTATATAATCCGATATACTTTTCGTCTCATTCGTCCTGCTCCAGGGAGCACTTGAATTTCGATGTTCGAATGTATGGCTCTTTCGGGCATCCGTTTTTGTTGATGAAATCAATTAGGTCCTCACAGTGCCTCACATCAGTATCTGCAACTTGAAGTTGGTTTGGGGATAGAACAATATCGCTGCCATTTGACACCCGGCAAATCACAACCCTGAACGTTGAATTTGGTACCTCTGGGAGGGTACATCTTACCTTGATGCTCGTGTGCTCTCCCTAATCCGTGGCCGGTCAGTTGTTGCCTCGCCTTCCCTTTTTCCTCCCCTCCCAAATCGTACTTCCACGTTTCTTCAGAAACATCTCCACCTACTGCCGACAAATCCATTCGGCATTATCAAAAATATTCAAAGGTAACCAGGTCTCGAATGTCTGCAAACAATCTGCAACTGCTGTCTCCCAGTGCAGGGGTCCATCCCTAAGCTGTTTGAAAAGGTTGAGGCCCCAAATTATGGAATGATGCTTTTTCTCGAGGAACCCAGACACCCATACCTTCTTCCTCTGGTTGAACGTACTATAGTTGGCCTGCCCCATCGTTTTGGCAAATTGCTTCAAGGAGAATTGGGTTTGCTTCAGGCTGACTGGGGGTTTACACTCTGCACAGCCCAAGTCTGAGAAATTGTCGCTCTCATCATTTGCATCATATTTGGTGTAGGAAATCTCTGGCCATGGGGGCAAGTCCTCAATCCTTGCGACATCTCTTCTCGGCAGTTCAGCTGGCGGCAGGAATTGATTCGTTGGGAGGCTAATGGGAGGTCTCCCTCGTGCTCAGGAAGGAGGTCCAGGTGGAGCAGTAGAGCTGGAAGATGTTGGCCAATTGCTGGATTGTTTCCCGGCGGTCCTGGAGGCACTCTCGGTGCACCCGGAGATGAAGGCCCTTGTCCTGGGAACTGCTGCTGGGGAAAGATTTGAGACTTGCCATAACCGTCTTGGTGGAGGTCATATCCTTGCCACTGTGGCCCATAACTTGGATATCGTTGGCTTACAGTGGTGGTTGGTTGTGAACTGTTGTGTATCATGTTGAATGGAGAATGGTGATAAAACTGCGGAGCGCCTGGAAATGGCTGCTGTGAAAGAGAGTAACCATACCCATGCGGCGGATGATAATGATTGGCGTGTTTCCCAGATCGACTGTCTGTGCTGGTGGCAAGTTGTAAACCATTTTCGAAGGATTGTGGATTGTTGTCACGGCGCTGTTGCGAGGCAATTAGCCCACTCGGTGGAGCCATATTGGCTATCTTTTGTGGAGATCCCTTCATCGACATGTTCTGTAAACAAAGATGGTGGTAAACTACTCCAGACACATGATGTGATATAGAATAAATCGGAGTATGGTTGAGTATATCGCAGGTAGCAGTGACCTTCAGCAGAATGAAGGGTTTCGTATATCCCATTCTGTTGTCACGAACTGTAGTGTTTCACTACTTCTCTGCTCCATGATACCAACCTGGGCATGAGAAAAAGAAACATTCATGACACACTTCCCGTCTTTCTTTGTTATATGTTTGAATTCATATACTAGTATATTGGATAGATGCTCACCTGTATGTGCTTCCATGACTTAAATGGTCATAGAAGGGATACGATATGATATCTCCAGACCCCAACAAAAACTATATCCAGTATGAAGGTTAGCACGACTAGGGATATTACACAAAAGTTGTGCGTGTACGACCTTGTAACCTCATTCAATTGGAGGCCTGTGAGTCGACCAGCAACAGTGATGTTTCCTATTAAGCTCCTTGTCTAAACATATTGTTCTCCTCAGGATCCAGGCTCCGGTCATAGATTGTTACTGAAGCAACCATCATTCCAGCCTATCAGTTCTTGATGATCATTGCGCGGGCATACAGCTAGCTAGCAAACTCACCTATTCATTGTATTAAGACGATCTACCTTCAGTATCAGCTGCTTGGAGGCTCGAGCGCACGTATAACTGACAATGCCGCAATCATGTAATATAAGGCGCATGGTGGTGAATGCAGTGATAACAAATGAAACCTTCTCATCTCTGCAAACAATGTTCAGCAGAAGATGTGCAGCACTATTGTGCGGGATATGATATATATATCCTGGTTTATCAAGAAAACTGATCTCAAGGTGAGTACATTTTACCCCTCCCCCACATTTGGCGGGGTTCGATGCCGCTGTGAATATCATATGCTAACCCAACATCCATGAGGCTCTAAATTACACCCTGAAGAAGCATCATCGAGATGCATCCGAATACTTGTTCACTGACCATTTCCTGAATATGGTCAACACTCACCGGAAACATGTTAAGTGCTGTATCTGCAAAAATAAATTGCTCGAAGAGAACTGACTTGAGGCTCACTATCAACAATTTCACTCAATCAAGATGAACAAAGGGCTATTACCTGACAGGATTTTACCACCTGCAGGATGGGATTGACCCCAGCCATCTTGATTCGACTTCAGTCAGTGCACCTGAATGGCTACCAAAGAGCTAGTCAACTAATATTCTACCCATAGACAATGTGCCTGGTGCGCCACTACCTGTAGATACACCGGACGAAGAAACAATAGACCGCCAGATACCTGATCTGAAATGAACGCCCGATCCAACAAGGTCGAGGGCTCATGAGCAGGTAGTTGGAGTGGAAAATGCGGGGTGGAAAGCATATGGCAAAGCAACTGGATTGTACAACAAGCTTCAAAAGTACTCAGAACAATGGAATCCATGGCATCGTTTTCCGTCACCACATGACATTCAACAGGCTCAACTCTTTAGCCAACAAACGAAAATGTGGATCGATCACCATCTGAGGTGTGGATGGGACAACTCCAAAATCAAATCATTTCAATCTGCAGATGATCTGGGAAAGCTCCTCTCTGAAATCGATTTTGGGCTCGGCAATGATAGTTGGATTGAAGATCATTCGCATATCTTCAGAACATTATACTACAGGGATATTTCCAAATGTATTCATTTACTTTTGGCAAATCTCCCGATTCAGGCGAACGTTGATTTTGAACCGGTGTGCCTCGCAGTCTCGGAAAGTTGCCGAATATACAGCGAGATTAACACCGGCGATGAGTGGTAGGATACACAAGATCAGCTTCCTGCTGAAGTGACAATTGTGCCAGTCATTTGTGCATCCAACAAGCCTCACTAGACCAATTTTTCTGGCCACCAGCATGCCTGGCAGCTGTATCTCTCGATTGGAAATATTCGAAAAGATATCTGCTGAACACCTACAAAGCGTGCCTGGATTTTCGTTGGGCTTATTCCATGTCCCCCAAATGGTGCCAAAAATACCAATGAGGCATGGCATTCCGCAGTTGGAACAATGCTGTCCCCACTCCGGAATGGTGACATAACTGGTCCTAGCATGAAATGGAAATGTGATGATGGATTCGAGAGACGTTGTTATCCTGTTTTGGCGGCCTGGGTTGGGCATTATCCAGAGCAAGTCATGATTACTCAAGTCTCATATGGCTCATGCCCGATGGGTGAAATTCCTGAAAGTGCGCCGACGGGGCATTCAACTTTTCGAGCACTCGATTACTCAAGAGATCAGCATGTTTACTCAGTGCTTTTGGATGAAACTACTATTGATGTTCTGCACACCCTTCGTGGTCATGCAATCTGCAACCAGTTCTGGCAATTCCCTCTCTGCAATGTCTATGAGCTTTGGCAGCCTGATAAATTCCATCAGCTGCTCCTGGGTTTAGTTAAAGAGTTATTGCACTGGCTGATCAAATACCTGAATGCTAGAAATGTTAAGGATCAATTTGACAATCGATTCACATCAGAAGCACGATATCAGAGCCTCCAGCACTTGTCTATACCATTCGACTCGATCAAAAGCAACTCCTGGCAGGGCAAAGAGATCCAGTGCAAGATCAGAACACTAGCAGTGAATTGCCCTGCAATTCTTGACTGCTCCAAATATGACTGGAAAGCTCCGGCGGAAACAGCCGCTGATGAAATGGTAATGGGAGCAGTACGGGCATTACGTGAATTCTTTCTACTTGTCAGCCAACAAAATCACTCTGACCTATCCCTCACAGCACTAGACGATGCATTGAAGCAATTATACAAGGGGCACGGTGCCTTTTGAGATCAGAAAATGTCAAAGTCTTCGAAGGCCAATATGAATGAACTGTTGGCAACGGAATTCCATCAGTTACGAGCACAAAAGATTCATAGAATCTGTGTTGCGATGGATGTTCTGGTGTACGGGGCTGAAAAGGTTACTACATCAAAAATCAAGACAATTTCCGGTGCGCCTGAAAAAGGCCTGACAAGCTGCAACCAAATGGTCAGAAGCTGATCGCTAGAGGGCAATCGAGTGATTGCAGCGCGAAATCCATCAGATGATACCTCTCAAACGCAGGCTTTTCGATAAATTATTCCAATGTCGCGAGCGACAACTATAAGAAGAAGTCAGGACAAAGCCAATCGGTCCCAGAAGCACATTTGCCCGAAAACCGGCTGAAGTGAACACTGCTGCCGAATAAGAGGTTCATGGAGCGGTAAACATGCCCACCAACAAGTGTGTGAAATTTCAGGTTTATTTATCCGCTGCTGAGACTGAAACCACCACCTGGAGTATTGCTGATACGGACCGCATTGTGAGTAAGCTGGAGAGAGAGATTTATGGTATTATATTGAATGAGCAGATGCGGTTCCAGAAGGAATTGTCCATCCGCTTGATCGAATTTAAAGTCTGGTGGCATGTAATAGGCATTCAGGAGCTCTGGAAAACCATCGAACAGCATGTAATCCATTTCGGACATCCAAAGATGCATCTCGTGAGCCATATATCAGAGTTGATTTGTGGAATGGGTTAGGGCGACGATTTCACAACTGATATCCCTAAACGGCTACATATCGGCAATGTGAAAGTGGGAAATCGATCTACCAACCAAGTCAATTTCATTCGACAGATGCTCAAGTACAATGAACAGTTTACAGGTCTTGACTATATGGAGGAGACACTCTCATATCCTGACCTGCAAGGCTGCTATGATATGGACTCGGCAAAGGTTTTCAACCTACTATCGGCTGCCATTACACGGCAAAATACTTGCAGAGCCCATCTTGTACACCTCAAGCATTGCCAGGATGAGCCATTTTTCCGCTCTGTGTCACCACAGGTACATCATTTGACAGAAACCCATGTCTGTGGCGTGTGCAGAAGTATCAAATTAACCTCACTCCAAGATGCAGAACAAGATTTTGCAATTCCCAACTTTGGACTGCTATTCCGTTCACAAATTGAAGAGGACTGGGGAGACGACGTTAGTGGACTGGTGCTCAGATACGATCAGAATGTAGTCCTTGACAGTTGATTTATTGAACTTCAGAATGGGCTGTCATACTACCGTCAACCATTTCACTGCCCGACATCTGTTGAGCGTCCGGGACTTGATTGCAAAGTTGAATATACCGATGCCGACGAAGGGATCATGCCTGAATGTCCTAACATCTGTGTCCAATATACAGAAAGTGACATCGATAACACCTTCCATGGCCAAGTTCCTTACTGTTCTGTATTATACTTTAGCTGGACTCCACCAAAACAGATCCTCCAATGTCAGGAGTGTCTGCCTGCTGGAAAAACGATATCGACCTTTTCTATGACATACAGAAAGACCCAACACTGGATATGACGTCCTCAAGTTCAAGAATATGCAGTTGTGGTTCCAACAAAGTACAAAGATCTGCATGGTTGGGCTGATTGTGTTGACGGGTTCATCTGGGTTGTCAAACAGACTGATATGATGCATATTGTTCCTGTTGAAGCAATTGTTGGACCGGCACATTTGGTGGGAGTGAATGCTGCATCAGATAGGATCGATAGCATATGGCTTGTAAATAATCATCTGGGCTTAGATACCTACCAGACTGCATATTAAGTTACAATGCCTGAATCAAGGTGTGCAGGAGGAAGATAGTTAGTCAATTGAATTCTACTATTTGATATAAACATTATAATAATCACTCCCAGAGAGTACGGCTCCAGGTTCCAGATGCACTGGAATACTCTTGGCGATGCGGCCAATACTCCCAATAGCTCTGAAATTTGTACATTCTAATAGTTTGATTTGTAGCATTTCGAAGAAAACCATACATTCTTCAGGATATTCTTCTATTCTGTTCCATAACTTCTGGAACATTGGGGAGCACTGTTGATGTAGTCTCGGAGCACCTGAGAGCTCATCGCTTTGCACTCGGCCTATCTGGGAGCATCTGGAAGCATCTGGAAGCATCAGTGTGACTGTTCAGAGTTGCTGAGTTGTTCAGTTGTGACTTCCAAACCATTTTACATTTTGCTGATGGAGGATGAATTTGAGGATGGACCAAACACACCAACCAATTGAGAGGCCAATCCAATTCCACCAACTCCCACTATGAAAGAGGCTGCTATGATCCTAGCAGCACCAATCAAGATCGACGCTAATACAATCCTGCCATTGCCCACTGACAAAACGGCTCCTGTGATAGTGTCAACTCCCATTAAGAAGATGTGTGGTAGGATCTCCCCTAATGGAAATGATATGGGTGTGACCCCAGAAAAGCCTACCGATTCTAAGTTCAAGAGTATCCCAAAGCCTGACCTGGATGCCATTGGCAGCAGCTAAAGTACCTGTTCCAATGATGACACTGAGGATGATGAATAAGTGAGCTCCATCCTGAAATGGTCCAGCCCCAATCAAGACAGCAAGAAATTTTTGAACAGCGAAACGAATGTGTTGACATACCATGAGAGAATCATGGTGAACACAGGTGTACCCAGCTTCCAACACGGAGGAAATGAGCACACTGAGTTCGTTATAGCAGCCTAGGAACTGTTCACAGTGGCCATATATGTGACACATATGGCAATACTTCCATTCAACACTTAGCTTGGGAACATCTGTTTCATTACAGGAAGCTAAGCAAAATGAATAGCATATAAGGAGAGTGGCAAGAGAAAGCGAGGGGGTAATGAATAATTGTTCTTATGTTTTTCCTGTTGACCTTATGGTTTTCCTTTGGATTTATATTTATCATTTGGGTTTGTGTTTTTTCTTTGGGTTTATCATGTTCCTTTAGGCCTATGTTACTACTTCAGGTATAGACGTATATGAAACATGAAAGAAGAGAGGTGTAATTCGCACAAAGGGCCAGACATGAGATGTGGCAGGAGAATCCTGGTATCACCACCACTGCAACTGAACTTGACAAAGGGAATCCAGTGGGTGAATTACGGAAATTCAGAGATGCTGGGGATGCACAGTGCAATGGTGGGTGAACAACAATATAGGCATATGAGCGATGGGCTAAGCAATGTGAAAGGGGGCAGATGGACATACTGGGGTAATGGAAATGAACCAAGCAATCAGGAGTACATATTTGACAGACCCCTGAGTAGTAGTGTTGGCAACAGTTCCAAACCGCTAGAACGGTTCCGGGCTAGGGTTGGAACAGGAACCGAACCGTTGCAATGGGTCTTACCACACGAAAAACCGGGACCATTGCTTTTGGGCAGGTTCCCACCAGAAAACCTGGCCTTGGCAAGCCCGGCATTTCTCCTCCAATTAGGGATTTGAGTTCTGATCGTATCGTGACATGATCAGTAGGTAGATTGTGTAGTTTTAGCTCCTCTTTCACCTCCCGCTCTCAGATTTGCGGTCGAACCAATATTCGTTGAGTCGCTATCGAAAACCCGCAAATTTCGTCCGAAATATGATGCTATTTCACAGCGATTCAACCAATGTTGGTCCAAACGCAAATCTGACAGCAGGAGGTGAAAGAGCGGCTAAAACTGCACAATCTGCATATTGATCATGTCCTGATACGATCAGAACTCAAATACTTAATTGGAGCCAAAGTTGCAGGAACCGTAATATGGAACCGCGGTCCGGGTTCAACCCTGCCAAAAAACTGTTGGTTTATGTCTGGTCAGGTTAACAACCCTGCCAAGACCAAGCGGGTCGGGTTACTGGGCAGTTCCTGACCCGGACCAGGACCTTCGGGTCAGTTCCGACCCGGACCGAAGCCGGGTAACCCGGAATCGTTGCTAACACTACTGAGTAGATAAATCCCCTCTCATCTGAACATTCAACAAAAATACACACTCAACATTTCCCAACTTTTGATCTCCCTTACATTACCCGGGACATTTTGAATCCACCTAACTGTGTGCTTTCTCATTGCCGGATGATATCACATTCACTAACCCCCTGGCGATTCTCCTCCAGCTGAAATGGATGGTTTTCACGAATTGCCTTCCAATGCCATGACAGGTTCGACAGAGTGTTGCTGATGAGCCTTCTGTCATCCAGCTACTCTGGTTTAGCACAACAATTGCACTGGCATATGTAAGGACTTTGTGGTCTCGATTGGATTAATCAGATGACATGTCAACGGATTACTGTTCATGCTCCGTCACCAGGATCAAGGCAGAGTTGTCGCCACAGTCAGTCTGTTGGTGACTGACTGTAACGGCACATATGCTGGTACTCAACAGTGTAAGGATGTGGTTAAAGGTATACAGTTGCACATGGGCACGAGTGAGGCCAAGTGTACACATAAGTTATAAGATATTAGATACGGAGCTAAGTCTGTGTGGTGATGTCAATATTTGGTGGGCAGTTACCTGGCACTGGATACTCTGGTAACCACCTGGCAACCCTAGCCACTAATGCTTGACAATGGCGTTACATCATTCCCCTTGTATTATGGCAGAAATCCTTCACTGCTATATACAAGTTGAACAATGAAACAGCCCACGTACACACAAGTGTGATCTCCTATGGCCCATGCCAATCTGTAATTGCCGGGTGTTATTTCAGCACACCGGGAAACTCTACCTCTAATTGACTGTATTTCGGTGGTGGTAATACCTGTGCGAATGCCATTTGTCTTGGGCCTGGTTCCAAAACGAAAGAAAGCAAAGAAGGAAATACCCTATTGACCTAAACCTCCATATAACTATTCAGGTCAATTTCACAACCTCCAAGATCCAACATCTTTCATCTCCGTCTTGTACTTGGCTGGTCTCGGTGGAACTAATCATCCAGTTTAAGAACATTCTAGAGGTTTTCAAATCGATACCACATGGTGCGTATGTAGTTGAACCTGGCCCACGGAACAAAATGGTGCAGCTTCCGGTACCACTACGTACCTTGAAGACTGCATTTGACCTCCTATTTCTCCCAATCAGTGACTATTACTGGATGTGTTTCCAATGATGGTTGTCCTACCACCATCAGTGTGTAGTGATTGAGCTCTGACATGTGGAAAGCATTGTGATTTTGCATTGTTTTCAGCAAGTCAACATTGTAAGCGTTATTCTTGATGATCTTACTTACTATATACTGTCTAGTACGCTGCTATTCCAATTCGTTTGATAGTCTAGTTATTCGGAAGTGTAAGTCGCAAGCACCACATTGTTCTCAATCTCGAAGATCACATTTTTGCTGCTGGTATATTTTGATTGCTGTACCTGTCCTTCCAAAAAGATCTCATGGAGAGGCCTGTGAGTCTTCTTGATTTCTGACACAGTTGCATCCGCCAGTATGTTTGGCTTCATGTGTGTTGGGACGTTCAGTGTGTTCAACTGCATTGGTGGGTGGTAGTGGTTACTGGCCCAGAATGACATTATCTGGGTTGTGTGATAGACAGAATTGTGGTAAGCATACTCTGTCAGAGGAAGCAGGGCTACCCAGTGATCCCGCTTGTAGTGAGAGAAGGCCTGTATGTACTGCTCCATGGTCAAGGTATGCTGTTACATCTGGTTATTGGTCTGTGGATAGAAAGTGGTCGACAGTTTGTGACTGATGGTTAGGTGAGAGCAAACTCATTTCCAGAATCAGCTGGTAAACTCCGTCCCGCGATTGGAGATAAAATTGTCCAGTATGCCAGGTTTTCAGATCATGTGATCGAAAATATTTGTGCCAGTACTGGCCAGTCAATATCCTTCCTGCAGGGGGATTTTATAGCCATTATTGTCAATTGGTCAACGACAAACAAGATTCTTGTATACGCAGAAGAAGTACACACAGCGAGGTGTGTGACTAAGTCCAATCTAACTCTTTTCCAAAGTCCTGATGGTGGAGGTAGCGGCACATGTGTACTATGGTGAGTGTGCTGTGGTGCCTTGATTCAGTGGTATAATTCGCATATATCGATGTATTTTCCTATGGCAGTGTCTGTTATGGGCAAGTGGAAGTCTTGGCATACTTAATCGGCAGTTGGTATGGTCCAATGTTACTGGAATCTGTGTAATTGTGAATACAGCTTGTCACTAAGTTGTGAAGCAGATATTCTTTTGGAATATGTATCCTTCCTTCGTAGGTGAGAACTCTGGCAGTGACTTTCCATTTTTTGCACCAGTCTCTCTCTTGTTTGTCTGAGCATTGCAGGTTAGGGTTATTGACAGTTGGTGTGCCGACGATCCTGCCAATCCCATCGACAGGAAACAAATTGATAACCGGGGCTGGTTGAATTTCTTACATGCAGTCATTGGGTGACTCAATGGGTATAATTATTATGGTTCCCAGTAGCCACACAGTCGGTCTCTTGTAGGCTATCTCATAGTCCGGCCTTCTTAATGATCTATTGGGCAGGCTCTTTCAGCATTTCAAGTGTTTGATCACACAGAGTTAACAGGATACGATTTCCACCTACCTGGCCTGTCCTCGGGTAAGTAGTTTGTCGTCTGGGAAGTACTCGAGATTCTTATTGTCATACTCGATCAAGACCATGGGCTTGGTGGTCTAGATATAGTGTCTCCATTGTTTCTATGTTCTGACAATGGCAAAAATGTCCCCATAGTAGGTGTCATGATTCTGCTTGGCAGTGGAGCATTCTGAAGAGAAGATATTGAATGGTCATAGAATCCCAAATCTGTCATACTAGTTGATGATGCCAGTGATCGTGAAGCAGCTTGCATCAGACCACAGAATGATTGGGTTTTGTGCATTGAAATGATGAAGCATAGCTGGGTCAGTGCAGGCCATTTTGAGCTGTCAAAATCTGAGTTTCGCATCCCATGTCCATTCCAATCTCCTGGAGCCTTGTGTCTTTAGCGTGTTCAATATGAAAGCCATCACCTTTCCACATTTCCAAATGAATCTCCAGGTGTGCATCAGCAAAATGTATTGTAGTAACTGCAAGCCTCCAGTAGTGTCTGAGAGGATATGGAGTGTAAACTTAGATGCGTCAATTTCAGGAGAGTTGGAGACCCTAGAAGGGCATTCCAGCCAGCCTTAAGAGTAACAGGGATCTCTGATGACTGGCACAGGAGTACCATGGGAGTGATTGTAATTGGTTTGGGAACACCTCGGAGTGCGGGGGAGAACTTTGAGTGCACCTGGGAACTCCTGGGAGTGCCAACGACAAGCCTGGGAGCACCTGCGACCGCCGGCGACATGACTCAGAGCGCACGTGGCATGTCTTGGAGCGCCGGCGGCAAGTCTGGGAGCGCCTCGAATCACAGTACAGCAGTCTGCGAAAAACAATATTTTCTTTGGGAAACCTGCTGGTGCACCTGGAAATCATAGCTACTACTTATTGTTCAACTATTTTTGAAACTCATGTGTTCAGTTTGTATTCTCATCTATGTATCTATGTATCTAGATAGCTACCCATCTACACAGCGTATCTCTGGACTATGGCTGCAGGTGGTACTTGAGAGCAAATCGAGATCCCCCTGGAGATGACGATCTAGTGAGCTCGGAGATATACTCCGCAGCTGTAATCGAGCGAGTTTGCAGAAGCACTTGGAGGCCACGATCGTGCGAACTTGGAGGCCGTATTCGAGCTAGTTTGAAGATAGACTTGGAGGCCGTGATCGAAGCGAGTTTGACGATGCACTTGGATGCCGTGATCGGGCGAGTTTGCAGATATGCACTTGGAGGCCGTACTTGAATGAGTGTGGTGTTGCACTTTGAGGCCGCGATCGAGCCAGAATGGAGGCCGTAATTGAGTGAGTTTGGACATACACTTCACGGCTGTAATAAAGCGAGTTTTGGAAATACAGTTGGAGGCCCCGATCGAGCGATCATGGAGGCCAGAATCCAGCAATCTTGGAGATTTACTTGGTGACAATGATCGTGCGAACTTGGAGGCCATAATGTAGCGAGATTGGACCAGTACTTGGAAGTATTGAATGGATGGTGCAGCAGGTGCTTAGACACTGTAAATCAGTTAGTTAACTCGCAATCATGGTACTGTGACAAGGTGACTTACCATTGATCTGCGATGGAGAGCTAGTTTGATGGAAGTCAATTGTGCAGGGAGGCATGCGGGAAGCTGAAGCTACAGTCAGGGGTCAACTCCTAATCATGACAATGAAGAGAAGACAGAGTATGTTTCGTAAATGTTCTACTCGGTGTATGCTGTACTCGTTGTATACTGTACTCGGTGCATGCTGTACTCCAATTATGCCATACCCAGTGTATCCTATACACGGTGTACGCTGTACTCGGTGTCAACTCATGATCATGACATGGAGAGATATAGACGGATGACTAAACTTCGTGTTCTGCGATGATGGTGGAGTTATGGACCAGAATGAAAGACATGGGGGATGAAGATGAGTATATTGTCCAGAATATGAGTGGATATGAGAAATAAGGGATACGATTTGCCTGATTGGGTTGAGAAGACATCCTATTCGTGTGATTTAACGCCAGATCGAGACTCGTACCTGCTGTATCAGGCATGGTAAATTGATTCACTCACAAAAATCTCTTAATTCCAGATTTTCATAATGACTTGCTCCAGAACTTCTCATCACTCTCCTTCTCGTCCTCAACTCTACCCTCACCTAAGAATACGAAGTTCAGTCATCCCTCTCTATCTCCCCATGCCATGCGTAAGAGTTATCATCAAATGCAGCATACATCGAGTACAGCATATACGGAATACAGCACAGCATATGCCGAATACAGCACACCATACACCAAATACAGCACAGCATACGCCGAATACAGCACAGCATACACAGAACACAGCACAGCATACACCAAATACAGCTCAGTATATACCAACTACAGTACACCATACACCAAATACAGCACAGCATACACCAAATACAGCACAGCATACACCAAATACAGCACAGTATACACCAAATACAGTACAGCATACACCGAACACAGCAGAGTATACACCAAATACAGCATACGCCGAGTACAGCATACACTGTTTACTGCATACACTGCATACTGTATCATCCCAAGATAGACTGTCTCCCGCTCCCAGCCAGTATCTCAGCTCCCAGTGGACCCTGTTGTACGCAATTCTCTACATTTCTGCGATTATGAGTTAACCAATGAATAGAGTCTCGGCTTCCATTGCACATGCCTGCCGATCTACCGCCTCCAGATTCATTGCCTCCTGATTCAGTGCCTCCAGATTGACTGCCTCCAGATTGACTACCTCCAGATCAATCGCTTCCAGATCAGCCGCCTCCAAGCACTGCTCCAATTTCGTTTGATTATGGCCTCCAAGTGTATCTCCCAAAATTCTCAATTACAGCTTCCAATTGCACATCTGAGTTCACTTGATCTCGGCCTCCAAGTGCATCTCCAAACTTGGTCAATTACGGCCTCCAAGTGCCTCTCCAAGCACGCTCAATCACGGCATCCAAGTACATCCTCAAGGAGCAATGGCGGGTGTACGTAAATACAGGGGTGACAGAAGTGACGGAGTGACGAGGAGTATATATTTGGCAGACCGTGGAGTACATAGACATCACCTCAGTTCCATCTCGTCGTATCATACAATAAAAATACGCACTCTGTCTTTCCCAACATTTGGTCTAACTAAGTCAGTCTGAGATTTCATGGATCTGCACAATTGCGTAGATCCGTCACGCCTGGTAGTATCATATCATCTCACCCGATTCATATGCTCCTTGAGCCAGAACCGCTATGTCCCATGAATTCCGTTTGCATGCTTAATGGGCGTGTCCAGGTGCTCCTCCGATCATGTTCGAGTACCATCTGCAGTCAGATTGACTGTATGTTATATATCGAGAGACTTAAATAATGCATTCCATATTATGATGTAGCAATTCTTGTGACTGTAACAAAGATGAATATGATAAGATGAATTGACTTGTGGTTATGTATGACCCACTGCGGTGAGAATACGGCACCAAGTGTTCCACACGAGTGGAGCAGCAGATTCGGCTGCTCTCAAAGTATCCCGCAGATCGGCGCAGTGCTCTCAACTTCTCTCGAAGACTCCCGCAGATCCGCGCAGAGGTCTCAGGAGCTACAAAATTTCACTATTCAATCAGTCATATCATGTAGCATCCCGATTGCACCTCCATAACTGCAGGTGCTTTCAGAAGCACCTGAGAATGATCTTGCAGAGTCTGAGAGCACTTTGCTTAACTCCAGGGGGGTCTGGGAGCATCAAGAAGTGCTTAGAAGCACTAGTGAGGTCGCCCGGAGTGTCTGTAACGATTGCGTGTTGCTTCCGGACCGATTTATATTTCGCTGGTGTAGTTTGTAAATCCAAGTAGCACTTGGGCATTTCAAATGCATTCCAACATCGGCCAGTTTTTAATCGTAGACATGCGGCTTGACTCCATGCTGATTCCATCTGAATTGATAACCGATCTGAGAAAGCTGACTTCCCAAACTCCGAATTGGCACTTTCCAGTCTTGCATTTGAGCTCAAATTTCTGTAAGTGTTACTGCACTGTTTGGATATGGTCTTTGTGCTCGTTCTCATTGGTCGAGTAGATGAGCATATCATCAAGGTAACCCAATCAGAAGTCAACAAGATGGAGCATAAGACAATCTTCAATGCAACCATAAGGTGAAGCCGGTGCGTTTTTCAACCCGTAGTGTATCACTTGGTATTCAAAGTTAATGAAGTGGGTTCAGAATTCTCTGTTGACCTTGTTACCTTCTTCAATTTGGGAAGGTGATTAGGCCTCCGGAGGTCCTCATTAGTGAAGATCTACGCATTGCGCACTACATTCAGTAGCTCTGCAATCTGATAAAGAGGGTACCTATTCTTGACTGTTTTCAGCGTTCATCACCTCATTCCAGCAAAGGACATTTCCGATTGGCATCTCAAATGATCACCTATTGTGACAGATTTCGCATTTGTAGAGATGTCAATGACCTTTGCTTCAGTTCATTTCTGTGTTTCTTACCTTAAACCATGGCACGCCCAAGACTAGGTCATGTAACTTCATTGCAACAACTAAAACCTCTGATTCATCAACTGGTTTTGGGTGTTCAACATACTTAACCAAGAGCCTTGTCATTCAGCTCTCCTTGGCAGACATTAGCACCTGGCCATTCAGACCCTGGTTGGAGGTGTACACTGATTCGTGTGGCAGGTTCAGTTTCCTCAGTATACTTGGTGATATAATGATTCTCATTGCACTACAGTTGATTAGTATGTTGACTCAGTACATGTTGCATTGAATAGTTTGTCCAAGGTCTTTATTGATGATATGCACCAAATCTGGTCTCTCCATGCGACATTGATATTGGCTTAACATCAGAGCCTGACCTTCCAGAATGAATCTTGATTTTAAGGCGATTCAGTGGGGTTGTATCTAATCCAAAGTTGAATCTAAGGGTCAGTTTCTGAAGTTCTCCAATTCTAACTCCATATCATCCAGCCTTTCCCATCAAGTTAGATAACCAGTGAGGTAGACTGTTTACTTTCCTGCTAGGTAGTAAATGAGTTTTAGTACTAAATTTGTTTGCAGTAATAGCTGCATTTATAGCTGGAGTCCTGGTCAGGTGGGTTCAACTTGCCATATTTGGTACAAAGGTATTCTTTGTAGACTAAGCGGCCACTGCCAGTGCATTGCCGGTTTGCCCTTTGGCTTTTGTTGACTTCTGTTGAAAGTCGCAGCACTGGTGATATGGTGGCAAGGCTGTCTGCATTGGAGTTATTGGACTTGCCCGATTGTGAATTACTGTGACCAGGGTTGATGCAATTGCCAGACATGTTTTCCGCAGATTCACACATTGATGCTCTGATATTGCGCTTCTTTTCACTGTCTTTCAGAGACTCTCCCCTTTGCATTTGCAGTTGCTATCCTCCGGGCTTCCTGTCATGCGAATTCATTGCGAAGGCTGCTGCCCAGACGAAGAGTTTGTTCAATGTGTCAAACCTGGTTTCCCCGCTGGAGATGCATTATCTGACTTTCACCTTAAAGTGAGTGCCGTAGTCCCGCCCATGCCATAACATATAGAACCACATCATATGCAATTGGGTTCAACCCGGGTCATCTGCAATTTGCCTTTCAGTGGTTGGCATAGACTAAGACAGATTCTTGTGGTACTAGCTAGAACTTCTGCATGACATTTGTCACTGAGTTGAGGTACCTATTTTTATCTCCATACATCTTCTGAAAGTCATTCACAAAACATTTGAAATTCTCTAAACACAGGCCCTTGGCCACTCATAGATCATTAGCCCACTCGGTTGAATCAGTGTGTTCCATCTGGCGATGAGTTACGTCTGGGTAGTTACTCCAGGTTGTGAGAACAGAGACAGCACACATAATTTGATCGGGATTGCCTCTTCGGAATTGGGGCTTAGGGGAATCAAAGTTTCACTGTAATGACTGGAGAAACAGATCCAGCTAACTTACTCTGCCGCAGTACTGTATGGGATCAACCACAGCACAGATCATTAGCTACTTTCCAGAATTCTCCAGTCTTTTCGTGGATTGGTTGTGGTCAAGTTCTGTGAGAATTCTGGTTCTCTCCCCTTGCCATTCTGCTTGTGGGTTAAATAAGAGATTGAGTACCATCCAGTTATACTGAAGTGTTTCCTTCTGATTGTCATTGGTAAATATTGAAATGATGTCATCTTGGCCTCGACTATCATCAAGCTCAGAGGCAGCAGAATGATGTTTGTTTGCATCATTGTCGTAATCATGGAGATTGGGGGCCTCTTCATAATTGTGAGATTCAACTAAATTGTCATCATTGATTGTGTCATCTGGTATTAGAGATATGTGGCCGATAGAAATTGGCTTGATTCAGTCAGGTGATGCTGGATAGGATACCATGCATGCTCATTTGTTAGCCATATGTAATCGGCTTCTCTAAATTCACTTTCGAGGGATGGAGCGCAGTTCATTGAAATTGCCTGATTTTCTGAGTGTATTGGAATGTTTCAAGTTAAAGGTGCATTCATGTAATGCCAAGAGGGCAATGAATCCAATTGCTGAAACACAGAATATTGTATAAGGGTGCATATGCCAGCACTTGGCAGTAAAAGAATATAGTCTAACGTATATGGTTGCATGTGGGTGTGAGTGGAGTAAGGTGTAAAAGTATGTAGTAATAGACCTGGTACAGTGCTAAGTCTCTGTAGCGATGTCAATATAAGGTTAGTGGTGCCCCTGCCCAGGGAACTCACATGACTGCCCGGCAATCCTAGCCACTAATACTTCACAATGCTATTACAATGATGTCATCATCAATCATCACAAGTACATCATTGGGAAGATTATAGATCAGAGAACGAAGAGGTTCCAGATGTGTACTGTCAGCAGTATCTTCATCTATCTCAGCATGAACATCAACTGAAATCGAGGTCATTACATTCACACTATCTATCCACACCGCAACATATGGGCGATGTTCACATTATTCAGTATGGTTGAGGCCAGACCAGTTTCCATACCAATGGTAATTAATCTTGGTAAGAGGAAGCCAGATGCAGAAGCTGGAATCCAGCCATATGCCAATTGATAATCGAAAGCCATCTGTATACAATCTCTGACATTTAGAATGATTTCCCATATGCCATCTGACTTCTGAGCAGTACACTCTCCACGCTAGTGAAGAGTATATAATAGCCCTCAAGAATGTGGTTTGGTTCCTCAATAGCATGAAGAACTGGTGACTGCATTGCAAAAGTGCAAGTTGAGAAGCTCTTTGAGGTAAATGACATGGCACACGTGGATGTTATGTCAATTCGCGCTATCCTAAATGTACGGATGAACATTAATCAATGAGTTCACTACGCATCACCTTTGGCTGAGCAGACAATTGGAGCTGCAAACAACAGAAGTTGACGGCGCAGTCCGTGACTTATGCGAAATATCATGGCATCGGAGTAGACAACATGAGTCTCACAGTGATCTCAAATCTCTTAAGTATAATCTGCATTCTGACTACCCATTACTATTTCTCCAATTCACAGCCACTGATTGCGAGCATCAAGAACACAAACTGCCACACAACTGCTGGTGGACACATCGCAACCAACGATTATCTTCCTGCAGATATAAATAGTGGTGGATAGATAATTCTGAGCTACGTACTGACTGCTGAGACACTTGCCAACAGCATCACAATGCTGCTGCAAAAGCCAAGCTTCTAGAAGTAGTAAGCTGGAATGGGAATAATTTGACGTGGACTTAGAAATACTATTGGGATTTAAATTGAGAATGTCTTTGGACACGGCCAGCAAATGCTTGAAAATAGTCATGAGAATTGTTTCAATATAGTAAACAGCATTGGGAACTTTATCAGAACGTGAATTGATCGAGTATGTGTGTTTTAGCTGACCCCTGATGGCTGATTCACATTTCATCTGCTTCGTTGAACTTTTTGTTTGAAGCAGATATTAGAAGTGTTAGGAACTGTTCGGGACACTCACTTCGGGTCAGGCTCTGGGTCGGAAGTAAACTGTTGGCAACTTGGTGTTCCATGTTATCAATTGACCAGAACCGACAATTCGGACACGGTTTAATGCAAATCACCCTACCCATCCGCATTGGGTGGGTTGCTAATGGGTCGCCCAGTGGGTCCATCTGTACATTCATATAATCATCTTAGTTTTGCTGTTTGATGATAGTATCTTATCAAAATCATGGATTCAGCAGCCAATAATCTCTGTTTGCATGTGTTGCAATGTGCCATATCGATTATTTTGCAATCTGTATTTTTCCTGTTATAGGTTAAATTTTTGCCTATAAAGGCAGTCAATGGTTTTGTTCTCAGGTCATGTATCTGCGCAATACCTCCATTACCCAATATGCAGGAGCAAAATTTGCTGATGCTCAGTTGACACTCATTTTTAGTATGGGGTAAGGCATGTCATGTACTGTTTCCAATGAAAAGACTACAAGCACATTGTGTATGAATTACTGCCATAAAGGGACACTAAGATTAGCCAAGATTCAAGACCAAAAAACATCGACACTCCGTTGACGCTCATTTTCAGGATTGGGGCAGGGAACATATTGATCGTGTTTTTGCCCCTAAAGGCGGCCAATATCTCAGGTATAGAGGTTTCCAGCAAATCACCAGTTAACTTACCAAAGATGTAAGACCAAAAAATGTTGACGCTCCTTTGACGTTCATTTTAAGGATGGCGTCGGGAGCATATCACAATTGTTGTTGCCTCTAATGGCAGCCAATTCCTCATTTATGAATGTTTGCAACCAATTGCCACTTAGGTTACCCAAGATGCACAGCCAAAAATTATTAACACTCCATCGAGGCACATTTTCAGAATGGGGCAGGGAGCGTGTTGCTATTGTTTTTGCCTCCGAAGGCAGCCAATACATCATTTGTGGATGGCTGCAACCAATCACCACTTAGGTTATGCAACATGCAAAGCCAAAAATCATGGACTTTCCATTGATACTCATTTTCAGACTGGGGCAGTAACCGTATCGTTTGATATTTTGCCTATAAAGGCTGCCAATATGTTGGTTATGCACAGCAGCGACCAAATCACCTGTCAATTACCATATATACAAGACTAATAATCGTTGACGCTCTGTTGTCGCTCATTTTAATATGTATTCTGTTCAAAATTTGCTGCCATCATTAATTGGATTCATAATGATTTGAAATTACTGGTTGCCTTGCCGTCTGATCAAGACTCAGCTCTTTGGCAAAGCCGAGCCCAGTGATATATTTGCACTGGTCGCTCCAATTCTATTGAAATTTATACATCTTGCGAAATAATTCATTTTGCCTACTATACATCTGTTTATTAACCAATATTCACAGCTGACTGCTTAGTATTCTCCCATAATCTTTCTCTAAATGAAATTCTCAGTCAAACTACATAGCGAACCTGGTAAAAATACATTCACCCATTCTGTGCTACGTTGTCTTGATCCCCTTATTCCTCCTCCTTTCCATTGTATTGGCTGTCATCAACAGCTTTTCAGCCTTTCTCTTTGGTCTCCATGTTGGCCCAATCAATCTGGGAACATTTGGTGAGGCACTCACATTCCGCTGCTCTAAAGTTTCTGTATCTTTGATGCCGTTGTCTACCTCTATGTGTGATTCAATGTGTGCCTCCCAGTCGTCTTCACTGTGGTTCAGATTATCGAACTCTCCATTCCTGTGAAGCCAATTTTTGGAGTCCAAAATGCTTTCAGGTGGAATACCCCTAGCACGGTTGGCAGGATGGTGGTCAATTCGTTTGATTAGGAGGACATTCGATACTTGAATTTGTCTTCCAGGGAGGCTCTTTGTAGACATAGGTGGTGGCACAGGTAATCTTTCTGACAATTTAAATGCAGCTGCACTATCATGTTGAAAGTTTGACCAGGATGCTTTGATGACCTCGTCTGTATCTACAATAAAGCCTATGGCAGTCATTTGCTTGTGTTCAGCGTGAGAGTCCTTCTGTGTAGCACATAGATTTTGGCTGCTGTACCACATCTCCAAATGTCGTGAACCTTGGCCATTCGGTGCAACATCTTTTGCTCCGCCTCTCTCTTTGTTTCCAAGTGGTTAGCAGGATATGTCTTGTCCAATGTTGGGTCATCGCCTGCCAATAACCAGCTATTGGCTCAAGCATACTTCATTACGACCACATTTTCGCAAAGGGTCCCACCTGCGGTTTTTGACTGCCTCCAGATGATCAGATCTTATGCAAGGGAAAGATTGGCCTCCACTGCAACACCATGTGGTATGATCGTGAGTATGTCTGGTGCCACATTGGAGAGATCAGTGTGGTTTGAGTGCATTTCCTCTTGCTGATGCCACCAGTCAGTGATATCTGGGATCTGAAAAGTACTCCAAATCTCCACAGGGTCGGAGTGGTAATCATTACGATTGGGATCAATTTGCCCCCAGTTCTGTGGTATTTCAGTTGGTGTATTGAAATAGAGCCTTATAGCTGTCAGTAAACAAGCTGCACGATCGCAAAGTCCGGGCATTGTTTTGGCACATCCTTATGTCATGGTAATGATAACAACTGGTCCGGGTAACCCGCCAGTGGTCCGGCTTCGGACTGCTACAATGGTTTGGTTTGGTTCGAAACCTGTCCAAACACCCAACATGGTGCATCGTGGTGGGCCAAACACGGACCGCTACCCATCAACGTGTGGCTTTTAACAGGTTTGGCTTGACCTGTTGCTTCCTTTCTCCGGTTCATGTTTTTGACTTTTCCTTTGTATAGTCGCATTCAGATATCATACTGTTAGTTGCAAAATATTGGCTTTGGTATATTATTGTCCTTTTCTCATCTGTTGGCCGCCTTAATAATCAAAAACAAGAGAGACAGGCTCCCAGCCCCATCCTGAAAATGAGAGTCAACAGCACATGAATGATTTTTGGTCTTGCATCTTGGGTAATCTAAGTTGCAATTTGATGCAGACATTCATAAATGAAGTGTAGACTGCATTTATAAGCAAAGGAGAAGGTGGCACCCTTCCAGCCCCATTCTGTAAATGAGCGTCAACAGAGCATCAACAATGTTTGGCTTTGTGCCATGGTTAATCTGCATGGCAATAGGTCGCAGACATTCACAAATGACGTATAGGCTGCCTTTAAAGGCAAAACAAAAATCGATACACTCCCTTCCCGATTCTGAAACTGAGCATCAACAGAGCGTCAACAATTTTTGGTCTTGTAAGTCAGGTAATTGATCAGAGACTGGGCTGTGGTAATGCATACCGAAACTATCAGCCTCCATAATGTGCAACAACGCAAGGTAAAACATCGCTACTATCTCCAAAAAATGAACGTCAACAGATCGTCAACAATTTTTTGGCCTTGCATCATTGTTAATCAAAGCGTGATGTGGTAGTTAATGACTATATACAAAGTTGTAATTGGTTTTATAGCCTAAAACGCTCAAGTTCACTGAGTCGCAACTTTGACAATCAATGAAATTGTGATTGTCTGGGAGGCGGTAATGGGAACATCGCTTGCTTTTCTGCTTATACAGGCTGGCAACTCCCGGTATATAGATGTCCGCGATCATTCGCCTATTAGATTACCCATGATGTAAGCCCAAAGATTGTTGGTGCTCAGTTGACACTCATTGTCATGATGGGGCAGGGAGCATGTAGTGCTCTCTTTTGCCTATAATGGCAGCCAATACTGGGATTTTATATAACAATGACTAATTCAGTTTTCACTTACCAGATGTAAACGACAATGAATCATTGACGCTCCATTGATGCTTATTTTGCCACAGGCGTATCCGCAATATGCAACCATTCACATTGGCATAGTATATGAAGAATGGTCTTATGGCAGCCGTTCTATTCTGTTCATGTACGTTCTCTTTTATCGCTACATTGTTCTTTAATAATGCACAAAAATATATCCTTTAAAATATACTTTAAAGTGTCTGCTAATTGTAAATAATGAAAATGCTCAAAAATTCCGTTCCCTTCAATCAATTCTCGTCTTCACTATCAGGTTCACTCAAAAGGCTGCTTCCATCTACAAAATGGATGTCAGCTGCATTACCCCGCAGCAGATAGTATACTGACCTGTGGATGTGCCTTCATCAGTCAGGAAATCTCGAATCCAATCATTATCGCGCTTGCGATCCTTGGCATATAGATCAAAATTGAGAAATTGTGTGCTGTGAAAAGGAGAATGTATATAGACATATCTGGGAGGCACACCTTCGGTTTCGGAGCTTTGACTTCTGTCACTGTCACCAGGTGGCACAGCTGGCGTTCTGGGCTGATGTGGCGCCGCTCGTGGTGGAGGTGCAGCTGTACCTTTGCACCTCCAGCGTGTCTGTGAATTCATTGCTGTGCCATTTTGGCAAGGAAGGCAGCCATCCATTTGATTGTCACGAACCATTACCAGGTGTCATTCTATTGCAGCCTTCACCTTGTCATGCCCAGCAACCTGAACAACCCGATTCATCTCATCTCAGACTTCAGTACGTGGTTGCTTAAGTAGTTGTTGCCTTTCCTCTATTGCGGCCCGCAAAAACCCTACTATGGCCGTTTTCGCCGTGTTCAAGGCAAGACGCATGTCAGACTGTTCAAGCTGTACCTGACCTCCTTGTCTTGCAATAGTAGCTGACATGTTGAAAACCTACAAGAAACTAGTTGCTGCTTCTAAAGTAGGATCCGGCTATTACCTCCACTGTGCAGAACTCCGCAGCCTCCTCTCAGGTCTTTTGAACCTGTTTCTTCCATTCCCGGGGACGATTATCACCAAATTTGTCTGCGCAAATCCCAGAACTGACAACATCATCATGGTCGATTTCGCGGAATGTGGGACAAATGCCTTGGTTGACCTTGGAGGTTGCCCGTGACAGATGGCGATAAATTGCCCATGTAGCGCTCTATCTACCCCAGCTGTACATTATACTGTTAGTTGACCGCCATCAACATCGATATGGAGTAACTCACATCCGATCGCGCATGCTGCTTCTTTTTCTTGTTGCTTCGGGTTTTTACATACCATTTTTGAATGTGCCTCCTGGGTCATATTTTCTTTGGCTGCAATTGCAGCATTGGGGTGAACTAAGTGGTGTCTGCACTGCCACTGTGTCTCACTGGATTGCGCATTTGTTGAAGCGCCTGTCGTTCAGCTCAATTCAGATCCAATCTCATCCAGTCGATGTGTTCTTGGAGCCATAACTTGCATCAGCAACAACCCGAGGTTCCGTCTGAAACACCCAGCTGTTCCGGACGGCTCTGACGGCTCTGACGGAACCTCGTACCCTTTGACGGAGAATCTCACCCTTCCTGTCGCCCAGGCGACGGGTCGTGTTGCATACTCACCTCCATCACTATGCGCCCAGTTTACGCACCATCAGAACAACACGTGTGTTACACTCTTCGCAGGGGCTGCAGTTATGCTGTAGCCATTCACACAACGCCTGGCGATGTTAATGCCTTTCTTCGGCTGATAGCCACATTTTACCTCTCCACTATTGCCATATATCGGATGCCGCACTCGCCCCATATATGTTTAGCTTTGAGATTTTGTCACATATTGCAATACAGTCTTCGCTTTAGATACCACGCTAGCCATTGCATTTGCTTCGCCATTATCGTATTTTCCAGGTCTGAAATATACAGTCCAATCTTCACACTGTCTAGTACTATGCCCTCAGTCCTCCACATTCTGTGTTGATCCATCATCAGCTTGCGATGCTTCTTCCTTCGGATCCGCATCCGCATCGTCGCGATCCTCGCCCTCATCCCAGTCGACATCATTTCTTCCCAGGTCAGTCCTCCATATTCTGCGTTGATCCATCATTGACTTGCGATGCTTCATCTTCCTCATTCGCATTCCCATCCGCATCGTCGCCATCCTCGCCCTCATCCCGTCGACATCACTGGGTCCCAGGTCAGTCCCCCACATTCTGCGTTGATCCATCATTGACTTGCGATGCTTATTCCTCCTCATCCACATCCGCATCCGCATCTTCACCATCCTCGCCCTCATACCCGTCGACATCACTGGGTCCCAGGTCAGTCCTCCACATTCTGTGTTGATCCATCATCGACTTGCGATGCTTCTTCCTCCTCATCCGCATCCGCATCCGCATCGTCGCCATCCTCGCCCTCATACCCGTCGACATAACTGGTTCCGAGGTCAAACCTCTAGAGTTCCATCGCGGGCCATCATCGCAGGCTGCCGGTGGGGAGGGCATCGCGATTGTCGCTTTCATCACCATCATCTTTATAATCCACGCTGCCCCCTGTCATCCCGAAATGAAGTTCGTCATCCGTGCAATTGTTGTCTATCGGGATGTTTGGGTCAGTGCTTCCGGTCCCAGGCTCCTCAAGCGCCACTTCGGTTGCCAAATAATCAAGGAGAATAGCATTGTCAACATGCGCTGCTTCCACGCTGATCACCACGGCAGGCGTTGGATTCTCCGCCTGTTGGATCTGACGCTTGCTGTAGCAAGAGTGTTGTTATACACCCTCTGTTGATAGCTCTCTGGTAGTGTGTTCCAGGTATTCATCAAGAACGTATACGTGTCTGCAATGGCAGGCGAGGTTAACAACTTGCGACCCGTTACAGCGCAGCAGAATGCAATCTTACCACCCTCATTGTTGTGGTTGAAGTAGTTCGAGTGATCAGGTCTGTCCGCTTTCAGCTCTGAATTGGAAGCTTTCAAATGCACACATTTGTTCTTTTGCCACTGCAGGAGAGCATGGAGCAATGCGGTGCATGTAAACATGATCAGTGGCAAGGGTATATGACGGTCCTTGTCGTTAATCATGGAATTATTGAATCCATCAGCATACTTACCGCGGTTATTCGCCCAACGATAAAATTTGATGTAGATAAACCGTGGGATTGCCTCTGCCAGGAAGTAAACTGGACGCTAGCCATTCATTATCAATTTTCGACTCTCTCTGCGTTGGATTTGGACCGCGTACACCACCTTCCACATGCTCAGCTACTGGAAAATGATACTTATTGTCCGCCAGAAGGGAATCAATGCATTCCAAATGCTCTGTGGCGGATTCAAAGTGGTGGAGATCATAACGCTCCGCAATGTTGACCCTTGCTGATTGAATACAATGGGATTTTACCTTATCGACTTGTGCGCGAACCTGGTACCGGTTTGAGCGTGTAATATCCACCGTGGGCGGTTGATTCAGCATACCTCATTCAAGATCTCCTTCGTGCGGGCCTCAAATGCTATGGACCAAATGTTGATTTGCTGCATAGTGGTGTTCCAGTACGTCTCTATTATCTGCCAGTGTGGGGCTTCAGCTAATGCTTTTGCAATGCGACGCGTTGCATAACTTACGGTCTCCAATTCGCTTGCACTCATAAATGGCCGTCTGTTCCACATGTAGAGCTCCAGGAGTCTGCCTGTTGCAAATACAAGACGCGTCATGTCTGAGTGACCAAATCAATGGATACTGCGACTGCCGGAGACCATTGATCAAGGTGTAGACACCACCTGCGGTTGCAATTGCCACTGCCTGTATCTCTGATTCTTTTCGGTAGCGCGCGTTCGCAGTGGATTTGTAATGATCGCGCCGGCTTCTGGATTCGGGATGGGGGTAGGCAGGTTTTCAAGACTGCTGAGAGGAGTGGCAGTGCTAGCAATGCCAGATGCTAGGCTGGATACAACGCAACGCGTTGAGTCTGTCTGTATGGTTCCGCTGGGAGCTGGTGTGTTACGACTGCTTGTACCTGGCGTGGCAGTTGGAGTAATTATTGACCTTCGCTGTATAGCGGACGGGGTGGAACTCACGTATTGAGTGATAGCTGCAACGCGAGAATTGTTCAGCCCAGGTGAGGAGGTGGAGTTCTGACCTTGGATTGGAGGGGGTACAAAACTCCCTCCTTGAGAGGAATCCCTCTCGCCGGCCGGTACGGAAACACGTATCTTAGCAAGCGGAAGTTGAGAATTCCCTGAAGGCCCACTCTTTTGTTGATTCTGACAATTAGCAAGACTTGGAACATCGCATGCGACCGGAGTCGTGTCAGGGTTAGGGCTTTGGGAAGGCATATTCCGATATAGATATTCGACGTTAAGAATGTAGGAATAATATCCTCCGCATGCATATTCAACCGCAGGCGAGGTAGACTCCTATGTAAGCGACCATGGACTGATTCAACAGAAAAGGCAGGCACAGTGTACTCCGCGCTAGACTCTAAACCCTGACAATACTCGGGGACGAGATCCCTTCAAATGCATTCAATTATGGGGTTAACTGCCAGCAGATTAAACTCAGATTAAACTGAGCATTGATATTCACTGTTACAGCAACGTCTGAAGGTCTATTTGCACCGCTTGAAGGGTGTTTATGCCATCTTGGCGCGATTATCATCATATTGCACTCATTCTTGGCACAATACTTCGAAACATCGATTGTGTATATCTCCAGCTTGCTGGTGGAAATCCCCTTTTGGCAGAGCTAAAAGCATCGCAAAGCGATCAATGACGTATTCTCTATGCTATGACATCAGTTGCGTGTGCTTTTTCCACTGCCAGGCGTTGGTAGCCATGTTGGATGGTTGCACAGTTGGGACCAACTGAGAACTACTCAAGTTCCTTCGAGATGCACAAGGTCTTAGCGGTAAAAATGATGTGTGATGCAAACGCAATGCCCGGCGTCGCAAACTGTCCTCTCCGCGAGTACTAAATCCCGTCTCGAGGCTTGTCGTTCATGAGGTGCCTGGTGGTTCTGCAAGATGAATGCTGGGCTGTTTTGTGTTCGTTAACCAACAAAACTCACAAGTTGAACCAAGAAATCGCCGGAACTCGAGTATATATATCCCTTCTTCCCACCTACACCTCCATTCTCTTTTCCTCCCGGATTATACACACCGACAGCATGCTGATCCTAACCTCATGTGACTTGCACAAAATAACGCCTCTCATTCCAAAACACACCCAATAACCTACACAACTTTGTACTTTCCCTCTGGGCTTCCTTCCGCTACAGGCAACTGTATCATAATGCTAACGTTTCGGAAGTAGATTCATTGTCAACTCACAGCGATGGCACGAAAGGGCAGTAGTAAAGGAAAGGGGAAGGATAGGGCAAATATGCCGACATCGGTTATAAATCGACGATTGTCATTGGATTGGGACCGTATACAGGGATTCATCTCGGAACACATCCGTGGACTCATATGGATATACAATGTTTGCGGCGTTAAGGACAAGAGGGCATGGGAGCTATTTCATCATATAATCTTTCTTGATCCAGTCACGACTCGCCACGTTTCACAATTCCAGCTGATGTGGCCGCACCGCAGGAGCAGGAGTTCACCTTTTCGGGAGTGGTAGGCTGCCTTCCTCTCATATACGGGGCAAATGTTTGACAAAACCCGCGACCAAATGAACAATTGGAGGTGGGACAACCCCCATGCATTCGGGGATCAAGTCGATCGCTCCAATCCGCAGACAAGCAGCTCGGGGACAGTTAAACGCACCGGCAAGGGTTTCTCTTAGTACAGTAGCGATGATCTCACGGAAAAGATTGAGCCACCAAGCTGCCGGCAGTACAAGCCAGGCGGCTTCCTGGCTGTTAGACCACTGAATTGGGATGAGATAATCGATGAGGATAATGATGATGAGAACTGGGCGGATCCTGGAGCGGCGAGCGGGGGAAGGAGCCGTCCTGGCGATGGCAATGACAATCACAATGGCGAGGGTGAGAAGGACACGCAGGGCGGTGGGAAAGGGACCAGGGAAGGGAAGGGAACAAAGGATGGGAACAGGAAAGGGAAGGGGAAGGGGAAGGGAAACGGTAAAGGGAACAGTATTGTTAACCAAACCCCAGAGGGAGATGATATCTCTCGTGCCGTTGCTTTGCAGTTGCAGAATGAAAGGTATGAGGCAGACTCAGACACGGAGGGCTAACTAGAGCGGGTATATTTAGATCAGGAAGGATGACCCACCGAGTCGATTTCGTCAAATTATGATACCGACTCTACCGAGAAGTCGGACGGCAAAAATGACTCACAACTTGACCCTGATGTGGATATGCGCATGGAGGATGATGTGGACGCACCGGACAGCATTGATTTAGATGGCGATGTGGATATGGAAAGGGATGGTGACGATAATGAGGAGGAAGATGAAGAGGAGGATGATCAAGAGAAGGAAGATGAGGAGGAGGTAGAGGAGGAGGATGAGGATGAGGAGGAGGATAAGGATGGGGATGATGGCAAAGAACCTCGGACGATTGGCCAGGGAGAGATGGTAAATACATCGGCTGATGATGCTGATACCATGGTAGACGATGAGCCAACTGTGCGACCTGAGCAAGGCCAGGAGATGCGCGATGATACCCCATGGCCAGAACGTCCGGCGCCTGCCCTACAGCCACAAACCCCGGAGCCTTCCCCACTACCAAGATCTCCGGAGACTCATACCCTCAGTGGGCTGGAGTATTTGGGGCTTGTGACGGCCCAAAAACCTCGCCCACGGGGGCCAACTCTGCGAGAAGCGGGGGCAGCCGGAAATACCTCAGATGTCGATGTGGAGCAGCAGCTACTCGGCGAATCGGCAGGTGGCGACAGACTCCCCGATGTCCCTCTCCCAAATGTCCCTCTCCTGGATGTCCCTCTCCCCAATGTCCCTCTCCCGAATGACTCTTTCACAGATGTCCCTCTCCCTGCGGTGTGCCCGGATGGCTTGGTAGGCGAGGAGTGAACCAGTTCTCGCGTTGCGTTTGGGTTAGAGTCGGGTTCTTGTCTTGTGAGTTTCCTTTGCTGTAATCTATTCATCTCAGGCACTGATTAAGGCATGTGAGGAGGTGTTTTGTTCGTTTGGGTTAGGGTTGTGGGCTTGTTTGTTTTCTTTATTCTAATCTATTTATCTCAGGCATTGATTATTACACGCGTCGCGAGGTTTTTGTATTGCTCAGGGTTTATTTTTTATTTATTGATAATATTATGGGACATCACGTGGATGCAGTGTTTTTGCAACTCCTGGCGTGTTGATGTTGAGGCTCAATAAATCTCTCAAGTATCGTGAGCTTATACCCACACCAGACTGCTCAGGCCCAGCTCTAACTTTCGTCCCTTTCTACAGTGAATACTCCACTCCTCCCATGTCTTCAACAATGCCAGAGAAGACCCCATTCCGTTGCCCCGAATTTTCATGCCGAAAGAAGTTCACCTTACACAGCTGGCGACTTAAACATATCAAATTACACCATCATGAACACCTTCAAGTTGCAAAGAATTTGACTGTTTGCAGCGCGCCCCGACGCGTTGAACCCGCTCAGCGTCATGAATTCAATGCTACCAAAGATTCAGTCGAAGACTTGGATGCATTTCCCTACCTCGCACACATTGAAAACATCCCAGACTTGGAGTCTCAACCACAGCCACCTCCTCTGCCCCGGACGGAAACATACCCCTACGTCAGCGCTCCGCAGAGTGATTACATTGCTGAGCGATGGGAACGCGACGCTCATGGTTGCCTTGAGATGAACCCACAGAACAATCCCTACTACACGTTTGCGACGCGTGAAGAGTACAAATATATCGGGTGTGGGATCAAGGAGATGGGTATGAAGACGTACTATGACAATGCGCTGAAGGAAGAAAACATCGCTCTGTGTTTCCCCAGCTTCAAAAACGGGGATGGCGTCCAGAAGCTCGTGGCCAGCATGCCAGATGATCAGGCTCTTGGGGAGTGGGAACTACACACTCTCGAGGATATGAGATGGAATGACAATCACCAACGGCCTATCAAATACTGGAGTTGAGATATCATCAAAAGCATGAGATGGTTGATGCAGCAGCCAGCCTACGCCGAGCATCTCATTAACGCCGCTCAGTGTTGCTTTAACAGCGATACTCCACCGAAACGCCTCTATACTGAAATGCACACTGCGGACTTGTGGTGGGAGACACAGGTAAGCAGAGATACTCGAGGATAATAACGTGCCAATCGAGGTTAAGACAACGCTCAGACTGGGGGACACACTGGTTCCCTTGATCTTCATGTCCGAGGGACCACATCTCTCGAATTTAGCTGGCGACAAGAAAGAGTTGCCTGTATATATGACAATTGGCAATCTATCTTCCAAGATCCGCCAGATGCCCTCAGCGCACACCGTCGTAATGGTCGCTCTCCCGCTGATTCCGATCAAGAACCGCCAAATTCCTCAGAAGGGGCTGGATGAGCAGCGGCAAACAAACCGAGAGGTGCTGGACGAAGTACTCCAGCGAGAACTGCAGCCTCTCACCTTTAAACAAAATCTCAATGCTGGGAGTGGGTATTACAACGTTCTCTGTGCAGATGGCAAATTCAGGCATTGCAAACTGGTTTTAGCAGCATCGCTTGCAGATTGCCCTGAGTATAGCGAACTTCATCCTCTCGAGCGGCATGTCTGTTTTTGGTGCGAGTGTCCAAAGAACAAACTTGAAGATTATGTCCCTTCTGACAAGCAACACGCCCGGCGGGATCACAACCTATATTGAACGCTCAGCGATGCCAACACCAAGGCAGCAGATGCCAAACTCTCATTGCGCCATGTCCACCGAAAATTGAACGTGTTTCGACATATTCCCTGTATCGTGAGCGACCTCCTGCAGCCCGACGTCCTCCTTCCAATGCAGATCGGCAAGCTTGACCACCTCCAGAAGTGGATTTTCCACTTCATGAAGACGCAAGAATGGCTTGACAAGTACAATGCAATCTGGTTATCGGTGCCTGCTTACCACGACCTCACACCAAAAAATAAGTCATATGAGGAAGTTTCTCAATGGAATGGGAAGGAGATGAAAGAAATGAGCCGGTACCTGCTAGGAGTTGGAACTCAGTCTCTATGAGGCGGAAGCCCCGCTCAGCATCCCATATTCAATTGCGTAATTGAGTGCACACAGGCATTGTTGGAATTCTATAAGTATGCTCAATATAAATCTCACTATGATGCAACTTTGAGCTACATGGAGAATGCCTTGCATCGTTTTCACACCTTCAAAGATGTTTTCTTACTAGGGCGAGCCGGCAAAAAGGCGAAGGCCAGAGCCAATGCCCTGAGAACGGAACTCGTGAAGAAGGGAAAGGTAGACGAGGAAACAAATGCTGAAACTTGGACACCATCCAAGAAGCAGCGCGAAATGAACGCCTGGCGTGATTATATCAGCCACGAGATAGATGTTTCCAAGCAGTTGGATGCCGACTTCAACTGTCCTAAGATCCACTTGATGTCTCATTGGGTCGAACAGATTCGTCGATACGGAGCCTTGCAACAGTATTCTGCCGATAGACATGAACAAGCACATAAAACGAACCTCAAGGACGGTTGGAACGCCTCCAATCACAATCTCAACTACCTGCCGCAAGTAATCACCTTTCAGCATTGCATTCTCTGCTTCGAAATCAGAGAGCTCAACCTCCAAGCCCTCGCTCAGCGTCGGGAGAACAGTGCTGCGGCCTGCAAAGTCCTCCCTTCCGGTACTGATCTGGGTGCCCCCCTGGGCTCCCAGTCAGATGCGAAGCCTGAATTCATGGGGCCCCAAAACCGCCGTGTTGGAAAGCATCCTGACACTATGATCAAAGACTTCAGAGCATTACTCGACAATACACAAGACACAATGCACCACGTGGCAATATACAGCGGCACGCGGGAGTTTATCTAGCATCAGAGTCGTAACAAGACGTATATATCGGATGAACAACTGCACGCAATGGAGCTCTGTATTTACCATGGTATTCAGGTTCAAGTTGAAGGTTCAGATGGTGAATGCATATCTCAGATGTGTCGATGCACAGGAAGCCAGAGCCGGTGCGGAGGGGATCGACGGAACGACTAGGTATGGGTAAAGCAACACCTGGGGAGGTGTTATTGCGCGCTGAATGGGCGTCTCCTGTGGCAACTGCAACGACTATTCAAAATCAAACTCCTAGACGAGGATGGAGCTTTCGTTCAGTACTGGTTAGCCCTGGCGCTCACCACAATACCTGAAAACTCGGGTAACTTGGATCCCGTCTCGAAATTTGTATAAGTGAGACAAGTACCACCAGCCGTTGCTTTGCACATTTTCAGCTTTGGAAATATTGTCGGCTGCGGTCACATCATTCCAGAGATAGCTACTAATAGTGAGACAGGACACGGACGGAACGAATGATGGATTATCAATAGCCACATAGATCTTGCGACTTCGAATGATGTGTATAATTAGTAAAGAGAGAATTGCATTTTGCCCACAGCTAGAAGGAACGCGAGGAGAAATTTTCGCAGCGTCACCCATCGCCTTGCAATCTCGTATAATTAGTAAACAGAGAATTGCATTGTGCGCGCAGGTAGAAGGAACGTGAGGAGAGATTTTCGCAGCTTCACCCATCGCCTTGCAATCCTGTATAATTAGTATACAGAGAATTGCAATTTGCGCACAGGTAGAAGGAACGCGAGGAGAGATTTCGCAGTGTCACCCATCGCCTTGCAATCCCATATAATTAGTAAAGAGAGAATTGCATTTTGCGCGCAGGTAGAAGGAACGCGAGGAAAGATTTTCGCAGCATCACCCATCGCCTTGCAATCCCGTATAATTAGTAAAGAGACAATTGTATTTTGCCCGCTGGTAGAAGGAACGCGGGGAGAGACTTTCGCAGCGTCACCCATCGCATTGCAATCCCGATGCAAGCGCGTACCCAATGAACCCATTCCGACGTATGGTCACAGTTGGCCACAAGGCCAGAGTGATTGTTTAAAATAGGAGACTGACTGAACGAGAAGAAACGGTGAAACAGCGATCAGAGGGCAATATGGAAAGCGACGCGTTGAATCGACGCCGGGCGCGGAGTGATCCGCCACCGGGGTATCTCTGACGGCGCTGAGGGAGCACTTCCACTCCGACAGAGCCATTCCGCCCGGACGGAAACATTTTTTCCTCATGGGGCTTCAGTGGAGAGAATCCTTTGGCTTGCAGGAGGGATTAAACAAGTCACTGCAAAAACTGTAGCAAGCACACACCTGAGTGCAATCATTCGCTTACCACTTTATTGCATAGGCTTGCTTTATAGCATGTTAAATCAAGTGAAGCCAGGATATGGAGGCATCATAGCCAAAAGCTGGTTGAAATTGTCAATTCTGGAACGTTGTTGGAAGAAAAACATTACCCAGTCAATAAAATGCCTAAGTATAAGGACATAGATGGTATGAAGAATGTTGCGTACAATAATAATCATCGGGGTGATGCATTGTATTTTCTAGTTGATAAATTTTGAGATTCCAACCATTCAATGATCCAGATATTCTCTTGCATACTGTCTCTCCAACTCATCTCTCTGAGCTGTAGGTATTATGTGTGGAAAGTATTCCCGATAGTTACTGCATTACATAATTATAAATTCTGTTCTGCAAATGTCATTATTGGTACCTCACAGACAGGATCAGGGGGTTGTTTGATAGAGTGCAAGTGAATGTTTTCCAAGTAGACAGCAGTCTATCAATACATGATAGGATAACATTGTTGCATCCAACCGTCTACACAAAGTATCATCTTTCCAGTACTCAAAAGCTTGTCTAGTGCATCAGCAAAATGCAAAATGGTCCAGAAGACACATGCAAACCTCCCAGACACTTCGGTCGAACGGATCAGTGCTTCAACCAAATTCGAGACACTCCCACGCCCCCCTGGAGCTGCACTAAAGTGCTCACAGACTCTACAGGGGCATTCTCAGGTGGTCGTTTGAGAATGGTGAAATTTTGGAGCAGCTGAGACCTCAGTGCAGGTCTGTGGGAGACTTGGTGCTGTACTTTCACAGCAGTAGATCTTTCGGTTCCATTACCACAATACATTTTGTCTATCATATTCATCTATATTATAGTCACAAGATCTGCTACATCATAATATGGAATGTATTATCTATATATGTAACACCATATATATACATACACTCAATCTGCCCCCAGACGGTATTCAAGCATCTTTCCAGGAGGACCTGGAGATGACGATTGAGTGAACGTAGGGATGTATTAGAAGGACCTTGCGGCAAGAAAATCTATTTCTAACCACCACCGCCATTCAATTTGACAGGAGGAAGCCGGTGGGGGACAGATTGAGATATACGAATAACAGAGTAGTTCAGAGATAATGGAGATGGACTGATCTTGGCTAGCTTATAGAGATTCACACAATTTGTGTTGTTCCTCATGCACTCTTGCCAAGTCTTCACGGATCCATCCAGTTTGTGACGTTCCTCACAGCCTGGTACCCCTCCATATCCTGTGACCCTCGTCCAATGCTCTCCCTTGAGCAAAAGCATCTCTTTCTCACGCATTTTCTTCGGAGTACTTGAGGGCCCCATGGTTTGACCACACTGCTATCATGTAAATGTTGAGATGGACATAAAGGCTGTGATCAAGCGACATTGGAGATGTACTTGAAGGCCAAGATGGAGCAAGCTTAGACATGGACATGGAGGCTGAGATCGAGCAAGTTTGGAGCTGCACTTGGAGGCCATGTCTGACTGAGATTGGAGGAGTACTTGGAGATTGTTGAACTGGAGGCAGTCGATCTGGAGACAGTCGATCTGGAGGCGGTAGATAGGGAGCGAGTCGCAACATGCAGCTGAGACTCAATCAGTTCATTAACTTGTAATTGTGGGAATATGGAGAATTGCATACAACAAGGTCAGCCGAGAGATGAGAGGTGAGCGACTTACTGGGAGCGGGAGAGATCTTGGGATGATGCATTACTCAGTGTATACTGCACTCAGTGTTAACCCTGGATAATGGCATGGACTGACAGAGAGGGATGACTTAACATTATGTTCTTAGGTAATGATAGAGTTGAGAATGAGAAAGTGAGAGATGAGAGGAGCTGGGGGAAATCACCATGAGAACCTGGGATTTAACAGAATTTCGTGTGCAAGGCAATTTACCATCCCCACTACGGCAGGTACAAGTACCGATCTGGTATGTACTAACACCCATACGAGGACTTCTAAACCCAATCAGGCAAGTTGTACCACTGATTTCTCATATTTGGTTATATGCTCCACATTGTTGTTGACTTCATCCCCTTCTCTCTCTTTCTCGTTCACAACTCTACCATTATTACAGAACACAATGTCAAGTCATCCCTCTCTATCTCTCCATGCCATGATCATGAGTTGACACCAAGTACAGCTTACACTGTGTACAATAACCACCCAGGATTGTTTATCTTCCCTTTATTTTCATGATTATGAGTTGACACCTGAGTGTAGCTTCAGCTTCCGGCATACCTCCCTACATGATCGACCGCCATTTGTCTGCTTCCGATGAAAGCTTAAAGATAAATTCATCTTGTCACATTCCCATGGCTGCAAGGTAACAAACTGATGAACAGAGTCTCATCGTCCAGCACACCGTCAATTGACCGCCTCCAATTACTCGGCCAATCTCGCTTGATTACAGCCTCCAAGTGTACCCTCAAACTTGCCCAATCACGGCCTCTGAGTGTATCTCTAAGTTCACTCAATCACGGCCTCTAAACTCACTCGATTACGGCCTCCCAAGTGCAGGACTAAACTCGCTCAATCACGGCGTCAAAGTTTGCGCTATGGTGGCCTCCAGGATCGTCCTCAAACTTGCTCAATCACGGCCACGGAGTCCATCTCTAAGGTCACTCAATCACAACCACCAATCTGGCTCGATTACAACCTCCAAGCTCACACAATCATGGCCTCCCAAGTGTATCACCAAACTTGCACATTCACGGCCTCCAAGTTCGCACGATCATGGCCTTCATCTTTATCTCAGAACTCGCTCTATCACGGCCCGCAAGTTCGCACTACCATGGCCTCCAAGTGCATGTCTAAACTCACTCAATCACAGCCTCGAAGTGTGCATGATTATGGCCTGCAAGTGCATCTCGAAACACACTGAATCACGGCCTCCATGTTCATCCCGGAGTTCACTCAATCATTATCTTCAGCCACATCTCGACTTGCTCTGAAGCACCGACTGCAGCCAGTCCTGATATACCGAATGTATATGGATAGCTATATAGATACATAGATACATAGATACATAGATACATAGATGAGAATACAAACTGAATACATGAGTTTTAAAAATTGTTGAACAATATGTAGTAGCTATGATTTCCAGGCACACCAGCAGCGTTCAGAAAGAAGATGTTTTTCTCAGAATGCTTTACCATAATTCGAGGTGATTCCAGACTTGTCCCCGGCGCTCTCAAGCTTGTCAATGGCGCTCCTAGGCTTGTCACTGGCACTCCCAGACCTGTCACCTGCGCTCCCAGGTGCTCCCAGGTGCACCCAAAGTTCACTCTGGTGCTCCAAGATGTTCCCAAATGTATTAGAGTAACTCCCATGGTACTCCTGTACTAATTATCAGAGATCCCAGTTACTTTGAACGCCGGCTGGAATGCCCTCCCATGGTCTGATAATTTCCTCAAATTGACGCATCTAAGTTTACACTCCACATTCTCTCAGTCACTCCTGCAGGCTTGCAGTGACTGAATTACATTTTGCTGATGTGAACAAAAAATACATGTAATATAGAGAGATATTTTGGAGGAACAAAAAGAAGGGCAACAAGATTACGTGCACAAATCAAACATTTTAATATTATTGTGGAGTAGATGAATCCGAAACAGGGATATACTGGACATTTTTTCATCTTGCTCAAATATATTGTAAAATGTGTCTGGTCTGAACTGGAAAATAATGGGACAATCATAGCTTCAAGAGGCTGTTGTAGTTATTGAAGCAGTTATGGTCATCATACCTGTGACACAATTCAAGCAATGTACCTGTTCATTCCACCACCAGTCGCTTGATATCACCTCTCTGTACATATATTCCTCAAAATCATCGATTTTCTTTGCTGGAGCATATGGTATATGTTCCCTGAATGCAGTGTGTCGCAGGAGAAACACAATGTATCCAACAGCAGTGCGGTAAAAGAAATATTTGTAGTCATGGTTGTGAAGTTTGTTTTGATCAGCCAACCAATTGTAACAGCTTTTGCCCCATTTCCAAGAGTGGATGCCCAACGTGTAGGACATTTCATTCATTCTGTTAAATAGTCTGTGGAGCGAAGTGATATTGCTGACAGTTGCCATCTTATGGTTTCTGAAAGCTCATTAATAGCAGCTTTGTTTACGTTGTGCTTGATGTACTAGTGCGCTAATCGATACTTCTCCTTGCAAGACAACAGTGACCATAGATCTATTGCATCTTGGAAGATATTGAAATATTCGTTATAATTAGACTAGCCAGTATAATCGTTGTTCAAAGGTGGAGTGCTATAAATACGCAACAGAATATAAGGGTGCTCTGGATAGATTGACACATTTTGGCTGTCAGCTACTGAATTACTGGAATCATCATCAGATGAGTGAAAAAAAGGGTTGCGACGCAGTCCATGAACGAATGAAAGTAGATTTCTGTCGAGCTCACTTACAACACCATCATCTGGAAGTTGTTCGCCTGATACATATACTATCATTACTTGGTAGTCACCATGTAGGTAAGTGATGAAAGCACCGATGTAGGAGTACAACTTTGAGCAGTACAGACACTGTTGACGAATATCCATGTTTTGGTTAGCAACATAATATGACGCAATGACATTAAGAAGCGTCTTGGTGGTTTTTTTCAGTACTCATACCATTGGAAGCTGGCTGGTACTTTGAAACAGTCTCCCCTCGATATACTGTTTCCAAAAATGGGTCCTACAACTCTGATATGATTTCTGTCATCCTCCTTTACAGTTTTCCAAAGTATTTAACTAGTCTCTCATGTTCACTATCCCTTGGATCTCGAGAAGTATAGTGCATCTGCCTTTAGCATGTTGCGGCGATTGTTTTACACCTTCAAAAGACCCTCATATACCCATACTGTGATTTATGATTGTCACTTATTATTAAGTTCGTACGTAACATTAACAGTACATTCTCTCAAGCTACCAACCCAGCCACATCATTACAGGGTACAAGAACTGGAGCAAGGACAAATGAGTGAGATACGATCGCAAAGCATGGTTTTTGTTATCTTTGTGATGAATTTAAGTGTTCAGTCAATAAATCAGAACGCTTAGATGATGCTAAGCAAATTGTGTCCCAGCTAAACAGCAGCCAAGATGATGTTGCCAGATAAAGATAACCCCTCCTAGCCAAACATACATATTGACCTTGGCTGCCCACCGTACTTACAATCTCCAGAACCTTTGACACATTATCCTGACCTCTGCTATTGCGTCACATCATCCATCACAATATATTAGCACATCTGATGCTTGTTTAGAGCACTGAGTATTTGATATCCACCATTCAGTCATTGACCGCAATTGAGAACCTAACATGTAATGTGATACCCTCTGGGTGCCAAAATCAGTTATTGCAGATGTTAAATCAAACCAGTTGTCAACACCACAAGTCCATGTCTTTGCCAAGATGGCTCTTGTTGGAGCCATCCAATAGGCAGCTAAAACCATGGGGATCTGGCTCGAGATGTGTGGCTTGACAACACAGTGGAAAGATAATAAAGTACGGGAGCCCATCTGGGAGATTGCCCAGTCCAGCAGCATGAGTAACTAGCATGGAGCCGGCACCGAGCAACGGAATCTTCTAGCCTATCGTTGAGTTACTTGAATCAGTGATCTGGCGTCTAAATGGCTGCCTAAAATACAGTTCATGGCAGAGAGGACTAACCGCAGTTATCAGAATCCCAAGGAAGCATGGAACCAGTTGGGGTGGGTTGGCCTTTACCGAAGAAAGAATAGGATCTATAAAACCCTGACTAAGAAAAGGCAATTTGTACACGTTGGTATGAATTGCAACGCCCCAATGCTTTCTTTGCTCTTTCAGATGGTGTGTAGATACAGAAGATAACAAGAAAGAAACCTCCAGTCACAGGTCTTCGCCAAAAAAGGTGTGTTTCAATGTCTTGACTGATTTCCTTGTCGAGCTATTTACCTTTACCATGGCCTATGTAGGTCAAGACATTGCTGGGAAGTGGGTGGGTGAAAACAATACACAGCAATTCTCATTGCACTGGCCTGGGGATGATATATCAATACTGCTGAGAGTTACATCCATTGCCGATCCGACTATATTGCTAGTTGTGAATGCTGTAATTCCTGGTCTGCCATTACCTAGCTGGAAAATCCGAAAGCATTGGGGGTGCCTGGAGGAGCCTACTGCAGATAGTGCTCAGCATATCTGGAATGGTACCCCAATCATTGATAACAATGAGGGTGCCAGATGGGAAAAAGGGACAATGAAATTACACATCCTATGGCTTGTTGGCATCGTTGATCGTAGCCAACATGCCAATGGCACATCTGATGCCGAGACAGATATGCGTGGTGGCTGCTGCTACTTTCCACCATATAATGTCCTCCCCCCTCCAGCCCATGATATAATCCAAGATATAGGGGACGAATCGGATGATGATGCTGAGATGCAGTGTTCGAATCAAACAATCATCCCCACAATGAAAACTGGATTCCAAAAGTTCAAAAGCATGGTTGAAAGGAGGATTTCCAGACAGCACCAATTTGTTGATGTCATCAGATACCCCGTACCTAGTCTCTGTGCCGATTACGAGCTTAGTGCCGTTGTTGATCAGGATGTGGCTTGGCTACACAAGTACAATCACATTGTGAATCCTCCCACTTTGGACTCTTTGGCCAATAGAAAGAGTATGAGCAACCACTTAGCTGCAAATTAACCATTGTGAGGATGAAATGCTGTGGCTGGACGGTTATTTAAGGATTTGTGCTGTGGCTGGGTATTTGTCTGATACTTTGGAGTGTGGAAAGATGAGTAATGATTAGGAGTTTATAAGAGAGGTTGTGGGTCTCTTTTTGGTAGTTTGTTTATTTTATTATTACATCAGTTATATTCATGCAGGTAGGGCTGATTTAAGAGCACACGATAGTGGGATTAATTGTAGAGACTATGGTTGTCGGAAAACGCATAGTGGCAGTAATGGTGCACCATTTATGGCCATCCTGGGATTGGTAGTTCAGTATCTTTGCCCAGCACAAGTTAGTCCGTAAGACAGGTGAAATGCGACCGCTTTTTAGTTTCTTGCGATCATGATTTTCATCAAAGGCACTCACTCAACAGCTCTGCTGCATGATTGTCGCCTGCCATTCTTTCTAACCAGTTCCAGTTGATTCATGGAGTCGGAAGTGTGGGAGGTGAGATAAGACCAGAATCTGGACATATTGGCAGGTTAAAAAGATGCATCACGACAATGCTTGTAATCATATTAATGCTTTATTTTCTTTACTGAACTCTTTAATTCATTTACTACAAATTCATTATCATTTCATTTAATCACTACTATAATTGTTTTATACTTCTCACTCACTGCCATTTTTCGTCATGACATGATGGTGCTGCCCTTCTACTCCTCATTCTCAACCTTCCAGCACCTGGAGAAGAATACACTCTATCCACATTGTAGATCTTGATTATGATCTGCACATGCTACCCAATGATAACAATGATGGTCCTGATGACACTTCCGAATCTGATGACGAGCCTCTTTGGTGACCAACCATTAAAGCTATGGGCAAGTGGCCATCAAAATATTCCTTCAACTCAATACTTGGAGAATAACTTATGGCAACTCGATTAACAACATCATCAGTACAACCCATACATTGTTGGCATTGGAAGGTCTATGATGTTATGGGGGAGGACAAAGAACACGAGCCTGCACCACTGACATTTAACAATGTATTTGATTACACAATTAAATGATTGAATTCACACCCTAATGTTTATATTTACTGGAGGAAGGAGTCAAATGAAGCTGGTGAGCAATTGGTTATGTGTACAGCTTGAAATTTGTGCCGATATGAGCACTTTGTTGTGCACTGGACAGGCCTCATTGTCAGCGCAGAATACACAGCCCACATACACTTCCAGGGATTACAGCGATGGTCATGGTACGTGTGAAGCCTATTGCTATCAATTATGTAATGTGCGTGAATTCCTTTACCACCAATGCCCTGAAGACCACCTAAATTGATTGTTGGTAGTATGAGGAAAGTGCCAGAATTGATCCAGCCCAGAGAAACTCTGAGCCGCCATGTGCCTATATTTCAGTAGTAAATGAATCATCTCAATGAGTGTTTTCCTTGCTGACATTGTCCATCAGGCTGTCCCAAAGATTTGTTGGTCCTGTGCGGCAATGGTATACCACTGGAAGACTCCAATCGACTCTATTTATGGAATTCAAACAATGTTACCTATAGAGATCTGGAAAATGGTGGCCTGGCTATTGGGCAAGAACAGATATACATGCCCCACAAACGTCTGTGAGGTAAGTTCAAAGTTCCCTTCTGGTTAGATCGTGTTCTCCATGATCAATTTAGCATTGCAAGTCTTGATTTCCAGTGACTGAAATTGCAGATCTTATTCACGGAATATACTTCTATGGCTTACGATACATGGGAGTGCAAGCTTGATCATGGATTGAAAAGTTAACCTCACATTCATTATGCACACCACGACAGCTAACCAGCATTGTCTGTTGGCCTGGAAAACTGCTGAGTTTGCAGTACTGCCAGAGTTGGGTCCAGGAGGTGGAGTACAACATTAATGTGATTCAAGAAACAATAATCACACGGTTAATAATGCATGCAGAGACATATTTCATCATCAAGATATTGATTTTTGATTTTTCTTTTTGAGAGGTGGAAGCTAACATGATAGACAATTTTCGTAGCACGATTCACTGAAGAATATCATCTACTGGTCCGAATCCAGCAGTGGCACAACCTGACAACAGCCAGGGCACCTGTGATAAGGACTTCCTTAATTACATCCTGGAAAACCTGATAGAGCAGCCCGAAAACACTTTTGATTGTCGTAGCAGCTTTGTTGCTGCTACTGAAGCCAGCATGCAATTCTGAGCTGTTCTGCCAATGGGCGGGGCTGCCATCCCTTGCAGCAGTCTGCCCATCCCCTGCAGCGACAGCAACAGCAACAGCAACAAGATCACCAACATCACCAACATCAATCACATTAAGAACATAGAAGTAGTGAATGGAAGTATGATTGTAGAGGGTGCAATGTCGCTTGGAGGCGAGGAATGGTGTCAGTAAATCGAGGCAGAATTTCCGTTGTGTGCTATAACATTCTAGGTTACATGGATATATCATAAGAGTAGTAAATGTAATAGAACTGATGGTTTACTGAAGACGGATATCAAATGGGTGAAATCATAATCATGATGATGCATTACCCTCCAACAATACTTGAATCTCTGCAAGGTACTGAATCATTTGGTGTCAAGAAAATAAATATCGTTATCCACTTCTGCATAACAGCTATCATTGGTCATATTTACCCATAAGAGTCTGTAAAAAGAACAACTACACACTTTATATAACATATGGAGAGAGTACTATCAACTTGGCAATGACAAATAGAATTGGGTAATATAGGAGGATGCTGAGAGATAACTTGTGACATTGCCTTAGAAAGTGTAAACCATTCATCAAGTATTCAATGTTAGATTCGCAAATGCAGGTGCACTGGTTATGATGCTTTAAAGCAGCATTGTGACAACTCAAAGAACACTTTGGAACATTAAAGCAATGTCATAATTCAGGGAGACCTTAATTTTATTTTTTTGAGTTTGTGAGTACAATAAACTAAATCAATTTAATATAGGAAATTTAGTTCTAGCTGATGTTGCTTTGCAACCTTCTTACTATTGTTTTTGCTACTTTCAGTACTTTCTAAATTCTACTCCCCATCTATATCTACAATGTTATATGTTATCAACTTAGTACCTTTGAAAAGCTTATGATTACATTTCTTCTTCATTTCTGACGTTTATTCGATATTGCTACATACAATTACAGCTACCCAGCTGATGCTAATAGCCATATTTCTTATACCATTGTCACCACTGAATCTGGTATCTTTACTGCTGCTAGTTTAATCTTACTTCGGTATTTTGTCATATTTTTAAGCTTAATTGCATTTTGCTCCTCTTGCAGGCATCATTCATCATCAGCAATAAATAATTTCCCTTTTGTAATATGCTGTCAATTATTTACTGTAATTACAGAAATGCTTTTAACTTTAGGGTATATATTTCATGTTATTTCCACCTTCAATTTCCTATATATCAGTCTACTTTGTAAATATCTATTCAATCAAGTAATTAAGCTATTCAATTTAAGGAAAGAAGATCACCATCAGATACCATCAAGGCATGCACTACATGCTAGTATGCAAACAGGTCTGCATTGTATAGGGGTAGTAGTAGGAAGATCTAAGTGTGAAAGACATGATATCTAAGTATAAGTGATAATATATTGCTGGTAGGAAAAAATTTGATATTATTTGAAAGTCCAGGTTTTAGTTATTTCAAATATGCTGTGGATATACTTGTTAGTATATGCTGTAACTATGACTTATATTACAAGAGCAGTATATGGTTAGTTTTCTGTGAACTGGATTATTTTCAGAAAGATAGTAATGGTAAAATAACTTCTCTTAGATTGATTTATCCCTCCATTCTATGGAGATATCAAGTCCACCTAAATGCTCATGGTGCAAGAAATTAAGAAGACAAAGATTTAATGTTAAATAAATGTTTAGGAAGATACTTAAGGAATGTTAGTTTTGAAAAATTGGTTAAAAAACTTCCAGTTTACATGTAAGATTAGTCAACCGGTATTCACATTGTACACTGTCTTGGCATATCAGATTGAAGTAGAAGTAAAGTTTCAACAGGAATGTATTTGGGTATCATTGATACTTAATCGAAAGTTTGCTTTTATCTAATACCATTTCTATATTTGATTCCATTGCTCTGCTTTGGCATCAGCAAAATTTATGTGTCACTGGAAGTCACTGGAAGCATTGGAGTGTAGTCAGACTAGACATCTAGGGAGGTTTGATTGCATAGTCGGTCGAATCAATGCTGTAGCTTTTGGGTCCTCATGACAGCATGTGCAATTCATTTGTGATCACCTAGTAGATCTGGGAATAATACAAGGTGCGGTTGAAAATAAAGGTGGCAAGCCGGGGAGTAGTTTGAATTACCATAGAGCGGTCTGTAAATATGTAGTCAGTTTGGATTCTGATATTTGTATCTATGTATGTATCTCTGTATCTATCTAACTAACCATCAACAAATGCTATATCTGGACTGGTTGCAGGCTACACTTGGGAGCAAAGTGTAAGGTGCAACTATAGATGGTGAGCAATTGACCTTAAGGATATTCTTGGAGGCTATGATTGAGTGAGTGTGATGATGCACTTAGGGTGTGCGGTCAATTGAACTGAGAGATAAACATATGAGACTATGATTGTCTGAATGTAGAGATTCGCTCGAAGCCCATGACAGAGTGAGTTTGAACATATACTTGGAGCCCATATTTGGGGGACATAGGAGGTCATGATGCTGTGAATGCTGAGTTGCACATGATGGCAGCAATTGAGTGAGATTGGAGGTGGTTGATCTGGAGGTGGTTAATCTGGAGGTGGTTCATCTGGAGGTGGTTCTTCTGGATGTGTTTAATCTGGAGGTAGTTGATCTGGAGGTAGTGTTAGCAACGATTTCCGACCACCGCTTTAGGTCCGGCTCAGGGTGGGTACCTATCTGTCGGCAAATACGCAGTCCTGGTCGTCAATAACCCTGAACTGAGAATTCAGGTACAGTTCGATGGACATCTCCCAACCCGTCTGACTTGGGTGGGCTGTTAGCTGGTTGTCAGCGGGTTGTCCAGCATGTCCGTCTTTAGATTAATATTATAAGCTTGCTTTTGCAGTCCAATAATTGTATTTGATCAAAATCACTTAAATAACACCCAGAAATATCTTTTTAATTACTTTGCAGGTTGCGACATTGGATATTTTGGAATCAATGTTTTTCCTTTTGTATTTGGTATTTAGAAGTACCAAGGCGGTCAGAAGTGCTGTTATGATCTCATATATCTGCGCGATGCCTTGTTCACCTAATATACAAGAACATTAATTGTTCAATCTCTGTTAATGCTCATTTTCAAGATGGGGTAACAAAGATATTGTGCATCATTTAAGTTGAAAAGGACGCCATGACATGATATATGAATTATTGCCAGAAAACTACACATAAATTACCAAGAATGCAAGACCAAAAATCGTTGAGGCTCCGTGGTCACTGATTTTCAAGATGGGGCATAGGTTTTGCCGCTGTTGGATTTGGCGCTAAAGGCAGCTAATAACTCATTTATGGATGTTTGCAACCAATCACCACTTAGATAACCCAAGATGCAAAATCAAAAATCATTGACGCTAAGCTGACGCTTATTTCCAGAATGGGGTAATGACCATATCACTTTCTTTTTCGCCTATACAGGCAGCCATTACATTCATTATGCTTAACCACTACTAGATCACTTTGTAATAACCTGACTCAGAAGACTAAAAATCGTTGACACTCTGTTGATACTAATTTTCATAATGGGGTAATAAATATCTCATGCGTTGTCATGCCGAAGAAGGCTGCCAATACATTGTATATGAATTATTACCACAAATCAACACTTATATAGCCCAAGATACAAAGGCAAAAATCGTTGATGCTATGTTGAGGCTCATTTTAAGAATGGGGCAGTGACTGTGTTGCTTGCTGTTTTGCCTCTAAATGCAGCCAATACAACACTTATACTATACAGCAATGAAATCACTTTACAATTACCATTCTTACAAAACCAAAAATAGTTGACTCTCCGTTGATGCTCATTTTCAAGATGAGGTAGGGAGTGTGCTGCAAAATATTTTGCCTATAGAGGCAGCTAATACTTCGATTATGTATAACTACGACCAAATCAATTTTCTGTTACCAGACTGACATGACCTAAAATTGTCGATACTCCATTGACATTTATTTTGCCACAGGTGGATCCACAATATGCAATCATTTGATTTGGCGTAATTTATCATTCACATTGTTTTGGCAGCCTTTCTAGCATTTTTGTTTACTTTCTCCTTAATCACTACATTGTTCTTTAATAATACATATGAACAAATGCTAATCAAATTAATTACGGTGACGCCGGGTGGTCGAAATGGCTTCATGGACTGTCATCATGTCCAATTATGACTCCCTGTATTACATATTATGGATGTGAAAACATGGTGGAATTCAACATCAGAGTTGCTGAAGGTGGCCGATCAATTATAAGAATTCAGCCGGAATTAACTCAAGAATTCAAAATACAGTGATCATCCGCCACTATTCACAATATAGGCTGAATAGACCATCTTGCAGTACATCATGAAAGTTTTAACGCTATTGCAACACTGGACCCATTGGATATCGAAATGGTATAAAGTTACTCTCGATCAATTTATCACTGTCTCCAATGACATGTTCAATCATATAGATGGTGTTATGCGAGCTTTTTGCACGGATGATAACTCAATGAAAGGAACACATGTACTGCACCGTGAAGTTTACACAACAGAAGATCTCTAATGATTATGCTGAAGTTACTCCAATGATGGGTATGCTGCTCATTTCAACCCATATCATTGATCATTTCAGGAAGTTACAATGGTTTAGGAAGTGGGACAACAGATTGGATATAAATGCTGACCATGAGACTTCATATACTACCGAATACTAAGAGGAATTATTGAAGTATGTGGAGAATAAATACTGTGCCAAACATGGATGATTGCATGTCATTAAACCTGACAGTATACTGAGTAACAATCTATTCCACTTCTTGACTGCTTCTGGATCTGGTCTATCTTCATTTGATCGATACGATTTGTCCAGCTATGCGGAAGAATACTTACTGCTCAGAAATGGGGCTCAAACAATACCTGGATGACACAATCGTGCAGCATCATTTAAGTCAGCCACATGGCTCTGTTTCAATTTACCGCCTCCATCACCAAAGAACTGGTGGTGAGTTAATTGAAATTTTAATGAATACCACTGAGACCCAATGATGATTAGGAGTAAATTCTAGATAGCGGATATATCTGACTTGTGGCGTCGACAAGAGCAAATGCACTCAAAGTTTGCTGATCTCGCTAATGTGACATGCGGTATATCCTCTATCATGGGTCATGTTGTTGCAGTTGAGGCCAGTTTTTACCTCGTATGAGATGTTATTGGGTGGAGGCAGTCAACAACCATAGGCGTGACCCTTTAAGAAAATGTCTTAATAAGGCAGTTTGTTCAAGCCAACAATGGGATATTAGCGAGTAATGGCACAGCATTGGATACAATGAAAGCTGAATATGACTGGGAAATGATGTGGGAAGCAGAGAAGAAATAATTGCACCGAATGGCCAAGGTCCACAACCTTTGGGAGATGTGGCAGGACAGCCATAATCTACTTACTACTCAGAAGCAATCTCGCTTTCAAAGCAAGCAGATGACAGTCACAGAATACATTTCAGATACTGAAGATATAGTCAGAGCATCTTGGTCAGTCTTTCAACATGATGGTGCTGAATGTTGCACAGTTACATGTGAATATTGTAAGACGAACAGAAGTATAGCAGGTGAAACAAATTATTTAGCAAGATACATTAATTTTATTAGAATTCGAGCGAACAGTGTAGGAGTATCACTGGGCTCGGCTTTGCCAAACGGCTGAGTCTGAATCAGTCAGAATGGCAATCAATAAGTTCAATTCATTATAAATGCAATTATCAATGGCAGCAGTTTTGTAATGAACAATACATTTAATTGAGTATCAATATAGCATCAACAATTTTTGGTCTTGAAAGTATGATAATTGAAATGTGATTTGGTCACTGTTATGCATAATCAATGTATTGGCAGCCATTATAGGCAAAAGAGAAAGTGACATAGTGACTGCCGCTGTCTGAAAATGAGCGTCAACAGAGTGTTAACGATATTTGGCTATGCAACTTGCATCATCCAGGTTGTAATTGGGTGCAGACATCCATAGATGAGATTTTGACTGCCTTCAGGGGCAAACACCAATGCATCATGCTCCCTACACCATTCTGAAAATGAGCATCAATGGAGCATCATTGATTTTTGGTCTTCCATTTTCAGTAATTTAAGTTTTGCATTGTACCAATAAATCATATCAAGAGTAAAACTGGCCTGTTCATGCAAAACAGTAGATGACATTGACATTACCACAGTATGAAATTAAGCGTGATCAGAGTGTGAACAATTTCAAACTTGGATCTTGGGTAATCTAAGGGTCACTTTATGGTGATAATTTACAACGATATGGCAGCATTTTCAGGTAAAACAGTGTAGGACATCTACATTACCCGATTATGAATTTGATCGTCAATGGAGCCCCAGCATTATCTGGTGTTGCATATTGGGTAATCTAGGCATCGCACAGACAATGTAGTACATAATGCAGCTATCAACTACCATTACAGACAAAAATACACAATACAACAGAACAAACCCAGACTCCAAAATAATCAATATCGCAAATTTGAAAACATGCACAAAGAGAATACTCCATATTGAATAAGCAGATTTGATAGGATACTATTAACAAACAGCAAAATCAAGAGCATCATATGAATCTACAGATAGACCCGCTGGGCGACTTACTGACAATACACCCAACTCAGCTGTGTTGGGAGACTTCTGTCGAACTCTACCAAAATTGACTGTTTGGGTGTATTTACAACCTGAACTGTCCATTAGGCAATGGTTCAGTTTTGGCCCCGAACTGTTGCTAACGATATGCTAGACATGTTGTCTTCAGAATATTGTGTATTGGCGTGCTGAGTTGACGTATTCCTATTGAATCCCACGATACCATGCTTGAGCAATTGACTTGCGGATGGGGTTTCCCATAGTTCTAGTTTTGCTGGGGGATTTCCGTCGTCTCCTTTCATTTTGCAATCATGTGTCCTCAAATTTACCCTCACCTGACAACATAAAGTGAAGCAATTCCACTCTATCTTTCCAATAGAGGATCATTAGTAAACATCGAGTACAGTATCAACCCATAATTGACTGTCTCTTGCTCACAGCCAGAGTTTAGTTTTTCATTGCTTCTCCCTAGTTTTGCATCTCTCCTATCTCAGATGACAATGTTATATTCTACAAACTCTATTTCCATAATTTTAATATAACCAAACATACAAGTCCATGTTCTCAACATGCGTCACACTTGACCGACCATAGCTAGATTGACTCACTACTCATTGGAGAACTTCTGACGGACTACCTTCAGAGATGTAGCCTCCAATATGCATCGAATTTCACTCAAATGCCGCATCACAGCGTATTGCAGAGTTAAATCAATCTTGACATCCAAGTGTATCTCCAAACTTGCAACAGTATAGTTTCCAGGTTGGCATGATTATTGTCTCCAAGTATCTCTCCACGCTTGCATAACCATGACTTTCAGATATACATGATTATGGTCTCCAAATTCAACTCCAAACCTGCTCAATCATGGCCTCAAAGTGCATCGCCACACTGACCTGGTGTTGCCTCCAGTGAATCTCTGGGTTCACTCCGTCCCAGCCTCCAAGTATTTCTCCAAATACCATTGATTACAGCCTCCAAGTTCCCACAATCATTCACTTCATGTTGATGTTCTAAGTTCCTCAATCGCTGCCGCCACGTACATTTCTGAGTCAGCCCAGTCTTGGCCTGCAAGTCTGTTTTTGAGTTCGCTCACTCACAACCTCCATCCAAGAGAGTCTGCAAATTTGCTCGACAATATGCTCCATACACATATCTTAGTTCACCTTATTGGTATCCCCAGACGCTTCTCTGAGTGCATTTGAGCGCCATCTGAAGCCGGATTGACTGTATGTATACATATTTATCAGCTAAGTTATAAAATACATATTATATAATGATGTAGCAAATCATCTTGTGATTGTAACAACGACAATTTGATAGACAAAATGGCTTGTGATAACAAGACCCTAAGAACAACTGTGGTGAAAATACTGTAGCAACTTTAAAGTCTTCTGCAGTGCTGAGGAGAAGTCTGAGCTACTCATGATGACTTCTGTAGTACAGGGGTGCTTAATTCCAATAATCAATCCACCATTTATTGAACTGAAGTACAACCGCCTATCTAATTACTCTTTCTTTCCTTGTCTTATCCTAAGACTCAACATCTTGACCTGTCTTAAAGAGCCCTCACTCACGCTGCGTCAATGCGTTCCCAATGCCCTCTCTTGCTCTCCAGTCCCAGAGTTACCCCTCCTTGTAATATAACTAGTGGTCAGAAAATTCTTCAAAAGGTAATGAAATGGTAGACAAGTATCTATAAACCAGGTAACTGATACTGATGGATTCCGTGAAACTGTAAAAAACAATTGAGATGTGGATTAAACGCTGCTCTTCCAACTGAGATATGAGATTTCGGAAGATTTTGACATGCCTCTTCAGTGTATATTGAGATGTTCTCAGTCTGAACCCCGACATATACGGATTGGTCACGTAGATGGATTAAAGACTGAATGATTGGAAGTATTGATAGAATTCTTAATAATATTTTAAGATCATCTTCAGTATTCTAATTGTTAACTGTGGATTGCTGCTCGAGCTTGTTCTTCTCATTGCCTCAGCAATGACATCTCTTTATAGTTGTCTTTGAGGGTGTGTACACCCATACTTCAACATTATGACTACTCTGCTCATGATAGCATTATCATGGTCATGCCTTGTGCACCCAGTGATGCCATGCCCCGCTTCCCAGTACATTATCATGTTTATGCAGATGAGGTATTAAAGCATTATGGTTCTGATAAGAATCAGGCCATCCATTGCATGATATCCTGTCAGCCAAAGTGTCAGATGAAACTTGAACTTAGACATCTCACAATCCGTGTGTATCAGCAGTTGGAACAACAGACGATTTTGGTTGGCAGTGCTTGTCGCAAATTAATTCCTCACCCTACAGGATATTTGGCTTGAATCATAGATTTAATCGACGAGAAACTGACACTATGCCAAAGTCAAACTTGACCCATCAGCTCGTATCGAATACCAGTCTGACTTTGCAATGTGTATTAACTCAAACCAATGAGCAGAGTTGCTTCAGGTCTCATGTCATAAGCCAATGATATAATTCCCTCAGTCACGTCATGCTTAGGTCAAAAACCTTCTCTGTGGCCAGGGAGTTCCCTGGTTGGTCTTTTTACAGAACTCAATAAGCCAGGAGTCCCGCGTACTCGCATAGTGACAATTGACTGCTGACTTTATGCATGGGAGTATTCTCCTGTCGAATGAGACATGCCCTGCTAGTGTCTGGAATAATATCTGCGGTTGAAATTGATGCGCACGGCGGAAGCAAGCTTCCTTGCTAAGGCGACATTGATGCATAATCTTAAGAGAATCCACTAATCAATGAACCTTGCTTATTGAATCGACATGCAACTCTTATGTATCCCCACTGAAGGACATAGAACTGGCCAAAATACAACATGATGAATAGGTGTTACGCATATCACATGACTCGACCGAAAGTAACTCCATGACATGTATTCCATAGACTATCAGAAGTACCTTTATCACTGTTAAGAGAAAACCCTTAACATTCTGCAGACCTATCCTGAGGTCTCAGTTGTTACTAAGTATGACCTTCCAATAAGGGAAATAGTGTACCATTATGCTTGTACCTTCATAACTGGAGGAGTCTTGAGGTACACCTGACGATGCTCTTGTGCTATCTCAGAGTATATTGTTTAGCTGCAGCGGGGCTTGGGTATAACTGGACTTTCTTAGAAGTGCTTGTATAATTGACTGCAGTGTCAGAGAGATGTGTGTCTAGCATTCAAACAAGGTTATATTTTGCTGATGGGACCATGCAATTGATACTTTGTAAAAACAAGTAACACCAGCCTAGTAGTCTATTACACTGATTCATTCACTGTCAATATACATTTGTGGTATGATTCTACCAGCTGTAGAAATATAGTCAATTATAGTAATTATTTTACAATTTCAATTTTAGCTATAGCAGAGATTTTTGTATCATTTCAGCAGTCTACCTTTAATGTTATACTCGAATTTCAAAGACATTCCTTTTTATTTTTATTGTAGATGTTTTATGAATCTACCTTGAAATGATGTAGAAGTTTTTCTAATTATTTGTAATAATTTGTAAAAATATTTGTATAATATTGAAATTATTATATATTATAGTAGAATATTTTAATAACTGCACAGTTATAGATATTTACACCCTAGCAGTCAAGTCTCTGACTAAATGTCAATGTAAGTGATTAATTTCTATTGAGAAACGGTATTAGCTGGTATTCACTTTGTTGCAGTTATACACTTGAAGAAAGTAATAATATTACAAATGGCTTTATCAATAATCTTTGCAAAGAATTTTCTAAGGTTTGCTCTGGGTTGTAAGGGCACATATGCCAGCGTCCGGCTAAGTACGAGAATAGATTATAGTTGTAGGAATACGGTTGCAAACAGGGTCAGAGTGATCGAACTTGAATATGTGTATGGTATGATTCTCAGTAAGAATCATGATCCTCATAAGCAGTCTATATCAGGTTGTCGCCTTCCCGGCCCCATGACGTGCCGACGCGCAAACCCTTACCTCTAGTCCAAGACCTCGCTGTTACATTATCCCCTGTCTAGCCGCAGACCTCCTCGGCTGCATCTCCTCATACAAGAAAAGGACAACCAAACAACCAAGAAAAAATTCCCATGATTGTCCTGTGGAAACCGCGCATGGGCAAACTCAACCTCCACTTGACTGTGATTTGGAGGTGATAAAACCCGTGCCGAGGCCATTTGTACTGGACTGCGTCCAATCATGAAAGAAAGAAAGAAAGAAAGAATGCCAAATTGATCCCTTTCCTCCACTATCGCGGCTTTCCTGGATGGCTGCAGTGGATTTTGTCCACCAGCTCCTGAGCATTCCCGAGGTTTTCTGCTGGCTGCCGACTTGTATGTGCATATCTGTATCCAGCCCATTCAACAAGGTAATGGAGTTTCCGATCTCGCTGTTTTGAGTCAAGAATACGATCAACTTCCCACTCTTCCGAGCCGTCGACAATCATCAGTAGAGGATTGCTTGGTTGCTGGCCTGAGACTGGAGGTGTGTATCAATCAAGTTGTGACACGTGGAAAACATTGTGGTTCTGCATTGTTTTTGGCAAGTCTAATTTATAAGCATTCTTATTGAGGACTTTACTCACAGTGTACAGTCCCACGCGTGTTTATTCGAGCTTCTTAAATCACCTAGTTGTGTGGAAGTGCTCCGTCAAGAGACACATTTTGTCTCCAATGTCGAAGGTAATTTGTTTTCCGCTGGCGTACTTTGTTTGCCGCCGCTGGGCTTCCAGTATGTTCTCCCAGAGAGCCCGATGAGTCTCTCCCAATCCCTCCAGCGTAGTGTCCACTTGGCTCTCCGATTTTAGATGTGACGCTTTCGGTGCATTCAACTGCATCTTGGGGTTCATATATTACATGGCCCAAAACGGTGTCGTCCTAGTTGAAGGATGCGCGGAGTTGTTGTACGCGAATTTCGCCAGAGGAAGCAGTTCGGCCCAGTTGTCCTGCTCGTAGTTGCTCAAGACTCGGAGGTATTGTTCCATGGTCTGGTTCTGCCGCTCGGTTTGGCTGTCGGTCTGCGGGTGGAAGGCGTTCGAGAGTTGGTAGTCAATGCTTATGGGGGAGCAGACTCAAGTCCAGAATCGGCTGGTGAACTGGGTTGCGCGGTTGGGGACGATATTGTTCGGTACGCCATGCTTGCACATCATTTGCTCGAAAACCTAACTTGCCAAATCCGGTTAATCAATATTCTGTTGGCAGGGCAGGTAAATCACGATCGTCGTTAACCAGTCGACTATGAGTAATATCCCGGTGTATGCTGTCTGGGTTGATTTCGGTAGGCCATTGACGAAGTCCATAGTAATTCTGTCCCAGGGTTGTATAGTGGTGGCAGCGGCATATTAGCTCCATATTGTGCCTGGCAGGGTGCTTTGATTCGGTGGCATACTTCGCACCCGGCGACCTACTTCCATACCATGGTGTCTAGTCCTAGCCAATAGAAGTCTCTAGATACGAGTTCAGCAGTCCTAAGAGCTTCACAATGACCAGATTCAGGATTGTTGTGGAAAAGACTTATCACTTGATTGCGGAGTGCTTCTGGCACATATATTCTCCCTTCAAAGGTGAGAGCTCCTGCGATGACTTTCCACTGCTTATCCGCTTCCTTATCTGTGGATCCAGCCTGAGTGCCAGTTTTAGGTATGTCAGGGTAACTGATCTTATTCTTCATGTCAGTCACTAGTGGATCGGTATCCGGGGCAGCCTTAATTGCTGGTTTGAGAGCATGGAATGGATGAACAATGGTTGCCGCCAGGGTTGCCAAGAGTCGTGCAGTAGGTCTTTTGTAGCCTTCTTTGAAATCAGGTCGTCTTGATGGTCCGTCTGCAGGGTTCATTTTCCCATCATGGTGTTGAATAACAAAGTCGTATGATGAAAGGATCTCAGCCCATCTCGCTTCCCTCTGGGAGAGCACTTTCGATGTTTGGGAATACTTGAGACTCTTGTTGTCGCATTGTATCAGGATCGTGTGATTGGCTCCCTGGAGATAGTGTTGCCATTGCCTCAAAATCTCCACAATGGCTAAGATCTCGCGATTGTACGTATCGTAGTTTGTTTCGGCAGCGGAGCATTCTTGCGAGTAGAAGTTGACCAGTCTGACAATGCCGACACCATTCTATTGGTTGAGAATACCTCCCATTGCAAAGTCGCTTGCGTCTGTCTGGAGGATGATAGCATTTTCCGGGTCGAAGTGATGGTGGATTGGTGCTGCGGTGAATGCCTTCTTGAGCTTCCGAATCACGAGCTCTGCCATTCGGAATGATTACCCTTTGCTTGGCGAATTGTTTAGGAAGTTGGAGATTGGTGTCGTTACCTTGGCATGTTTGCAGATAAACCGTCAGTCGAACTTTCCGAAGCCTAGAAGCACTTCTACCTCTCGAAGTCACTTGGGAGTAGGCCAGTCCTCGATGTTTGATATGCAGTCTGATTCCATGCTGACCCTGTCAAAGCTAATGAAAAATCCAAGGAAATTGATTTTCGAGGCTTCAAATTGCCACTTTTCAGTTTTTCAATAGAGGCAAAATTGGTGTAAACGCTCTACCACTTTTTCCGCGTGATCTTCGTGTTCGTTCTCATTGGTCGAATAGATCAGTAAGTCGTCTAGGTAGCATATGGCAAAGTCGTCAATATAGGGCCATAGGCAGTCGTCAATGTAGGCCTAGAATGTGACTGGCGCATTCATTAATCCAAAGGGCAGCACTCGGTATTTGAACTGGCTGTAGCGGGTCCGGAATGCAGTCTTGTATTTGTCCCCCTCTTTGATCCGGATCAGGTTATAGGCGTTCCGGAGGTCCAGCTGTGTGAATATCAGGGCTCCGCACATTCAGTCAACCATCACCGAGATCAGGGGTAGGGGGTAACAGCTATTGACTGTCGCCAAATTCAGCACCCGGTAGTCCACATATAGTCATAGGCCTCCGTCTGTTTTCTTCACACACAATATCGGTGCTGCTGCTGATGATGATGACCGCTGGATAAAGCCTTTTGCTAGGTTTGTATCAATGTATGCCTTGAGAGTTTGGAGCTGGACTTCCGAGAGGTTGTAGATCCGTCTATATGGTATCTTAAATCCCTGTTCCAGGTCAATTGCATGGTTATTTGGGCGGTGTGGTGCCAGTGTTTTCAGCCATTGTCTTGCTAAAGACATCCACAAATTCCAAGTACCTTGCTGGGATGAAACTCCCCTCATCTGTAGGTACCCTTTTGTCTGCTACTTCTGCTTCGCGTTAGCTTAAGTGTTCGTGAACAAAGAGGTAAGGAGAAACAGAAGGAAGAAAGGAAGGAATAATCTAGGAGGCCTTGTCGTTAACAGTTCGGCCACAAAGGAACTAACCCCTGCTGTCTAGTCACTCCCTTCAGGTCTCGGCAAGCTGGTAGCAGTCATTCAAGTGTCTTCTCGGAGCAGCTCTTGTGCCACAACTACCGCCGCTGCTCCCTGCTCATCACATCCAGCGCTTGGGACTGTATTTCCTGGTGAATTCAGGGTGATGTCTTCCAAAGTCGCTCCCAGCAGCCCTGTGCATTCCCCAATCCGTAGGGCAAATGCTGCGATGACATCATCTCAAAATAGAAGATTGTCGAATGGGGTTGCTCGGAGTGTCTGTATATCTGGACTTTGCCCCAGAAGCTGGTCGTTGACATCTTTGTATTCGACTTCCCACACCTTCGATGCCACTGCCGTAGTCATCAGTTTGATTTCCTCCACTGCACACGCGCTTGGTGGTTGCAGGGAAGTCAATCGACAGTGAGCCCAGTCGATGTCCGGATTCCTTTTTTGGAACTATGGTAATCCAACTACTAGATCGTATGCGCGCATTGGCATGACTAGCACGACCGATTCATCAACCGGTGCAAGATAGTCCACATACTGGACTGTGGTCCACGTCTTCCGGCTCTCCTTCACATGTTGCATCACTCCTCCATTTAGACCAAAGGTGGTGATGTGTGCAGCCTCATGTAATATCCCGAGTTGCTTGAGAAGCCTCGGTGCCATAAATATGCTGGTTGTGCCACAGTTGATAAGAGTCTGTATGCATTGCATCTTGCCATGTCTGTGTCATGTTTGTACTTCGCAAACTATGTGTGCCGAATCCGGTATTTCTGTTCTCGAGAGGTATTCGCTTTACGGTCTTGCCCTTGGGCTCTGGAGAACAACTCATGATTTTAGTGAGATCCGGTGAGGTTGAATTTCATCCAGAGTTACCATTAGTGCCTGCATGACCAAAGTCTACATTCCCAGCTCGATCTCATCAAACCTCCCCCGCCACACTAGATACCGGGAGAGGTATGCTAGTTTTGTGCTTGCTCAGTGTCGAAGGATGGTAGGCGCTTGTTTTGTTGATTGCCGCCTTTTGCGTCTATGTCTTTGCACTTGCCGTCTCTGGGGGTGAGTCTATCTTAAAATTTCGGCTTGGAGTATTTCGGGCATTGTAATATTTTATGGTCGTCGCCACATCATAGGCATTTCCCGTTGGCTTTCCGTGATGCATAGATCTCTCCGGTTACCCACGGTGACGGAGGTAGTTCTTTCCTGCCGGATGACTTATCGGACTTGTTCGGTTTGAAAGTGTCCTTGGGTACATCTTTCATCTCTGAGATTGATGGTCGGAAGTTACGCTTTCTGCCACCAGGAGGAGATGACTCGCCCGGTGGCTGCTGTTGCTGCTTGTCATACTTCTCCGGTTCAGTTTCAGAATCAGCTACTCGATCAAAGAGTTCGTCAATGGAGTTGAACTTTCCATTCACTTTGGTAAATGGTTTGAGTTTGGTTAGTAAATCGGCCTTCAATCCCACCCAGACCATGTCGTACAGCATCGGTTGCATCTGCCCCTCATCCCACTCTGCTTCTCTCCAATTCTGTCGTAGTCAATTGGCATATGCTCGTGCCTTCTCGTTGGTATTATAGTAGCCCTGCGGAAAGTCCTAATATAATTTCCTAGCCACATTGAGTATCCGGTCCTTATCACTGTAAATTCTATGTGTTTCCGCAACCTGAAGTTCGAAGTTGTCGAGGCATGTTGAATCGTTCTTTCGTAGGTCTTGGCCCCATGCAATTGGGTCCATCATAGTCATCTTCTGCATATCGCGATCAGTATGGTAGGCCCAGCTTCCAAGGTGGTCTAGGGCATATTGAACATTGTCAGTGTCGTCGTGAAAAGGTGTTAAGGAGTCCGGAAGTTCAATCAAAGTGAGCCGAGATAGGTTTCCAGTTTTCGAGCACCTCCTCAGTGGCATATTGACTGTGCCATCTTAAACTCGTCCTTCGAGTCAGAGGTCGACGATTTCCTTCATTCTAGTAGTTCGGTGTTATGCTGGATAAAGATGTCGATCATCTTCTGCTGTCCCTCCACCATCGATTCAAGGTTGATTTTGGGTGGTGCAGTCTGTTCGTCATTATCAGGTGCAGACTCCATAGAATCTGGAGTGTCGTTGTTGTGCTTGCACTCGGTGTTGGAAAGGGGGTCCTCGTCGTCATCAATGATTCTACTTTCATGATCGAAGTCTTCTTCAATTTCCACTTCCGCTTGAACTCTAGAGGTCACTGATCCAGAGGTGATTTGACTGGTGAGGCTCAGAGTGACACGACCAATCGACATGTAAACTGTTGCTTCACTCCCACGCTCGTTGGCACTGTGTAGAAGAAGCCTATTCATCCGTTTCGGAGGTATTGAGTGGTCTATTGCTGAGATTTGTACGTTGTGTGCGTTTTTGCAATTCGTCTGAAAATATGGGGTAAAATTGAAAACCCGTGAGCGAAACGTATCCGGTGACTGAAACACCGAGAATAGTGTAATGGCACATATGCCAGTGTCCGTCTATGTAAGAGAATAGATTTTACTTTTAGGGATACAGTTGCAAACAGGGTTAGAGTGATCGCACGTGTATGTGTGAATGCTAAGATTCTCAGTAAGGATCATTACCCTCACGAGCAGTCAATTTAAGGTTGTCGCTTACCCGGCCGCATGACGTGCCTGCGTACCAACCCTAACCTCTAGTCTAAGACCTCGCTGTTACATGGGTGTTCTATTTCAAATACTGTTATAGACAGTCTCATAAAGAATTCCATACATTTATTTATCTGGATGCAAAGTCAATTCAACATCAAATATTTTATCTATATAGGTTGACTGGAGGGTATTTCTACCTGAGTGGAAATATATACTAAGCTGTATGCTACACATTATGGTATAGTTGTAAACTTGAAGTGAATATTTAGCACTAGTCCAGAGTAAGTAGATGTATAGCCAAGTGTTTTCTCATATACTGTCATGTGATTGGTTACTAGGTTCAGGGCAGTGAAGTTGAGAATAACATAAGTTGTAAAATGTCAATTATACTTAGATAGAATTGATCTTTGGAGAGAAAACTAGAAATGAAAAAAACAAACCAACTAGATACATAGTTCAAGTATATGGGTTAGTTGCTCAATATTGTCAAGTATATAGTAGTTATGCAAATAAAGTATGTTCCAATGTGTTCAACTTCTTGTTGACTTGATATTTGTGAAACTAGATTGTCAATTTAGGTCTGCAAACACAATATTCAAATTAATTTCAATATACAGTAAAGTCTATACTGGAAAGTTGTGATCTGGAATGAGTTATCTAACCACAGTGATAGATGGCGTATTAGTGATCGTTCATAACAGGAAGGAGAAAATTGTCCCTGATAATAAATAACTGATAATACTTAATAGAGTGAAAATTTGAAATAGCCAAAAGTTGCCACAGCTGACAATTCTTAATACAAGTATACATAAACAAGTAGGGAAATCAATTATTGTTAAGTAGGAAAGCTGATGAACAGATTGTAAAGAAAACCAATTAAACTTTGAGTTGAATGGAAATTGTTCTTCCAAGTTGACTAGAGTTTGTAAATCAGAACTGGAATGTCAGCAGAATGAAAAATAATATGGGAGGTGTATAAATATTTTCCCAACAACGTTGGTAATCTGTACACCATACAATCTATACCACCGGACAGCATTAGGTATGCTGATGTTTAAAGAGCAATACCCAATATTTCTGGAATGTTCTAAATAGTATAGACTTTATATAAAGCGCTATAAGTATTACAACTAAATGGAAATGTATGAATGTTGTTAAACATCGGTATAGGTCTATCAATTCTGTCAAGTATTCAGAAATCTAATACACTAATCTCCAGATATTTACATACTCATTGTATGTACTTTATATATTCTATTGAGTTTATCTGAGTAGAAATTGAATGGTCAGAATTACAAAACATAAACCAACTGATAATATGGTATGTATCATAGGGCTAAATTGCGGGATATAAGAATCTATAGTAGATCTGGCTATAAATAGTTCGGAAGCACACTTGGTGGTATATTTAGTGTTGGCAATGGTTCCAAATTCCTGCTTCAGTTCCGGGTCCGGTTCCAACCGGGAACCAGACTGTTGCAATGGGTTTTACCACATGAAAACCCGGGTGGTTGCAATTGGGCCGGTTTTACCCCCAAAATCCCAGTATTTCAACCTTACAACTTTGGTTCCTATTAAGTATTTCAGTTCTTGTCGTATTATGACATGATCAATATGTAGATTTTGCAGTTTTAGCCGCTCTTTCTCCTCCCACTGTCAGATTAGCGATCCGACCAATATTCGTCGAGTCGCTTTCGATAACCCCCAGATTTCGCTTAAACTTTCGTGTTATTCCACTGCAATTCAACGAATATAGGTCTGATCGCAAATCGGAAAGCGCGAGGTGAAAGAGCGGCTAAAACCGCACAATGTACGTATTAATCATGTCACGATCCAATCAGAACTTAGATACTTCATTGGAGCCTAAGTTCAGCCAACATTGTAGGTACCGTAAAATGGAACTGTGTTCTGGTCAAGACCCAGACCGCTGGTGGGTTACCCGGACCTGTTGCTTACACTAGCTATAGCTCATTACTGTAGGTTGATTTTTATCAAGATGAATCGTCTGATAACCCTGTTTGCGCTGAATGATGGCATTCAGGTGAATATGGCTATGCACCAGATAGACAAAAGTAACTTACCAAAAGATGCCCTTCCAAAGCCATAATTGACTAAATATTTCAATATATTTGATGAATTTCATGTCATAAATTCCAATAAATACATAGAAATAGTATTTGTTTCACCATGTAATGGTAGCTGATCAAACTCGAACTCAGAGATAAAGCAAGCTAGAATGTATCGATGTGGTAGATATTACAGAACTGGAAGACCAAACTTATGCAGACGTAAAGATGAAGTACTTCAAGATATACATTGAGACTGCAATAGAGTAAATACAAATTGTACTATGAAATACAGTGGGAAATACAAACACATACATTTGGAGACGATAATTGATTTTGCTGGCAGATTGATTTGGCAGCTGTAGTCAAGTACATATTGCAATTACTTACTGATAGGTGGATAAGAAACAAACAATTGTGCTATTAAACTCAGAGCTGCAAATAATCGACAAACACATATCTGCAGCTTGTGGACAGCTTCTGTGAATCTGTTGGCCTGGGGTATTCAGGGGCTCTCCAGAGTTGACTCTTAGAGGTGTACATATGAGTCAATAGATTTGTAAACTACCAGTTTCAGTGGTTGACCTATACCTGACATTATGGCCTGCAGTGATTACCACAATGGTTATATATTATGCACCATTCCTGCAAGCCTACCTGAGAGCCTGCTGGGAGCTGAAAGCACACTTTCAATTATAGTTGAAAGTATTCCAAAGTATTTTACAGAAAGATCTACTTTGGAAATATATACTTGAGAAAGCCTCCAATAAGAGAGAAATGCTATGGAAACATGAGAGTTCTCCATAGAAAGCTGTTGGCCAATGGAAAACTCTAAGATTGTGGAATCTTTGGCTAAATGAAACCTTGGGGTATGTGGAAGTCTTGATATTGTCATTGATAAAGTAAACCTACTTATTTCAGCAGTTCAGATACAATCATTACGATCACCAACACCATTATAGTTGCTATCACCAGTGCCATCACCATTACCACCTCTAGCAGAAGATTCAATATATTATTATACATGTACAATTAGTTTCGAATCAATTGCGAATGGTACTCATCGGGACAAACATATTCTGGTACGTGGGATCAACTGTAGGGTAAATGACCTTTAGTAACTTCCCGTAACACCGACAACACCAAATAATCCAAACTCCCCTAGAACCATTTTCTGTAGACCCCGATAATGCACCTGTAATTTAATGATACTGTAACTGAATGAATACTGTACTGCAACTGTAGCGTATGTATTATATACCCAAATTTATGGATAATACTATGTATTCAAGAGTTACTCAATTATTTGCTATTCTGACATCTCCATTCGCATCTTTAACATGGACTCTTCAAACCTTGACATGCTTGGTTGGACAACTCTGACGAGGTTGCTCCCACAACTCTGTAATGCTCACTCTGACAATTCTGACAAGCTCGCTCCCACAACTCTGACATGCTCACTCTCACAACTCTGACAAGGTTGCTCCCACAACTCTGACATACTCACTCTCACAACTCTGACAAGCTCGCTCTCACAACTCTGACATGCTCAGTTTCACAACTCTGACAAGCTCGCTCCCACAACTCTGACATGTTCACTCTCACAACTCTGACAAGCTCGCTCCCACTGCAACTCTGACATGCTCACATTCACAACTGATCTGATTGGTCTCACCGCTCAGACATGTTCACTCTCACCTTTCAGACAATCTGGCTTCGCTGGGAGCAGGCTGGTATCGGTGGATCCGGCATCGCTGGTAGGGGTAAAATTGGCTTCGCTGGTAGCAGAGGATCAGGACTTGCTAGAAGCATGCTGGTAGCAGAGAATGTGGATTCGTTATGAGCTGGGAGCAAGTTGGTAGTGGTGGACTGCTCACTCTCACCTCTCTGAAAATCTGGCTTCACTGGGAGCAAGCTGGTAGCGGTGGATCTGGCTTCGCTGGGAGCCAGCTGGTATCGGTGGATCCGGTTTCACTGGTAGGGGTGAAACTGGTTTCGCTGGTAGCTGTGGATCTGGACTCGCTGAAATCACACTGGTAGCGGAGAATCTGGATTCGCTAGGAGATGGGAGCAAGCTGGCAGCGGTGGATCCAGCTGTGCTGGTAGGGGTGAAAGTGGCTCCGCTGGGGGCAAGCTGATAGTGGTGGATCCGGCTTCGCTGGTAGGGGTGAAACTAGGTTCACTGGTAGCAGTGGATCTGACTTCGCTGGGAGCAAGCTTGTAGTGGTGGATACAGCTTCGCTGGTAGGGGTGAAACTGGCTTTGCTGGTTGCAATGAATCTGGGCTTACTGGTATGGATGGATTTGGCTTCGCTGGAAACAGTGGATCCGCATTTGGTCAAATGAAGCTGGTAAGAGTGGATTTGACTTCACTTGTCACAGTAGATCTGGCTTCGAATGCAACAGTGTATCTGGCTTCGCTGAAAGTTGGCAGGAGTGTGTCACATACTGCGTATGGAGCAATGATCTGAGAATCAAATACCCGATAGTGGTGGTGATGATGGTGATGGTGATGGTGGTGATGGTGATGGTGGTGGAGATGACGATTCAGAAAAGGGGGTTGATAGAATGCATGCAGTGTGAGATATTTCTGTCATTCTGTAATTCGATTTTACACACAGTAACACTCACATAGGATTCCCATAACACATCCCTGATTGCCATCGTACATAGTAGGTAGTCATAAGCTATTCTAAGCAACTGTAACACTGCGGTGACAGGGATAGTATATCTCTGTTATGGTTACACTGAAGTGTTTCCCGACGCTCAATACTCTAGGTTGGAGATTTCAAATCTGCTGTATCCAATCATCACCTTTCTGGAAAAGTCTGAACCACCAATTTTGCACCGTGACTGTGAGAGATTATGACAATGTATCATGCGGGCGATACAAAATATAAAGTTCAGACTATGATATAGACTGATATCATTATTTCTGCTACCATATACTACCTGTCACAGATACCTGCCACATTTCATACAGTAACTTCTACAACTACCTGGTACATGCTACTTGTTACATAATACCTATCTTACACCTGCCCATATGGGGTATCTGAAATCCATCATATCTCTGGATTAAGCATGGAGGAGTTTTCACAACAGCATACAGTAATGTCAAGTTAGGAATATCTTGGTTCTTGAGAGTATTGTTGCAAGTACAGAGCATAGTAGGCTGGGAATGTACAAGTGAGTGAATTTAGAAGCATACCAGAGAGCATACATCATAGTGTCCTTCACAGTATACCTCAGACGGTATGTAACACTGACATGGAAGTGAATACCATTGAGCCACCTTGGAGGTACAGTTTGAACTGTAGTTAGTTGTGCACTTTAGTCTATCTTGAAACCGTGCTTTGCAGAGTGCAGTCAACTAGACGGGGAGTATACCATCGAGTGTAATCGGAAGTGTACACTCAAGCAGGCTAAGATTGTACCATTATGTACATTAAAAAATATCGAAAAAACCATGGTCAGGAAAATAGTTAAATGCTTACTGGTAGGAGAACTGGAGAGGATACCTGAAGTTATACTTAGGAAAGTACTTGAAGTAATTGGTGGAAGTGTACTCGGAGGTGTAGTTTGAAGTATATTGAATGCAGACTTGGGGGTGTACAGCCAAGATGGCTGGAGAGAATACAATGGAGTGCAGTTAGATGTATACTTTCGAGTACACTTGGGAGTCTGTAATGAAACACATTGGGTAACTTGGTTTTGTATATGCTATATGCAGGATAATATACAGTATTCAGCATATATATACATATATTAGTTGTAGTAACCTGGCCAATTTGCAGGTCAGTAGAACCACATAGTCTCAGACCTCATAGAAAATATACATTTTGATTCCACAAGCACTCTCTCCATAGGCAACATACTCCAGATTGTTAAATTCAGTGGTGGAGGTATATACTATACCAGCTGCAACTACAGTGATATATAGATTATAATTGTGGTGACATAATCTCTTAGAATATCTATTTATTAATTTTTGCATACTCAGATAGTGAGCAGATAGTCTACATTTGAGAATACAGCTTAGGGGTTGACAATGGACTGTTAATTTAATTTGTAATTGCGGATAAAAGTAGATATATCTCTTCTGTAACCAGTTGGAAGGTACCATGGAATATATACTTCAATCAAACTAATGGTGAATTCAGTATGGAATTGTAGGTAAATCAGAAGGGTGACATGGGGGGGGGGGGATATATACTGTTGAATACAACATATCAGTTGTATAAGCTTTAATCCACATTTAAACTTTTCTGAACTTGATACAATTGTGCAATGTTCTTTATTACCAGGTACCCCATGCAGGTATCATTTGTACAGCAGACTGAAATCTGTGCTTTATCAAGTAGGTGTTGAGTACTATTAACTGTGTTGAAGTTGTCAATACCATTCCGGGATTTCTTTCTGCAGTGATATTTATATTCATTTATCTACCGATAATCTGATTATGGGAGTGTGTTTAGCATGGAATTCAAATCGTGCATAACTTCTGTCATTCATTCTATATATAATATGGATGTTCAGCAAGATTTCTTAGTAGTATATACATCCAAGTGTAAAATTATTCTAATCTCCCTTGAATTGTCTCAGTGTAAATTGTATAGTAATACAATCTGTCACCAGTGCTGTTTAAGGAAGAGGTTAAATTATATGAAGAAATTAGTGATTATTGAACAATGTAGAAGTAGTATGAGTTTAGTATACATCAGTAAAAACTAAATTTCCTTCATTAAATGTATTTAGTTAAGTTTACAAACAAACTCAAAAAAATGAAAACTTTGTTTCCATGAAATATAGCTTTAGATTAAGATTCCTGACTGTTTGAGTCATCATGATGCTGTTTTCAGTAGTGAAGGCCAGTATATCCACTTTTGTGAATATGACAATGAGTACTTCATGAAAGTTTCACACTTCATTCCATCATATTACATATTCTCTCTTGTGATTCTGCTACTTCATCGAATTCAATTTGTTATCGCAATGATAATACTACTTGCTATGTATGCTTACTGAATGGTGTAGCACTTATTTTGAACGATCTCTTACAGCTGAATTTGACAAATATTAATTCCTAGACAGAAGGGGTTCGCAATATTGAATTTGTTGATACAAGAGTGTTCAGTACCTTGCTGACGTTCAATCGTCATGGGAGGGTTATACATCATTGTCATTATTATTTCACCTTTTTGATATTAGACTTCAGTAAACCATCAGTTCTATTACATTTACTACCATTATGATATATCATCAAAATCTAGAATAAGATAGCATACAGAGGAAATCTTATATTGGAACACTGACATCATTCCAAACCTTCAAGAGTCATTGCACCGTCTACAATCATACGTTGTTGTGACAAACCTGTCAAAACAATTGATTGCTTCAGTCTAAGTCTAAAATGACACGTAGCTTATATAGTAGCTGCCAGCCTTAACCCAAAGCCACATGATGATGTACTCTACATTGACTCAGTCCAACACTCCTCCAGGGAGTTATCATGTCCGTCAAACACTAAGCCGTTGAAAAATCCGATAGAAAACATACAGAAGACAGAAGACAGAAGCCAAACCATGCCATGTCCTGAGCTCCTCCCAAATGACCATTCTCCCGCTAATGCTTCCTATGTTCAGTAGTTGATTGTGGTGTTCGCTTCAACTGTCTTGTCTTCCAGCCAACCCCTTCTCCGACGGTGACATACAGTCCTGGTGTATCGTGATCGGTATCATGTTGGAAAATCTATATCAACCAGGAGTACTTGCTGTGTACTGCATTGAAGGTAATGTTCCAACCAGCGGGAGTGTCGTTGATTCCTGTATGCAGCCTCTCAGTCCTAATCATGGGTTGTGCTCTTGGTGTTGAAATTGGAGATGCTTCTCCATAGCGATATTGACTTCCGCTCGACAAATGAAGTACAAGTGTTGATTGTTGTTTCGAATGTAAACGCAAGGGCTCATAGCCGGTTGTATGATGGAGGATATTCACATAGTCGAGTATGAATCGGTGTTTTGTTGAAATTGGCATAACCTGTTGTACGGTGGCGCCTCGACATTGGAGACGGTTCTCCATGGTAATGACAACTTGCGCTCGACAAATGAAGTGGAAGTGTTGATCGTCATTTCTGTTTAAATGCATGTGCTCATCAGCTTTTATCCGGTGGCGAATGCTCGAGTAGTCTAGTATGTGTTGGTGTCAGTGTCAGTGTTGGTGTTGGTGTCGAAATTGGAGACACTTCTCCATAGCTGCAATTTGAATTGGAGATGCTTCTCCGAAGTTCGCTCTTCTGACTCAGCTAGCCCTAGAAAACTCGTCCCCATAGATTGTGGATCCCCGTATGCGGCCTCCTGGGTGGAGGAGGAGTTGTCGTCATTGAAGGTTTAGGGTGAAGGTACACACTGTACAGCTCCCAGTAGTGCTGCCTCGTCCTCACAGTGGAGGAGTCCACAGACTTCATGAAATCATGGCCACGATTCCCACCGCCGGTCTCTCGAGTCTGTCTCAAATCACAAAGCCAGTGTACTGTAGCATATCACTAGCCGTGCTCTCTGGGTGTTTCGTGTGTCTTTGCCGACATCTCGCAAGTCTCCGTGGTCCATTATCCTCCCACTTGTTAGAGACTATCCAAATACCATACTCTATGTCAATCTGCTTGGTTGGCAGCTTTTTGAGCTGTTAAGAAATCGCTTTGAACACAGGCTAATCATGCCCATGTTAACCCGAACACATCCTGGTGATGCTGATGTTGACCCGAACTCCTCGCAGGGTGTTGACCCGAGACCCTCCGAGGGTGTAGACCCGATATTGACCTCAACTAATGCTGCACCACTGCGAAACTGCACTCCGTACTCATCTCAAACCTGGCCTGTCGAGTTGTAGTTCGGTTGCCGTAATCCAGTATACCTGTAGAACTCAACGCCGCGGCCATCACAGCCATTGCAGCCATTGCAGCCATTGCGGCCATCCCACCAATCCCTGCCATCGCAATGATCAAGGCCATCGCAGCCATCGCAGTCATCGCAGGCCTCCAAGCTGGTGAGTGTGAGATTTTGTCGAGAAGAGGCATCTGAGTCCTTTGTATCGTTGAATCATCGTCCGGAGTCAGTAGGGTGTCCTCATCTCGCATGCGTTTTCAAGGAATCCAGGACTCATCAGTCTAGCCTGTATGAAGGTTTGCAATTCGACTGTTACGTCCGCTTGACAGTTGCCAAAAGTGGTGTCCGGATTGTTGTCACACCTTGGCTTATCACCTGTTGTGATGAACCTGTTGAGACGATTGATTGATTCCGTCAAAGTCCAAAATGACACATAGCCTATATAGTACCTGCGAGCTCTAACCCAAAGCCATGTGATGATGTACTTTACAAAGACTCGGTCTAATTTTCATCGATCAAGTAATCCCATATTCGCAACAGTGGTGATGTTTGTAATGTTGGTGATGTTGTCACAGTTGCTGTCACAGCAAGGGATGGGCTGACTGTCATCGGTGATGGCAGACCCTCCCATAGGCAGATCAGCTGAGAATCGCATGCTAGTATCAGTAGCAGCAACAATGCTGCTCAGAAAATGAAACAGATTGTGTGGCTGCTCGATTAGCTCATCCAGGACATGATCCATGATGTCCTAATCAAGGCCGACCTGATCGTGTTGAAGTTGTATCATCGCTGGGTCTAGACCACTCAAATGGATCCTTTGGTGAATCATGCTTTGCATATGGTCTACCTGGTTGGGATGATATGCTGGTGAGGACCAATGAAAATATGCATTGAGATGACAAAATCCATCTGTGCATGCACTATTAACCTTGTACTTCATGTATCTTGTACTGCACTTATGCTCTGCTCCCCCTCCTGGACCAAAATGTAGCGGTACACTATACTGGTCTGTTTTCCAGGCTGACAGAAAATATAGAATGGCCATCGGGGTGAGGGCAATCAAAGTTGGATTGATTTAAACAATGAATGACCTACCTATCACGCCCATTCAGCGTCTGCTGTAGAGGTATAACCAGTGAACACGATCCACAATTTCAGTCACTGCAAATCAAAACTTGCATTGTTGCATTGATCGTGATGACAATAAATACACAAGAAGGGAACTTTGAACTGACCATATAAATGTTTGTGTGGCATGGGAATCTGTCCTTGGCCGATAGGCAGACTACCATTGTCTGGATCTCTGCAGGCAACACTGCTCCAAATCTATAAATAGAGTCAAACAGAGTCTTGCGTTGGAATCCACTGCCTCATGGGAGGAAGGAATCTTTGTGTGGGCCTGTTGCACAATGTCAGCTATGAAATCAATCATTGAGATGATATATTTACCACTGAAATGTAGGTACATGGAGGGTCTAAGTTTCTCTGGGCTGGATCAATCCTGTTGATGCCCATATACCACCCAGTATGAATCTGCGCAGTCTTCACTGCGTTCTTGGCAAAGGGAATCATGCTCATCACAAAATTTGCTGCTATAGATGTCAAACAAGCAAAGAGCATTGCTGGAATGCCTGGCAGAGTCGTCTGGGCAGTGAATGCTGTGCTGACGATGAGGCCTGTCACGTTGTCCTCAACTGGCTTATATTGCTACAGAATTCCAGCTTTCCACATTACCAATTGCTCACCAGCTTCATTTGAATTCTTCATCAAGTAAATACATTTGTTGCCAGGCGATGTCAACTCTTCAAACACTCAATCTATTACCTGCTCGGATGCCAGTGGTGCAGGCTTGCAATCATTATTCTCCTCTGGGACCATTTAGACCTTCCGATGTTCAGGATGTAGGGGTTGCATCAACCTAGAAGTTATTTGAGTTGCCAATACTTGTTTTCCATCTGTTGACATGAAGGAATCTGTTGGTGGCCATGTACCCATTGCATTCCTCGAGGGTCGCCGAGGATGCTATGTCTCAGATGCAGAATTGAAATCTTGACTATCAATGTAATTGTCGGGTAACATGTGAAGATCATCGAGGCCCTTGTTGTGGATCAATTATTTCAATCTGTTTGTACTGGACAGATGAGGTGCAGATGGAGACGTGGGGTGCCTTCATGTCATGATCAAAACAGGCGGTGAGTAATATGTATGAAAAGAATCAATAGAGTGACTAAAGGATATCTGAATTAATATCGAAAATTGAATCAAACAGTGGTGTATATGTAAGGAAGAGTTGATATGATTAAAAGCATCGTCAGGAAGAGTCATTTTACTCTGATGATGATTCTAGGATCTTGGCTGATCCTGCAACCAATGCTTCCAACACTATGAATGGATGGGTACTTAAAGGCACGAATGGCAGTCGACAAGCATGTTGTAGGGGTGTTGATTGAATTTATATGATGAGAATCATTATCGTAGTGCGATAAAACACGTTCACATTTCACTCATCATTTCAGCAAACTTCTGCTGGGCAATAATACCAAACTAGCAACTATGTGATAGTCATGTGGGGACGGAATGGAGGGTGCCCATCACATGGGTTGGTTTAGGGTTCTGCGCGGCAAGCAGCATGAGTTTAGCTCTTGTGTAAGTGTCAATTCGACTTCGAGAGAGAGTCAGTGAGTTTAGGTCAACAGAGAGCTTTAGTACAGCGGGCACAACACAACAGGTTATAGGCCCGGCCACTTCAGTGGTTTGATGAACTCAACTCAGATTTACGGATCATCACCTTGGTCTCTGAGGAGTTCACATTGACTCAATGTGTAATGATGATGGCCAAATAGACAGCTATCTCGATTAAGAAGTCGGATGGTATGGACTTCAGTACCTGGAGTTTGGAAAACTGACACACTTTTGGAACAGACGCAGGTTTTCGGCATTGCCGACAGTGAAGAGGAATCATCAGAAGATCTGACTGAGCACACATAATGGAAGAAGGCAGATGGAATCGCGCCGTCGACCATTCTCCTCGTAATCTAGAGATCTTTGCAGCAGCGGTATGGTGTTTAGAAAGAAGTGAAGGCACTTGGGGATTAGCTGAAAGAAGACTACAACTCGAAGGTGAAGCGGAATGCATGGGGTTTGTGACATGGGATGTCAGCTGGGAGGTTGCGTGATTGCAAGAATGTACAGGAGTACGCATCAAAGATCCAGGCATCAGCAAAATGTAAATCGGTCAGGAAGCGACATGCAAACCTCCCAGACACTCCGGTTGACCTCCCCGGTGCTCGCAAGTGATTCCAGATGCTCCCAGGCCCCCCTGGAGCTAAGCGAAGTGCTCTCAGTCTCTGAAAGAGCATTCTGAGGTGCTCCTGAAAGCACCTGCAGTTATGGAGGTGCATTCAAGATGCTATGTGATTTGACTTATAGGATAATCAAATTTTGGAGCAGCTGAGACTTCAAGAGCAGCTTCAGACCTCTGCACAGCTCTGCGGGAGACTTAGTGCCATATTCTCAGAGCAGTGGTTCTTAGAGTTCCATAACCACAAGGCATTTCGTGTATCAGATTCATCTGTGTTAGAGTCACAAGATTCGCTACATCATAAGATGGCATGTATTATCTATCCAAGTCTCTCTATATATATTCATACGGCCAATCTGGCTGCAGAAGGGACTGGAGCATAATCACAGGAGTACCTGAAGACGCTGATTGAGAGAACTTAGAGATGCACTCGGAGGCCATGATCGTGTGAACTGGGAGATGTACTTGGAGGCCGGGATGGAGTGAGTTTGGAGATTCACTTGGAGGCCAAGATGGAGTTGACCTCAGAGATGCACTTGGAGGCCGTGATCGAGCGAGTTTGGAGATGCATTTGGAGGCCGAGATCGAGTAACTCAGAGATGCACTTGTAAGCCGTGAGAGAGCGAGTTTGGAGATGCACTTGGAGGCCGAGATCGTGTAACTCCGAGATACACTTGGAGGCTGTGATCGAACGAGTTTGGAGATGCACTTGGAGGCCAAGATCAAGTGGAACTCAGAGATGCACTTGGAGGCCGTGATCGAGCTAGTTTGAAGATGCATTTGGGCGCCCAGATAGGGGAACTCAGAGATGCACTTGGAGGTCATGATCGAGTGAGTTTGGACAAGCACTGGGAGGCCGAGATTGAGTAACTGAGAGATGCACTTGGAGGCCGAGATCAAGTTGAACTCAGAGATGCACTGGGAGGCCGTGATCGGGAGAGTTTGAAGATGCATTTGGAGGCCGAGATCGTGTAACTCCGAGATGCACTTGGAGGCCGTGATAGAGCGAGTTTGGAAATGCACTTGGAGGCCGACATCGAGTAACTCAGAGATGCACTTGGAGGCCGTGATGGAGTGAGTTTGGAGATGCACTTGGAGGCCGTGATTGAGCGAGTTTGGAGATGCACTTGGAGGCCGAGATCGTGTAACTCAGAGATGCACATGGAGGCTGTGATTGTGCGAGTTTGGATATGCATTTGGAGACTGGGATTGGGTAACTGAGAGATGCACTTGGAGGCCGTAATCGAGCAAGTTAGGAGATGCAATTAGAGGCCATGATCAATCGAGATTGCAGGAGTACTTGGAGGTAGTCGATCTGGAGGCGGTAGATTGGGAGGGAGGTGTGACGGCAGCTGAGACTCTATTCATTGGTTAACTTGTAATCGTGGGAATGTAGAGAATTGAGTACAACACGGTCAGTTGAGAGCTGAGAGACTGGCTGGGAGCAGGAGACAGTCAATCTTGGGATGATGCAGTACACGGTGTATGCAGTACTCAGTGTGTGCTGTACTGGGTGTATGCTGTACTCAGTGTATGCTGTACTCGGTGTATGCTGTACTCGGTGTATGCTGTACTCGGTGTTAAATCTTGACCATGGCATGGAGAGATAGAGAGGGATGACTGAACTTCGTGTTCCTAGGTAATTGTAGAGTTGAGGACGAGAAGGAGAGAGATGAGGCAAATCTTCATGAAAAACTGGGACTTAGAGAATTTCGTGTGCGAGTCAATTTACCATCCCCGATATGGCAGGTAGGAGTCCCGATCCGCTATGAAATACCACCGATACGAGGTCTTCCCAATCCAAACAGGCAAGTTGTATCCCTGATTTCTGATCTCCGCTCGTATCCTCCACATTGTTCTAATTTTCATCCCCCATCTCTCTCTTTCTCGTCCCGAACTTTACCATCATCGCGCAACACCAAGTTAAGTCATCCCTCTCTATCTCTCCATGCCACGATCATGAGTTGACACCGAGTACAGCATACATCGAGTACAATATACACCTAGTACAGCATACACCATGTATAGCATACACCAAGTACAGCATACACCGAGTATGGCATACACCAAGTATGGCATACACCGAGTATGGCATACACCGAGTATGGCATACACCGAGTATGGCATACACCGAGTATGGCATACACCGAGTATGGCATACACCGAGTATGGCATACACCGAGTATGGCATACACCGAGTATGGCATACACCGAGTATGGCTTACACTGAGTACAGCATACACCGAGTACAGCGTCCAGCCAAGATTGTTTGTCTTCCTTTCATTCTCATGATTATGAGGTCACCCCTGACGGTAGCTTCAACTTCCGGCGTCCCTCCTTACATGATTGACCACCATCAGCCAGCTCGCCATGAGAGCTCAAAGGTAATGTCACCTTGTCACATTCCCACATTTGCGAGTCAACTAACTGATGAATAGAGTCTCAGCACCTGGCGCACCGTCCATCGACCGGCTCTAAGTACTCGTCCAATCTTGCTTGATCACGGCCTCCAAAGTGCATCTCCAAACTCGCTTGATCATGGCCTCCAAGTGTTTCTCAAAACTCACTCGATTACGGCCTCCAAGTTCGCACGATCATCGCCTCCAAGTGCATCTCCAAACCAGCTCAATTATGGCCTCCAAGTGCATCTCCAAACTCGCTCGATTGAGGCCTCCAAGTCCATCCACAAACTCGCTCGATTGCGATCTCGGGATGGATCTCCAAGCTCACTCGATTACAGTGCCAAAGTGTCTGTGCAAAGACGCTCGATTACCGCCTCTAAGTGCATCTCCAAACTGGCTTGATCACGGCCTCGGAGTGCATCTCTGAGTTCACTCGATCGTCATTTTCAGGCGCGCCTCGAATTGCTGAAGCATCACCTGCAGCGAGTCCAGATTTATCGTCTGTAGATGGGTAGCTTTATAGATACATTGATACATAGATACATAGAGGAGAATACAAACTGAATACATGAGTTTTAACAATCATTGAACGATAAGTAGTAGCTATGATTTCCAGGCGCACCAGCAGCATTCCCAAAGAAGATGTTGTTTTTCCCAAACTGCTCTACTGTGATTCGAGGTGCTTCCAGACATGTTGCCAGCGCTCCCAGTTTTGTCGCCGGCGCTCCCATGTGCTCCCAGGCTTGTTGTCAGCGCTCCTAGTTACTCTGAAGGCCGGCAGGAATGCCCTCTTAGGGTCTGATACTCTCCTGAAACTGAAACATCTAAGTTTACACTCCACATCCTCTCAGATACTCCTGGAGGCTTCCAGTGACTAAAATACATTTTGCTGATGGCGGTATGTGAACAATGTCAACCTCTCCGCCGTCAGTTCAACAGGTGGTGGTACAATGCTGAAGAGTGAGCAAGGCTAGTTCCTGATGAAGGGAATTCCTAAGGATGAAGAGCGGACGTTTTTACCCAGTTGATGTATGATAAGATCAATACACTGGCCGACTCACTGGAGGAGGATATTATGAAGATGAAAGCCCATGAAGCGCTGCAACAGCAGGAAGTTGAGTTGGAAAGCATTGAATTTGTGGGGACGGGTTTGAGTGCAGTCATCACGTGGGTTGGTTTCGGGTTGTGCGCGGCGGAGCCGCATGGACTTTTGTTCTTGTGTATGTGTCAATTAGACTTAGCGACAGTCAGTGAGTTTAGGTCAATTGAGAGATTCAGGACACCGGACACCGGACACTGTACAACATGTTATGGGCACAGGCACTTCGCTGATTTGACGAACTCGACTTGAATTGCGCCATCATTGACACGATCTCGGAGGAGTACAGACTCGACGCGTGTATGGACGACAAGATGGCCGGATCGACAGCGATCTCGATCAAGAAGTTTGATTGTACAGACTATAAGAGCTGGAGTTTGGAAGTTGAAATACTCTTGGAGCAGAAGCAGGTTCTTGGCATTGTCGACGGTACAGAGGAAGCACCGGATGCGAAGAATGCGAAGGACATGACTGGGTTTAAAGCATGGAAGCAGCAGCACGGAATCGCGCGGTCGACCATTCTCCTCGTGATGGAGAGGTCTTTGCAGCAGCAGTATGGCGTTTAGAAAGATGCTAAGGCGCTGTGAGATCAGCTGAAGGAGGTCTACAAGTCGAAGGTGAAGCTGAATGTTTGGGCTCTGCGAGACAAGATGTCAGCTGTGAGATTGGGCGATTGTGAGAATGTACAGGAGTACTGATCGAAGATTCAGAGTTACGTGAATGACTTCAATCTTTGTGCCGATACTGATAGCTCAAGTCGTACTGGTGGTGGTACGATGCCGAAGAGCGAGCACACCTATTACCTAATGAAGGGCATACCGAAGGATGATGATTGGACATTTTTCCCCCAGTTGATGTACAACAAAATGGACACCCTGGCTGACAAACTGGAGGAGATTGTCACGAAGATGAAAGCACATGAAGCGCGATTACGGAAAGAAGACGATTTGGATGTGGCAGCGATGTCCTCAATGTTGCGGACGCAGAGTGAGAAGTGGAATTCAATGCAGAGTTGGAAGTCACGAAAGTCCCTTTAGAGTGGCAGTGATACTGATGATAGTAGTTCGGAGAGTGGGAAGCATCACCGCAGGCGTACTCAGGAATGCTACAGATGCCATCAAGTGGGGCACATTGCACGGTATTGTCCAAGCACTGCACCGGTGGAGAGCGGAGCACTGACAGAGACAGCGGCAATGACAATGACGACGACATCAATTGAGAACTATTGGATGACAGTCACTGGCAGATCCCTTGAGAAAGAGAGCTGGTACTTCGATTGTGCTACCACCTCTCACGTTTGCGGAGATCGGCCAGAGTTAGTACAGTACACGCAGTACGCCATTCGAGATCAGTGGGAAATTCATGACTTTGCTGGAAGGGTCGCAGGCAAGGCCATCAGATATGGAGACATGCGATTGAGGCTTCGGCTGCCAGGATATCGCCGAAATCATGAGGTTGTTGTGAGAAACGTCTTGCATATGGAGGGAGCACACAAAGTGCTGTTACAATCACGGCTGATGGATCGGGGACTACGGATTGTCCCAGTCAATGGCTACGGAATCAAGATATACGACAAATCGCCAGTAGAGGACAGTGCTCGAGGTAGAGGTCAAGGTCAAGGTCGAGGTCGAGGTCAAGGTCAAGGAAGTTTTGTCCGCATAGCACACCAGATCGGAGGGTTATTCCGGCTGGATGTGAAGGTTCCAGGAAAGAGATATCGAGCTAGAGGATGATTGCATCGGAGGAGTTTCGGAAATGCTCCAGGCACGGTTGATTGCTTCGGTGGAGCTGCAGGCACGGTTGGTCATTTGGGAGGAGCTTCAGACAAGCTCTATCTTTGCTTTCTGTGTGGATTAGTCTCATGGTCGTAATACTGCCCTGGAGGAGTGGGAGGACGGGTTTGAGTGCAGTCATCACGTGGGTTGGTTTAGCGTTGTGCGCGGTGGAGCCGCATGCACTTTAGTTCTTGTGTATGTATCAATTAGACTTAGCGAGAGTCAGTGAGTTTAGGTCAATATGTTGTGACGAACCTGTCGAGACGATTGATTGATTGAGTCTAAGTCTAAGATGACACGTAGCCTATATAGTGGCTGCCAGCCCTAACCCATAGCCACGTGATGACGTACTCTACAAAGACTCGGTCTAACACAATAGGGAGATTCAGAACATAGGACACCAGACACCATACAACAGAATTGTTGGCACAGGCTAAGACACGGACAGCGAGCGATGAAGGAAGGCAGACTCAGAAGTGGTGGAAGACCCATGGTGGCAATAGCGAGAGCTATGGTAGCTGTTCGGAAATTGAGAACCATGCAAGTTGCCGCACCATTTGGAGGGATACTGAGGAATGCTATACATGCCATATGGTGGGGCACATTGGACGGTATTGTCCAAGCACAGCACCGGTGTAGAGTGGCGCACCAACCGAGGCAGTGGTAGCAGCAGCGATAATGACGACGACATGAATTGAGAACAATTTGATGAAAGATACAAATCGAGAAAGTCCATCAAAGGAGAGCTGGTACTTGGGTTGTGCCACCAGGTCTCACATTTGTGGTAATTGGTAAAAGTTCGAACGGTTCACAGAGTAAACCCAGAGAGACGAGCAGGAGATTAGTGATGTTGCTGGATGGTTCCCAGGCAAGGCAATCGGATGTGGAGACATGTGATTGAGGCTTCGGCTGGCAGGATACTGCAGGAATCATGAGGTTGTTGTGAGAAATACCTTGCATGTCAAAGTAGCATGCAACTCACTGTCACAGTCGTGGCCTATGGATCAGGGGTTGCAGATTGTGCCTCCCAACAGCTATGGGATCAAGATATAAGACACATCGCCAGCCGTGAGTACTGGTCGAGGTCAAGGAAATATTGTCGGCGTGGCACGCCACATAGGAGGGTTATTCCAACTGGATGTGAAACTGCTGGACCTGAAGCAGCTAGATGTGAAGTGGCTTGATCCGAAGGTTGCAGGAAAGATGCATCGAGCGAGTGGATGATTGTTTCAGAGGAGTGCAAGGCATGTTTGAGTCCTTCGGAGGAGCTGTAGGCATGGTTGATTTTTAGAGAGGAGTTTCAGGCAAAGCTCTATGTTTGTTTTCTTTGGAGTTTAGCACGTATGGTTGTGATACCACTGTAGTGGACTGTGGTGACGGATTTGAGTTTGGTCATCATGTAGGTTGGTTTAGGGGTATGTCCGGTAGCGGCGCTTCAGTTTAAGTCTTGTGTATGTGTTAACTGGACTTAGAGAGACAGTAAGTGAGTTCAGGTTCATAGAGAGATTCCGCACAGCGGACACAACACAACAAGTCATACACAGTGTTGTATCACTCCCACTATGCTTTTCCCAAACAGAACCCGTTTCAGGGATTAATCCAAACATTGTGAACTCTCGCCACATCCCTCTGGGCATGAATCTGACTTATGCGATAATAAAACAAACAGTACACGAAAATGCGACCCAAAAGTTCTCCAACAACTCCAAATTATTTCCCATATGTCCACCCTCCACAGTGCCGGAAATTTACCCACACACAATGCAAATCTTTGATCAATGATCCAGTCAGTGCATCCCATCCTCACAATGACTCATTTGAAGCAGGGCAGAAGCTTGTACGCTTACAATTGGCCAAAAGGCCTGGAGCTGGAGAATTCACACTGTGATTATAGTTATGTAGCGGAGCCACATTGTCATCAACAATGACACATTGCTTGTACCTGGCTCCGGGAGTGAGTCCATGGTTCCGGATCTCTTCAAGATATCACTGTTGTCTGATAATCTCAATTTGAAAGATCCTTGCGAACGTTTGAAATACTGATCCCACTGTCAGAAAGCATTTTGGATTTTGGCGCATTGTCGAAATATCAGCATTCAATTGTTCTGAAATAGCATTGATTATATCCTCAGCTGGTGCTGGGAGGATGCCATCCAGAGGAAGTTAGATGGGGCCACCACACATAGGCATCTGGGTACCAGATGTGCCGTTGGCTTGTTGCCCACAATACACAACATTCAAAACAGTCTGGTTGTTTAACTTCATTGTAAGCTATGCCCATCATGCAGCAGTATTGATATTGACGATTGCAGTACAATTACAGGCATGCTGATCACCATTTCCATCAGGTTCCTCCTGGCAGCCCCAAAGAATGTTGCCTATTCCACTGGGCTCTGGCAGACCAGAGATTGCAGTATTCCTGATCAACATCATGGTTGAATCCATGACTGTTGTAACTGTCAGAAGTATCGATTCATCATCCCTAGGCCAGTACTATGTCAACAGCTGAGTTGTGATTTCACCCAACCTCTTCTCAGCAATGTCGGGATCCAGATAGGCAATGGTAAAGCTAAATGGCTTGAAAAGGAAATGGGTTGAGGTATCCCATTGTACCTTTATTGGCGAAGTCCAGTGACCCAACCAATCTTCCCTGTCATCATCTGCCTCTACACATCATCAGTCAGTGCAAAAGTAGCATCAGGGTGATGAAGTCCTTACCAATCCGGATAAATTCAGTCTTCTTGGGCAGGTATTTATTGATGCTGTTCTTCATTCGACGAAGACTATCCGCCGTGATGTAGTCACATGGGGCCCAGAGTTTCTGTCCATCGAGGATTGTCATGTTTGGCATGTACGATGTCCAAAGTGGCCGTTCAGATGCCAGAACATTGAGTTGAATATTGCAAACATTGATCAGGAGATCTCATTGCTTGCGGCTGGCACCTTGGTTGTAGCTGATGCTTATATACTGGGCAATCTCCAATATGCACTCCCTCCCTTTAATATCTTTCCGTTGTATTGTCAAACTACCATTCTCCTGCCAAATCTCCATGGCATCTGCTGGAAGTTGGCTGACATGAACAGGGGTGTACTGTGCCCTGAGGCAATACGCAAAACAGGACATGACAGGGTCACCGCCTGATTCTGAAAATGGCAGTCAACTGAGCATCAACAATATTTGGCTTTGCATCTTGGGTTATCTAAGTGGTGACTGGTTGCACACATGCATAAATGTTGTATTGGCCACCTATCACGGCAAACACCATGGTCACACCATCCCTCCACCATCCTGAAAATGAACGTCAATGGAGCGTAAATGATTCTTGGTCTTGCATCTTGGGTAATCAAAGTGTCACTTTGTGGCAAAAATTGATATATGAAGTATTGGGGGCCTTTTCAGGTAAATCAGTGCATGATATATTGGTTACCCTGTCATGAAAATGAGCCACAACCGAGCTTCATCAATTTTTGGTCCTGAATATTGGGTAATCAAGGCATCACTTGGATATTCAACCATAAAATAGAACTATTGACTGGCTTTGTAGGTAAAAATACCAAATAACGAAGGAAACACATAGACTCCAGAATAGTCGATGTGGTAAACTGCAAACCATGCAAAAAGTGATTATTGGATGTTGAACAAGTAGTTTTCATAATATACAATTATCAAACAACAAAAAAAAGAACATTGTATGAATCTACAGATGGACTCGCAGGAAAATCTGTGGACAACCAACCAAATACAAACGGGTTGGGGCCTGTCCATTGAACAATACCAGAATTAATCGTTTGTGTATATTGATTTACCCCACTGCCAATTCCAAAATAGTTTGGTTCCGAACCTGACCCGGACTAGAATAGACAGTTCAGAACCATTGCTGACATTACTCCGAGGAGCATATGGAGCATCTGCACTCGGTGGAGAAGGAAAAGGAGCATTCAGCAGTTATGTTGATTGGGATTATACTGGATGCGCAAATGACCAGGAATCAAGAAGTAGACTGGTCATCACCTTCGGAGAAGGGGATCTCTGGAGATCGGGCAACGTGCAGTCCACTTCACAGAGCACGAAGGATCCCAAAAACTATTCTATTGGTGGTGGGTATATGAGACTAACACGGATCGCACACCTCTTGAACTGTCTTGCTGTCGTCACTAATCTGAATATACTCTCGGATTTACAGTGTCTGGTTGCGATCATCATGAACAGAATCTACGGCTGAACTGCAGTGCCACATATTATGACTATATACTATCTTCCTGCTGCTATTGCTAGAGATGCAGAGATCAACTTGATCTGCATGCCAACTGCTGAGATGCTTGCCAAATGCATCAAAAAACTGCTGTCAAAGCCCGTCTTCCTGAATCCGTGTGCAGCAGTGGGAATGATTTGAGATGGCCTCACAGATGGCCTTGGGATGGGATTCGGATATGGTGTCCAAAATGGTATTCGACTGGTCATTGGATATGTCATTTGAAATGCCAACAGGATGCACATTCATTGGCCAAATTTGCTGTGAGGAGATCGATGATGTTGAACTGGCTACTCTTCTGTTACATTCAGTCTTTGGTTTGACATGAACTTAATCACCATTTTGAAGCAGTTTGTTAGACCGAGTCTTTGTAGAGTAGAACATCACGTGGCTGTGGGTTAGGACTGGCGGATACCATATAGGCTACATGTCATCTTAGACTTCGACTCAATCAATCAATTGTCTCGACATGTTTCCCACAACTGGTTATGAGCCTAGGCACGACCACAATCAGTACACCATTTTCAACAGCAATCAAGCGGAGATACCGGCCCAATTGCAAACCTTCATACAAGCGAGGCCAGTGGGTCTGGGATGTGTTGCAAATGCATCAGGAATTAAGACACCCTACCGACACAGGGCAAGAAGACAACGGTGCAAACGCTGCTTCCGCTGGACGAAATCTAACTGAACTGCTTACAGGACTGCGATGGCTGCGATGGCCATGATGGATTAGATGTTTGCGATGGCTGCACTCATGAGTTATATGCATGTACACGATTATGGCAACTAAACAATATGTCGACATGACACGTTTGGGACAACCACGGAGAGTAGTTTTGTAAGAGTTATGGTCAACATCGTTGTGATACCCTTGGAGCAGCTGGAGTCAACACCGGCAGAGCAGTTCAGTAAATATTGGAATGTGTTCGAACCGATTTCGTACCAGGTCAACCGGTGGCCAGCCGATCGGATCGACATACAGTCTGGGAATAGAATAGTCTATGAGAAGTGGGAGTGTATTGGACCACAGGTACTTGGGAGATGATAGCAAACACAAACGAAACCTTGGGGGAGCGCGGCGGTTGGCACGTTACAGTGCGCTGGGTATGTGATTGTTGGCAAACTGGAGAGACTGGCGTTGGCAATAGTGGCCAGGAATCCCTGAAGTCTGTGGAGTCCTCTACTTTGAGGATGAGGAAGCTTTGTAAGCTGTACAGTGTGTACCTTCACCCTAAACCTTTAAGGATGACAACCCCATTCATCCACCCAGGAGGCCACGTATGGGGATCCACGATCTACAGGAATGAGTTTCCTTGGGCTAGCCGAGGAAGAGCAACCTAAGGAGAAGTGTCTCCATTTTGGAGTTGCTGTCATGGAGAAGAATCTCCAATTTCTACACTGACACCAACACGGACACTAACACTGTCACACATTCGACTAGAATAGCATTTGCCACCGTACAACCGTCTATGAGCCTTTGTGTGTTAAAAGGGAAATGAAATTGGAAACGCTTCTCCATGGCGATGTGGATTTCTCCTTGACAAACAAAGTGGAAGATCGTCATTGCTCCTTTAAACACAGGGGCTCTAAACCTGTTGAATGGTGGCGGATCGAAATTGGAGACGTTGCTCTGTGGCGATGTTATCATCCACTCAACAAACGAAGTGGAAGTGTTGATTGTCAACACCAACAGCATAACTGATGATTGAGACGCAGAGGTTACATATGGGAATGTACGATGCTGCAGCTGGTTGGCGCAGTACCTTCGATACAGCATCAGCAAAATGTATTTTAGTCACTGAGGGCCTCCAGGAGTGTGTGAGAGGAGGCGGAGTGTAAACTTAGAAGTGTCAATTTCAGAAGAAAATCAGATTCTAGGAGGGCATTCTGGCCTGCCCTCGGAGAAGCTGAGATCTCTGACCACACGTACGGGAGCACCAAGGGAGCTGTTGTGAAAAGTTTGGGAGTACCTGGGACTGTCGCCCAACCAATGTGGGAATCCTAAACTAACGCTGAGTGATGCCTGGGTTCTAATGGATATTCATTTGAAGCACAGCAGGCGTTATCTGAGATTCTCCGGATGTGCATGAGCAATAAAAATACCCTCCTCATCTGATGCATAGATTATTGTTCATTATTAACTTCTAAATTATACTATAGTACCCAGCATCTCATTCAACATTGTATTGTTTGCATCGCTACATTAAGGAGAACCAATGCAAATGGTGAGTGATTTAATAATGAACGTAGGTCAAACTGAAACAATAACCGGATTAAGCGATCGGCATGCTATCAATCAAACATAATCTCAATATCATCCACTAAATCTCCCATCTCATCAGGGCTGACGAACACAAGAACACGCAATTCTTCAATGGCGCAAAGAAGGTGGTGATGCTCCTTGAATTTCCGAATGATTCGGGCCTGGGGAGTAGGTGAAATTGAATTCCAATGTCGTTTGCCTCAATTTGTGATATCTACAAGGTTGGAAGTGAGGTTAGCTAGCGGGAATCAAAATGGAGTTTGAACGGTAAATATGACGAATTTGGGGGAGAATGAGGTGCGCCACCAGGAATGGAGAAGTGCCTGATGTCCAGGCCGAGGTGGGCAAAGGGAGTGCTGATGGTGATGGAGGAGGAGAGAATAAAATTGAGGGGCGCAAATCCAGCCCAAGGAGCCCCGACAGGAAATGAGGAGCACATATTCAGCGGAGCAGCCCATTGATTCTAATGAGCACCAAAATAGCGGCGAGGTAACCAGTCTGGAATGAAATAGAGGTGCTCCTAATCGATGTCAAGGAGGAGATTGAGGAGCGCCCATCCTTGAGGAGGTGCCCCAACGGAACAGGCCATCTGGATCGTGGAATGAAATATCAGAGTATCGTTCCAGACTGAGGAGTGCCAACAGGGATTGAGGAGCGCCTATTATTGTGAAGGAACACCATTTGGGGGG